>Ga0209253_10005301_pt1 | contig 11192 bp, 12 predicted proteins | sample FrelakmetBRP12BR_FD_187145 | JGI IMG/M metagenome (GOLD analysis project Ga0209253, IMG submission 187145) | Freshwater lake sediment microbial communities from the University of Notre Dame, USA, for methane emissions studies - BRP12 BR (SPAdes)... | ecosystem: Environmental > Aquatic >... | reverse complement strand
ACAGCCGCATATATCCCCATTATTGCAGGCTTAATGGCGACTTATAACCATAGCTTTTTGGTGTTGTCTTCTATCGTTGCAGGTGTCATGCTAATGTTCACTGGCTTACTGAAAAAAGGCAAAGTCGTCACATTGGTGCCGCATTCCATCGTGGTGGGTTTTACCATTGGCATTGCAGTCGTGATTGCGTTCTCGCAAATGGGCGAGGTCTTTGGTTTTAAAGAAAAAATTGGCTATGATTTCATTGGTCAAATTCAAAAAACCGTTGCCTATATTGGCGATATGAATGTTTATGCACTCATAGTGGCCTTAAGCACGTTTGCGATATGCAAAGTCTTGATTAAGATTTCTACATTTATCCCCGCACCTGTATTCGGATTGGGACTAGGTTGGGTTGCAGCTGCGACGTTTTGGAAAGATAAAGAGCTGGTGCTGATTAAAGATAAATATGGCAGCATTCCAACCGATTTCTGGAATATGACGATGCCGGCATTGCCGGATATGACCACGAGTGTAGTGTGGTTCGATTTATTTTATTTTGCGGTAGCAATTTATTTCGTAGCTGCGATTGAGAGTCTGCTTTGCAGCCGTATGGCAGACCGCATGGCGAACAACAAGGGCGTGCCGTTTAACCCCAACAAAGAGCTGTGGGGGCAAGGCATGGTAAACATATTCACGCCATTGTTTAATGGTTTCCCGCATACAGGCGCGCTTGCAAGGACGGCTGTGAATATCAGACTAGGTGCGGTTTCTCCGCTTGCGGGCATTGCAAAATTTTCTTTCAAACTACTGCTGGCCGCTTATTTGGCAACTTATTTGGAGCAAGTGCCCATGGCGTGTATCGGTGGTATTTTGCTATATGTGGCTTCCGGCATGGTGAAATGGAAAGAGATTCAGGAAGTGATTGAGATGAACAGTAGATTTCATTTCTGGCTGATGATTTACACGGCGGTAATGGTGCCATTGACTGGCTTTTTAACAGCTGTGCTAAGTGCAATTGCGATATTTGGGGTGGCTGTATTGTTGAAAAAAGTACCGCTACATCACAAGAAAGAAGATACAGTTGAGCTGGAGCTGGCAGAGGCTAATTAGTCTTTAGGACGTATCTCATGCTACTTCTGCACAACTATTATGCGATGATAAGACAAGGCAAAAATTTCTGAAAAACCGGAATTAATGTGGTTATTAATGAGGATTTTGAGGAAATTTTTAACGCAGTATTATCGAGCAAAAGAGTTGTGCGGCTAGCGATGGCCTTCTTTTGCCATATTGATGGAATATTTAGGAATTTCTATTACCAAATCTGCCGTGCCAACAATTGCTTGGCATGATAGACGTGAATTAGGCTCTAACCCCCAAGCTTTGTCGAGTAAATCCTCTTCTTTTTCTTCTGGCGGATTCAAAGTCTTATAACCTTCGCGCACAATCACATGGCATGTCGTACATGCGCATACCTGGTCGCAGGCATGGTCTATGTCGATTTCATTGTCTAATAAATTTTGGCAAATCGATTCTCCGGTTTTGGCATCAATTGCTGCGCCTTCCGGGCATAGTTCTACGTGTGGTAAAACAATAATCTGTGGCATATTTTCTTTTATATCTCTAAATGGTCTAAATTTTTCCCCGCCAGCGCGCTGCTGATGCTCGCATCCATGCGTCTTGCGGCGAAATTCTCAGTAGCAGCATTTAGCGCTTCGGTGGCCTCGCGAATGGCATCGGCAGAAGCAGGGCTGGGAGCCGCATTGATATCGGCTTTCAGAGCATTCATTTTGGCTGTTATTTTTTGTTTTTCTTTAGTATTTAACAAATGTCCATCTTGTTCCAGCGCCACACCAATTGCCGCTAACAGACTTTCTGCATCGACTTTTGCCTCCGCCAGCGCGCGTGCCTGCTTGTCCTGCTCTGCTGCGCCAAAGCTGCTTTGTAGCATATTTAAAATTTCTTCCTCACTCAGCCCATAGCTGGGTTTTACCACAATATTCGCCTCTACATTGCTGGTCGTTTCGCGTGCGGAAACGCTTAACAAGCCATCTGCATCTACGGTAAATGTCACACGGATACGTGCAGCACCTGCTACCATTGGTGGAATGCCACGTAACTCAAATCGGGCGAGTGAGCGGCAATCACTTACCAATTCGCGCTCCCCCTGCAGCACATGAATTCTCATGGCAGTTTGACCATCTTTAAACGTAGTGAACTCCTGCGCACGGGCAATCGGCAATGTGCTATTACGTGGAATGATTTTTTCGACCAAGCCGCCCATGGTTTCAAGTCCTAATGAAAGAGGGATCACATCAAGCAGCAATAAATCGTTTTCGCTTCTATTCCCAGCCAGCACATTGGCTTGTATCGCCGCGCCGAGCGCGACGACTTTATCAGGATCCAAATTGGTAAGCGGCTCTTGTTTAAAGAATTCTTGCACTGCATGCCTCACATGTGGCATACGCGTAGCACCGCCTACAAGTACAACGCCTTTGATGTCTTCTTGCGTAAGGTTGGCATCACGCATGGCTTTACGTGTCGGCGACAGTGTCTTTGTGACAAGATGCTGGGTAAGCTCAACAAACTCAGCTGCGGTGAGCGTGACATCTACCAACGTGCCATTGCCCAATCGGCAGACGATTTGTGCTTCAAAGTTATCGGTAAGCCATTCTTTAGCCTGGCGTGCTTTGGTAAGCAGCAGGCGTGTATCTTGTTCACCAAGCGGAACAAAGGTACTGCTGTTTTCGCGAATTTTATCCAGCACCCAGCAATAGATACGATGGTCAAAATCATCACCGCCTAGGGCCGAGTCGCCATTGGTAGCAAGTACTTCAAAAACACCTTTTGCTAATTTAAGAATGGAAATGTCAAATGTGCCGCCACCCAGGTCGTAGATGACATAAGTGCCTTCGGCAGCATTGTCCAATCCATAAGCTACAGCTGCGGCTGTAGGTTCATTCAGCAATCGCAACACATTCAATCCCGCAAGGCGTGCGGCATCCTTAGTGGCTTGACGCTGTGCATCATCAAAATAGGCTGGAACGGTTATTACTGCACCAACCAGCTCGCCACCTAATGATTTTTCTGCACGCACTTTAAGCGTTTTAAGAATTTCTGCAGAAATTTCTACTGGGCTTTTAAAGCCTGCACGGGTTTGTATTTGTAGTAATCTGGCGGATTGCGCACCTGCTGCATTTTCCGTGCTATCTGCAAAGCGATAGGGAATATGTGCCCTATCAACAATATCTTTGAGATTACGCCCCATAAAACGTTTGACGGAGGCAATCGTATTGACGGGGTCGCTGCTTTGCTGAGCTTGCGCTTCATGGCCAACAACGACACCACCATCAGGTAAATAGCGGACGATGGAAGGTAACAGTGCATGACCATGCTCATCTTGTAACACAGTACTCATGCCGCTGCGCACAGTAGCAACCAGTGAATTTGTCGTACCTAAATCAATGCCTACCGCCAGTTTATGCTGGTGCGGCGCAGCATATTGCCCAGGTTCTGAAATTTGCAGCAATGCCATACTAATTCTCTATTTGCTCAATTGCCTTGTTGATATCCGCACATACTTTTTCAATAAAAATCAGCTTGCGTGTGGCTTCAGTAGCGGCTGCGTAATTTTTTTTCGTGTCTAGAAAATCACCTAAATCAGTTTGGAGCATTTTTGCTTCAGCACGCATTTCTGTCAGCAAACTATCTAAAGCTTTAATGTTTTTTTCTGATTTTGCATCTTCTAAATTTTCGCGCCAATCCATCTGCTGCATTAAAAAATCAGGCGGCATGGCGGTGTTGGTTTCTGCAATCGCATTGATGCCTTGTAGCTCCAGCAAATATTTGGCGCGACTGGCTGAGTTTTTTAGCGTTTGATAGGCTTCATTGGCAAGGGTGGCTGTTTGCATGGATTGCAGCTTTTCAGGGGCTGGGGCAGTTACAAAGCGGTCAGGATGCGACTCGGATTGTATTTTGCGATAATTACTTTCCAATACGGTCAAGTCCAAATCGAATAATGGCTTAAGCTCAAACAGCTCAAAATAATTCTGTGTCACACTGTAAAACTTTCACCACAGCCACATTCGTCCTTCACGTTAGGATTGTTGAATTTAAAGCCTTCATTCAATCCTTCCTTGGTGAAATCGAGTTCGGTCCCATCTATATAGGCCAGGCTTTTCGGGTCAACAATCACTTTTACGCCATGGCTTTCGAACGCTAGGTCTTCCGGCTTCAGCTCATCAACAAACTCAAGCGTATAAGCCATGCCAGAGCAACCAGTAGTTTTAACGCCCAAGCGTAGCCCAATACCTTTGCCACGGTTAGCAAGGAACTTTTCTACGCGGCTAGCTGCTGCTTCGGTTAAACTAATTGCCATCGGTTACACTGCCTCTTTAGCCGCTAATTGTTTCGCTTTGATATCTGCTACAGCCGCTTTAATCGCATCTTCTGCTAGAACCGAGCAATGGATTTTTACTGGCGGTAATGCGAGCTCTTCGGCAATTGCAGAGTTTTTAATCTCATAAGCTTCATCAACTGTTTTGCCTTTTAGCCATTCGGTGACAAGTGAGCTAGAAGCAATCGCCGAACCGCAGCCATAGGTTTTGAATTTGGCATCTTCAATGATGCCGCTGTCATTTACCTTAATCATCAACTTCATCACGTCACCGCAGGCAGGCGCGCCGACCATGCCGGTGCCAACGTGAGGGTCGTTCTTGTCCAAGCTGCCCACGTTACGAGGATTTTCATAGTGATCTAAGACTTTGTCTGAATATGCCATTTTGCTACTCCTTTAGTGGGCTGCCCACTGTACTTTACTAATGTCGATGCCATCTTTAAACATCTCCCAAAGTGGGGATAGTTCTCTTAATTTTCCAATTTTACTTTTCATTAATTCTATTGTGTAATCTACGTCAGCCTCTGTTGTAAAACGCCCGAGCGAAAAACGTATCGAGCTATGTGCAAGCTCGTCGCTACGGCCTAAAGCGCGCAGTACATAGCTGGGTTCTAAGCTGGCGGATGTGCAGGCTGAACCGCTAGAAACAGCAATATCTTTCACTGCCATGATCAGCGATTCACCTTCTACATAATTGAAGCTGATATTTAAGTTATGTGGCACACGGCGGGCCAAATCGCCGTTTACATAAGTTTCTTCAATGGTTTGTAAACCAGCCAGCAAGCGGTCACGTAGTTTGCGAATGCGTGCATTTTCAAGTTCCATTTCTTCACGCGCGATGCGAAAAGCTTCGCCCATGCCGACGATTTGGTGTGTCGGCAAAGTGCCTGAGCGCATACCGCGTTCATGACCGCCGCCATGCATTTGCGCCTCGATACGGATACGCGGTTTACGGCGCACATACAAAGCACCAATGCCTTTGGGGCCATAAGTTTTATGTGCACTAAAGCTCATTAAATCGACTGGCAATGTTTCTAAATCAATTTTTACTTTACCAGTGGCTTGCGCTGCATCTACATGAAAAATCACGTTGTTTTCACGGCAGATTTTTCCAATAGACTCAATATCTTGAATTACGCCAATTTCATTATTCACCAGCATAACAGAAGCCAATACGGTATCAGGGCGAATTGCTGCATTAAACTTTGCTAAATCAACCAAGCCGTCTGGTTCTGGCTCAATGAAAGTGGCTTCAAAACCCTGACGTTCCAACTCGCGCACTACGTCAATCACTGCCTTGTGTTCGGTAGCAATTGTAATTAAGTGTTTGCCTTTACTTGCTGCGTAAAAATGCGCTGCACCTTTAATGGCCAGGTTATTCGATTCTGTCGCACCAGACGTCCACACAATTTCGCGTGAATCCGCACCAACCAGTTTGGCGACTTCGTCACGTGCGTTTTCTACGGCTTTTTCTGCTGTCCAGCCATATGTATGACTGCGAGAGGCAGGATTGCCAAAATGTTCCGTGAGATAAGGAATCATTTTTTCCGCCACGCGTGGATCAACCGGAGTGGTGGCGGAGTAGTCTAAATAAATCGGTTTTCTTTCCATATCGTTTATATTTGCTTTCTATGCCGCAATTGCGGTTAAATTTCTTAATCTTACTAATTCACTCTCAAGTACCGCTAAAAAATGCTGCACTTGTTCCATTGTGTTGTTTGCCCCAAAGCTTACGCGTACTGCGCCGCGGGCTAAATCTTCATCTACACCCATCGCTAGTAGTACATGGCTTGGCTCGGAACTGTCCGATGAGCATGCGGAACCGCTCGCAACAGCAAAGCCTTTTTTATCGAGTGCGGTTACCAAGGTTTCACCTTCAATATTAGGAAAGGCGAAAAAGCTTGTATTGGGAATACGCTTAGACTCACTGCCGAATATAGTCGCATTCAGTTTAGCTAAGCCCGCCTCTAATACTTCACGTAAGTGAAGCGTGTGGTGTGCGAACGTGGCCAAGTTCTTGATTGCAAGCTCGCATGCAGCACCGAAACCCACTATTGCAGGTATATTTTCTGTACCGCTACGTAAGCCTCTTTCCTGTCCCCCGCCATATAAAAGCGGCTGGATATCTACGCGCTTATCCAGCACCAGCGCGCCTGCGCCCAGCGGGCCGCCAATTTTATGGCTGGAAATGGTCATAGCGTGTACATTCAAAGCTGCAAAATCCACATTAATCTTTCCCAAGGCTTGTACCGCGTCAGTGTGCATATAAGCCTTGTGTTGACGGGCCAATTCGCCAATAGCTGGAATTTTTTGTATCGCGCCTGTTTCATTATTAGCTAGCATGACTGATACCAGATTGGTTGGCATAGCCAGCAAGGCCTGCAAATCATTCATGTCAACATTGCAATTTGCGTCTACGTTGATGCTGCGTGCTTGCCAGCCTCGTACTTGCATGGCAAGAGCAGGGCGTGACACACAAGGATGTTCGACCGCGCTAGTCAGAATCTGCCCTTTTTCCAAATTGCTGCAAATGCCTTGCACTGCGAAATTATTAGACTCAGTACCGCTTGCAGTAAACAGTACCTGAGATGGTTGTGCATTCACGGCAGTTGCTACTTGTTCGCGAGCATGTTCTATTGCAGTCCGTGCCGCACGACCAAAGCTGTGGCGGCTGGACGCATTGCCCTGCTGATTAACCATAAATGGCAACATGGCTTCCAGCACTTCTGTTTTGAGTGCGGTAGTACTGTTATGATCGAAAAATACCGAGGTCATTTAAGCTGCAATCTCTTCTGTGCTAACTTTTTCTGCGCTAGTTTTGCGAGGCGAGAAGTAGACTTTGTTGGTAGTTAATCCGGCATCATTTTGGCGTTGATTCTCAACCATATCTGCCAATGACACTCCGGATAAATAATCCAAAATTTTGCTATTGAGCGATGCCCATAGTTCATGCGTCATGCAACGGCCATCATCATGGCAATTCTCCTGCCCGCCGCATTGGGTGGCATCAATCAGTTCATCTACGGCTGTGATGATGTTTGATACCGAAATCTCATTGTGCGGCTTAGCTACACGATAGCCACCACCAGGACCGCGGATGCTCGTTACCAAGCCTTGTTTACGTAGACGGCTAAAAAGCTGCTCTAGGTACGAGAGTGAAATAGCCTGCCGTTCGCTAATACCTGCCAACGTGACGGGCTTATCCATCTCGTTCAGAGCGAGATCAAGCATTGCAGTAACGGCAAAACGTCCTTTGGTAGTGAGTCTCATAATCCTTGAATTCTATAATAACCTAGTAATTTAGTCAATTATTATATGGTTTGGTTCAAGTCTTATTAGTTTTTTTTGCAGAAGTTTTTTTAGCCCCAAAGGCCTCAGCCAAGTCTGCATCTGCGTCCGTGTCAGCCAACTTAATCAACCGCTTCTTCAAACTGGCAAGTTCACTATCTTGTTTTGCCACATGTTCCACTAACCCGTGCAACGTTTTGGTAATAGGATCATCGCCATCACCACCTAATGCATATGCGCTGAATTTAGCTTTCTGAGCTTCGTGTTTGGCTTTTTCTTCTTCCAGAATGCGCGCAGGTATGCCCACTGCGGTGGCGTTTTCAGGTACGTCTTTGACAACTACGGCGTTAGAGCCGATTTTAGCATTTTTGCCAATCGTGATAGGGCCGAGTACTTTCGCGCCTGCCCCAATCACCACGCCTTGTTCCAATGTTGGGTGGCGCTTGCCCTTATTCCATGACGTTCCGCCAAGCGTGACGCCGTGATATAGCGTGCAATCGTCACCTATCACAGCGGTTTCGCCAATCACCACGCCCATGCCATGGTCAATAAATACGCGGCGTCCAATAGTAGCACCCGGATGAATTTCTATGCCTGTTAGCCAGCGCCCTATGTGTGAAAAAAAACGTCCAAGCCAGTAAAGACGGGCTTTCCAAAGCCAATGGCTAAAGCGATGCATAATAAGCGCATGTACACCAGGATATGTGGTGATAATCTCAAAATGTGTACGTGCCGCAGGGTCGCGATCAAATACGACGGAAATATCTTCTTTAAGATGGTTAAACATACGATTTAAATTGAATATTTAAAAATGCCATTATGCCATTATGCCATAAATATAAATTCCTGACTAAAATACTAGGTTTATATTTAAAACGTCCACGAATCTAATATTTTGTATGTTTGCGCGGCTCTTGGGTCAGTGTCAATACGCCTCTTAGCAAATTCACCTCCTCTTTTTCCAGGCGTGCGCGGGCATAGATCCTTCGTAAGCGCTCGCTTAATTTTTTTGGCGCTTTTGGGTTGAGGTAGCCAATATGCATGAGAGTTTCTTCCAAATGTGCATAAAAACGTTCTAGCTCATCATTGGTCGCAAGTTCTAAACTTTCGGGTACTGAAATTTTACCTTCGAGAATCGCCATGCGTAGCTCATAACATACCACTTGCACAGCAGCAGCAAGGTTGAGAGAAGAGTATTCCGGGTTGGCTGGAATCATTGCAAGCAATTGACAGCAATCGAGCTCGGCATTTGATAAGCCGCTCATTTCGGTGCCAAATACAAAAGCAACTGGCTGTGAAGCCGCTATTTTACTGGCTTGCAGGGCAGCTTCTCGTGCATTCACAGTGTCATGCGACAAATAGCGTTTGCGTGCACTTAAGCCAATCGCGAAAGCGCAGCCTGAAAGCGCTTCGCTTAAGGTTTGAGTCACAATTGCGCTCTCAAGCAGATCGGCCGCACCTGTCGCAAGTGCTGTGGCTTGCTTGTCTGGGAAAATATCGGGTTTCACAAGATATAGGTGCTTTAAACCCATGGTTTTCATGGCGCGCGCTGCCGATCCTATGTTGCCTGGGTGGCTGGTTTGGCAAAGAACTATTCTGATGTTGTTAAAAATGGCTTGTGACAATTTGGGGAAGCGCCTATTAATGCTAAAATAGCATTTTAACAGCTCTTTACTAAAGACCATCAATCAATGCATCCTATCCTGAATGTCGCCGTAAAAGCCGCTCGCGAAGCGGGGCGTATTATTAATCGCGCATCGCAAGATGTGAATGCGCTTACAATCCAAAGTAAAACCTTTAATGATTTTGTAAGTGAGGTCGACCATGCCGCTGAGCAAGCAATTATAGATACGCTAAAACATGCTTATCCAGATCACGGTTTTTTAGGGGAAGAAACCGGTAATACCAATCAAAATGCCGAGAATATCTGGATTATTGATCCGCTTGATGGCACTACAAATTTTCTGCACAATTTCCCGCAATACTGCATCTCGATCGCTTTGCAGCAAAAGGGTGTTCTCACGCAAGCCGTGATTTATGACCCCGTGCGCAATGATCTATTTACAGCAACTAAGGGTCGTGGCGCGTTTCTAAACGATAAACGTATTCGTGTGACCAATCGCAGTAAATTACAGGATTCGTTGATAGGGACCGGTTTCCCGTTTCGCGATTTTACGCACTTGGATACGTACATGGCGATGCTGAAAGACATGATTAAAAAAACCACCGGCATACGCCGTCCAGGTTCTGCGGCTCTGGATTTGGCCTATGTGGCAGCAGGCTGGACAGATGGTTTTTTTGAGATTAACTTATCTATTTGGGACATAGCTGCAGGGGGCTTATTGGTACAGGAAGCCGGTGGCATTGTCGGAGATTTTGAGGGCAACGAGAGTTGGTTAAAAACGGGCAATATCGTGGCGGCTAACCCAAAAGTGTTTGCACAGATATTACAAGTATTGAGCCCGCATTTAAATGAGAAGCTGAAAACACCGGCTGCGTAATTTCTTTATAAAATTTTAGCGGGCCCTCAGCATTTCCTCATTTAGCTGGTGGTCAACTAATGCAGCCATTTGGAACAACTGGTCATCCGCACTTAATTTCACGCTGTTAAAAAACTCGGCCTTGTAGGTTTCATCATAAGCCAATCTTTCCAGATCATAAGAACCCATCACTTCCTTGCATTGAGCTAAAAATTGGGCGTAAACGGCAATATTGTCATTGGTCATGCTAGTTATCCTCATTCGTTGATTGCGGCAAATGGAAACATGCATTATTTATGCCAAGCAATTTAATCGTTATAACACCGATAACCTATTGGTTTTATTTGATATTTTTTATTGCTATCTTTATATTAAAAAATAAACTGATGAAAATTTCACATTAAACGTTGAGAAATTGAACAATCTATTCAAAATGTTTATAAAATGAGTCAAATATTTAAATAACCCATTTTTGTGCCTACCCAACCGTCATCACCAGAAGTCATTGCCAGCGCCCATACACCTATGATGCGCCAATACTTATCGCTCAAGGCCCAACATCCCGATATGCTGCTGTTTTACCGCATGGGTGATTTTTACGAGCTGTTTTTTGAGGATGCAGAAAGAGCATCTAAATTATTAGGCATTACACTCACGCGGCGCGGAGCAAGTAACGGCGAGCCAATCAAGATGGCTGGCGTGCCGTATCACGCAGCGGAGCAGTATTTAGCGAAACTTGCCAAAATGGGCGAAGCAGTAGCGATTTGTGAGCAAATCGGCGACCCTGCCACTTCAAAGGGTCCTGTCGAGCGCGCAGTTACACGCATACTCACGCCGGGCACGCTCACTGATTCTGCGTTATTAGATGAAACGCGTGATAACCAGTTATTAAGCGTGTTTTCGGCCGAAGGCGTGCTTGGCTTGGCACGTATCAATTTGGCATCCGGCGCATTTATATTGAGCGAAATTGCAATCGGTCACTTAGCACAAGAGTTGCAGCGTATTGCACCAGCAGAAATTATTCTAGCAGATGACTTTAGACATAATGC
>Ga0209253_10005300_pt1 | contig 11193 bp, 10 predicted proteins | sample FrelakmetBRP12BR_FD_187145 | JGI IMG/M metagenome (GOLD analysis project Ga0209253, IMG submission 187145) | Freshwater lake sediment microbial communities from the University of Notre Dame, USA, for methane emissions studies - BRP12 BR (SPAdes)... | ecosystem: Environmental > Aquatic >... | reverse complement strand
CGATATCGGCTGTGCCTGCGCTTCATTTCCCACTGGTGTGGCCGCCGCCGCCGGACTGCTCACTACCAACCCTTGGATGAAGTATGTGCTGGTGATCGGCGTGTACATGATGAGCAAGCTCGCAGACCCCAACGACGTGGTCTCCTTTTTCTACGGTGATGGGGCCGGAGCCGCCATCCTCGCCGCCGACTCGAAGCCAGGCTTCATCACGTCCGCCTACCTGGCCGACGGCTCGTACCACAACTACTGGGGCATCTACTCGGGCGGCACGTTCGAGCCGGCCAGCCTGGAATCGGTCCAGGCCGGGCGCACCAACGTGCGCTTGCTTCAGCGTTACCCGCCCGATGTAAACCACGAGAATTGGCCTAAAATCGTGCGTATGCTGGCCGAACGGGGCGGGTTTGGCATCCAGGACATTGACCTGGCGATTTTCACCCAGGTGCGGTTGCCGTCCATCGAGCTGGTGATGGAGATTCTGGGCCTGCCGTTGAGCAAGACCCACTGGATCATGGAGGAATGGGGTTACATGGGCTCAGCCTGCATTCCCATGTGTCTGGACGATGCCATCGAGAAGGGCAAGGTCAAGTCCGGCGACCTTGTGACGCTGGTCGGTTCCGGAGTGGGCTACAACTATGCTGCGGCAGCTTTGCGAATGCCTTGACAAGCAAGCAAGGAGGGAAACGTGAGCGTTCCAACGTTGGAGGGTGTCACGCCCAAGATGATTGCCACCGAGCGGATCACGACGCGGGTGCTCTTCACCGGCCCGGACGACGGTGTGCCGGTGCTCTTCCTGCACGGCAATGCCTCGTCGGCGACCTGGTGGGAGCAGAACATGGTGGCTCTGCCTCCAGGCTATCGGGGCATCACGCCCGATCAGCGAGGCTTTGGCGATGCTGACCTGGAGAAGGTGGATGCCACCCGCGGCCCGGGTGATTGGGCCGACGACGCAGCCGCGCTGCTCGACCACCTGGGCATTGCCAAAGCGCACATTGTCGGCAACTCACTGGGTGGCTGCGTGGTGTGGCGCATGCTGATGGACTATCCGGAGCGATTCCTCACGGCCAGCCTGGTCGATTCGGGTTCGCCTTTTGGCTTCGGCGGAACCAAGGACGTGGACGGCACCCCGTGCTACGACGACTATGCCGGGTCCGGTGGAGGGTTATCCAACCCAGAGTTCATCCGGCGCCTGGTGCAGCAGGATCGCAGCCTAGACAGCCAGTTCTCGCCGCGCCTGGCGCTGCGCACGCTGCTGGCAAAACCGCCCTTTGTGCCGGACAGGGAGGAGGACCTGCTGACCTCGATGTTCACCACTCACTTTGGGGAGAGGGACAATCCCGGCGACTTTGCCCGGTCGCCGAACTGGCCCTACGTGGCGCCGGGTGTATGGGGATCGGCCAACGCCCTGTCGCCCAAGTACATGGGCGACGTCAGCCGCCTATACGCAGCGCAGCCAAAAGCCAGTGTCCTGTGGGTGCGCGGCAGCCACGACCTGGCTGTGGGCGATACGGCAGCTTCCTGCCCAGGCACGCTGGGCTCGATGGGGGTCATCTCTGGCTGGCCGGGCATGGGCGTCTACCCACCGCAGCCGATGCTGGGTCAGATCCGCAACGTCCTGAACAGGTACGCTGCTGCGGGCGGCTCGTACAGGGAGGTTGTGATCGAGGATGCGGGGCATGTGCCCTTTATCCAAAAGCAGGAGGAGTTCGACGCTGTCTTGCATGCGCATCTTGGTGGTGGGAAGTAGGTGATGGGCAGTGATCAGTCCGGTCATTGACCACTGGCCAACTTGCACCGGTCGGAGCATAAGGTGAAGAGACTCGGTTTGGTCGCATCCGGGGGCGGATACAGAAGCTTCTACACTTCTGGCGCGTTGGTTTGGTTGAAACGACACGACATCCCGGTCGTGCACATCACCTCCGCCAGTTCGGGAAACAACATCGTGTTGGATTACCTGTTGTGGGATTGGGACAGAGAAGCTTTGCCGCCGGTATTGACCCAGACACTTCGCTTGAGCTTTCGGGACATTTTTGAAGTGTTCCGGAATTTTGCCGGCTTGCAGCCTGCCCTGATGCCCAACGGCTCTCATCTTTTCACGGTGAGTAAGAGCAAGTGCAAAAAGTCGCTGGGGCTAGATGATGCCAAACGTTCAAGTCTGTTGGCGGATCATCTCCAAGCGATCAGATGGGATATTATGACCACCAATCTGACACAGAGAGCGAGTGCGTTGTTCAGTGTCAATGAGTTGTTGGCCAAGATTGACGACGTATCGTTGGATCGCTTTATGGACGTCTTTATCGCCGGTATAACGACGATTCCCTATTTCAAGGCCATCAAAGTGGACGGTCAGTACTACCTGGAAGGCGGCTACATAGACAACACACCTTTGAGGCCCTTGTTTGAAGATCCACAGGTCGATGAGATTGTCGCCGTGGACTTTACGGATTATGATTATCATGCGGCAATAGAAAAAGCCTACAACAAGCTATCCCTGGTAATGCTCTCGAACAGCATCGAAATGAACCTCCTGGTCAGTGACATCCAGTGGAGTCTGCCCAATGCCGCCGTCCTTTCTCAAGCCATCTTTATCAATCAACTGCTTGAGACGTTGGGCAGCTCATCCATAGAAGTAGCGGGCAAAACCTATCATTACAAACCGTTGCACATTCTAAAACCCAAGAACCTGGAAAGCATGACGGTTTCACTCAAAGATGTGACGGCACAGAAAGAGTATTTCAAACTGGGTCAAGAGGAAACCGAACAGCTTTTCGATTCGATGCCCGAGCCGTAGGCGGAAAGATGGCAGAGACGGGGCGAGTTGCGCCTGACAAAGCCGGGTTCGTTCAAGTAGAACACAGAACCCGGCAGATCTACTGGGAGTATTTCGGCCAGGGGGAGCGGGAGGTGGTCGTTCTCCTGAACGGCCTGGCCATGCTCACCCGCTCGTGGTATCGCAATGTGCCCAGCGTATACCCCGAGTACGATGTGTTGCTCTATGACTATTTCGGGCAGGGCCAGTCGTCGCAGGAAGACGAGCCGTACTCCATCCCCGGGTTCTGCGACTACCTGGTCCAGATCATGGATGAGCTGGGCATTGAGCGCATCCATCCCGTCGGCGTGTCATACGGCGGGTTCATCGCCGCCGACCTGGGCCGGCTGTATGGCGACCGGCTGCACACGCTGACACTGTCGGGCATCATCCTGACGCGGGAGACGTTATTCCAGATGTACCAGGACCTGTCGTTGATGTTCTACCGGCTGCCGGAGCCGGCGTTTGAGATCTACACCCACTACATGTACGAGAAGATATTCGGCGAGAGATTCGCGCAAATGGTCTACGGGGAGAGCAGCGAACAGACCCGGGCCAAGTTCTACGATCGCTACTATGACCGAAAGCACTGCCTGATCCGGCTCACGGAGGCCCAGGATCCGTTCTTTGAGAACATCGATCGCGACCCGCAGGCGTACCGGCATGTCACGACGCCCACCCTGATCCTGACCGGTGAACAGGATCGGGCCTTGCCGCCCTGGCAGCAGCGCAAGCTGCTCGACATCCTACCCAACGCCCGACAGATCATGGTTCCGGAGAGCGGGCACCTCACCTACCAGGAGCGGCCAGACATCTTTTGGCCAATGGTTAAGGCCTTCTTCAAGGCGAGGTCGGCAGAGTTCCGAGTCACGGAGGGAGGAAGCTAGCTATGCACATCGGAGACTTTCTGGGTCGGCGTGAGATCTACTCACCCAACAAACTGGCCGTCATCGACGCTGGCAAGAACCCTGAACTGCGCTTAACCTACCAGGAATGGAACCGGCGCGTGAACCGTTTCGCCAACTGGCTGCAACACGAGGCCGGCGTCGCGTACCGGGACCGCGTAGCCATCTTGGCTCGCGACGGAATCGAGCACCTGGATCTGATCTATGCCTGCGGCAAACTGGGCGCCATCCATACTGCCCTCAACTGGCGTCTGCACTGGCGAGAGCTCGTTGGCCTCATGGAGGAGACGACGCCCAAGGTGCTGCTCTATTCCGACGACTTCAAAGGCACGGTGGCCGATGTCGAAAGCGCAACGCGCAACACGCAGTACGCAATACGCCATTACCTCCACATCGAAGGCGACGGGATCCCCGGCAGCCGGCTCTTCGAATCTACGATTGCCGAATCCCCGGACACGCCTGTCACCTGTGAGGCACTCGACAGAGAGGACATTGCCTGCCTGCTCTTCACAGGTGGCACCACCGGCCTGCCCAAAGGAGCCATGATCAGTCACCGGCAGATCTGCTGGAATGTGCTCAATACCGTCATCCATGACCTGACCCACGACGACGTCTACCTGTGCGTCTTTCCCCTATTCCACGCTGGCGGGCTGTTCGCCTATATGTCTTCCCAGGTCGTCTTCGGTAACACCAGCATCCTGACCCGGCAGTTCGTTCCGGCCCAGGTGCTGGGGCTGATCGAGCGGGAGCGGGTGACAGTATTCGGCGCAGTGCCGACCATGTACCAGATGCTCACCCAAGCACCTAACTGGGAGACAGCTGACCTGAGCAGCCTACGCTTCTGCACCAGTGGCGGCGCCCCCCTGCCAGTGCCCTTGGTGGAGAAGTACGGCCGTGAGAAGGGCGTGCGCTTCAAGCAGGGCTTTGGCATGACCGAGTACGGGCCTGGCCTCTTTGCCCTGCCTGCCGAGGATGCCATCCGCAAGGCGGGCAGCATCGGGCGGCCCAACTTTTTCATCGACGTGCGCGTCATGGACGGCGACAACAAGCCCCTTGGCCCCAACCAGGTGGGCGAGCTTGTTCTCAAGGGACCCAGCGGTTGCTCAGGTTACTGGAACAACCCACAGGCGTCCGTCGCCGTCTATGACGATGAGGGCTGGTTCCACACCGGCGACATGGTGTACCACGACGAGGAGTGGTATTTCTACGTCGTGGACCGCAAGAAAGACATGTTCATCTCCGGAGGCGAGAACGTTTACCCCGCCGAGATCGAGGCTGTGCTCTACAAGCACCCGGCAGTGCACATGTGCGCGGTCGTCGGCGTCCCGGATTCCAAGTGGGGTGAGGTAGGCAAGGCCTGTGTCGTCCTCAAACCGGGCATGGCGGCCACCGCCGAGGAGCTGATCACCTTCATGCAGGAACGCCTGGCTCGCTACAAGGTGCCCAAGAGTGTCGATCTCTTGCCTGAGTTACCCATCTCGGCGGCAGGCAAGATCCTGAAGCGGGAACTGCGCCAGCGGTTCGTCGAGTAGCTGCCTGCCCTGCCGGGTAGGCTAGGGGCTCTCTGGCTGGCTAGTTGGTTCGTCGGCGGACCGGGTAAATGCTGAACAGTCCTATCAAGGAGAGGAGACAACTATGAGCAGCATTCCAACTCTGGAGGGGGTCACTTCACAGATAGTGCAGACGGCCCGGTTAGAGATGCACATGCTCTTGACCGGGCCCCGGGACGGCACACCGATCCTTTTTGTCCACGGGAATGGCGCTTCGGCGACATTCTGGGAAGAGACGATGCTGGCGTTGCCCCCCGGCTTCCGGGCCATTGCGCCCGACATGCGCGGATACGGCGATACGGAACCGTTGCCGGTAGATGCGACGTTGGGCCTCGGGGATATGGTCGAGGATCTGCGCTCGCTGGTCGAAGCGCTGGGCATGTCCAGATGTCACATCGTCGGCCACAGCATGGGAGGCGGCATTGTCATGAAGTACGCCATCGCCCATCCGGCCGAATTGCTGTCCATTACTCTGGTGGATAGCGTGTCGCCCTACGGCTACAGTGGCAGCAGGGGAGTGGAAGGCACCCCCTGCTATGACGACGGCGCCCCGGCTGGCGCGGGCAGCGTGAATCCGGATTTTGTCCGGCTTCTGGGGGCTCAAGATCGCAGCATCGACAACCCAGTGTCGCCACGCAACGTCTTGCGCCAGTTCTACGTCAAGCCACCGTTCATCCCCCAGCGGGAGGAAGAACTGCTTAGTTCTATGCTCTCGCTGCGGGTCGGAGAGGACTGGTATCCCGGAGACACTGGGCCGTCGCCACACTGGCCGGGCGTCTGCCCAGGCAAACGGGGTATCGTCAATGCCTTTGGACGCAAGTACTTTGACGCCAGCACCTTTGCCGACATCCAGCCCAAGCCGGGAGTGCTCTGGATCCGAGGCGCGGACGACATGATTGTGTCCAACAACGCCTTCTGGGACATCGCCGCCCTGGGGGCGATGGGATTTGTCCCGGGCTGGCCCGGCGCTGAAGAATGCCCGCCCCAGCCAATGGTCGATCAGGTCCGGTCCGTGCTCGACAAGTACCGCACCAACGGCGGAGCGTACCGGGAGGAGGTCATCGCTGACGCAGGTCACAGTCCGTTCATCGAAAAGCCGGACGAATTCAATGGGTTGTTGCATCCGTTCTTGGAAGCATAGTCCATCTTGGCCAGTGCGCAAGTTGTCAACGCGTTGTAAATCGTGTCTATGGCTACAAGCTAGGAGAGGATCATGACCATACGAAGACTCGGCCGCGGCGTTGCCGTCGTCGGTGCAGGAATGAGCCGGTTCGGTGCTTTCCCCGGCAAAGCGACCCGCGACCTGTTCGTCGAAGCCTTTCAGGAAATGCGCGCTTCGGTCGACAAGGGGATCGATCCCAGAGACATCGAGGCCATCTACATCGGCAACTACTCCAGCGACCTTTTCGAGGGCCAAGGCCACACGGCGCCGATCATGGCCGATTGGGTGGGCCTGGCGCCGCGCCCGGCCACCCGCGTCGAGGACGCCTGCGCCAGCAGCGGCGTCGCCTTGCGCCAGGGCCTCATCGCCGTCGCTTCCGGCCTGTACGACGTCGTCCTGGTGGGCGGCATCGAAAAGATGACCGACCTGCCCACGGAACGCGTGACCGACACGTTGGCCACAGCCGGCGACGTGCTGTACGAAATCCCGGCGGGGTTCACGTTCCCCGGGTTCTACGCGGCCATGGCCACGGCTTACATGGCCCGCTGCGGCGCGACACCGGAGAGCTTCATGCGCGTCGGCCTCAAGAATCACGACAACGGCGCACTGAACGACAAGGCGCAATTCGGCTCGACCATCCGCCAGGTGATGGACAAAAAGATCGCCACTGCCAAGGCGAAGGGTCGCCCGGTGCCGGCCTGGGCCGACGAGATGTCTTTTCTTCATGACGACGGGGCCAACCCGGTCATCGCCTGGCCGATGCGCCTCTTTGACTGTTCGCCCATCTCCGACGGCGCGGCAGCAGTGCTGCTGGTGAGCGAGGAACTCGCCAGATCATTCACCGACGCGCCGCTCTACGTCGTCGGTTCGGGCCAGGCCAGCGACGTGGCCCTCCACAACCGGGCCGAGTTGACCTCGCTGCGCGCGGCACGGCTGGCCGCCCAACAGGCCTACGAGATGGCGGGCGTATCGCCCGCCGACATCAAGGTGGCCGAGGTGCATGACTGCTTCACCATCGCTGAGGTGATCGCCACCGAGGATTTGGGGTTCTTCGCACCCGGTGAGGGTTGGAAGGCCGCCGAAGCGGGCCAGACCGCCCGCACAGGGCCCAGGCCCATCAACACCTCCGGCGGGCTCAAGTCGAAGGGGCATCCGGTGGGCGCCTCAGGCGCCGGGCAGGTCATCGAGATCTGGAAGCAGCTACGCGGCACCGCCGGGCCACGGCAAATGCCAGGCAACGTAGACCTGGGGCTGACCCACAACGTCGGCGGCACCGGCCAGACGTGCGTCGTGCATATCTTCGAGCGGAGGTAACCTGTGGGCGAAAGGGAGTTTGACGCCACGTCGTTTTATCAGTTTCTCAGTGAGCACAAGTTGATGGGCTCCCACTGCCGATCGTGTGGCGCGCGGCACGTGCCACCCCGCCCGCTCTGTCCTGCGTGCTACAGCCAGGAAATGCAGTGGGAGGAATTGGGTGGCAAGGGCAAGCTCGTGGCCTTCACCACGATATACATTGCGCCTACAGCCATGATTGAGGCTGGCTATGGCCGTGACAACCCCTACTGCACCGGCATCGTGCAACTGGACGAAGGGCCAGCCATTAGTGCCCAGATCCTGGGTGTGGACCCTGGACGGCCGGAGCAGGTACGAATCGGCACGCCGCTGAGGGTCACCTTTGTCGAGCGAGCTGAGGGGGAGAAGCGGCGCACCTATCTAGCCTTCGAGCCATAGAGAGGTGAGATAGAAAGGTCTGGTCTCCATACTCCACCGGAGGGGAAAACAGTGCCCAAAGTCAAAGCCAACGGCATTCAGCTCTACTACGAGCTCCACGACGCGGAGGTGGGCAACACCCGCGACCTACTGGTGCTGTCCAATGGCGTGCTGATGAGCACGGCCAGTTGGGCCTTTCAAGCGCCGGTGCTGTCACAACACACCCGGCTGCTGCTCTACGACTGCCGGGGCATGTGGCAGTCGGACCATCCGCCAGGGCCTTACTCGATGGAGCTCCATGCCGACGACCTGGCTGCGCTCCTGGATGCGCTGGGCATCGAGCGCGCCCACATCGGCGGCACCTCATACGGGGCCGAGGTCGGTATGGTCTTCGCCCTCAAGTACCCGGAACGGGCGCAGAGCCTCATCGTGACGTCGGCGGTAAGCCACCTGGACCCCATACTGAAGGGCATAGCCGACACCTGGATCGAAGCAGCACGGGCCCGCGATCCTGAGTTGCTCTTCAAGGTCGTCTATCCGATGACCTTTTCCGAGGAATGGATCGCTGCCAACCAGGAGACGCTGGCTTTGGCCCGGGAGCGCTACAAGAGTCTGGATTTCGAGGCGCTGCTGGAGCTGTTTCTGAGCTTCTATCGGCTGGACGTGACCGCGGACCTGCACAAGATCACAGCGCCGACAATGGTGATTGCAGGAGAGGCCGACGCCCTCAAGCCGCGCAAGTATTCCGAGATCATCGCCCGCGAGATCCCAAACGCCGAATTCGCGGTCATCCCCCACGCTGGCCACGCCGCGATGTGGGAACAGGCGGGGGTGTTCAACTCGCTCATCCTGGGCTTTCTGACCAAGCACAGCAGCCGATCACGGTCTGTTGGTCGGTGATTGGCGGCTGCTTGCTGTGTACGTGTTGAAAACGGAGGTTGATAGATGGCTGCGACCGAAGGAAGTACCGTCCGAAGTGACTTTCGGTTAGGCGAACGAGCCAGCTTTGCCAAGACGGTTACTGAAGCCGACGTGACGACCTTTGCCGGACTGATCGGTGACTTTAGCCCGATCCACGTCGATGCTGAGTATGCCCGCCGGAGCCGCTTTGGGCAGCGTGTGGCCCATGGCATGTTCACTGGCGGCTTGATCTCGGCTGTGCTGGGCAACAAGCTGCCCGGCCCTGGCTCGACTTACCTCAGCCAACAGATCGAGTTTCTGGCTCCGGTTTTTATCGGCGATACCATCACCGCCATCGTGGAGGTTGCCAACTGGCAGCCTGACAAGCGGATCATCACCCTGAAGACCGATTGCTACAACCAAGATGACAAGCAGGTCGTCACCGGCAAAGCGGCGCTGCTGGTCGAGCGACCAGTGGAGTAGTAGAAACCATGTTTCACTTTGACTGGCTCAAACGACATGCCGAGCGGACTCCAAACAAGCTGGCATTGGTGGATGCTCACACCGGGCGGACGTTCACCTATACCGAGTTCAATGAGCGGGCCAACCGCTTCGCCAGCTTTCTGAAAGATGCCTTGGGCCTCAAGCGAGGGGACCGGGTCTCGATTCTGGCCCAGAATAGCACCGACTACTACGAGGTGCTGTTCGCCTGTGGCAAGATGGGGGCGGTTTTGAACACCCTTAACTGGCGGCTGGCCGTGCCCGAACTGCAGTTCATCCTCAACGACTGCTCGCCGCGCGTCCTGATCTACGAGCCGATGTTTGCCGAGGCGGTGGAGGCGCTGCGCCCTCTCATCAGCTGCGAATTCTACGTGGCCATGGGGCACACCGAGCGAGCGCCGGAGAGAGAGTGGACCTACGAGCGAGCATTGGTGGCTGGCGCGCCGGAGGGAGTCGAGATGCCGCCCCTCAAGTACACCGACACCTGGGCCATCCTTTACACCTCTGGCACAACCGGTCGGCCCAAAGGCGCCCAAGTGACTTATGGCAACGTTTTCTACAACGCCGTGGGCATGGGCGCGGCGATTGACCTGACCTCTCAGGACGTGAACATTAACGTGCTGCCCACCTTCCACGCCGGGGGCCTGGGACTCTATGCTGGGCCGATCCTTCACGCCGGCGGCACCCTCGTCGTCATGCGCGCCTTTGATCCTGGCGAGTTTCTGCGCCTGATTGGGCAATGGAAGGTGACCGCCCTGCTACTCGTGCCCTCCATCTACCTGGCGTTAGCCCAATACGCCGATTTCGACCAGTATGACCTGTCGAGCGTGCGTCACTGGGGCAGCGGCGGCTCGTCGTTGCCGCCTTCGCTGGTGCGCCAGTTCGCGGAGAAGGGCATCGTCATCCAGCAGGGTTTCGGCATGACCGAGACCGGTCCGACTGTGTTCATCATTACCAGGGAGGACGCGGTGCGCAAGGCAGGCTCGGTGGGCAAGCCGGTGCTGCACACCGACGTATGCATTATGGACCGCGACCGCAAGGTGCTCGGCCCCAACCAGGTCGGTGAGCTCTGCATCCGCGGCGGCAATGTCACCACCGGCTACTGGAACCGCCCCGAGGCCACCGCCGAGGCCATCGTCGACGGCTGGCTCCATTCCGGCGACGCAGCTATGGTCGATGACGAGGGGTTCTACTACATCGTCGACCGCTGGAAGGACATGTTCATCTCCGGCGGTGAGAACGTCTATCCTGCCGAGGTAGAGAATGTGATCTACCACCATCCCGCTGTGGCCGAGGTGGCCGTCATCGGCGTGCCCCATGCCAAGTGGCAAGAGGTAGGACGGGCGATCGTGGTCGTGAAATCGGGGCACACCCTGACCGAGCAAGAGGTCATCGAATTCTGCCAGGGTAAGCTGGCCAAGTACAAGCTCCCCAAGTCGGTGGTGTTCGTAGACGCTTTGCCCCGCACGGCGGCGGGCAAAGTGCTCAAACGGGAGTTGCGCGAGCAGTTCGGGGACCAGGGATTTTCGGATCGGTAGATTGGGGGTTGGCTGACGGAACACGAGATAGGGAATGGACCACGTATGAGTCGCTGGGTGTTGGCAGACAGGATCGGCCCGATCGCCGTCCTGACGCTGAACCGACTGGAGCGGCACAACA
>Ga0209253_10005299_pt1 | contig 11194 bp, 13 predicted proteins | sample FrelakmetBRP12BR_FD_187145 | JGI IMG/M metagenome (GOLD analysis project Ga0209253, IMG submission 187145) | Freshwater lake sediment microbial communities from the University of Notre Dame, USA, for methane emissions studies - BRP12 BR (SPAdes)... | ecosystem: Environmental > Aquatic >... | reverse complement strand
GTGGTTAACCTGGCCTTCGCATTCCGCATCCCTCAGTGGTGGCCCCTGGTCATCATCAACTGCAGCGGCATCGCACTCATCTGTCTGCTCGGGTATGCGCGCCACGTCACGGGGTCGAAGATCCTCGCGTTTATCCATGACTGGTATGTCCCGCCGATGGTCTTCTTTTCGTTCAAGGAACTCTATTTCATGATCAAGCCGATCCACATGGGCGCCGACTACGATGATGTTCTGATCGCAATCGACCGGTGGATGTTTGGCGTGAACCCGACGGAGTGGTTGATGCGCCTGGCCAATCCGGTCTTGACCGAAGTCCTGCAGATTGCGTACACGCTGTTCTACTTTCTGTTCATCGTTGTCGGATACGAGCTCTACCGCCGCCACAACCTGGATCTCTTCCGGTATTTTGTATTCATTAGTACGTACGGCTTCTTCCTGTCGTACATCGGATATTTCTTCCTTCCGGCGGTCGGTCCGCGGTTCACCCTTCATGACTTTTCCGCCCTGGACCGCGATCTCCCGGGTCTGTTTCTGACCTCGTACCTCCGGTGGTTCGTCAACGCCGGCGAGTCGATCCCCATGGGAGTACCGAACGAGGTTTCAATTGCCGGGACGCAGCGTGACGTTTTTCCGAGCGGGCACACCATGATGACGCTGGTTCTGATGTATCTCAGCTCGCGGTACAAGCTCAAGTGCCGCTCGTTCATGTATGTGACGGGGACGCTGCTCATCATGGCAACGGTGTACCAGCGGTACCACTATGTCATCGATCTGATGGCTGGAGCAACATTCATGCTCCTCTGTATTTCCACGGCCCCCCGCCTCTCCATGTATATCAAGCGTCATTTTGCGACGATGGAAAGCCGGCTTCCTGCGGTGTAAAGTGCAGGTTGACTCCGGGCGCGGGGATCGTTACATTTCAACAATTGAATGGTTGTTCAACTGTAGAGGTGTGACATGAAGGGAATGGCAATGGGGACCGTGCCGGCTTTTGTGCACCGGGAGGTGGCGGCCGCGGCGGGGAAGGCCATCCATGGCAGCGAAACTCTGCGCGGCCTCGGGGAAACCTTCAAGGTGCTCGGGGATGTGACGCGCCTGAAAATCTGTCTCGCCCTCACCCGGCATGAGCTTTGCGTCAGCGACATAGCCGCGCTTCTCGGCGTCTCGGAATCCGCAATCTCTCACCAACTTCGGCTCATGAAGACGATGCGGCTGGTCACGTACCGGAAGGAAGGAAAGATGACCTTGTATATGCTGGACGACAGGCATATCGAGGACTTGATCCGCATCGGTGTCCGGCATGTGTCGGAGCCGTGATGAACAAGGCGATGGCGGCGCCGCAATCGACATATCTCGTTGGCGGCATTTGCTGCTCCACGGAAGAAACCGTGCTCCGGAAACGCCTGGACGCGGATATCGGCCCGGGGGTCTATCGATTCAACCCGCTGACCGGTGAGCTCGCGGTGCCGGCGAACATCCCTGGGGATCGCGTCGTGGCCGCGGTGCGCCGTGCAGGCTTCGATGCGCGGGGGAGGCAGGAACCTGCCCCGGAAGACTCGTTCTGGAAGCGACACAGCGATGCATTTTTCACGGTAACCGCGGCTGTCATGACGCTTGCCGGTGCCCTTCTTGAGTATACGGAGATGCCCCTCATTGTCGCGCGTGGCGTGATGCTGGGGGCAGTGATGCTCGGCGGCTGGAGGATCGCCCTTAAGGCCGGACGTGCACTGCTGATGCGTGCCCTGGATATGAATGTTCTGATGACCGTCGCTGTCGCCGGCGCGCTCGCCATCGGGAGGTGGACCGAAGGGGCGACGGTCATCGTGCTCTTCTCCGTCGCACTCATGCTGGAGAACTACAGTACCTCGCGTACACGTCGCGCTGTCCGGTCGTTGCTGGCACTCTCCCCGCAGACATCGTGCGTGATCCGGGACGGCCGGGAGATTGACACACCTGCCGCGGATGTCGTCCCGGGTGAGGTTCTGGTGATCCGCCCGGGCGAGCGGATCCCGCTCGACGGCATCGTGGTCGACGGGCTCTCAACTGTCAACGAAGCGACAATCACCGGTGAGTCATCCCCGGTACCGAAAGAGGCCGGTGCAACGGCGTTCGCGGGCTCGCTCAACGAGAGAGGTGTCCTGAGGATCCGGGTGACCAAGCGCTATCAGGACACAACACTGGCACATATGGTCCACCTGATCGAGGAGGCGCACCATCAGCGGGCACCGGTGCAGAACTTCATTGACCGCTTCGCATCAGTCTATACGCCTGCAGTCCTCGGGATCGCGGTTGCCGTGGCCTGTCTTCCGACGCTGGTCTTCCAGCAACCGTTTGTGGAATGGCTCTACCGTGCACTCGTTCTGCTGGTGATTGCATGTCCCTGCGCCCTGGTGATTTCTACGCCGGTGACGCTGGTCAGTGCTCTCACCAATGCCGCCCGGCTCGGGATACTCATCAAGGGTGGAAAGCATCTCGAGACAATCAGCAGTGTCCGCACCGTCGCGTTCGATAAGACTGGCACGCTGACGGAGGGAAAGCCCAGTGTGACAGACGTCATCCTGCTGAATTCCATCTCCCGCGAGCGGGTATTGCAGATCGCCGCAGCGATGGAACAGCGATCGGAACATCATCTTGCATCGGCGGTTCTTGCTGAAGCGGCACGAACGGGTATCAATCATTCCGCGATAGCCATCCAGAACTTCGAGGCTGTGCCGGGTTTCGGAGTGCAGGCAACGATTGCAGGGGAAACATACTATCTTGGTAATCACCGTTTCTGCGAGGAGAACGGGTTCTGTTCTCCACAGGTCGAAGAGGCGCTCAAACGTTTTTCCCGTGAAGGGAAGACGGCAGTCATCCTGGGGTGTGGACGTGAGGCCCTCTCGGTGCTTGCCCTGCGCGACGCGACGCGGACACGGGGGAGGGAAGCAATCGAACGGCTGCGGGAGTCGGGTGTCAGAAATATCGTGATGCTCTCCGGCGATCACGAGGCGACGGCCGGGCGCATTGCCAACGAGCTTGCCATCGAGCAGACGAGCGCGGGCCTTCTTCCTGAGCAAAAGGTCACGGCGGTGGAAAAACTCAAGGCACAACACGGCGCAATAGCGATGGTGGGGGATGGAATCAACGATGCCCCGGCGCTTGCCGCCTCGTCGGTGGGGATCGCCATGGGCGTTGCCGGATCCGATGCGGCGCTGGAAACTGCTGACGTGGTGCTGATGTCGGATGATCTGTCACGTCTGCCACATCTGTTTGCCCTCAGCCGTGCGACGATGCGGATTGTCAGGCAGAACATAGCCGTCGCCCTTTCGCTGAAAGCCGTCTTCCTTGTCCTCAGCATTTTGGGTGTTTCGACGCTCTGGATGGCCCTGCTTGCCGACGACGGGGCGGCACTTGCGGTCATTCTGAACGGATTGCGTATTCTCTCGTTCAGGGATAAACCATGACCGCGACCCGCAACCACAGAGAGGAACTTGCTGCCACGCTTGCGAACCCCGCTGATGTCGACCGGTTCATGGTGGCACTCCAGGTCCTGCGCCGGCACCTCGTCCATACCCGTGAAGTGCCAAACGGACTCGATTTTCTCTTCTCTGGCCCGGAGGATGATCTGCACAATGCGCTCCGCACCCTCACGGAAATCGAGCGCCACGGGAAATGCGGTCTGCACATTGACTATGTGCGGATTGAAGCCTTCTTCCTTCTGCGCATTCTCGGAAGTCCCGAGTGTCAGGACCAGATTCTCTCTTTTTTTGACGGGCCCCCGATCGGATCTTGAGGTAGGTATACCTCCCGATCCGCGTTGAATCTCCCACCGCGTTTGGCTATATTATGCGTATCGTTTTCTCAGGCCCGGATGCATTTCAGTCTATCGACCTCCAACCTTCTCCTCGCCCTTGAGAGACTCTCCCGGAACACGCTGACCCGCCGGGAAGATCTGGGCGTTCTTCTGGATCTGGCGCACGATCGAGGAGCCGACCAAGAACTGGGAGAGTTGAGTTTTCAGGCGAAATTCGCAGTACGGGCTTTCAAGATCATGAAACGAATCGGCAGGGAAGGTGAGGGGTACGACCGGCTGGCTGCAGAATTCAGTGCCAGCCTGGAGAAGGTCCGGACACTGGTTGCGATGCTCCTGCAGGGGGCGGAGCCGGGCATCCGTGCCCGGTTGTCCTCGACCTACCTGGCCTTGACGCAGGAGTCTCTGGACCACCTGCTCGCCCTGTTGCACGATCTCAGCTGGTACAAGAATTGGCGCATCGATCACCCCGGAGAATCGGCATGGGAGATCAAGCCGGAATAGCGGTCAGCGAGCATTCTTCCACGTGGCGTGTGGCTCTCTTTGTTTTGGTCGCCGCTGCCATTGTCTGGCTGGGGGGAGTCAATATTCGCGCGATGATCGGCAACGATATGCTGAAGACTGGGACCCTCGAGTTCGAGGAATACCTCCCGCCGGAAGCGGAGCGGGAAATCTTTCGCCTTCTTTCCATCAGCTCGGTCGTGGTGATACTCAGCTACTGTGTCGTCCTCCTCAGCAGCCTTGTCTTCCTGATCTCATCCCCGTTCCGGCTGAAGGAGCACGGGTGGCTGATGATAAGCGCGATCCTGTTCTACGTGTTTGTTCCGGTGGAGTTCTTCACGATGTATCTTGACGGGACGATGATCTACCGGGAATTCTTCACAACCGCCGACAACCAGGTGTTCCGTGAGCTATTCATTGCACGGGTTGGTGCTCTGGCAGGAGCCCCTCTGATCGCGCTGATGAGCTACTACACAATCATCGGGTTGGCGGTATTCCAGCCGTTCCGCAAACAGCTGCCGCCGATTTCATGAAGCACGAAGAGATTATTGTGGAACTCCAGGATGTGGCCCGGCAACTTGGCATCACGGTCCGCTTTGAAAAAGGGGACTTCGAAGGTGGCTACTGCATCCTCAAAGCTCAGAAGCTCCTGTTGATCAACAGACGTCTGATGCCGACGCGCAAGGCGGCTGTTCTCGCGAACGCCATGCGCGAAATCGGGATGGAGAACATCTACCTGAAACCGGCGCTCCGTGCGTATGTTGAAGACGAGGCGGCCAAAGCGACCCGGGGAGCGAAATGATCAAAGCGGTGATTTTCGACCTGGACAACACTCTGGTTGACTTCATGGGCATGAAGCGGCAGGCCGTGACGGCGGCGATCACCTCCATGATCGACGCAGGTCTGACGCTCACGCAGACGGAGGTGCAAGCTCGTATTGATGCAATCTACAAGGAGCGCGGGATCGAGTTCCAGAACGTCTTCGACCAGCTCCTCTACGACATCTTCCAGAAGGTGGACTACAAGATTCTGTCGGCGGGCATTATTGCGTATCGCCGCGCACGAGAAGCGGCGCTGGTTCCGTATCCGCACGTCACCATGACACTGGTGGAGCTGGTGAAGCGGGGGATCCATCTCGCGGTGGTCTCCGACGCACCCGGCAGGGAAGCATGGCTGCGCCTCTGCTACCTCAATTTCCACCACCTTTTTGATCATGTCGTCACGTTTGAAGACACGGGCCAGCACAAGCCGAGCCCGGCCCCGTTCCTTCGAGCGCTGGAACTGCTGAGGGTAAAACCGCAGGAGACACTCATGGTGGGTGACTGGCCCGAGCGCGACATGGTGGGTGCGGCAAAGGTCGGCATTACCACGGTCTTTGCCCGGTACGGCGATACATTTGGGACGGTCGAATCCAACGCAACGTATGATGTAAACGACGTGGCAGAACTCCTGTCGATCATCGAGAGGGAAGACGCCTCCTCGCGGGCGGGATAATCAGGTATGGTCAAAGGCATCGGTGTAGACATCATCGAGATTGCCAGGGTGCGCCGGAGCATCGAGACCCTGGGTGACAGATTCCTGCAGAAAGTCTTCACTCCGGGGGAGATTGCATACTGTTCCGCGAAGAATGACCGGCACCAGCACTTTGCCGCCCGTTTCGCGGCCAAGGAAGCGGTGAGCAAAGCACTCTCCACGGGATGGGCGGGCGAATTCCGCTGGAAGGATGTCGAGGTGACCAACGATCCGTCGGGCCAGCCGCGCATCACGCTCCACGGGCCGCTGGGCCAGAACCTGGCCGCGTGCCCGGTCCTGGTCAGTATCTCCCACTCCGAGACTCATGTAGTGGCCATGGTTGTTATTGAGGATCACGCGTGAAGCTGACGATCTACCGGAAGATCATGCTGGGTTTCGGACTGATCATCGTAGCGATGGTCTTCGCGATCGCCGGCATGCTGTACGAGCTCCATGCCGTATCGGATTCGGTCCGGACGACGCTGACGGTGAACCTCTTCTCGATTGATCTTGCCAAAGATCTCGGTGCACTTCTGGACAACGAAGAACAGCACGCGCAGAAGTTCCTCGTCTCGCACGATACGACATACGCGGGCTTGTTCACCGAAGCCGCCAGGCGCTTCGGCAAACAGATGGACAGCCTCGCTGGAGTCGTTGCCGACAGAAGCGAGTTGGCTCTGCTTCGGACAATGGGGGGGACACATGACCGGCTGGCAGCCAGTGTTCTGGCAGCGATGAACCGGGGTCGTTCACGTACTCTTGTGACGGAGGAATCGGTCGCTGATACCATCGATATACTCCGCGCTCAGCTTGAGACGCTCATCCGGCTCAACCAGAATTCCGTGGCCATCGCGATGGCCGAACTGCAGGAAACCGTCCCGCGCACGTTTAACGTGGCGGTTCTCCTGACGATGGGAACGATAGTGGTGACCGTTCTCCTGGCGCTCTTCATAGCCCGGACGATCACCAGGCCGATCCGGGCTCTTCAGGCAGGGACAGAGCGCGTTGCCCAGGGTCACTTTGAGCCCATCAGCGTGACTTCTCACGACGAAACGGCCCTGCTTGCGGGAGCATTCAATGTAATGAGCGAGAAGCTGCGCCAGATCAACGAGTACAAGGCCGAGATGATGCATCACATCACGCATGAGCTGCGAATGCCTCTCCAGTCGATGCATTCGGCCTACTACCTTCTCACTGAACAGCTCTCCGGTCCGATCAACGACCAGCAGAGAAAACTGCTTGAATCGATGCGCGAGAATATTGACAGGATCAGCGGCTTCAGCAACCAGTTTCTCGACCTTGCGAAGATCGAGGCAGGCATGATGGAATTCCGCCGGGAACGGACGGATATTCCGGAACTGGTCCGTCCGGTTGTCGAGAACGCGCGGCTCATGGCGGCACGCAAGGAGATCACCATCACGGTGCAGGAGGAGAAAGTCCCCGCCGTCATGGGAGACCGGGAAAAGTTGTCACAGGTTGTCGGCAACCTGCTCAGCAACGCGATTAAATACACCGACAGAGGCGGGAGCATCACGCTTGCGCTTCGAGCGTCGCAGGCCGGCGTGGAGATCGCTGTGAGCGATAATGGAGTGGGGATTGATCCTGAGGACATCCCCAGGCTGTTTACAAAGTTTTACCAAGCGAAAAACGTCGGCAAGGGGAGTACCAAAGGAACCGGAGTCGGCCTCGCGCTTGTGAAAGGGATTGTTGACGGGCACCGGGGAAAGGTTTCCGTGACAAGCCGCGTCGGGCGGGGATCCACGTTCACCGTGGAGATTCCCGCGGCAGAGGATGTGTCCGAAGTAACGGAGGAGAAGCCATTATGATGCAACCCTTGTTCGGCCTGGCGTTTGCAGCAACGCTGGTGGCTGGCTGCGGGACGCTGGTCGGTGAGCCCGGAGAAGAAGCCGAGGCGCGCCGGCAGGTGGAGCTCGCACGCACTCTGGAAGCGGCGTCCAACCTCCGCGAGGCAGCTCACGAGTATTCTATTGTCGCTCAGCGCTATCCCAATACATCCGTATGGCCTACGGCCGTCCGGAAGGCTTCGATTCTGTACGCCAGCCCTCTGAACCCTTCACGCAACGACAGCATTTCCCTGGTCTGGTTTGCCGCCTATCAGGCTCTCCCGCTGAATCCCCAGGAAAAGGATCTCGTTCAATCGCACGTCTCGCTTCAGGGACGGATGAGAGCACTTGAAGATGAAATGGGGAGGCAAAAGGATGTAAACGATAGCCTTACCGTAACCCTGAAAAAGCTCTCTGCAACGGTTGTGGCCCAGGGCCGCCGTGCACAGGAGCTCGAAGCCCAGGTCCGCCAGACTTCGGAAGAACTGAAGAAGCTCAAGGAGGTGGACGTCCGCCTGTCGAAAAGCCGCCGCGGCCGCTGAAAAACCGGGGCTTTCCGCCCGGGTTGCATCTCTGAAACAGATTGTGTACACTCAGGCTGTTGCGGGTACGTCTAACTGAAGCGAGTCGCCATGAAATCGCTCGGCATCAAGAAGCTCTACTACTCCATCAGTGAGGTCAGCAAGATCACAGACCTCGAACAGTACGTTCTCCGGTACTGGGAGTCGGAATTTGAAGAGCTGAAACCCGCGAAGAACCGGGCCGGGAACAGGATCTACACCAACCGCGACATCAAGCTGATCCTCTACATCAAGAAGCTCCTCCGGGATGAACGGTACACGATTGAAGGAGCCAAGCAGGTCCTCAAGAGTTACACCCCCGAAGTCGATACGGGCGAACAGCTCGAACTGATCGATCCTCCCAAACCGGAGATAAAGATCAAGGATGAGCCGCTCCGGTCCGACGTCCTCGAAGTCAAGGCATTCCTCGAAGATCTCCTCAAGAGACTCAACTAGCGCCGCTCCCGCTTTCGGTTGCTGCGAAACCCTGACCTGCGACCAGGTCATGGAGCACGTCTGATAGACCTTGTGGCCCGTCGTTTATAGGAAATGATGGTGACGTGGCGCTAGTGGCAGCTGCTCTCCGTCGCTGAGGTGGTCTCCTTCACCTGGGGACTGACGTAGGGTATCCCGAGGTTCAGTCCGCGGAGAATGAACAGGACCGCCAGGAGGAAGGTGAATGCAGGGAGCAAGGCGGACATTTTTTTCCGTACGCCCGGGCGTAGAGTGTGCCCTATCAGCGAAACCCCGAGCATGAGGGGAAGGGTACCCACTCCAAATCCGGCAAGAAATGCCATCCCCTTCGGGATTTCTCCGAGCGTTGCCGCACCGGCGAGGGCAATGTAGAGGAATCCGCACGGGAGAAATCCGTTCACGATCCCGATGAGCAGGAGGGAGAGGAGGGACCGACGGCGGAGCAGGGTGCCCAGGTGAGTCCGTAATGAGGTGTGAAACCAGCTGAGGACCGGTGAACGTGAAGATGACCCGATTGAAGGGAGGAACAACGCCAGGAGCATAAGGCATCCCATGGCGATCGAAACCGCCTGCTGCATACCAGCAAGAGCAAAGAGCCCGCCGATAGAGCCCATCAGCGCCCCGAGCAGCACGTAGGTGATAATCCGGCCGGTGTTGTAGAGTACCCTGCCGGTGAAGTACGTTATCCCTGCGGTGCTTCCGGCGGGCAGCGCGATCGCGATTGGGCCGCACATTGCGACGCAGTGAAAGCTTCCAAGAATTCCTATCACAAACCCCGATATCAGATCCATCCCGTCCGTCCTCAGAGAATCATCACCGGTTGCTCGCTGTAATACTCGGTGGTACCTGCCTTCCAGGAGATCTGGATCCTCCAGAGCCCGCGGTCGAGGTGCGTCGTAGCTATGTGCTGGCAGCCGGCAGCATCGGGTGCAAGCGGCGTGGCAAAATCTTCCGCCTTGCTGGAGGGGCGGTACAGCGTGATCGTCCCCGTCAGCGGAAGGTCAGCAGCCTGGTGCGGGATCTGCACGGTCAGGTCGTCAGCATACACGCTGACGAGGACCTTCTTCTCCAGGGCTGCTGTTCGCCGAAGGATACCGATTCGTTCCTGGTACTGTAAGCCCTTCTCGTAGTACTGGTCGTTGACGAGGTCCACGGTCCGCGTCATGGAGAGGCCCACCAGAGCCAGAATCCCCAGCACGAACAGGAGGAATCCTGCGATAATGCCGACACCCCAGTGAATCTTCATTGTCCCCTCCCCGGTCCGAGAAACGATGTCGTCAGATTCTCCAGCAGTCTGTCACCATCATACACACCGATAACGACCGGCGTGGTCATTCCGTGCAATGCCGAGCGATTCAATATGATCAAAAGTTTGGCTTCGACTATTTCCTGCGGTGCTGCTCTCAAGCTGTCGCCGATGAACCGGACTTCGCCTCCGGTATCCTGAAGCCGGAGCGAAATCGTGGCCGGGGCAAAGGTCTTGTTCAGGACCTTGACGTCATAGACATTGCTGACCCGTCCGTCGGGCTGCTCCTGAAAGAACATGCCCGGGGTCCGTAGCACGGTGACGTCCAGATCCTTCCTGTTCAGAAGAAGGAAAACGAGCGCGCCGATCAGGACGGTCAAAAGCGCGGCGTAGGCAATGATTCGGCCGGTCCACCGGAAGCCGGTCCGGGTGGCGATGTTGTCAGCGGAGTCGTAACGGATAAGGCCGCGGGGTTTGCTCACCTTGTCCATGACGGCATCGCAGGCGTCGATGCAGGCGGTGCAGTTGACGCATTCGAGTTGCGTTCCGTTCCGGATGTCGATGCCCGTCGGGCAGACATCAACACAGAGATGACAGTCGATACAGTCACCCGCCGTGCGTTCCTCCTCCTTACGGATCTTCCCGCGCGGCTCTCCCCGGACATAGTCGTACGCGATGACAATGGAGTTCCTGTCGAGCAGCACGCCCTGCAGGCGACCGTATGGACAAACGAGGATACACGCCTGTTCCCGGAACCAGATGAAGATCCAGTAGAAAAGAACAGAAAAAGTTGTCATTGCGGTCAGGCCTGCCAGGTGCCGGGACGGCGGGTCGGTGATGATCTGATGCAGATCCCGGACCCCGATGATCCATGCCAGGAGTGTGTTCCCGATCAGGAAGGCCAGCGCAAAATAGATCGCAAACCGGAGACCCTTTCGGAGAATCTTCTCCGCTGTCCATGGCGATTCGCTCAGCCGTTGTTGCTGCCGATGGTTCCCCTCGATCCAGTAGTCGATCCTGCGGAAGACCATCTCCATAAAGACCGTCTGCGGACAGACCCAGCCGCAGAAGAGTCTTCCAAAGACAACAGTGAAGAGAATGACGAACACAATCAGCGTGATCATCGCAAGCACGAGCAGGTAAAAGTCGTGCGGGCCAAAAACGCTGCCAAACAGGATGAACTTCCGTTCGATAATGTTGAATAGCATGAACGGATGGCCGTGGACCGTGACGAGGGGCATTCCGAAGAGGAAGGCGAGCAGGCATG
>Ga0209253_10005298_pt1 | contig 11194 bp, 8 predicted proteins | sample FrelakmetBRP12BR_FD_187145 | JGI IMG/M metagenome (GOLD analysis project Ga0209253, IMG submission 187145) | Freshwater lake sediment microbial communities from the University of Notre Dame, USA, for methane emissions studies - BRP12 BR (SPAdes)... | ecosystem: Environmental > Aquatic >... | reverse complement strand
GCGCAGTGTTGCAGGAAAACCGCAAGGGGGCTTTTGACGGCGAGGGCGAGCTGGAACAATACAAAGTCATTATTGCCGCGGCCAGCGAATGAAAGGGGTACGCCAGTCGGCGCACCCCAACAACCTCATTTGAAAAACATCCTCAGCGACAACACCGTAAACTGGATGAAACCGCGCAGGCGATTCATCAGGCCGCGCCCGTAGAATAGATTCAGGGTGCCTTTGAGGCCCGTGTAAACCCCTTCGCTGTAGGGCTGCCAGAATACATTGCGTTTAGAGAAGTACAGCATTTCCTTGATCACTACCTGAGGTTCCGTCATCTCGTCGAAGCCCAGATGCCCATGGCTGCGACCGATGCCCGATTCCTTGAAGCCCCCCCAGGGCGTTTCCGCGAGGCCATGGCTGAGCAGGTGATCGTTGATAGTGATCGCGCCAGCCTGGATGCGCCGCCCGATTTCCACCGCCTTGCGGGTATTGTTGGACCAAACCGAGCCAGTCAGGCCCAAATGGGAATCATTAGCCAGCGCGATGGCCTCTTCCATGTCGTTCACCTTCATCACGCCCAGCACGGGGCCGAAGGTTTCCTCTCGCATGACCTCCATATCGTGATTCACGTCGGTGAGCACTGTGGCTGGAAAAAAATTGGCACGGGCATGGGCTGGGTCAATTTTGGCCTGTGCATAAACCGTAGCACCCTTGGCCAGAGCGTCTTCCACCTGCTGCTGGATGGTTCTGACCTGCTTTTCGGTGCAGATGGCGCCGACGTCCACGTTATAGTCGGTGTCGGGACCCTGGCGCAGGGCTTCGACGCGCGCCTTGAGCAGCGCGAGAAACGGGTCATACAGATCCTTGTGGACATAAACGCGCTCGACGCCACCGCAGGACTGGCCGCTGTTTTGCAGGCCCGCCCAGATGGCGCCGTTCACGGCCCGCTCCAGGTTGGCATCCGCGCAGACCAGCATGGGGTCGTTGCCGCCCAGTTCCAGGGATACGGGCGTGAGGGTTTCGGCCGCCTTAGTCATAAGGGTCTTGCCAACCGGTACCGAACCTGTGAAGAACAGTTTGTCCACGTGATTGCCAGGTTCCAGCATGAGTTGGCTGATCATGCCGCCGGAAATATTCACATGGGTGAACACGCCTTCGGGGAAATCGGCCGCTTTGGCCATTTCCTCGATCTTGCGGCCCACCATCTGGGTTTCCACGGCCGTCTTGAATACCACCGTGTTGCCGGCCAGCAGGGCCGGCACAATCTCATGCATGGGAATGCCCAGCGGATAATTCCAGGGAGCAATGATGCCGACGACGCCGAACGGTACCCGGTACAGCGTGCTACTCTTGTTGAAAAACAACAGGGCGCCACCGCCGATACGCCTGGGCTTGAGAAAGCGCTTGGCATTCTTGGTGTAATACGTGATAGCGATGACGCTGGGCAGGACCTCGGTGGCAAATCCCTCGACACGGGCTTTACCCACATCCTTGCAGATAACTTCACTGACTTCGTCGGCATGCTCGATCAGGTAATCGCGCATGCGCAGGACATATTTCACCCGCTCTTCCAAAGGCAGGGCCGCCCAGCCTTTCTGGGCTTGCCGGGCGCGGATAATTGCCTGCCGGCCCTCTTCCGGGGTATTGATCGGCGAAAAACCGATGATTTCACCAGTGGCCGGGTTGATTGAGGTTGTCTTGGAAATATCGACAACGGGTTGTGGAGTGCTCATGAACACCTTCCTGCAAAATCTTTAACGGGATCTCAAGTGCGTCGCGAACCACTGAGCCGGGTATGTTTATCGCTGCACCATGGCCTTGGCATGGGCTTGCCATGTTAGCCATTCTACGCTTATTGAATGATTTTTCTTGTAATAGATGGTTTTTTGAATGCTATTCCCGGCGTCAGCGGCCCAACTCAGGGCCTGTCAGACAAATAGGCTTTTAGCAGATAAACATCATCGATCTCCGGTTGCGTTGGATTTTCCTGTTCAGGCAGGCCGCTCAGATGGAAACCCTGTTCCTTTCTTAGCTTGCTGGCCACCTCGCTAAGCCGGGCTTCGGAAAATTCGCCTTCGGCCGCGGCCAAATCCATTTCCTCAGCGACGCCCAAAGCCTTCAGCGCTGCCTGCAAGTACAGCACACCCAGTTGCTGCTGAGATACTTCGTCCTGGTCCTCGTCAATGGCTTCATGCTGGCTCAGGTCAAAGCGTCCATAGACTTTAAAGGGCAAGCCATAGTGCGTATCCTCGCTGAGGATGTAGATATCCTGACGGCCAAGGGCAGGTAAGGCATTGATGTTAATAAGGCTGGTATCCTGGATGGGCAGGGTTAACTCCTCCACCACGAGAGCGGATTTATGGGCTTCCTTGAGATAAGCGCCGAGTGCCTGAATTTCCTGCGCCGTGAAGGCCTCATCGATCAGGTTTTCCAGGTGCAACTGCTCCAGCCTGTCCAGATACTCATAGCCAGCGATGAGTATCTGGTAGGAAGCCACCGGCTGTGCCCGGTTCAACATGAGCCAATGAAATTCGACATCCTTGTGTCCCTGGTAACGGGCCATGACGGTGGATACTTTGAACAGCCGGACTCTGCTCTCGCTATCTGCTGATGCGCTCATCGGTACACCTGCGAAGTCTGATAAAGTACCGTATCATAATATCGCTGTTCAGGCCCGGCGTAAGCGGACCCCCATAAGCGGTTGACGTATGGTTATGGGAAGCGGCGTAAGACGCATTTTGCCTGCCGGGTCGAAGGACGCCGCATTGCCCAGCTACTACTGCTGCTGTGACCGATCGAGCGATGCCAAAAATTACCCAAAGTATCTACAAGGTGATCTTTCTTAACCAAGGCAAGGTCTATGAACTCTATGCCCGCAGCGCTCACCAGAGCGATCTGTATGGTTTTATCGAGGTGGAGGAACTGATTTTTGGGGAACAGTCTTCGCTGCTGGTCAATCCCGCGGAAGAGCGCCTGCAAGGAGAATTCGCTGGGGTTCGCCGTACTTTCATCCCCATTCATTCCATCATCCGTATCGACGAGGTGGAAAAAGAAGGCGTGAGTAAGATCCGCGCTACCGGCAGCCCTGCCGACAATATCACCACGTTTCCCGGCCCCACTCTCCCACCCAGCGGCCGTAAGGAATAACGTGTTTACCTGAGTCCATAGCACGCTGACCACCTGAAATAGGCGGCTCACTGCAACGGTAATCCTGTCAGGCATGCCTGCCGGTCTACCTTGCCGGTGGGCGTCTCCAGGAACTTGGGAAGGAAGTAAAAATAGCGGGGAATCTCGTACTTTGTGAGCAACCCGATGCGCAGCAATTGTGCCTGGATGTCAGCCTGCACTTCCTGAGAGACGGGCCGCCCCTCAATCACGGCCACGACCGCCTGTCCAAGTTCAGGATTCACCAGTGGGCCGACAAAAAACCGGTGCCCGGCCAGGAGCCTGTTTTGGTAGGTGCTAAACAGCCTTGCCAGGGCAATTTCTACCTTTTCTGCCTGCACCTTGATCCCACCGGTATTGATCACATTATCGATCCGTCCCAGCCAGCGAAATGAACCGTCAGATCTTAATTCCACCAGATCGTTGGTGACCAGCGTGCGGCCTTCGGTCAAGATTGACGACACGGTCAGGCAGCCCTGCGGGCTAAGGCCAAGCTGTACTCCTTCGAGGGGAATAAAATACTCGCTGGCCTGCGGACCATTCAGGCGTTTCAAGGCGATATGGCTGACGGTCTCCGTCATTCCATAAGTATGATAAACAGGGGCATTGAGCTTTTTTATCGCATCGAGCAGGGACTGATCGACCGGCGCGCCGCCAATCAAAATGGCCCGCATTTTATTCAGGAGCGATAGCGGATCCGGCGTGGACGCTAACGCCTCTCGCAATTGCAAAGGGGTGAAGGCAATAAACTCGAAGACTGCCTCTGCAGGAAGCATCGCCAAGGGATTGCGGGCAGGCGTGATGACCGTCAGGGATAACTCCAGTTCAAACCCCCTTACCAACATCATTATGCCGGCGATATATTCCGTGGACAGACAAACCAGCGCTCTATCTCCCTGGCGCAGATCCAGAGCTTTTCCCGTGAGTCGAGCGCTGGCAACCATCTGGGCGCGCGTCAGGACAATTGCTTTGGGCGCCCCCGTGGACCCCGATGTGCGCAGACAAAATTCAGCTTGCCCTGCCAGCCACTGCTGACAGAAGCGCAAGGTATTCAACTCATAGGGCGTCAGAGAGGGCTGCCCGATTGACTCGGGCAGGTTAAGAATCCATTCAAAGGGACATCCTTTGCCGTTCAGCATCAATACAGGCATTTGTCAGTCTGGGGAACAGCGATGGAGAGAACTCATCGCCATGATTGGCTAGGGAAACTTTGGGTACTTCGAGAAATCCGGTTGGCGCTTTTCCACGTAGGCATTCCTGCCTTCCTGCGCCTCCTCGCTGAGATAATACAGAAGCGTGGCATTGCCGGCCAATTCCTGAATACCCGCCTGTCCATCCAATTCGGCGTTGAAAGCGGATTTGAGCAAGCGGATGGCGAGCGGACTTTTCGCCTGGATCTTGCGGCACCACTCGACAGTCGTTTTTTCCAGTTCCTCCAGGGGAACGACTTTATTGACCAAACCCATCGTCAATGCCTCTTGGGCATCGTACTGATCGCACAAATACCAGATTTCCCGAGCTCTCTTCTGGCCCACGATGCGCGCCAGATAAGAGGCCCCGAAACCGCCATCAAAACTGCCCACCCGGGGTCCAGTTTGCCCGAAGCGCGCATTCTCGGCAGCGATAGTCAAATCACAGACCACATGCAAGACATGGCCGCCGCCGATAGCCCAACCGGCAACCATGGCAATCACTGGCTTGGGGCATGAGCGGATCTGTTTCTGTAAATCCAATACATTCAAGCGCGGCACGCTGTCTTCGCCCACGTAGCCGCCAACCCCACGCACACGCTGGTCACCGCCGCTGCAAAAGGCTTTGCCACCCTCGCCTGTAAAGATGATGATGCCGATGTCAGGATTTTGCCGTGACAATTCCATCGCCTCGCACATTTCCATGATGGTCAGTGGGGTAAAGGCATTATGGACTTCCGGGCGATTGATGCTGATTTTGGCTATGCCATCAAAAAACTGATACAAAATTTCCTTGTACTCTTTTAGGGTTGACCAGGAAATAGCGGTTTCCACGATTGACCTCATTGTTATTGTTACTGCCAATGACGCTTTGCTAAGCCGGTTATGGGCTTCAAATGTCGAGGTTGGACACGTCTAGCGCATTCTGTTCGATGAAATCCCGGCGTGGTTCCACCTGATCGCCCATCAGGGTTGTAAAGACCTCATCGGCGGCAATGGCATCCTCAATCCGTACTTGCAACAGGCGGCGGGTATTAGGATTCATGGTGGTCTCCCACAATTGCTCGGGATTCATTTCACCCAGACCCTTGTAGCGCTGGATATGCTGGCCGCGCTTGGCCTCCTCCAGCAGCCACTCCATCGCCTGCCGGAAGCTGGCAACCACTTGGCTGCGATCACCGCGCCGCACCTCGGCGCCCACATCAAACAGGCCTTCCAGTTTGGCACTCAACTGGGTGATATTGCCATACTCCGGAGAATCAAAGAATTCAGTTGACAAGCGGGTCTCCTTTGCGGAGCCATGAATGCGCTTGCTGACCACGATGATGAATCCCTCGCCATCCTGACGGGAAACCAGATTCACCTCGTAGACCGACTTCTCCCCTTCACGGGCATTCAGGCGCTTTACCAATTCGTCCGCCCAGCCCCGTAAATAGTCCCTGTCTCGTAACTGGTGGCGCCGCAACCTTTGCAGATGAATAAGCTGCTCCAGCAGGTCTTCGTCATAGCGCCGGGCCAAACGCTGGATCAGGGTCATCACCATCATATGGCTGCGGGCCAAGTCCTCAAGACCGGTTCCGCTCAACGGCGGAGCTTCCGCGCCAATCACCAGGGAAGCACCATTCAGCGCGTTCTGCAACAAGTAGGCAGATAGCTCCGTATCATCCTTAACATACTGTTCCTGCTTACCCTTTTTTACCTTGTACAGAGGTGGTTGGGCGATATAGATATGGCCACGTTCCACCAGCTCATGCATTTGCCGGTAGAAGAACGTCAGCAACAGCGTGCGAATGTGGGAGCCATCCACGTCGGCATCGGTCATGATGATGATGCGATGATAGCGTAGCTTGTCGGGATTAAACTCTTCCCGGCCAATACCACAGCCCAGAGCGGTAATTAGCGTGCCTACCTCGGCGGAAGCCAGCATCTTGTCAAAACGGGCCTTTTCCACGTTAAGGATCTTGCCTTTGAGGGGCAAAATAGCCTGAAATTTTCGATCCCGGCCCTGCTTGGCGGAGCCACCGGCGGAATCCCCCTCGACCAGAAACAGTTCCGACAGTCCGGGATCCTTTTCCTGGCAGTCTGCCAACTTACCAGGCAGTCCGGCGATATCCAGGGCGCCCTTGCGGCGGGTCATCTCGCGGGCCCGGCGGGCTGCTTCCCGAGCACGGGCCGCTTCGATGATCTTACTGGTAATGGCGCGCGCTTCACCCGGATTTTCCATTAGAAATTCCTGGAATTTCTCCGCTACGACCGATTCCACCACGGCCTTCACCTCGGAAGACACCAGTTTGTCTTTGGTCTGGGAAGAGAACTTCGGGTCATGCACCTTCACCGACAACACAGCGGTCAATCCTTCGCGGGCATCATCGCCAATCGGGGATACCTTGGCTTTCTTAAGGATTCCTTCCGACTCCATGTACTGGTTCAGCGTCCGGGTAAGGGCGCTACGAAAACCCGCCAGATGGGTACCGCCGTCCTTTTGCGGGATGGTGTTGGTGAAGCAGAAAATATTCTCCTGATAGGAATCGTTCCACTGCAAGGCGACTTCCACACCGGCGCCATCTTTCTCGGTATTGATGTAGAAAACAGTATCGTGCAGGGGAGTTTTCTTGCGGTTAAGATGCTCTACAAAGGCCTTGATGCCGCCTTGATACTCGAAGGTATCGCCCTTGCCACTGCGTTCATCAAACAGCTTGATGCACACACCAGGGTTCAGGAAAGACAGTTCGCGCAGGCGTTTAGCCAGGATCTCATAGTGAAAGCAGATATTGGTGAAAATGGCGGCGCTGGGCCTGAAGTGCACTTCAGTACCCGTTAGATCGCTATCGCCGATTACTTCCAGATCGGCCTGAGGGACACCCATGGCGTACTCTTGCTGATGGGCCTTGCCTTCCCGGCGAATTGTCAGACGCAGGTATTCCGACAGGGCATTCACTACTGACACACCCACGCCGTGCAGTCCCCCGGAGACCTTGTAAGAGTCGTCATCGAACTTACCGCCGGCATGCAGGACGGTCATGATCACCTCGGCGGCGGAACTGCCCTCCGGATGAGGCCCAACCGGAATGCCGCGGCCATTGTCGACAACGGTGATTGACTCATCGGCATGGATGGTTACGCTGATCTCAGTACAAAAACCTCCCAACGCCTCATCGATGGAGTTATCCACCACTTCAAACACCATGTGGTGCAGGCCAGAGCCATCGTCGGTGTCGCCAATATACATGCCGGGACGCTTGCGAACGGCATCCAAACCTTTAAGGACTTTAATACTTGATGAGGTATAGGCCAGAGTTTCGGTCATGAGTCTGCATTCCATGAATTACAATTTCGCATTATATCACTCAACTGATAATGCCATGCTTCAGGTTGACTATGCAGGCCCCAGGCCATGCCGCCGTATCCAAGGAATTTGCTTCAATAGCGGTGATAAATAATTGCGTCTCCATTGCCGCCAAGCATTGCATTACCCGGTCACGGTGAGCACAATCCAATTCCGCCGGTAAATCGTCGATCAACAGTATACACGGGCTGCCATGATGGGCCTGGTAAAGCCGCGCCTGGGCCAACACCAGGGCAATCACCAAGAGCTTCTGCTGACCTCGCGACAAATATTCCTGGGCCATGCTGCCATTGAGCCTAACGCTGAAATCCGCCCGGTGAGGGCCCAAGCGAGTATAACCGTATCTGCGGTCCTGATCCCGGCTAGCACGCAGCAGCGCCGCCAAGTCCTGCTCCTGTCCCTGAGCCCAGCCACGGCGATAATCCACAGCCGGAGCCATCCCTAGCAACGCGGTGGTTAAGGGCCGCAGAACCTGCTGTAGAGCCTCACAGAAGCTTTCCCGGAAGCAATCCAGGGTTGCGGCGGCAAGCGCCAGCTCTTCGTCCCAAGCGTCTACAACGCGGTTGGCGGCGTTTGCCCGCAGTGTGGCGTTTCTGTGGCGCAGGGCCACGCCGTAACGCTTCCAGGCCACCATGAATGCCGATTCGGAATGGAACAGCCCCCAATCGATGAAGCGCCGCCGCTGCTGTGGACCGTCTTCCAGCAACCGATGGCTGCTCGGACTCAGCAACAACACGGGTACCTGTAGCGCCAGTTGAGCCAGCGAGCGAACCGGCGCCCCATCGATGCGGGCCGAGACTTCCCGGGAACTGCGCTGGATACCCAGCGGAATCAGACGGCAACCCACCGTCTCGGTCATAGTTGCCATAATTCGGAATGCGCTGGCGCCGGTGTGAATGAGATCTTCCATCCGGTGAGTGCGAAATGAACGTGCCCGACCCAGGAAATACAGCGCCTCCAGAATACTGGTTTTACCAGAAGCGTTTTCGCCAACCAGGAGATTTAAATTGGGTGAACACTGCAAGGAGATATGCTGCAGATTGCGGAAATTGTCTACTTCCAGGGAGCAGACGAGCATCTTGGAGTTCGCTGAACACCTACAACCGCATAGGCATAACGACGTATTTGCAAGACTGCCCCTCGGCTTCCTGTATCAAGCAACTGCTGCTGGCATCGGTGAAGGAAAGCTTGACCAGTTCACCGGAGAGAGCACCCAGGGCATCCAGCAGGTAGGTAACATTAAAACCGATCTCCAGCGGACCTCCACTGTAGTTAACCTCTACCTCTTCTTCCGCTTCTTCCTGCTCTGGGTTATGGGCCTGTACGCGCAACATCCAGTCCTCGGCCTGGAGGCGAATACCCCGATATTTCTCGTTGGACAGGATCGCCGCCCGGCTAAGGGCGCTGCGCACTAGCAACCGGTCGGCAAGGATAACCCGCTCGCCTTCACGGGGGATGACGCGCTGGTAATCAGGAAACTTGCCATCGATCAACTTGGAGGTAAACCGGATATCGCCTACTTCAGCACGGATGTGATTGGCGCTTATCTGTAAAGTGGCATCGGCGTCGGTATCATTGAACAGACGTAACAGTTCCTGTACTCCTTTGCGCGGCACGATCACCTGGCGGTTAACAGACGCCACGGTTTCGGTCGCCACCTCACAGAAAGCGAGCCGGTGTCCATCCGTGGCAACGGCACGCAGCAGGCTGCCCTCCATGTCCAACAATAGGCCATTGAGGTAGTAGCGCACATCCTGTTGCGCCATAGCAAAGTGGGTACGCTCGATCAGATTCTTCAGCGTGGTCTGGGGCAGATGAATATGCCCCTCGAAAGGCAGGTCTTCGAGGGTAGGGAAATCTGCCGCCGGCAGGGTCGCCAGACTGAATCGGCTGCGTCCACAGCGAAGCAACGCCTTGTCTCCCTCCACCGCAAGCGACACCAGGGTATCTTCCGGCAGGGCCCGCAGTATATCCAGAAACTTGCGGGCGGGCAGTGTGATGTCGCCAGGCTCATCGATGGCCAGTTCGGTGCTGGATGATAGCTCTACTTCAAGGTCCGTAGCGGTGAGAGCCAGCTTCCCGTCCCTCGCAACCATCAATACATTGGATAGGATCGGTAAGGTTTGTCTGCGCTCAACAACTCCAATCACGTGCTGAAGTGGTTTGAGCAATTGCTCTCGTTGCGTCGTTAATTTCATCGTGGTCTCTCAGTCAATCAATATCTATTTAATATTATATAAAGATTATTATTATTAAGGAGGCATGTTTCTGTGGATAACTATTTATTTTTTTATGATTATTAATCATATAACACTCTTTTTCCCTGTGGATAAACCTGTGGATATCCTGTGGATAAAATGTGGATAACTCGAGTTTGCAAAGTTATCCACATTTTATCCACAGACTTATCCACAGGAAATGGCCTAGTTATCCACAGACTTATCCACAGGCTTTTTGAGATGAATTAATATATTTGGTTATATATTAATTCGATAAAGTTATTAATAAATTAGTGAAATCTTCCCTGATCCGCTCGTCGTTCTGTTGCAGCTCCTTAATTTTTCGACAAGCATGTAAAACGGTTGTGTGATCACGACCGCCAAAGGCTTGGCCAATTTCTGGCAGGCTGGAAGTGGTGAGTTCCTTGGCAAGCGCCATGGCTACCTGCCGGGGGCGTGAGATGGGCCGCAGACGGCTGTTGGAAAGTAAATCGGTGATGCGAATCTTGTAATAGTCTGCCACTGTCTTCTGAATATTCTCAATGGTGATCAATTTGTCTTGCAGGTTCAGTAAGTCGCTCAGGGCTTCCTTGGTAAAGGCCAGCGTGATGGGCTTGCCAGTGAACTGCGAATTGGCATGAACTCGGCGCAATGCACCTTCCAATTCACGGACATTGGAGCGTATGCGTTTGGCGATGAAAAAGCCGACCTCGTCAGGCAGATGGATATTGGCCTGCTGGGCTTTACTCATCAGGATGGCAACCCGGGTTTCCAGTTCAGGAGGTTCAATAGCCACGGTCAGTCCCCAGCCAAAACGTGATTTAAGTCGTTCCTCCAGTCCTGAAACTTCTTTAGGGTAACGATCACAGGTCAGGATGACCTGCTGGTGACCTTCTAAAAGGGTGTTAAATGTGTAGAAAAACTCCTCCTGGGAGCGTTCCTTGCCAGCAAAAAACTGAATATCGTCGATCAACAATGCATCCAATGAGCGGTAATAGCGCTTGAAATCGTTGATAGCGTTGTGTTGCAGGGCACGCACCATATCGGCGACGAAGTGCTCGGAGTGCTGATAAACGACCCGGGCGGACTGATTTTGGTTGCGCAGGACGTTACCGACTGCGTGCATCAAATGAGTTTTACCTAAGCCGGTGCCGCCGTAAATAAACAAAGGATTATAAGCCTTGCCAGGGTTCTGGGCTACCTGAATACAAGCTGCTCGCGCCAGTTGGTTGGACTTGCCTTCGACGAAGTTCTCAAAATTGAAATCCGGGTTGAGATTGCTGGCTTGA
>Ga0209253_10005296_pt1 | contig 11196 bp, 8 predicted proteins | sample FrelakmetBRP12BR_FD_187145 | JGI IMG/M metagenome (GOLD analysis project Ga0209253, IMG submission 187145) | Freshwater lake sediment microbial communities from the University of Notre Dame, USA, for methane emissions studies - BRP12 BR (SPAdes)... | ecosystem: Environmental > Aquatic >... | reverse complement strand
ATCACCAAGATCAAGATCAACCCCGAGAAGATCCGCGACATCATCGGCAAGGGCGGCTCCATGATCCGCAAGATCCAGGAGGAGACCGGCACCGAGATCAACGTCGAGGACGACGGCACGGTCGAGATCGCGGCCGTCCAGGGCGAGAACGCCCGCAAGGCGATCCACTGGATCGAGAGCCTCACCCGCGAGGTCGAGATCGGCGCCCTCTATCTCGGCACCGTCACCCGGCTCATGACCTTCGGCGCCTTCGTGGAGATCCTCCCGGGCAAGGAAGGCCTCGTCCGGATCGGCGAGCTCGCCGACTACCACGTCCCGTCGGTGGAGGACGTCGTGTCCGTCGGCGACGAGGTGATGGTCGTCGTCACCGAGGTCGACCGCCAGGGCCGGGTCAACCTCTCCCGCAAGGCCGCGATGCAGCGGCACCTGGCCAAGGGGTAGGGGACCGGCCGCCCCACGCGGCCGCGCAGCCCCCCGAGCAGCGCCCCCGGGACCACCCCGGGGGCGCTGCTATACTCGGTAGGTGCCCGTTCGTCTTCTCGCGCCCTGAAAGCGGAGCCATGTCCGGACACTCCCCCCGTTCACTCACCGTCGCCGTCGTCGGCGCCACCGGCGTCGTCGGCCGCATGATGACCACGGTCCTCGTCGAGCGCGGCTTCCCGGTCGGGGAGATCCGCCTCCTCGCCTCGGCACGCTCGGTCGGGACGACCCTCCCGTTCGACGGCCGCCAGGTCGAGGTGCAGGAGGCGATGCCCGAGGCCTTCGAGGGGGTCGACATCGCCCTCTTCTCGGCCGGCGGCGCGATCTCGCGGGAGCTGGCGCCGCAGGCGGCCACCCGCGGCTGCACCGTCGTCGACAACTCGAGCGCCTGGCGGATGGAGCCGGGCATCCCCCTCGTGGTCAGCCAGGTCAACCCGGACGACCTCGAGGCCCACGAAGGGATCATCGCCAACCCGAACTGCAGCACGATGCAGCTGGTGCCGCCGCTCATGGCGCTCCGCGACGCCGTCGGCCTGGAGCGCGTGGTCGTCGACACCTACCAGGCGGTCTCCGGCACCGGCGGCAAGGCGATCGCCGAGCTGGAGACCCAGGTCCGGGCCCACGTGGCGGGGATCCCCAAGGAGCCCCGCGTCTACCCGCACCCGATCGCCTTCAACGCCCTCCCCGAGATCGACGCCTTCCTGGAGAACGGCTACACGAAGGAGGAGTGGAAGGTCGTCACCGAGTCGCGCAAGATCCTCCACCTCCCGGACCTGCGCGTCTCCTGCACGGCCGTCCGCGTGCCGGTCTTCGTGAGCCACTCCGAGGCGGTCCACGTCGAGACCCGCGAGCCGATCACCCCGGATCGGGCCCGCGCGCTGTTCGCGGCGATCCCGGGCGTCGTCGTGCGTGACGACCCCGCGGCCCACGTCTACCCGCTGGCCACCGACGCGGCCGGGCACGACGAGATCTATGTCGGCCGCGTCCGGACCGACCCGTCCATCCCGGGCGGCCGCGGGCTGGCCCTCTGGGTCGTCTCCGACAACGTCCGCAAGGGCGCCGCCTCGAACGCCGTGGAGATCGCCGAGGTGCTCGTCGAGCGCGGCTGGGTTCGCGCCGCGTCGCGGCGTGCCGCGGAGGCCTCACCCGCGTGACCGAGGCCGAACGCCGCGCGGCGCTCGAGGCGATCGCGGCGGAGGTCCGGACCTGCACGCGCTGTCGCCTCCACGAGGGCCGCACGAGGGCCGTCCCCGGCGAGGGCCATCCGAGCACGGAGGTCGTCCTCGTCGGCGAGGGACCCGGCATGAACGAGGACCGCCAGGGCCGCCCGTTCGTGGGGCGCGCGGGGGACCTCCTCGTGCGCCTCCTGGCGTCGATCGGCTGGCGACGCGAAGATGTCTTCATCACCAACATCGTCAAGTGCCGCCCGCCCGAGAACCGCGACCCGGAGCCGGACGAGATCGCCGCCTGCGAGCCGTTCCTGCGGCGCCAGCTCGAGGCGCTCGACCCGGCGCTCATCGTCACGCTCGGGCGTCACTCGATGGCCCGCTTCATGCCCGGGACGGCGATCAGCCGCAGCCACGGCACCCTCCGCCCCGCCGACGCGGCGACCGGCGCGGGCGGCGCCCTCGTCTTTGCCATGTACCATCCGGCCGCCGCGCTGCGGACCCCGGCGATCGAGGAGGCGAGCTACGCCGACATCGGCCGCGTCCCGGCCGCGCTCGCCGACGCCCGTGTGCGGCGGGGCGTCGCCTCCGAGGCCGCGACCCCGCCGCCCATGGCGGAACCCCCGGCGTCGCCGCCGGCCGGGCCGCCACCGACCATCGACCATGAGCCGGCGCCGCCGGCCTCCGACCAGCTGACGCTCTTCCGGTGACCCCATGACCGTTCCCCGCACCCCTGCCTCCCACCCCGGCACGCCGCTCCGCATCATCCCGCTCGGCGGGGTGGGGGAGATCGGCAAGAACATGTACGTCTTCGAGTACGGCGACGCCATCGTCGTCGTCGACTGCGGGCTCATGTTCCCGGACGAGGAGATGTTCGGCATCGACCTCGTCATCCCCGACGCGACCTATCTCCGCGAGCGCCGCGAGCTCGTCAAGGCCTTCGTCATCACCCACGCCCACGAGGACCACGTGGGCGGGCTGCCCTACATCCTGCCCGAGTTCCCGGGCGTCCCCGTCTACGCCTCCACCCTGGCCCGCGGGCTTCTCGGCACGAAGGTGAAGGAGCACCGGCTCCACAACAACCCGCTCCTGCCCCTCGACCCCGGCGACGAGCTCGAGATCGGGCCCTTCACGATCCTTCCCTTCCGGATCGGCCACTCGATCCCGGACGCCATGGGGCTCGGGATCCGCACGCCGGTCGGGACGGTCGTCCACACCGGCGACTTCAAGTTCGACCACACGCCCGTCGACGGGAAGCCGTCCGACTTCGCCACGCTGGCGAAGCTCGGCGCCGAGGGCGTCATCTGCCTGCTCTCCGACTCGACGCGGGCCGAGAACCCCGGCTACACGCCCTCCGAGCGGACCGTGGGCGAGGCCTTCCGGGAGATCATGGAACCGCTCGACGGGCGGGTGATCGTGGCGACGTTCGCCAGCAACATCGCCCGCGTCCAGCAGGTCCTCGACGCAGCCGCCACCTTCGACCGCCGGACGGCCGTCATCGGGCGCTCGATGGAGCAGAACTTCCGGATCGCCAGCGACCTCGGGTACCTGACCTACGAGCCCGAGGCCATCGTCGCCAAGGACCGCCTCTCCGAGGTGCCCGACGGCAGGCTCGTCATCTGCACCACCGGCGCCCAGGGCGAGCCGATGGCCGGCCTCGCCCGCATGGCGAACCGGGACCACCGCTTCGTGGAGATCCAGCAGGGCGACACCGTCATCGTCTCGGCCAGCCCGATCCCGGGCAACGAGGAGTACGTCAACCGGACGATCGACAACCTCTTCAAGGCCGGCGCCAACGTCCTCTACCACACCATCAGGCGGGCTCACGTCTCCGGTCACGCGAGCCAGGAGGAGCTCAAGCTGATGCTCGTCCTCACCCGCCCGACGTACTTCATCCCGATGCACGGCGAGTTCCGGATGCAGGTCCAGCACGGCCGCCTGGCGATGGAGACCGGGGTCGCGCCGGAGAACGTCCTGATCATCGAGAACGGCCAGCCGATCGAGTTCTTCGCCGACGGGTCGGCCCGGCGGGCCCAGCCGGTGACCGCCGGCTACGTCTACGTCGACGGCCTGTCGGTGGGCGACGTCGGGGAGATCGTCCTGCGCGACCGCCGGGCGCTCGCCAACGACGGCATGTTCATGGTCGTCGTCACGGTCGACAAGCAGACGGGCACGATCGTCGGAGAGCCGGAGATCGTGACGCGCGGCTTCGTCCACCTCAACGAGAACGACCCGATCATGGGAGAGGCCGTGCGCCGCGTCGTGTCGGCCATCGAGAACCCGGGCGACCACATCAGCGAGATCGGGCTGCTCAAGAGCCAGATCAAGGACGGCGTGTCGCGGTACCTGTACGAGCAGACGAAGCGCCGCCCGATGGTCTTCCCGGTCGTCGTGGAGGTCTAGGTGGCGACCCGGCGTCGCACGCCGCCCGCCCGGCCCCGCCGGTCCAGCCGCCGGGGCGGGAGCGGTCCGTCGCTGCCCCGCTTCAGCCCGGACGTCACGCGCTCGATCGTCGCGGTCGTCTTCCTCGTCCTCGGCGTGGTGATCCTCGTGGGGCTCCTGCTCCCGGGCAAGGGCGCCCTGACCGACTGGATCCTCAACGTGATCGCTCCCTGGTTCGGCTCGGGGCGCTGGCTGCTGCCGGTCTTCCTCATCGGCCTCGGGGGCTACCTCGAGTGGGGACGGGGCCCGCGGGCGGGCTGGGTTCGCAGCGTCATCGGGGCCACCATCGCCTACGTCGCCGTCCTCGGGATCATCAGCCTCCTCGAATCCGCCGGGATCCTCGACGGACGCAGCGGCGGGCGGATCGGCAACGCCATCGGCGGGCCGCTGGCGGGCCTCTTCAGCGAGCTCGGGGCATTCGTCGTCCTGGCCGGTCTCCTCGTCGTGGGGATCGTGATCGCGGTCGACCGGCCGATCCGCGAGCTGCTCGCGCCGGTCGGACGGGGCGCCCGGGAGATCGGGGCAGCTCTTTCCACGCCGGCGGCGGACGCAGCCGCGAAGGGCGCCGATGCGGGCGCCCGCCGCGAGAAAGCTCCACCGGTCGACGGCGTCGCGACGGTGCGCAACGGACGGGGCGCCCGGGAGCCGGCGCCGCGCCCCGACATCCCGTCCCCGCTGCCCGCCCCGACCCAGGTCTCGTCGGTGTTCGCCGGCGGCGGAGCCGCCGCGGCCGTCGCCGTCGACGCGACCGCCGAACCCGACGGCGAGCCCGGGGACGGACGGCCCGCCCCTCCGGGCGACGGCGAGGAGAGCTCGGCGGTGGACGCGCCCCCCACTCGCGAGCGGCGCGAGTACCGCCTGCCGCCACTGTCGCTCCTGGAGGACGTCGCCGCGCGGACGCCGGACCGCGGGATGGACCACGAGCGGAACGCCGCGATCATCGAGCGCAAGCTCGCCAGCTTCAACATCCCCAGCCGGGTCGTGAAGTCGAACGCGGGACCGGTCGTGACCCAGTACGAGGTGGAGCCGGACCCATCGGTCAAGGTGAGCCGCATCGAGGGCCTCGCCGACGACCTGGCGATGGCCCTCGCCGCCCGCACGATCCGCATCGAGGCCCCCATCCCCGGCAAGTCCGTGGTCGGGATCGAGATCCCCAACATGGACTTCAACGTCGTGGCGATCCGCCGGATCCTCGAGGACCCCGAGGTCGCCGCCATCGGCTCCAAGATCGCCTTCGCCCTCGGCCGCGACGTCGCCGGGCACGCCCGGGTGGCGGACCTGGCGAAGATGCCGCACCTCCTGATCGCCGGTGCCACCGGCTCTGGGAAGAGCGTCATGGTCAACGCCCTGATCACCAGCATCCTGGTGCGCGCCACCCCCGACGAGGTGCGCCTGATCCTCGTCGACCCCAAGAGGGTCGAGCTCGCCGACTACAACGGGATGCCGCACCTGCTCGTGCCGGTCATCACCGAGGCGGAGCGGGCCCGGGCAGTCCTCAAGTGGCTCGTGGGGGAGATGGAGACCCGCTACCGGCGCTTCGCCGGCGCTGCGGCCCGCAACGTCACCTCGTACAACGAGACGCGGGTCGACCCGGCCGACCGCCTGCCCTACATCGTGGTCATCGTCGACGAGCTGGCCGACCTGATGATGCGCGACGGGCGGACCGTGGAGGAGCCGATCGTCCGCCTCGCCCAGAAGGCCCGCGCCACGGGGATCCACCTCGTCCTCGCCACGCAGCGGCCGTCGGTCAACGTCGTGACCGGGCTGATCAAGGCGAACTTCCCCAGCCGGATCGCCTTCGCCATGGCCTCCCAGATCGACTCGCGGACGATCATCGACGCGCCCGGGGCGGAGGACCTCATCGGCCGCGGCGACATGCTCTTCCAGCCGTCCGACGTGCCGCGGCCGATCCGCCTCCAGGGCGTCTTCGTCTCCGACCGCGAGATCCGCGCGGTGACCGCCCACTGGCGGGCCGAGGCGGAGCCGCACTACGACCTCGCGATCCTCGAGGACGAGGACGAATCGAGCGGCTCCGTGGATGACCTGGCAGGCGACGACGCCGACCGCCTTCTCCCGGATGCCGTCGCGGTGATCCAGGAGTACGATCGCGCTTCGGCATCGCTCCTGCAGCGGCGCCTCAAGATCGGCTATGCACGCGCCGCGCGGATCATCGACCAGCTCGAGGCGCGCGGCTACATCGGGGCGTTCGACGGCTCGAACGCGCGCCAGGTCCTTCGCCGCGAGGCGAGCGGTGCCAGGGGCGCCCGGGACGTCGGCGAGGACGACGGGGACGACGAGTGACGACACGCGAGCACGCCCGGCCGGCGGGGACGCCCGGCCGCAACGGCGACGGGGGCCGCGGCGGGGATGCGCGGACGCCCCCTGCCGGCGAGCGGCTGGCCGACCGGCTGGTCGCCGCGCGCGAGGCCAGGGGGATCGACCTGCTGCGGGCCGAGCGGGAGACGAAGATCCGCCGGCAGTACCTGGCGGCGATGGAGCGTGGCGCCTGGGAAGAGCTCCCGGCCGGTGTCTACGCCCGCGGCTTCCTGCGCAACTACGCCCTCTACCTGGGGCTGGACGCGGACGAGGTCCTGACCGCGTGGAACCGCGAGCGGGGCGAGGTGCCCGTCGAGCCGTCCATCGTGGTCCCGCGCCCGATCACGGCCCCCCGGCGAGGGGTCGTCCTCGGCCCCGGCATCGTCGTGGCGGCCCTCGTCTCCCTGGCCGCGGTCGCGATCATCGCCTACATCGGCTTCCAGCTCCTTCGCTTCTCCGAGCCCCCGCCTCTGGCCGTCACCGATCCGCCGACGGCCGTCACGGAGGTCGCGGAGGAGACGACCTCGTACACCCTGCAGGGCACCACCGTGGCCAACGGGGAGGTGACGATCAAGGCCCCGGGGCGCCAGGACGTGCGCGTGATCGCCGGCGGCAACGGCGTCTGGCGCACCGTCGTCGACCTTCGGCGAGGGGAGAACCGTTTCGTCGTGACGGCCGCCGACCCGGGCACCGGGAAGGAGGCCGAGACCCCCGTCGAGATCGTGATCACCGTGCCCTTCGCCCAGGTCGCCGCGCCGACCCTGGAGCTGACGTCGCCGGATGACGGTCTCAGCGTGGAGAACGGGGCGATCCCGGTGCGCGGGACGACAACGGACGCGACGTCGGTCAGCGTCTCGGCCGCCTACCTCGGGACGGCGCCCGGCCAGCCCGCCCCCGGGTCAGCCGCGCCGACTCCTCCGGCGATCCCGGCGGCGGATGTCGAGCTGGCCGACGACGGAAGCTTCGCGACGGCCGTCGACCTGACCGAGGGCCGCTGGGCGGTCACCGTGACGGCGGCGGGCGAGCAGGGCAAGTCCACGACGCTGACCCGGAACGTGACGGTCGTCTACCAGGGGGTCAGCGTCGTCGTCGAGATCCGCGGCCAGCGCACGTGGCTCAAGGTCTGGGTCGACGGCGTCGTGACGCCCGACACCGGGGCCGGCGGCAAGGTCTTCGCCGCCGGCAAGACGCTCACCTACCGGGGCCAGGAGTTCGTCGAGATCCGGACGGGCAAGATGAGCACGACCTTCGTCACCGTCAACGGGACTGACTACGGCGCCCTGGGCACCACGGCAAACCCGGGCACATTCCGCCTCGAGGCCGGCAAGGCGCCGCAGGCGGCGAACTGAGCCGTGGCGGCACCCGATCTCCGCGCGATCGTGGAGCCGCTCCAGGCCGTCTGCCTGGCCTCCGGGCTCCGTGTCGCGGTTGCCGAGTCCTGCACCGGCGGCCGGGTCGGCGACGCCCTGACGGACGTTCCGGGCTCCTCCGGCTACGTGGCGGGGGGCGTGATCGCCTACGAGGACGCGTCGAAGGTCGCGCTCCTGGGTGTGCCCCCGGCCGTCCTGGGAGCCCATGGGGCGGTGAGCGCCCAGGTCGCGCTGGCGATGGCAGAGGGGGCCCGAGAGCGCTTCGGGTCGGATCTCGCGGTGGCCGTCACCGGGGTCGCCGGGCCCGGAGGCGCGACGCCCGACAAGCCGGTCGGCCTCGCGTACGTCGCCGTGGCGGACGCGTCGGGAGGCGCGGTGCGCCGCCACGCCTGGACGGGCGACCGCGAGGCGAACAAGGCGGCGAGCACGCGTGCCGCCCTCGAGCTGCTGTACGAGCGGGCCGTGGCCTGCGCGGCGGAGCGGGCCAGCCGCTGAGCGGGGGCCGCGACGCGCAGCGGCGCCGGGCGCCATACTTGGCCGAGCGGAGACGGCCGCGCGCGGCCCCAACGGAGGATCCGATGGCTGGTGAGTTCTCGTTCGACGTGGTCTCGGACTTCGACGCGCAGGAGCTTCGCAACGCGCTCGACCAGGCCCGGCGCGAGATCGCCACCCGCTTCGACTTCAAGGGCGCCCGCGCCGACATCACCCAGGAGAAGGATGCCCTCGCAATCCATACGGACAGCGAGCTGCGGGCGAAGGCGATCCGGGACCTCGTCGAATCGAAGGCGATCCGGCGGAACCTGTCGCTGAAGATCTTCGACTGGGGCCCGATCGAGCCCGCCGGGGGCATGACGGTCCGCCAGCGGGTAGAGCTCCGACGGGGCCTCTCGGACGACCTCGCCCGGAAGATCACCAAGCTCATCCGCGACGAGTTCCCGAAGGTGAAGAGCCAGGTCCAGGGAGACGCCGTCCGCGTGTCGGCCAAGGCCAAGGACGACCTGCAGAAGGTCATCGCGCGCCTGCGCGAGCTCGACGAGGCGGTCCCGCTCCAGTTCGTCAACTACCGCTAGCGGAGGGGAGGCAGCCTTGTCCACCCGGTCGCCGATCGTGCGGCTCATCCTCGTCCTCGTCGTGATCCTGGTGGTCATGGGGCTCCTGGTGACGTCGTTCCCGCCCCCGGCGGGGAGCTGAGATGAGCGGATCCGAGGGAACTGCGGGGCGCTTCGTCGCCGACGCGCTCGCCGCCGCGGGTGTGCGGGTCGCCTTCACCGTGCCCGGCGAAAGCTTCCTGCCGCTCCTCGACGGGCTGACCGCGGCCGGAATCCGGGTCGTGGCGGCTCGCCACGAGGGAGCTGCCGGGTTCATGGCGACCGCCCACGGCGCCCTGACGGGCCGCCCGGCGGCCGTCATCGTGACACGGGCGGTCGGGACGGCGAACCTCTCCATCGCCCTCCACGCCGCGCATGCCGACTCCGTGCCTCTCATCGCGATCGCCGGGCAGGTCGACCGGCCCGCCCGCGGTCGGGAGGCATTCCAGGAGGCCGACCTGGTGGCGGTCTTCGGCGGCCTCTGCCGCTGGGCCCGCGAGATCCGGGACGTCGCGGGGCTCCCCGGAGCCCTCGATGAGGCGCTCCGCCGGGCGACGACCGGTCGTCCGGGTCCCGTCCTGCTGAGCCTCCCCGAGGATCTCCTCGACGAGCCCGCGCCCGTCGACGGGGGGCGCGTGGCAACCTCCACGGTGCTGGGCCCGCCGCGCGCGCCGGAGCCGGACCCGACCACCGTCCGGCGCATCCTCCACCTCCTCCTCGACGCGGAGCGGCCGGTGATCCTCGCCGGGGCCGGGGTCCTGCGCTCGCGCGCCACGGCCGACCTCGTCCGATTCGCCGAGATGGCGGACGTCCCGGTGGTGGCGGCATGGCGACGCCCCGACGTCTTCCCCAACGACCATGCGCTCTACCTGGGGATGAGCGGCTACTTCGCCGCGCCCACCGTCCATCCGAGACTGCTCGAGGCCGACGCCCTCCTCGTGCTGGGCTGCCGTCTCAACGAGGTCGCCTCGCACGGCTGGTCCGTCCCGGCGCCCGGCGCCCGCTGGGCCCACGTGGACCTCGAGCCGCTCGGGGCGCGCGGGAGCGTCGCGGCCCCGACGATCGCGCTGGCATCAGACGCCCGGACCTTCGTCCGGGAGGCTCGCCGCGTGCTCGGCGGCGGCGTGCTGGCGATGGAGTCGCTCCAGCGCCGTCGCGACGCGAACGCCGCGGACCGGGTCGCCTACGAGACGGTCCGGGCCGTCGACAGCGCCCCGTGGGATGGCCCCGGGGTGCACCCGGGGCGCGTCGTCGCAGCCCTGGGGCGGCTCCTTCCGCCGGACACGATCGTCACCACGGACGCGGGCCACTTCGGCGGGTGGGCGGCCCGCGGCCTGTGGCTGCGCCGACCAGGCACGTACCTCGGGCCGACGGCCGGGGCGATGGGCTACGGCCTGCCTGCGGCCGTCGCGGCATCGCTCGCGTCGCCGGGCCGGCCGGTGGTCGCGCTCGTCGGGGACGGCGGGCTGGGCATGAGCGTGGCAGAGCTGGAGACGGCTGTCCGTGAGGGCGCCCGCCCCGTCGTGCTCGTCTTCGACAATGCCCGTTACGGCACGATCCGGGATCACCAGGACCGACGGGGCATGCCGCCTGTCGCCACCGACCTCGGCCCGGTCGACTGGGCGGCGGTCGCCGAGGGCTTCGGCGCTGCCGGGGTGCGGGTGGAGAGCGACGATGCCTTCGAGCCGGCGCTTCGCGCCGCGCTCGGCAGCCGCCGTCCGACCGTGCTCCACCTCGTCGTCGACCGGCGCTGGGTGAGCGTTGACCGCTTCGACGACGAGCAGGGCGCGCCCGTCCCCGCGCCCGAGGTCGAAGCAGAGCCCGAAGCCGAGCCCGAGGCCGAAGCAGAACCGACGGCCGCGCCCGAAGCAGAGCCCGAAGCAGAGCCCGAAGCGGAACCCGAAGCGGAACCCGTCCCCGCGCTCGAGGCCGAGCACCAGCACCAGGTCTCCAAGCACGGACGCTTCGCGAATCGCCGCGGCCAGCAGCGGGGCGCTTGCGGCCGTGTAGCGGAGCGAGCGCTTCACTGCCGCCCGCCACGTGGCGGTGGTGCTGTCGGCAGGGAGCTCGGTGAAACCGTCTTCGGCGGTTACGAAGACGTTTGCGCGGACCCGGTCGCAGGGGACCTGAGATTGTACAGCCTCGGCAAGCAGCGTGGCCAAATCGTCGAACAAACCATTCAGCGCGCCGAGGAGCCGGTAACTTCCGAGCGCGGATGACACCAGAAACCGACTTGCCCGCAATTGCTCCCAACGTCGCTCGAACGCCCCGAAGCCCGCGTCCGCGGCAAGCACGGCATTGGCGGTCGCCGAGCCCGACGCCAGGATCGCGACC
>Ga0209253_10005295_pt1 | contig 11197 bp, 7 predicted proteins | sample FrelakmetBRP12BR_FD_187145 | JGI IMG/M metagenome (GOLD analysis project Ga0209253, IMG submission 187145) | Freshwater lake sediment microbial communities from the University of Notre Dame, USA, for methane emissions studies - BRP12 BR (SPAdes)... | ecosystem: Environmental > Aquatic >... | reverse complement strand
GATGCTGTGATTCCAAGGTTGGAAACAAACTGATAGGTGGTAAGCTTATCGGCTTTGATCATCGTTTCGGCCAACACCTTCCTCTGCATCGATATCAACCTTGACAAGCTGGCTCTCCTGTAGCCGGAGGAACCTGGATTGCGCTTCGCCAGGTAGGGGCGCGATTAATCGCGCCCCTACTACACCGCTATGGCCCACCGATGATCATGGCGGTCTTGCCTTTTGCCATGATTTGCGGTACCTCTGTTCCATAGCCAGACCCTTGAGAACAGCAACAGCTAACAAAAGCCAAGACTTGACCCCATATTCTAATGTCTACTCAGCCGCCACCGGACGACCGGACCGTCCTGCTCAGACCTCCAGACCACCCACCAGTGCCAGCGGCGCTGCCGGTGGAAATTACCTACCCCCTCCCCGGTGGTGGCCAGCAGACTGAGCGTTTTATCAGCACCTTCCGCATTGGCCGCAGTCAGGACTGCGCGGTGCGGTTAAGCTACGAAGGGGTAAGCCGACAGCATCTGGAGGTTTATCTGCAGGAAGGCCATTGGTGGGTACGCGACCTGCAAAGCAGCAACGGCACTTACCAGAATGACCAACCCATCCAACAGCTACCTCTGGTAGACACTACCACCCTGGAATTGAGCAAGGGCGGTCCGGTTATCCACCTGACCGTACCTCAGCCACGGGATACTGCCGTTGCCCAACAGCCGCTCTCCGAGGAGGAAATTCAACGCCGTTACTTCGATCGCTCTTATACAGGTCCCGTGGGAGAGCATACCTTACTGATCCGCCGGACCTTTCAGCAGCTTAAACGCAAGCAGTCGCGGCTTTACTGGGGAATCATCGGTGCCATCATCATCCTGCTGCTGGGTGCCGGCGGCGTCGCGGTCTATCAACACCTGCAACTGCAGAAGGCCCGCGCACTGGCGGTGGATATCTTCTACAATACGAAAACCCTGGAGCTGCAGATTGACAACCTGGAGGCCAGAATCGACGATCTGACCACAGTGATTTCGGAGGAGGATCTCGCTGCCCGAAAACGGCGGCTGGCTGAGCGGGCTGAACTGCAACAGCAGATCGCCAAACTGCAACAGCAGCGTACTGACCTCCTCAGGCGATATGAAGAGTTTGCCAGCAAAGCCCGCCCCATCCTGGTGGGTACCGGTGATGCAGAACAACTTATCCTGCATGTTGCCCGCCTGTTCGGTGAATGCGAAATCAACATGCCGGCTGGTTTCGTGGATGAAGTCAAAGAGTACATTAACAAATGGAAATCAACCTCCCGTTTACCCAACGCTATCCAGCGTCTCAAGGAAAACGATTACGCACCGGCTATCTACCGGGCAATGACCAGCCACCAACTGCCACCTCAGTTCCTCTATGTGGCCCTGCAGGAAAGCAGCTTCCAAGCACGGGCTGTGGGACCGAGAACACGCTACGGCATCGCCAAGGGCATGTGGCAATTCATTCCGGATACGGCCTTGCGCTACGGTTTGCGCCCAGGCCCCCTGCGTGAGCTCGATGTCTACGATCCAGAAGATGAACGGCACCATTTCGAGAAGGCGACCGAGGCCGCCGCCAAGTATCTTCGGGACATCTACCGGACTGATGCCCAGGCCTCCGGACTGTTGGTCATGGCTTCCTACAACTGGGGGGAAGGCAACGTGATCAGGTTGATCCGCAGGATGCCGGAAAATCCCAAAGAGCGTAATTTCTGGCAGTTACTCCAGCATTACCGGATCCCGCAAGAGACCTATAATTATGTTTTTTATATCTTCTCGGCGGCAGTTATCGGTGAAAATCCCAGGTTGTTCGGATTCAACTTCGACAATCCGCTGGCAGACATTTCTGCGCCCCCCTCCAAGGCGGCTGGCGCTGGAACAGCCAACAGTGATTTTATAATCGGGAAATAATGGTTTATAGTTCAAAACAGATCGGCTGCTTGACAGTAATCACCTGCCGACGCTGCAGGCCAACGTAACAGGTTCACCGCAACACCATGCCATTAACGCTTACCCTCATCAATCAGGGGTCACTACCTCCACTGGAAGCCACTCGGGTTGTCGACCAGGGTCACCTTACCATCGGACGGTCAGAAGACAGCGACTGGGTGTTGTCGGATCCGGAACATCTGCTTTCCAGAAAGCATTGCCGCATAGAGTACCGAGACAACGGCTATTACATCACTGACACGAGCGCCAATGGAGTATTCATCAACGCGGTTGAGCAGCCGCTGGGCAGGGGACAAACTACCCGGCTCAATGACGGCGATATCATCATCCTCGGTCAATACGAAATCCACGTCAGCATTACCGCTACAGCCGATCAGGGGGGCAGCGGTTTAACAGAGCTGTTCACCCCGCCCGAACAGCTGCAAGTTCAACCTACCCCCATTTCCCATGACGTTCTCCATGAGGCCGTCGGCCCAGCAGCCACGGCAAGCCTGCTAACCCCTTCGCTGCAGCCATGTCCCTCGCCGCCCCAACCCCTGATTCCAGAAGACGAGGATCTACTGAGGGAGTTGGAATTGGCTGAGCCACCCACTTCGCCGTTGGCAAGCGAACTGGAACATCTGCCTCCCATCAGGGAATCTTTCGTACCGCCGAAATCTGTTAAAGAGACTGCCGCGGAGACCGGCGAGATAATTCCTGCGGACTGGGATGTGACGGCGGAGAGTGAGTTCGTTCAACCTCCTGCAACCATCCAGCCACTCCCCGTTACTCCGGTAGAAGCGCCAGCCACGCCAACGGTACCCCCCGCGCACGGTGCCAGCACCAGCGCCGTGCTCCAGGCATTTTTGGAGGGAGCCGGGTTGCCACAGTTGACCATCAGCGATGCAGAGTTGCCTGAATTTATGCGCACTCTGGGAAAAATATTCCACCAAACAGTGCAAGGTCTGCGAGAAGTCTTGATGGCCCGCAGCCGGATCAAACGAGATATCGGTACCCACGACATAACCATCCTCGGTCCTGTGGCCAATAATCCCCTCAAGTTCTCCGTGACTGTGGAAGAGGCCATGTTTACCTTGCTCACCAAACAGGGACCGGCCTACATGCCACCGTTGCAGGCCTTGGAGGAAGGCTTCAATGACATTAAAACCCATGAACTGGCGATGCTGGCTGGTATGCAAACCGCCCTGACACATATTCTCCAGCGCTTTAACCCTAATATTCTGGAGGCACGCCTGGGTCAACCTGGCGTGCTGGACAAGATCCTGCCCGGTGGCCGCAAGGCCAAATACTGGGAGTTATTCACCAACCTGTACGCTGAAATCGCCAGGGAGGCGGAGGAAGACTTCCAGGAGTTATTCGGCAGAGAATTCGCCCGCGCCTATGAGGAACAGTTGCGCAAGCTGGTAAAGGATTAGCGCATTTGACTACAGTGGCGGACACCCGGGTGGATACTGATACCACGCTCGGTTGCAATGAGGTTTACCCATGAAACGCTGGCAGAAATGGCTTCTGGTACTGCTCGTTATCGCAGACACAGGCTGTGGGAGTCAAGCGCCACCGCCGCCGCCAGCAGCACCACCTCCACCACCACCCACAAGTATACTCGCCAGTATCGAAGCAGCCGTTGACATTAACCCTGACCCTGATGGCAGACCTTCTCCCCTGCGTCTTCGTTTCTATGAATTAAAGACACCCGATAAATTCAATAACAGTGACTTTTTCTCGCTTTATGAACAGGCGAATGCTGTGTTAGGGGCTGATCTGCTGGGACACGACGAACTGCTTATCAAGCCGGGAGAAAAGCGCCTGTTGGAGCGTGTCTTAACCAAGGATACCCTTTACCTCGGTATACTGGCAGCTTATCGCGATCTGGATCGGGCGGTTTGGCGGGCCATCCTCCTGATCCCGCCCAACCAACTGACACCTGTTAAAATAGAACTGAAATCTACAGCGGTCACCGCCGAAGTGACAGACTAACATCAGGAGTATCTTATGTCGTGGAACAGCAAGGTTGTATGGTCGGAGGGGATGTTCCTGCGCCCCCAGCACTTCCAGCAGCAAGACCGTTATATGGAAGCTTTTGCCCGGGGTCGCTGCGATTCCCTGCGGCCCTATGATTGGGGTATCAAAACCTTAGAACTGGACGAGGAGACCCTGGCGTTAGGCAAGCTGGCTATCCGCACCTGCCAGGGCATCCTGCCCGACGGCACGCCGTTTAAGATACCCGATGACGATGATCCCCCTCGTCCCCTGGAGATAGACGCCAATCTGCGTGATACCAAGGTAGTGCTGGCCTTGCCGCTCAGACGCGTAGGCATGGGGGAAGTGGGTCGGGAGCTGGGTGACGAAACCGTTGCTCGCTATCAGGTCATGGTCTGTGAAGTACGGGATACTAACTTCGGCATTGAAAGCACAGTCCCTCTGGAGATCGGCAAATCGCGCCTGCGATTAATCCTGGATCAGGGGCCGCAGCAGGCTGACTATGCCACCCTTGGGGTGGCTCGGATTAGCGAAAAACGCCCCGATCAGAGGCTGGTTCTGGACAAGGACTATCTTCCTCCCTGTCTGGACTGCCGGGCGGCGCCAGGTTTGGCCAGATTCATCACCGAGATTCTGGGGCTGTTGCACCAGCGCGGTGAAGCTTTGGCTGGCCGGGTAAGCGAATCAGGACGCGGTGGGGTGGCTGAAATCGCCGACTTCCTGCTGTTGCAGGTGATCAATCGTTTCGAACCCCTGTTTGCCCACCTGGATATCATGACGGGGCTGCATCCTGAGTCGTTTTACCAGATTGCGTTGCAACTGGTCGGCGAGCTGTCCACCTTTGTTACTGAATCCAAGCGCCCTGCCAGCTTTCCGCCTTACCGGCACGACGACCTGCAAAACACCTTTGCACCTCTGATGCAGGAGTTACGCCAGCTGTTGAGCCTGGTGCTGGAGCAGAACGCTATCCTGCTGCCACTCGAGGAACGTAAATACGGGATTCGCGTGTCGCCTATCACCGATCGCAACCTGCTGGCCGAGGCCAGCTTTGTGTTGGCGGTCAGCGCCGATGTCCCTTCGGAAACTTTGCGCAGCCGCTTTCCGGCCCAAGCCAAGGTGGGGCCAGTGGAACGGATCGCTCAATTGGTCAACTCGGCGCTGCCTGGCATCCTGTTACGGCCACTGCCGGTGGCGCCCAGGCAAATCCCCTATCGCGCCGGTGCCACTTATTTTGAACTGGAGCGCAGTGGTGACTACTGGAAGGATATGCAAAATTCCGCCGCATTTGCCTTTCATATCGGTGGCCAGTTTCCGGGCATCGACATGGCCTTCTGGGCGATCAAGAGGTAAGTCACGGTGAACCATGACGACAGCTTTACGGGCCTGGGTGAGGATGATCGCACCATTCTTAAACCCATCCCTGGAGGCAGGCGGATGGGGCCACCAGAGCCTGCTATCCCATCACCTGCCAGACCAGTCAGCACGGATGCCCAGCCTCTACCGGTGCGTATTGGTCTGAATCCACTGGAAAACGCGGCGTCTGCCCTGTTGGCTTTGCTGACCCGGCTGCAGCACTTACTCTCTCATCCTGACCCCGAAGGTCTGCGTAACCAGGTGATCGAAGCGGTCAAGACCTTCGAGAGCCAGGCGCGTGGTCAGGGTGTTAAACCGGAAACGGTGATAGCCGCCCGCTACGTCCTGTGTACCACCCTGGACGATGTGGTCCTTAACACTCCCTGGGGCCGTACCAGTAACTGGCAGCGGCAAAGCCTGTTAGTCACCTTCCATAAAGAAACCTGGGGTGGAGAGAAGTTCTTTCTACTGTTGGACAGGCTGGTCAAGGACCCTGCGGGTAATCTGCATTTATTGGAACTGATGTACCTGTGTCTAGCGCTGGGATTCCAGGGACGCTACCGGGTGCTGGAAGGTGGTTATAATCAGCTGGAAGAATTGCGCGAACGGCTGTTTCACACGCTCCGTGCCCAACGGGGCGATTTTGAACGGGAACTGTCACCCCACTGGCAAGGGTTGGTGGACCGGCGCAACCCCTTGCTGCGCTATGTGCCCCTCTGGGTTGTTGCGGCGCTGGCCGCCGTCCTGCTGGCCGCTCTCTATATCGGCTTCAATTTGGCTTTGAATCGTTTCTCCGATCCGGTATTCGCCGCTCTGTCTGGATTGGGTAAAAATATCGTCATCCCCGGTCAGTCTCAACCTCCAAAGATTAAAATGTCTGTCCAGCACACCAAGCTGCAGGGTTTTCTGGAACCGGAGATCCGCCAGGGTCTGGTCACCGTCATCGCCCAAGACAACCAGACCATTATTCGAATTCGCAGCGATAGCCTGTTCGATCCCGGTAGTGCAGCTATCAACCCGGCCCATTCCCCTCTGTTGCAGCGGATTGCTGCGGCTCTAACAACGGTACCGGGCAAAATCCTGATTATTGGCCATACCGATAATGTCCCGATTCATACGGTACGTTTCCCCTCCAACTGGCATTTATCCCGGGCGCGCGCCGAGGCCGTGCTGAAGTTGTTGGTGACCGGTACCGGCACCCCGGAACGCTTTACCGTGGAGGGACGGGCAGATACGGAGCCGCTGGACACTAAAGATAAAGACACATCTGCGGGCCGGGCCCGCAACCGGCGGGTGGAAATCATCCTCCTGGCTCCGGCCAAGGTCTCCTGACATGGTGAAAATGGTTGATTTTTTCAAACAACGTTGGCTGATTTCTCTGCTGGGTATCCTGGCGCTGGCCTTGCTCATCTGGTTCATCGGTCCCCTTCTGGCCATCGCGGACTGGGAACCCTTTGCCTCCAGGCTCAATCGCCTGCTCGCCATCCTGGTGATGCTGGGGCTGTGGGGACTAAACCAGTTGCGCCAGCACCTGCGTGCCAGACTTAACAATAAACAGCTGGTGGAGGGCCTGGCGGGCACAGCCGGCGACACCACCCAGGTCGCTGTGGTGGCGGAAGTCGCTGAACTGAAGGCGCGTTTTGACGAGGCCCTGGCGGTATTAAAAAAAGCCAGGTTGGACCATCGCCGTGGTCACCATTACCTTTACCAGCTACCTTGGTACATTATCGTCGGCCCGCCGGGTTCCGGCAAAACTACGGCGTTGCTCAACTCCGGTCTGCACTTTCCCCTGGCCGAACACCTGGGCAAGGGTGAAATCCAGGGCGTAGGCGGGACCCGCAACTGCGATTGGTTTTTCACCGATACAGCGATACTGTTGGATACGGCTGGCCGTTATGTTACTCAGGATAGCCACCAGGCGGTGGACAGCGCCGCCTGGACAAGCTTTCTGGATCTGTTGAAAAAGCACCGCCGCCGGCGTCCTATCAATGGGGTGCTGGTTGCCATCAGCGTGCTGGATCTGCTGCAACAGAACAACCTGGAACAGGTGGAACAGGCACGCACCATCAAGCAACGCATCCAGGAACTGTATCAACACCTGGGGATACGCTTTCCCATCTATGTGTTATTCACCAAGTGTGACCTGCTGGCCGGTTTCATGGAATTCTTCAGTGACCTGGGACGGGAGGAACGGGCCCAAGTCTGGGGTATGACCTTACCCTTCGACGATGCCGAGTCCTCGCTGGGGGTGCTGACAAACTTTGCGGCGGAATTCGACGCCCTGGAACAACGTCTGAATGCCCGTCTCCTGACCCGTCTACAGCAGGAACGGGACAGTCAGAACCGCAATCTACTGTATCTGTTTCCACAGCAGTTCAGCTCCCTGAAAAGCACTGTGGAGCGTTTTCTGAATGCGGTCTTTCAACCCAGCCGTTTCGAGGAACGCACCCTGCTGCGTGGGGTTTATTTCACCAGCGGTACCCAGGAGGGTACCCCTATCGACCGCATCATGGGAGCTTTAGCGGCCACTTTCGGCCTGGACCGGCAGACAGCACCCCGTTTTTCCGGCATTGGCAAGAGCTATTTCATTAACCGTCTGCTCCGGGATGTCATCTTCCAGGAAGCTGGCCTGGCGGGCATCAACCTGCGCCTGGAGCGACGGCGCGCCTGGCTGCAGCGCGGCGCCTATGCGGGTGCCCTGGTGCTGACCGGTTTACTTGCCGCCCTGTGGTTCACCAGTTACGTCCGCAACTCCAATTACATCAACGAGGTCAACCAGCAGGTGCAACAGCTGCAGACCGGTCTTCAGAACCTGTCCTCCTCCAACCGGCGCGATGTGTTGGCCGTGTTGCCCCTGCTGGATGCCGCCCGCACCATTCCCGGCGGCTATCAGGACCGGGACAAGGGTACACCCCTGCTGATGGGATTGGGCCTCTATCAGGGTGAGAAGCTCGGTGCCGAAGCGGCGGTTGCTGCCTATCGCCGGCTGCTTGACACGGTGTTTTTGCCGTGCATCCTCCTGCGCCTGAAAGAACAGCTGGATCAGAGATCAGCCAATCCCGATTACCTCCAGGAGGCGCTCAAGGTCTATCTTATGCTGAATGATCCGGCACATTTTAACGCCAGCACCGTCAAAAACTGGCTAATTCAGGATTGGTCCAGGCAAGCCAATACCGAGCAACGGCAGTCTTTGCAGGACCATCTGGATGCTTTGTTGGAAAAACTGCCTGTGCCCCTGCCGGTTGACCCGGATACTGAGTTGATCCAGCGGGTGCGTGAGCGCCTGTCGCAGATACCGTTAGCCCAGCGGCTCTATGCCCGGCTCAAGGGAGAACGGAGCAGCGATAACCTGCCACCCTTTAGGATCAGCGAAGCGGCTGGCCGGGATGCACCGCTGGTATTCGTGCGGCGCAGCGGCCAGCCGCTGAGCGAGGGTGTTCCTGGTTTTTATACCTCCGCCGGCCACCATCGGTTTACCCAGGCCAACCAGGAGCAACTGAAGGAACTGGTCACGGAAAGTTGGGTATGGGGTCCCCAGGCCCAGGGTTTCAGCAGGCCGGAACAGCTGCAACAACTCAGCGAGCAGGTACACAGACTCTACCTGCGCGACTATACCCAATCCTGGGAGACATTGCTGGCCGATATCGACATCCGTTCCCCTACCAACCTGTCGGAGGCTGTCGCGATCACGAATGTGCTGTCCGGAGCGGATTCCCCCCTGCTCAATCTGCTGCGGGCAGTGGACCGGGAAATCTCTCTTGAACAGCGGGCTTCGGAGGAGCAGGAACTGGTAAAAAAAACGACTGATAAACTGACTGAACAAGCCATCAGCAAAGCCCCTGCCCTTGACCAAGGCACTGGCGCCGGAGCGACACCCGCCAAGCCAGTCACTGCTGTCGAGGAACGCTTTGCCTCCCTCCACCGACTGGTACAAAGCCAGGGTCTGGATGCGGTGCGGTCCCTCCTCAATGAACTCTTTGTTTACCTGAACGCCATCGCTGGCGCTGCTGACCAGGGCGGTGCTGTTCTGAACGCCGCCAAGAACCAGGCCAGCGGCGTGATCAGTAAGTTGCAGCTAGAGGCCTCACGGCAACCCTCTCCCCTGAATCGCTGGTTGCAGATGCTGGCGGAGGATAGCTCCCGCCTTATATTGGGAGGTGTCAGAGATCAGCTTAACACTATCTGGACTGCCGAAGTCCTGCCATTCTGCCGGCAGGGGATCGAAAATCGCTACCCCCTGGTGCGTAGCAGCCCGAGTGAGATAACCCTGGAAGATTTCGGACATTTTTTCGGGCCGGGCGGTCTGATGGACAAATATTTTCAAACTAATCTGCAAGCTTTTGTCGATACCTCACAAACCCCCTGGCGCTGGCGTGGCACAGGAAGCACAGGGCCAGGGATTACTGCTGAAGCACTGGCCCAGTTTCAGCGTGCTGCTGCTATCAGAGAGGCTTTTTTTCGGGGTGGGGGGCCGACACCGGTGGTACGTTTTACGCTGAAACCGATCACGATGGATGTTGATGCCAACCAGTTTCTGCTGGAACTGGACGGCCAGCAGACTACCTATAGCCACGGACCGGTCAAACCCGTTGCCCTGCAATGGCCGGGTCCTCAAGGGTCCAGTCGGGTTCAGATTCAATTCTCCCCCCCCTCTGGTAATGGGCGTTCAGGTTTGACTCTGGACGGCCCCTGGGCCTGGTTTAGGCTGCTTGATCAGGCTGAGATCAGCCGTACCCCCGAGCCAGAGCGTCTGCTGGTAACCTTTAAGGTGGATGAACGCTGGGCTCGCTATGAGCTACGCGCCAGCAGCGCCTTCAATCCGTTTGGTCTCAAAGAGCTTGAGCAATTCCAATGTCCCCAGCGACTGTAAGCGCGGCCATACCGGGCTTTTACGGCAAACTGCCAGCGCGGGGTGATTTCGTTTCCCGCAATCTGTCACCCGCCTTCTTAACTCCCTGGAATAACTGGCTGCAAGCAGCGATAACCTGCAGCCGCCAACAACTGGGACAAGACTGGTTAAATTGTTATCTTACCAGTCCTCTCTGGCGCTTCGCCCTCAGCCCCGGTGTCTGTGGGCCGGAAGTTCATGCCGGCGTGTTAATGCCTAGCGTCGACCGGGTGGGACGCTACTATCCTTTAGTCATCGCCGCACCTTTGCCCAATCACCTAAATCTGTTGGAGCTTACCTGGGAAGACTGGTTTGAACGGGCGGAACAAGTGGCTTTGACAGGGCTTGACGAGCATCTTGATGTAGAGGATTTCGTCGGACGGGTACAAGCGCTGGAACTACCCACTACCTCCATTTTCCTGGATGGTACTGTTATTGCTGAGGCAAGTGGCATGGCCTGGTACTGCTTACTGGATAATCTAACGGCGCTAAAGCAGGTTGGGAACGGGCTGGCTGGTTATCTGTTAGCAGAACGCTTTCCCCATTATAGTCTGTGGTGGAGCCACGGCTCCGAACAAATATCCCCCTGCTTATTGATTTGCCAGGCACTGCCTCCTCCTGACGGATTTGCCGCTTTACTGGCGGGTAACTGGAAGCAGTGGGGTTGGAACGAAAGACCACTCCGCCAGGTCTGTTTATAGTCTAGCCCTTTAAAGGTGTGAACAGTATGCCATTGATTATACGACAAAAATTTTTGCTGCATTGCACAAAATGGTGCTGTAAGAGTAACCGTTCACCGGGGCCTATAGGCTACCCATTTAAGGTGGGATAATTCGACCCCGAAAGCACCAGCGTCTCCCCGCCGGCTTGAGGGTGGCGGTATCAGTCAACACTCGGCACGATGCCGGCGCTCGCCGGTAAACTGTCCTGAGGTCAGGCTGCCAAGCGTCCCTGCTGAAGGGAATACTCCCCCCCGATAAAGGGGGGGTGGCTCAGGCCAGCGGGTCGGTCACCAGCGGCGGGG
>Ga0209253_10005294_pt1 | contig 11198 bp, 8 predicted proteins | sample FrelakmetBRP12BR_FD_187145 | JGI IMG/M metagenome (GOLD analysis project Ga0209253, IMG submission 187145) | Freshwater lake sediment microbial communities from the University of Notre Dame, USA, for methane emissions studies - BRP12 BR (SPAdes)... | ecosystem: Environmental > Aquatic >... | reverse complement strand
TGCAGCGAGACGTGGTCGGCGAAGACCTTCTTGCCGAGCGAGTCGACGAGGAACGACGCCTTGCGGTAGAGCGATCCGCCGCTCGCCGCCTGCACGAAGCTGCCGAGCAGGCCGCACGCGAGCGGCGCCTCGAACAGCACCGGGACCTGGCGCGTCTTGAGCTTCCGGGCCGAGAGCCGCGCGAGCGCGCGCCGCGCCGCATAGTCGCCGACGGCCTCCGGCGAAGCCAGCTCAGCGTGGATGCGCGACGACGAGTGCCAGTCGTCGCGCTGCATCCCGTGCGCGTTGCGCGCGATCGGCGACACCGAGATCGAGTGGCGCGAGTACGGGTAGCCGCCGACGAAGTCGCGCGTGTTGGCCAGCACGAAGTGCCCGGACGACGTGTAGACGTTCGCGCCCTCCGAGTTGACGATCTGCGGGCTCACCGCGAACGCCGCGCCCTCGCAGCGCTTCGCGAGGCGGATCGCCTCGTCGGTGTCGAGCAGCCACGGATGGAACAGATCGAGGTCCGGCGGGCTTCGCTGCAACGTATCCGGTTCCGGCAGTCCCGCGGCATCGTCCTCGGCGGTGAACCGCGCGATGTTGTACGCCGCCTCCACCGCCTGCCTGATCGCGGCCTTCGCGAAGTCGGACGTCGACGCGTGGCCGCGCCGCTGGCCGATGTACACGGTGACGGCCAGCCCCTTGTCGCGGGTGCGCTCGATCGTCTCCACCTGCCGGCGGCGCACGGTGACCGACAGCCCGGTCGACTCGCTGGCTTCGCACGACGCGTCGCTTGCACCCAGCGCGCGCGCGTGTTTCAACGCGTCCTGCGCGAGGTCGGTGAGGCGGTCGTCGGAGATCGAGAAGATGGTCATGGGGCGGTCGGCGTCGCTTGTGCAGGAGGGGGGAGGCGCCGAGGTGCGGCGACCGAGGTGCTGCGATAGTGGCCGGTATCATAAACAACGATGATCGAAGCCACCGACTCGACCCCGACCTCGACCGACGCGCGGCCCGACGACGGGGTCGATGACGGCAGCGAACGCCCGAGCAAGACGCAGCGCAAGAAGGAGATGCACGCGCTGCAGGCGCTCGGACAGCAGCTCGTGGACCTGGGCCGCGACCAGCTGGCGCAGGTCGACCTTCCGCAGGAACTGCGCGAAGCGATCGCCTTCGCGCATCGCGTCACCAGCCACGAAGGCCGGCGGCGGCACATGCAGTACATCGGCAAGCTGATGCGGCAGGTCGACGCCGACGAGGTCCGCGCCGCCATCGGGCGCGCCACCGGCGAGTCGCGCGCGGCGGTCGCGCTGATGCACCTGGCGGAGCGCTGGCGCGACCGGCTGCTCGCCGACGACGAGGCGCTGACCGCGTTCATGTCCGAGCGCCCCGGTGCCGACGTGCAGTGGCTGCGCGCGGCGATCCGCGCCGCCCGCCGCGAGCACGCGGCCGGCCAGCCGCCGAAGCAGGCGCGCGCGCTGTACCGCTGGCTGCACGACCAACTGGCACCCCACACCTCCGACGACGACGCGCATGAAGGCTGAACGCTCGCATCCCGATGAACTGATCCTCGGCCTCGTGTCGATCTCCGACCGTGCCTCGCGCGGCGTGTACGAAGACCAGGGCCTGCCCGCACTGAAAGCGTGGTTCGGGCGCGTGCTGAAGAGCCCGTTCCAGGCCCACGAGCGACTGATCGCCGACGAACGGGCTGCAATCGAGGCGACGCTCGTCGAGCTCGTCGACGAGGTCGGCTGCGACCTGGTGCTGACCACCGGGGGCACCGGCCCCGCGCGCCGCGACGTGACTCCCGAAGCGACGCTCGCCGTCGCGACGCGCGAGATGCCGGGCTTCGGCGAACAGATGCGCCGCATATCGCTGGAGTTCGTGCCGACCGCGATCCTGTCGCGCCAGGTGGGCGTGCTGCGCGAAGTCGCCGGCCACGCCGCGCTGATCCTCAACCTGCCGGGACAGCCGAAGGCGATCGCCGAAACGCTCGAAGGGCTGAAGGCGCCCGACGGCAATGCCCTCGTGCACGGCATCTTCGCCGCCGTGCCCTACTGCGTCGACCTGATCGGCGGCCCGTACATCGAAACGCACGACGCCGTCGTCAAGGCGTTTCGCCCGAAGAACGCACAGCGGAAGGCTGCATGAGCGAACTGCTGCAATGTGTCGAAGTCCAGACCAGCCCGTCGCCGGGCGCGACCGTGATCCTGCTGCACGGCCTCGGCGCCGACGGCTACGACTTCGTGCCGGTCGTGCGTGAACTCGAGACACACGGCGCTCCGGCCGCGCGCTACGTCTTTCCGCACGCGCCGACGATGCCGGTGACGATCAACGGCGGCTACGTGATGCGCGCCTGGTACGACATCCTCGGCACCGACCTCGTGCGGCGCGAGGACGAGAAAGGCATCCGGGCGTCGCAGGGCATGGTCGAGGCGCTGATCGAGCGCGAGGTGGCGCGCGGCGTCGCGCGCTCGCGCATCGTGCTCGCCGGCTTCTCGCAAGGGGGCGCGATCACGCTGCACACCGGCCTGCGCCAGCCGCAGCCGCTCGCGGGCCTGATCGCGCTGTCGTGCTACCTGCCGCTCGCCGAGTCGTTTTCGAAAGAAGCGTCGGCGGGGAGCAAGGGGGTGCCGGTGTTCCTCGCCCACGGCACGCAGGATCCCGTGGTGCCACACGCCCGCGGGACCGCCTCGCGCGACGCGCTGAAGGCGGCCGGGTACGCCGTCGAATGGCACGACTACCCGATGCCGCACTCCGTGAGCGCCGAGGAGATCCGCGACATCGCCGCGTTCATGCAGCGCGTCCTCGCCTGACCCCGCGGCTCAGCGCCGGTCGACGCTCCAGCGCCCGGCGCCGAACGCCACGATCATCAGCAGGCCCCCGGTGATCGCCATGTTCTTCAGGAAGAACAGCTGCTGCGTCCGGAACTGGTCGGCCGGGAATGCCCAGAAGTTGTGGAACAGCACGCTCGCCGCGACGGTGAACAGCGCCAGCGCAAAGGCGGCCCAGCGCGCCTTCCAGCCGGCGACCAGCATCACGCCGGCGACGATCTCGAGCGCGATCGTGCCCGCCGCCAGGAGTTGCGACAGCGGCAGTCCCTTCGACGCGATGTAGCCGGCCGTGCCCTCGAACCCGCCGATCTTCCCGTAGCCGGCATACACGAACATCGCCGCGATCAGCATGCGGCCGATGAATGCGAACGCGTCGGTCATCGTTGTCCTCATTCCCCTTTTCTCCTGTCGTTGTCGTTCGTGAAAATCGTCATGGAAGATCGAATGCGAGGACCTCGGCATTCCTGCCGCCGGCGAGTTCGACACGGCCGGCGTCCGTAATCATCGCGGCATCGCCCGCGACCAGTCTCTGCCCATCGATGTCGATCTCGCCGCGCGCCACGTACACGTAGGCGCGCCGGCCAGGAGCGACGGCGAGCGTCGCACGCTCGTCGCCGTCGAAGAGCCCCGCGTATACCCGGGCGTCCTGGTGGATCGTCACCGAGCCCTCGGCGCCGTCGGACGATGCCACGAGGCGCAGCCGGCCGCGCTTGTCCGCGGCCTCGAACCGCTTCTCCTCGTAGCCCGGCGCGATGCCCTGCACGTTCGGCTCGATCCAGATCTGCAGGAAGTGAGTGACCTGCGCGGACGAGTGATTGAACTCCGAGTGCCGCACGCCGGTGCCCGCGCTCATGCGCTGCACGTCGCCCGGGCGGATCACCGAGCCATTGCCCAGGCTGTCCTTGTGCGCCAGTTCGCCATCGAGCACGTAGCTGATGATCTCCATGTCCCGGTGACCGTGCGTCCCGAACCCCATGCCCGGCGCGACGCGGTCCTCGTTGATGACGCGCAGCGGCCCGAAGCCCATGTGCCGCGGGTCGTGGTAGTCCGCGAACGAAAAGCTGTGAAACGACTTCAGCCAGCCGTGGTCCGCGTACCCGCGTTCGGCGCTGCGCCTGGTGACAAGCATGGGGAGGCTCCTTCTTCGTCCCGTTCCGCCCGAGGGCGAACGAGCCGCATCGTGCCGGCATTCCCGACCAAAGACATCGGGTATAGACTCACGATCTCGTTCAAACGCTTTCACTTAGCTTCCCGTGGCCAAGCTGAGCCTGGAGTCTCTGGAACTGGTCGACGCGATCGCACGGCGCGGCAGCTTCGCGGCCGCCGCCGAAGAACTCGGCCGGGTGCCGTCGGCGGTGACCTATGCCGCGCGTCGCCTCGAGCAAGACCTGGACGTGCTGCTGTTCGATCGCGCCGGCTACCGGGCCCGGCTGACGCCGGCAGGCGAGGAACTGCTGCGCGAAGGCCGGCACCTGATCGCCGCCGCGGACGAGCTCGCGCGTCGGGTCCAGCGCGTAGCCGCCGGCTGGGAGCGTGAATTGCGAATCGCGCTCGACACGATCATTCCATTTGATCGATTCCTGCCGCTGCTGGACGACTTCTGCGCGGTCGCGCCGACGCAGGTGCGCGTGACTGAGGAAGTCCTCGGCGGGACCTGGGACGCCCTGGTGACGGGCCGGGCGGACATCGCGGTGGGCGCGTCCGAGGAGGGGCCCGCGCCGCATCGGCTGAGCGTTGGCTACCGCTCGGAGCCGCTCGGCGCGGTCGACCTCGTCTTCGCCGTCGCGCCCTTCCACCCGCTCGCAACGCTGCCGTCGCCGCTCGACACCGCCGAGATCCGCCGGCACCGCCAGGTCGTCGTCGGCGACACCTCGCGGCAGCTCGCGCCTCGCACGACCGGCTTCACTGGCGCGATCGACGTGCTCACCGTGCCGACGATGGCCGCCAAAATCGAAGCGCAGAGGGCCGGTCTCGGCTGCGGCTACCTGCCGCGCGGACGCATCGCGGACGCGGTCGCGCGCGGCGAACTGGTGAGCATGGAAACGGACCAGGGCGAGCGCAGCAGCGCGCTGAACGCCGCCTGGCGCCAGGACGCGCGCGGCAAGGCCGTGGCCTGGTGGATCGAGAAGCTCAGGAAACCCGAGACGCGCGCGGCACTAACGGCGTGACGTTGGCCGGCATGCTCGCGCCGTGCGCGAAGGCGTAGCGGTTCTTGCCCCTCAGCTTGGCGTCGTACATCGCGAGATCCGCCAGTTGCAGCAGCCGCTCGAGGTCGCGCCCCTGTTCCGGCGCCAGGGCGATGCCGATGCTCGCCGACACCCGCAGGTCGGCGATGCCTTCGGCGAGCGTCGCCGGCTGCGCGACCGCGCCGAGCAGCCGCTCGGCGATCTTTTCGACTTCCAGCATCGAGCCGACATCGGGCACCAGCACGGCGAACTCGTCGCCGCCGCGACGGGCGACCGTGTCCTGCGGGCGCATCACGCGCGTCAGCCGCGCCGCGATCTCGCGCAGCATCCGGTCGCCGGCTTCGTGGCCGTGCCGGTCGTTGATCTCCTTGAACCCGTCGAGGTCGATGGCGAGCACCGCGCAGCTGACCTGCCGCAGTTCCGACGTGGCCAGCGCGGCCGCGGCGCGTTCCGCCAGCAGTCGGCGGTTCGGCAGCCCGGTCAGCTCGTCGTGGTGCGCCTCGTGCACCGCGTTGGCCTCGCGCTGCTTCAGCGTGTCGATGTCAGCGATCACGAACACGTACTCGCCGGCCGCGATGGAGCGCGCCGTGACCTGGCACCACGCGGCGTCGTCCACGCCGAGGATCGTGCCGCGCCTGACGCGCAGCTCGCGCACCACCGCCTGGTCGCGCGAGCGCGCTTCGTCGGCGGCGCCCGTCACGTCGGCCCAGTCTTCCTGCCCGAGCAGCGTGCCGGCGACCGGCACCTTCGCGAGCTCGTCGGGCGGCAAGCCGGCCATGCGCAGGAACGCGTCGTTGCAGCGTTGCACCATGCCCTGCTTCACGACGGCGATGGCCTGCCCGGCGGAGTCGAGCACGGTGCGCTCGACGCGCAAGGCCTCGGACAGCCGCCGCTCGCGCGACTTCAGCGCGGTGAGGTCGGCGTTCATGCCGATGAGCCCGGCGAAGCGCCCGTCGCGGTGGCGCATCGGCACCGCGCTGATCGACACGATGACGCGGCGCCCGTCCTGCGTGAGGTGGACCGCCTCGAGGTCGCGGATCGGCTTGCCCTCGCGCAGCGCCTCGAACGCGTTCAGCACCGCCGGCTGCTCGACATCCTTCGGCAGCAGCACGTCGATCGGGCGGCCCAGCAGGTCGCGCGGTTCGTAGCCGTAGATTTCGCGCGCGGCGCGGCGGCTGATGAACGTCAGCGTCAGGTTGTGATCGCAGGCCCAGATGAGGCTGGCGGACGCCTCCACCAGCGACTTGTACAGCGCCTTGCTGCGCTTCAGCTTGTCGAGCTCGAGCAGTTCGGTCGGCGACGCGATCGTGTCGAGGACCATCACCGCGTTGCTCTTCGCCCCCGTGTACGGAATGAAGTGGCTCCGCAGCTGGAGTCGCCCGCCGGAACGGCTCGTGCGGGCGTTGACGACATCGAACGCGGCCTCGCCGCGCAGGGCCTTCTGGATGCCGTTCATCACCGCAAGACGCGACTCCGGCTTGAACTCGAACGCCTCGTCCCACTGGGGCCGCAGGCTCGGCGCCGCCCGCACGCCCCAGCGGCGCGGCTCGTTGCCCTGCGCGTGCACGACACGACCCTGGTCGTCGACGATCCAGACGAGCACCGGAAGCCGCGCCAGCAGGTCGCCGGCCGCCTCGCGGACCGCGGACGCGGCGCTGGCGCGCGCTTCGGCGATCGTGCCGATGATCATGTGCACGGCGCCGGAACCGCGCGGCGCGCGCGCCATGCACACGACGCGTACCTTGCGCAACGCGCCGGTCGCGTCGCGCAGCTGCATGCAGTCGTCGAACACGCCGCCGCCCCGGAGCGCGGCGCGGTACTGGCCGTTGATGCGCGCGCGGTCGGCCTCCGGAATCAGGTAGGCCAGCGGGAAGGCGTGCGGATCGGCCAGGAGCCGGCCATCCTCGGCGGCCGGGAACTCACGCGGCACGACGAGGCGGCCGCGCTCGTCGCGGTACCACGGCAGGCCCTGCAGGCCGCCGATCCAGTCGGCGAGCCGCAGCGCGTCCTCGAGCAGGCGCTGCTGCCTCGGCTGCGACTTCTTCTCCTCGGTCAGCGCGATCACCAGCACCGAGCTCGCCCGGCCCGGTTCCATGAAGCGGACGCGGCCCTTCCACGTCGGCCCGGGCGACGCGCGGTGCGCCGCGCGCACCTCGACGTCGACGCTCGCGGCGGTCCGGTGCCTGGTCGGATCGAGCGCCGACGCCGGCTCGGCGACGATCGACTGGTCGATCGAATTGCCGACGATGGACCGCTCGCTGCGGCCGATGAATTCGCCCGCCGCTCCGTTGATGTCGATGACGCGGTTATCGCGCGCGACGATGACGGGCGTGGGCATCGCGTGGACCGCGGCCTGCCAGCCGAACTTCGTCGGGTTGCTGACCTGCGTTGTCGGCGGCTTCCTCTCGCCGTGCCGCGCGAGCGGCTGCTGGCGTCCGATCCACCACGCGGCGAGCAGCCAGAGCGGAAACGCGAGCGCGAACACGACGTGGTCGGGCACCCGCACCAGGCCGATCGCCGAGATGGCGATCCACGCCGCGATGTAGAGCGTCCAGACGCGCGGCCAGCCACCGTAGCTCAAGGCCCCGAACAGCACGGCGCCGCTCGCGGCGTAGGCGCCCGAACCGCCGAGGAAGATCGCCGGCTTCGGAACCAGCGCGAACATCGCGGCCCACAGCACGAGGTCAAAGACGGCCGTGCCGAGGTAAGCGCGGCCAGGCGTCGAATCCGGCGCCACGGCGACCTTGGAGTCGACGTGCGACGTCGCGACCATGAAGCGGACGGCCGCATTCACGGCGGCGAGCGCGAGCCACGCGAACGCCCAGGCGCCGGCGCCCGCGCCCAACGCGACGAACGTGGTCAGGACCGCGAGCAGCAGCAGCGCCGGCAGCAGGCGCCGCTCGACGGCGAACGCGGTGCGGAGATCGAACGGGTGGGACGTGATGGATCGCGGCGGCGCTCTTCGCGCAGTGGGAACGGCTCCGCTCGGCTCCATCATGGCGTGTCGGTAGGTGCTTCTGATGCGCAGCGCGTTGTCGGCGAGACCGCCTGCGCCTTCACGTCAAGGGCGCATCGTAGCTGGCGCGCAGCGCGCGCAGCAATCACCGGTCGTCGGGCGGGGCCGCGGGAGAAGGAAACGCGCGCCTTCACGGATAATCGCCGCCACGGGAAGCGCGCGGCGGCGGATGCCGCGCGCGCTCCCGCAACGTCGCCACAGCCTCTTCCGAGCCCGATTGACTGCCTACCGGGGCCGGTTTGCCCCCTCGCCCACCGGCCCGCTGCACGCGGGCTCCCTCGTCGCGGCGCTCGCGAGCTGGCTCGACGCGCGCGCGGCTGGCGGCGCGTGGATCGTCCGGATCGAGGACCTCGACCCGCCGCGCGAGGTGGCCGGGGCCGGCGAGGAGATCCTGCGCCAGCTCGCGGCCTGCGGACTCGAGTCCGATGAACCGGTGCTGTTCCAGAGCCGCCGTTCGGACGCCTACGAGAATGCGTTCCGGCGCCTGGCCGACGAGGGGCGGGTGTACGGATGCGCCTGCTCGCGCAAGGACGTCGAGGCGGCGATCGCCACGCGGCCGGGCTGGCCGGACGGCGTCTATCCCGGCACGTGCTCGCGAGCCGCCGTCGCGCCGGCGAATGTGCGCGCCTGGCGCCTCCGGGTGCCTGACGTGACGGTGTCCTTCGTCGACCGCGCGGTCGGTCCGTACGCCCAGTCACTCGCGCGCGACGTCGGCGACTTCGTGATCCGGCGCGCGGACGGGCTGTGGGCGTACCAGCTGGCGGTCGTCGTGGACGACGCGCACCAGCGCATCACCGACGTCGTCCGTGGAGCGGACCTCCTCGACAACACGCCGCGGCAGATCCACCTGCAGCGCGTGCTCGGCCTGCCACCGTTGCGTTACCTGCACGTCCCGGTGGTGGTCGATGAACGGGGCGAGAAACTGTCGAAGCAGACGCTCGCCCCCGCGCTGGACACGCACGCCCCGCTGCCCGCGCTGGAAGCCGCCGGGCAGCACCTCGGCCTTCCACGCGTCGGCGCGGACGACGTTGCGGCGTTCCTCCGCATCGCCACCGCGGAGTGGAAGGAACGCCATCCGCTGCCGCGGCATCCATGAACGACCAACAGGTTGTTTCGCAGTCAGGAGAGCCGAGGCATCGCGCTCCACCGAGTTCGATCTGGCTGCGAGTGGGCCGTCTCTTGCGAGTGAGCCGTCCCCTGCGCCTGGGCGGGCGGCGGGGCACCTCCCTCCTCGCCCGTCGCGGCGGGCGTCATTCAGCCACCGGCCCTGCCTGCGGGCCCGCAGATTTCTGAGCGTTGCCTTCGCGGCGCCGACGGTGGTGCCTCGCGGCTGCGCCCACCCGGCCCGCTGCCCTCGCGCAACTGGTACGCCCGCCGCCTGACGGGCGCCTCGCGAGGCACCCCACCACCCGCCCAGGCGCCGCGCGTGTGGCTGGGGAGGACAAGCTCCTTGGCGTTGGGCTTAGATGTTCCAGCGAAACACCACGATGCCGCCGCTCGTTTGGCCAGGCGCATGCGAACGCGCATCCACAACGCACGGCGCGCCGACCGTGGTGCGGGGTACCGCGCGCAGCGCGACTCAGGCGGCGGGCGTGACCAGGCCACCGGTACGGCGGGCCAGGCGATCCATCCGCCGGAAGGCACACCGCCCGAGCGCGCGCGGGCCTCACTTCGAAAGCTGCGGGCCCGCAAGAAGCGCGGCGGGACGTCGACGCCCGCCGCCGAGTCGCGCGGAGTCGCGGTGCCCCGCAGCGCGGTCGGCGCGCAGGTGACTGCGCAGCAAACTCCATCGCACGCAGCAACCTGCTGAAACGCTTCAGCCAACGCTACGCGTCATCGCACCGACGTGACCACGCTCGCGACCGCCGCGGTCAGCTTCTTCGCGTACGGCACGTGCAGGAACTCGTTGGGGCCGTGCGCGTTCGAGTGCGGCCCCAGCACGCCGGTGATGAAGAACTGCGTGCGCGGGAACTTCGCGCCCAGCATGCTCATGAACGGAATCGTGCCGCCCTCGCCGATCCACCCCACGTCGCGCCCGTAGGCGGAGCGCGACGCTGCCTCGAATGCCTGCTTCAGCCAGGGCGCCGTGTCCGGCGCGTTCCACCCGGTCGCGCCGTGGTCCGCCTGGAAGGTCACGCGGGCGTCGTACGGCGGGTTGTCGGTGAGCGCCCTGCGCAGCGCCCACGTCGCCCGCTCGCCGTCGATCGTCGGCGGAATCCGCATGCTCAGCTTGAAGGTCGTCTTCGGCCGCAGCACGTTGCCGGCGGAATCGATCGCCGGGAAGCCTGCCGCGCCGGTCACCGACAGCGCCGGCCGCCATGTGCGGTTCAGGATCGCTTCGACGGGATCCGTCGTCGTCGGCATCGCGTGCGCGTGGGCATCGGGCCCGTGGTTGCAAGTGATCCACGGAAACTCCTTCCACACCTGGTCGCCGAGGATCGCGCCGGCCGCGTGCGCCTGCTCGACGCGCTCCGCCGGGATCTCCGCGTGCAGCTCCGGCAGCAAGACGTGGCCGGTCTGCGCGTCGTCGATGCGGTTCAGCAACTGGCGGGCGATGCGGAACGACGACGGCACGATTCCGCTCGCATGGCCCGAGTGCACGCCTTCGGACAGGATCTCGACGGTCAGGGTGCCGCCCACGAGGCCGCGCAGCGAGGTGGTGACCCACAGCTGCTCGTAGTTGCGGCAGCCGGAGTCGAGCCCGACGAGCAGCTGCACGTCGCCGAGCCGCGGCGCCAGCAGTTCGAGATACGCGGGCAGGTCCGGGCTGCCGCTCTCCTCGCAGGTCTCGATCAGGCCGACGCAGCGCGGCCGCGGCGCGCCCTGGGCGTCGATCGCGGCGATCGTCGTCAGAGCGCAGTACACCGCGTAGCCGTCGTCGCCGCTGCCGCGCCCGTAGAGCTTGCCGTCCTCGTAGACGGGCTTCCACGGGCCGAGGTCCTCGCGCCATCCGACCATTTCCGGCTGCTTGTCGAGGTGGCCGTAGAACAGCACGGTGCGGTCGTCGCCGAGGCCCGCGGTCGCCGGAACGTCGAAGAAGAGGCAGGGCGTCAGCCCGTCGATCGTCACGACTTCGAGCTTCAGCCCGGCGATCGGCTGGGCGCGGCACCACTGCTCGGCCGCCTGGATCACCGCCTTGAGGTGCCCGTGCGCCTCCCAGCTCGCGTCGAACGCGGGCGACTT
>Ga0209253_10005293_pt1 | contig 11198 bp, 11 predicted proteins | sample FrelakmetBRP12BR_FD_187145 | JGI IMG/M metagenome (GOLD analysis project Ga0209253, IMG submission 187145) | Freshwater lake sediment microbial communities from the University of Notre Dame, USA, for methane emissions studies - BRP12 BR (SPAdes)... | ecosystem: Environmental > Aquatic >... | reverse complement strand
AATTTTACCGTTTCTGTAGGGTGCGTTCCCCGAACGCACCGTCTGATCGGCGTGATCGCCTGCCTGCCGGTAGGCAGGGGGATCACGCCCTACAAGGTTTTAATGGAATAAAATGCGTTTGTATTAGTATTATATGATCCTTAAGAAGAAATTTAAACGTAAATATTTTTCTTAGCGGTAAAATCCACCGGTCGTCCTCATCGTCTTTATTTATGTCCTTGGATATCGTATAATAAGCAACGTGCTTGTACGAGACATATTGCCTCCAAGGTTGAACGGCGAGCAGTATGTTTGATAGATAGGCCTGAAACTCAAACGTCAAATGCCGGGGGGACATAAATGGGACTTCTGACCCTTCTAACCAGAGATCCATTGGCTTTTGCTCTGGTTGCCATTCCTCTTCTTTTTTCCGTCATCATCCACGAGGTTGCGCACGGCTGGGTCGCTTACAGGATGGGTGACTCGACCGCCAAGTGGTCGGGCCGGCTAAGTCTCAACCCGCTCAAACACCTCGACCCGATTGGGACCCTCATGCTCTTTCTCGCGGGTTTCGGATGGGCAAAACCGGTGCCGGTCGACTTCAACAACCTCTCGGACAGGCGGAAGGGACTCGTCTTCGTCTCTTCGGCAGGGATTCTCGCGAATATCCTCTTCGCTTTCGTCGCTCTCCTGTTTGTCCGGCTGTTTTCCACGTCCTCCTCAGGAATGACCATGATCCTCGTATACAAGGTTTGTACCTACGTAGCTCACATCAATATCACGTTGGCCGCTCTTAATTTGATTCCCATTCCCCCCCTGGATGGCTCGAAGATACTGATGGGAATCTTATGGGAAAAAACCCCGGATTTCCTCTTCCGCCTGGAGCCTTACGGGTTCTTTATCATCATCGGTTTCCTTTTTCTGGGCATTCTGGACCCCCTGATCGGATTCTTCGGGTGGATGATCGGGACGATGATTGGAATCCTGCTGCCCTGAAGATTCAATGGGTGGGAATGCTCTTTCTCTATCCTGTCTCTTCTTAGGAATGGTTGATCTTAAATCGAGGTGGGGAAATATGTTCGCTTCTACAGACAGGACAGCGTCCTGGAGTATTCAGCCGAGTTCTTTTCTTGAAAGAGAACCCACATTGTTTACAGGAAGCGGGTTCCACGGTAAGGCGTTTAGGATGGGCCGACTTGGCAATATGCTCAAGATGATCAAGGACTTCTCTCTCTTTAATCCCGAACAATTTTGAAATCTCCTGCAAATCAAGACAGTCCTTTCCCAAGACTTCAGCAATCTTCTTCCTCAAGGTTAACATTTTCCTTAAGTCTCCTCTACGTTCTTTGGGCTAAGCTGTTTACCCCGTTAGAAATAATGCCCCGCTGCTCTGAAGCGGGGTTAGGTTTTATAATAGTTCCGGCAGGGTTTCATGCCCCGTTGGAATTTCTAACGGGGTTTACTTTATGACTCTATTTCTCGGGTTTCCTTTCGAAGGCAATATCATACCCATCGACACCAGGGTGATAATAATTCTTTATCGTCTTTCTTAGAACAAACCCGGATTTCAGAAAGAAATGAAGGGTATCTTCTCGGGTGACAGCCCTTAGTCTCTCAGCCATTTTCTTGATGTGTTCAAGGGCCGACCTCCCAATTCCTTTCCCCTGGTAATCAGGTAAGATACTAAAATCAACGATGTACTTGATGCCTTTCCCCCTGTCCTCAAGTATGACATCTCCTCCGTACCTGCCATCTATTTCGAGGCGATAGACGTCGCACGTGGTTAGGATTGTTTCCCAGGTCTCCCTGTCCCAGATTAAATAGGGCTCATGATAGATTTCAAATTGCTGATGGTAGTAAAACTCAGGGTCTGGGTGGGTGTCTTCTCGTAATGTGGTCTTCATCGCGCTCAGAGACCTAATCGATGGGAAACCTCTTTTATATCCTACTTTATTATTTTAATTGAGGCCATCCGGCTGTAACGAAAATGATTGGATCTCCACATTTAGACTTTGGACTGCCGAACAGCCTTAACGGGGAAAATGGTAAAAAATCTCATGCCAAATGGTTTTTCCGAAGATTAATTATCCGGTCTAGGCCTTTGATAAGATGCTAAAATTGAAGTTGCTAGGAGAAAATTGTTTTGTCAATTTTGTAGATATAGTACCCCATCCTTACTCATAAAGACTGGAGTTGCACCTACACCTTACCCTTTCTTATGAGTTATAGAACAGGGCCATCAGCCGAGGGCGTAAGGGAAAAAATCTCCCTACGGCTCGATCTTCGTCCCCAACACCTTCAAGAACTTCGCCAGCCACTCAGGGTGAGCTGGCCAGGCAGGTGCGGTAACGAGGTTGCCATCCACATGAGCCTTATCCACCGCTATATCAACGTACTTGCCACCCGCGGTTTTCACATCGGGTCCCACTGCTGGATAAGCTGAACATGCTTTTCCCGCGATCACCCCCGCTGCTGCCAACACTTGTGCGCCATGGCAAATGGAGGCGATGGGCTTATTCGCCTTGGCAAAGTGTCGAACTGCATCAAGCACCTTATCGTTCAGACGAATGTATTCCGGCGCTCGTCCACCAGGGATCACCAGGGCATCATAGGTTTCTGGCTTGATCTCATCGAAGGTAGCGTTCAGTGTGAAGTTGTGGCCCGGCTTCTCGCTGTAGGTCTGATCTCCTTCAAAATCATGGATCGCTGTCCGAACCCTTTCACCAGCCTTCTTCCCAGGACACACAGCATGGACGGTGTGACCGACCATGAGCAATGCCTGAAAAGGAACCATTACTTCATAATCCTCTACAAAATCCCCAACAATCATCAAAATTTTCTTCGCAGCCATGTTTGACTCCTTTCTTTAGGTTATGGATGATCCCAATTCCTGTTACCCTAAGAATGGCCCACATTCATGACACTCCAACCCACAAAACGCGACCATCTCTTTCAAATGCGTTCCCCCATACTGTTATATTGCAGGACCTGACCCTCTTACTTTTTTAACTATTCTATCTCAGCATCAAATCCGTCGAGTAAATTTGCATCATAACGTAATTAAATGACTGCATGTAATCAACAGATTGCTTCCATTTAATGCTGCTCAATTTATTAATACGTTCTAAGATAGCGTTCTTATCTGCTATATCACTTTTAAGGTCATTAACCACAGCATTAAGTGCTTTGCCATCGCGTAAGAATTCAAAGTTATCCCAACCGAAGAATTTTGGTCTCAATAAGCACCGTGTCGCAACGGCGGTTTTCCAAGACACCGTCGTTATCATTTGCCTTATTAACCGAGTTATCTCCTGTACGGCTATTGGGAATTTCGCAGGGACCAGAATCGCAGCAGTCGGAAAATGCAACAATTCAGGAGCATGTTCTTGCAGTAAAGCCCGAGTAATAATATCTGGAATTTTAAGTGATATTGGGATCTGACTGGCTAAGCAGAAAAATTCCTGGTCCGCATGGGGAATGGCAATGTTCAGGTGTGCGCGACAGGATAACAATTGAGTTCCCCGGGCATGGGCGCCTAAGTATTCTGCTGTCCAAGCTTCAAGAAGTTGATATGCATTATTAATCCCACGCCGCTTATATCTATGGATGGATTTTTCAATATCAGCGTTGATCTCCTCGTTGATATTTGGTATGGCATTCCAATATTCAGATCGAACATACCAGGGCTTTTTAAAACCTCTTACGCGCAGCAATTCATAGACGTTGGGTGAATCGGTTTTATCTTTGGAAACTAGCTTAGACCTACTACCGAAAAGCCTCGGAGCGATGAAGCGTATCTTATTCCAACCCCCCAATAGATACCCCAAACCGTGACGTCCCGCAATAACCTCTCCAAATATACCGGAAGAAACACAATCGACTCCTGCTTCTGACAATCGAACTCCGGCTCTATGCCAGAAGGCATGAACAACATTCTCCACACGGTCGAATCCTTTTTGGAGAGCGTGGAGATCATACATACTGCTTTCCAATGGTTCTAAATGTAAATTAATGTCTAAAGCTTCAAAAATCTGTTTCACGATAGAAAGCTCTCGACCATTGATATCACCATGGGAATAGCCCTGTAACTTAGCGCTATCGATATGTTCCCGCATGCCAGCCAGCAGTAGCCGTGAGTCCCACCCTCCTGAAACCATTAGAGCATGTCGGGAATCGGAGTCAAGACAGCGTTGTATTGCGCCTTGAAAGGTTTCCCAAACGCGCTTTATCAATTCGCCAAATTCCACTTCGTCCACATAATCCAAATGGGCTTTGCTAATTTCATTCACTTTCAAGCGTTTTGAATGATATTCAAAAACTAAATTCTGACCCGCCATGAGACGACGAATTTCTTTAAAGCATGTTCGTCCTTCGTAATTGGCAGTGTGTCTCATAAATTGGATTATTCCAATAGGATCAGTCCTGGCTTCTACGACTTTTGCCAGGGGTCTTAAAAAGCTGCTGAAAAGAAGACCACCATCCACTTCAGTAAAGTAGAGGGGGAAGTTCCCTGTCAATTCCGTTGCAAGATGTAATATCTGATTATCTTGATCCACAATAGCCACATTTCCCTTGCAACTCACTCCCAACTCTAGTTCATTGTCTTGGAATCGGAAAAGTGCAGGTTCGCCTTTTTGTGCAAATCGATGTGCATTCCTATAGAGCGAACTCTCACCATCCACCGCAAAATGTAATCCATCTGCCGTAACGTGCAGTGCAGATGCGTCACCAAAAGCATGGCCTCCAAGAAACACATTAGGAAGGGAGAGCGACTCACATTCCCCCCATATGTCTTCAATATGGCTCCTTAAGGTTTCATATAATTCGGACCTGCACCCATAACCACCAAAAATACCTGGCATGATAATCTCCTCTCTAGTGAGTTAAAGTTTTTGTTAATTAATGAATTTATAGCCTTTTTGTCCTTTCACCAACGTCAGGCATATTCCGGTATTTCCTGAACTAGGTTCAGCTATTATTGAATTTCTGTTTAGCCTAGCTTCTATTATTGGTAAGAACTCGTTTGGGGTTGAGCGGAATATACTAAAAACGGGGTTGTCTGTCAAGGGAAAGAAACCGTGAAAAAAGTGACTGTGATGCGTGTCCGGCACTTTAAGAAACGCTGAGAGCATGAACTTAGCGTGAGGCGTTGGTCGTAGAGCGTCAGGAGGAGTTCGGAATGGGAGCATGGTAGTTCTTACTATCAACTGTAACCTTTCAGGGGTCTTCCCCGTCTTATTGAGTAGAAGCGCGCACAAAACATTTCATATGGACGAATACAATGCAATGGGAGGTGATTGTATGTGTTGGAGCAGAAAAAGATGGCACCGTGCTAGGTTCGGTATCTTACTCATCGTGATCGGGCTGCTGTGGTTTGGTCAGAGGGCTGGATGGTTCCCTTTAGGATTCTTCGGTCCATTAGTCCTATTAACTCTTGGTCTATGGATGACCGCTACTTCATACCTTCAAAAACGGCAGGCTCCTCCGCAGAGCACGACCAGCAATGAGGGAGTGACAAACAGAAATGAAGAATAGGTAACCTTCTCATAACCTAAAAAGTTTGGGAAAGGAGGAAAATTATTATGACCGGAGAGATATTAAAGCGATATACTGAGGCTCGTATTGGCGAAAGATTACATTTGTTCTTACAATTCCCTGATCTGAGGGATTCTTTTCAAGAGATTGATCGTAAAAACTTGGCAATACACAAAGTATCTAGATCCTTACGTGAGGGACAAGGCAAGGCAAAATACTCTCTCCACTTCTTGCTCTTCAGAAGGGCCTGTCACCAAATCATCGAGGCAAGAATATTGAAAAATTTGCTGAAATCTCTAAAGCCGATCTAATAAACCCTGGTCTCCTTAACCCTGCGTTCCTTCTTGCTTCATCTCATCCCTGATGTGGTTCTCAATTCCGGGCAGATGGCGATGAGGCTACCCGCCAGGATCAGACCGCCGCCGATAAAATGCTCCGCCCGGAGGGACTCTCCGAGCAGAATCACTCCTAATATCGATCCGTAGACGGGAAGCATATTATAGAATACCATCGCCCGGTTCGGCCCGACCCGGCGCACCCCTTCGTTCCATGCCAGGAAGGCAGCCCCCGAAGGAAAAATACCGATGTAGATGATTGCCAACAGGAGGTGCCAGCTCCAACTGGTTGATGCAGGCTGCCAACCCACGGCTGCTGCCCCGAGGAAAAGGGGGAGCGCCATCCACGTGGAGATGGTCGTTACCGAAAAAACAGAGTGGGATCGCGTCGCCCAACGGCTGATCACCGAGTAAAGTCCCCAGAGCATAACAGCAAGAAGAATGTACAAATCACCGATATTAACGTGCCACTGCTGGAGCTTTTCGAAGGAACCCCCACTGACGATCAGCGTCACGCCCAAGAACGATATGACCCCACCAAGAACATGACGAGGGAACAATCGCTCCTTCAGCAGGATCGCAGCCAAAACCGCCGTCACGAGCGGACCCGTGGCGTTGATCAGCACGGCATCTGTTGCCGTCGTGAGTTGAAGACCCCGATACAGAAGGAAGGGAAATCCCAGTACCCCTGTCAGTGCCATGGCTGTCAGCAAAGCCCAGTGCCGCGGGTCCAGTCGCTCCTTGACGGCAGAGCGGCCAAGGATCACCCCATAGAATAAGGAGGCCACCACAAAACGGGAGGCCGTCAGCATCAGAGGTCCGATCTCCTCCCGAAGGGTCCTCCCCAGCACAAAATTACTGGCCCACATCAGGCAAGACAAATTGACGAAGACATAGGCCCATCGCGGATCTTCTTTCCAATTCATAGTCACTTTCCAGGAAGTAGAAAGAATAGGAAGTTCATTAGAAGGCTACTCATAAATCTCCTGAAGGAGCTCCAGGATCTTCTGCTGGCTTATGGAGGTGGGGTTGGTTGCCATATTCACTGCGTCTCTGGAGGCATAAAAGGCAATTTTCTTCAAGTCGTCTTTGGGAATGCCGAGAGCCTTCAGGCTAATGGGAATATCAAGTTTTCTATAGAACTCAAGCACGCCTTCCTCCAGATCATTAGAACGATTGAGTAGCTGTGCCAAATCGATAAACTGCTCTCTACAAGTCTCCTTATTGGCCTTAACAAAGCAGAGAAGTCCATAGATGGCTGCCCGGCCATGCGGCATATGGTAATGAGCTCCCAGGACATGCGTAATGGCATGGCCAATACCTAACCCCTTTAAGAAAGCGAGGCCACCACAGATGGCAGCCATGCACATATCAGTACGTGCGACGATATCATTCCCATTCTGATATGCCCGAATGAGGCTTCGTCCGATCAACTTCACTCCATAGACTGCCATCGCCTCAAAGTAAGGGTGATAGGGGATTGCCAACGAAACATATCCTTCAACACAGTGAGCCAGGGCATCAATTCCCGATTCGACTGTGAGGCCAACCGGCATTGACTTACAGTAGATGGGATCAATCACAGCCAATCTGGGAATTAAATGATTGCTCATTAACATAAATTTTAGGCCTCTCTCTTTATCCGTGATAACGGCATAAGGATTAACCTCGCTTCCTGTCCCAGACGTTGTAGGGGTGCAGATGATCGGAGGGAGAAGCGGTTTAATCTTAGCAGTTCCACCCACAATGCTCTCATATTCTCTCATCTCACCGGCGTGTGATACCCTGAGCCCAACGGCTTTTGCAGTATCCATTGAGCTTCCGCCACCGAGGCCCACGATTCCATCACAAACATTATCTGTATAAATCTTACCTGCCTTCTCAATGAGTTCAATGGGAGGATCAGGCTCCACATCTGAAAAGACAACCGTCGATATACCGCTCGACTCTAAAATCTTGCGAACCTCATCAGCCCTTCCCAATGAGAACATGACAGGATCGGTTGTTAGCAATACCTTCTTTACGTTCAGCCGCCGTACCCGCTCACCCATGTTCTCTACCACCCCAGCGCCAAACATCATATCGGGCAGCGGCGGTATGCGGACCTCCCAGACCTTTTCCTTTTCCTGAAACGAATCCAATCCCTTCCATACGCTTTCTAACTCCGCATCATCAACGTCGAAAACCTGACCCGTTGGAGTAATCTTCTCCTCCCGGACAAAGGCGGCAGCTTTCGAATCCATTTTATTGAACTCTGCCTTTTCATTGAAAGCGAGTTGGTCTCTAAGTGCCTGCTTGCCAATCTCCATGATATCGTAGGGAGTCAACCGGAGCCCATAGGTTGCATTCATGAGATCTGCAAAACATTGATAAATGGATGCACGGCCGCCAGGAACAGAATTCAAACAGTACCCAAAAGCATCGCAGGTGGCAGCCTGAATCTGGGATCTAAGCGAATTCTCAGCCTGTTTATCTCTGTTCCTTGGCATCTTGTATGTCAGGCCTGCCGTGTGATCTGCTCCCATGGGGCTCGTAAAATAGGTAACGCCTGTTCCCTTTACCGACCTGGGGTCATGAGCTGGTATGGCCTGCCCTTTAAGAGCCGGGATGCGGCCTACGCTTAAATACTGTGCGGTGGCGACCACCCCGTTCCCCAAGGCAAGTCCAAGGGGCGTTTCCTTTTCGATCTCCTCTAAAAGTCGTGCGGCCGACTGCCAATCCCCAAATTGCATTTTGCCGGCATCAGCAGCGAGACCAAGGCTGCTCCCTGTTTCTATGGCATCGACACCGAGGTCGTCACACATAAATTTGAGACGGGCAATGGCATCCGGATCGGTAATGCCCAGGTTGGTTCCAAGCATGGCGATCGTTTCATATTCATACGCAGAACAGAGCCGTTTCCCATTTTTATCAGGATAGATGATTGAACACTGCACAACGCAGCCGGGCATGCAGCCATGCATTTTACCGCCGCGCTCAAAGAGAATCTTCTGGATGCTATCACCGCTTACTGCGATGAAGTTCGCGGGTCTTCCCGAACGATAATTATTCGATGGCAGGGTTCCCTGGCTGGCAGAATTGGAAATGGCAAATGGAGTGCCGAAACAGGAATACAGACTGCAGCTGATATCATGTTTGAGGGTATTCACCCATGCCTTAACGACCCTTCGAAATTCCTCCGGATGAGCAATATCAACCTGTCCAGCTTGAGAGGGATCAATGATAATCGCCTTAAGTCCTTTCGATCCCATCACTGAACCGAGCCCACCCCTCGCAGCGTTTCGCGATGGATCGCCAAATATATCTGTAAAGGAGACTGACGCCCCTTTGTATTTCCGCTCACCAGCAATTCCAGTAGATATGACAGCTATCTTTTCACCATATTGTTTCCGAAGCTTGCTCACCAATTCATAATTCTTCAAACCCCGGTATTCATCTGCCGGAATTAACGTTGTCTTATCCTTTGAAATAAATAAGCAGTATAACCGATGATCACGAGGCGCTCCGTGCACAATAATAGCTCGAATTCCAAACCTGTCGAGGATTTGCGCAGCCGGGCCTCCTGAGTTTGCCTCTTTGATTCCCAGCGTGAGAGGGCTCTTTGCGCCGACGGATATGCGCCCAAGTTGTGGCGCTCCAGTGCCCGCAAGAGGGCCAATAGCAACAATAAAGAGATTCTCAGGACCTAATGGATCAGCAGCCGGAGGGACCTCTTTGCTCATTATCTTTGCAATGAAGGCACTGCCTCCAATAGACTTCCACTCTTCCCCGAGATTTTCGAATATCATCTTTTCATTTTTGATGTCCACCCTCAAGATCTTCATATCTAGCAATTGCTCCTCTTTGTTTTGGTGATACTAATATCTGCCTCGTTATCGTGCCTATTTTTTCACAGCAGTCATTTTGACCGCCACATGTCCCCATCCACCACATTGGGGGCCGGTATCAAAACAGCCGGTGGTGTTAAACATCACCTCATTCGGATCCCGACCATTCATCATATTTTCAAAAAAAGCATTGATCAGTACTGTTAGGTTTGGCATCAGAAAAGCGCAGACACGATCCGGACTCTCTTTTGTGAGCAAATTCCCTGAATTATCGAAAATCAATTTTTGACCGATAACATGTCCCGAATGGCAACCTTTCGAATCGATCACCTCAGCCACCAACTGGTATTTAGAAGCCTCAATCGCATTCTTAAATAGACGTTGAAACTTTGGATTTTCTTTGATTATCGTCCAGTCTTGATCGTCCAATTTTAATCTACGCCGAATAATTTCAGCCAATTGATCTTTATCCATATCCTCCTCCATTTCATCTTCCCATACCCGCACAAGAAGAAGGCCATTGATATTGCACCATCGCATTCATTTTTAAATCTCCAAAAATCAAAATGCTCTCTCTGGTCCACCTCACCTTCATCAATCGTAGAGAAAAGCCTCCTTAACCTATCAGTCTTTTCGGAACCTTTCAGGCTTTCTCGTTGTCATTTTATGGGGTTGAAAGAGGCCTGCTCTGTTGGTACCAACTAACCCTGCCCGGTACGAACGCTCATCAACAAGCGAGAGACCAGCGATCATGCGCCGAGTCAGTAGGGGGACTTTTTGAATTTCGTCTAACCGCTCTCCAATTCGTTCGAGAGGTTCATCACTCGTCATCCAATTTAATTTGTCAAAAGCTTTCAAATCCAGGGCACCGTATAGCTTCGCAACGACTTTTTGCGCTCTACACTATAGAATTGCTCAAAATAGGACATCACCAACTCACGCAAAGTGCGATAAATAGACTCCCGAAACCGCAAACCGACAAAATTGGATTTGCCAATAGCACCCCAGTATCCATCACGCTTATACAAAGCCAGCAGATGGTCGTCATCTTGAACGATGGCAGGCATATTCAAAACCAAAGGCGGATAACCCAAGCGGCGAAGTGCTGCAGCACCGAACAAAGCACCATCAAAGCAGTGAGCAGTGTCCTCTCGAAAGACCCGAAGCGGACAGCGATAAATTGATTCAACACGGTAAGGGAGTCCTTCGAGGAAATCTTGGATCTTTCTTGGAGTGGTCAACTGTGCTATCAACCGGTGTTCGGACTGGGTCAATGCTTGATTTAAATCTTCAATGATTGACATCGGATCCCCTAATAGCTCTCAAACATTTCACCAAACGAGATTCGAATGTAAAACAAAAAAGCCCATCTCAAGGATGGGCTTTTCGTGCCCCGCTTTCGCGAAGGCAAGTTTTAATCTCGGCAACGTCCTACTCTCCCACACAGTTGCCCATGCAGTACCATCGGCGCTGAAGGGCTTAACTTCCGTGTTCGGAATGGGAACGGGTGTGACCCCTTCGC
>Ga0209253_10005292_pt1 | contig 11199 bp, 12 predicted proteins | sample FrelakmetBRP12BR_FD_187145 | JGI IMG/M metagenome (GOLD analysis project Ga0209253, IMG submission 187145) | Freshwater lake sediment microbial communities from the University of Notre Dame, USA, for methane emissions studies - BRP12 BR (SPAdes)... | ecosystem: Environmental > Aquatic >... | reverse complement strand
GTCCCTGTCTCTACTTCGAGATTCGCCGTCAAGGCAAACCTCAAGATCCCGTGGAATGGCTGTCCAACTTAGATCGAATCGTCTCCCTTCCAGAGGAAAATCAGAAAGGGAAGAAGGGGCACTAAAGGAGGATGATATGTCTCAGTGGAAAAGAATCGGAAATTTTAAAATCGCTTCGGTGATCTTTGCGGTCTTCCTCATCGGAGTTCTCATCGGGTCGGGCCAGTCTCAAAAGGTTTCAGCCCTTTCTAATAATATGTATGAAGACCTGAAGGTTTTTACGGATGTCATCGGTCTCATTCAGAAGGATTATGTCGAGGAGACAAAATCGAAGGACTTGATCCAAGGGGCGATCAAAGGGATGCTGGAAACCTTAGATCCTCATTCCTCCTTCATGCCGGCGAATATGTTCAAGGAGATGCAGGAGGAGACAAAGGGTCGGTTCGAGGGTTTGGGAATCGAGATCACCCTTAAGGATGGGATTCTCACCGTGGTTTCTCCCATCGAAGGCACTCCAGCCTTCAAGGCCGGGGTCGTGGCCGGGGACCAGATCATTAAGATCGACGGAGAATCAACCAAGAATTTCACCCTCGTGGATAGCGTGAAACGGCTGCGAGGTCCGCGAGGAACCAAAGTCACGATCACCATCATGCGGGAGGGTCTCCCAAAACCCAAAGATTTCACATTGGTTCGGGATGTCATTCCCGTCCGAAGTGTCCGCCATGAATTGTTAGAGAAAAATTACGGCTATATTCGCATCTCCCAATTTCAAGAAAAGACGGACAGCGATTTTGAGAAGGCCATGAAGGCACTGGAGGAAGAAAGCAAGGGAGCCCTCAAGGGTTTGGTCCTCGATCTTCGGAACAACCCTGGAGGTCTCTTGGATCAAGCCGTGAAGATATCAGATCGCTTTATCGACTCCGGTATCATCGTTTCCATTGATGGGAGAAGAGAAGAAGCGAAGCAAAAATGGCCTGCCCATCCTGACGGGACCGCGACACAATATCCTTTAATCGTTCTGGTCAACGGCGGGAGTGCCAGCGGGGCAGAGATCGTGGCAGGCGCCATTCAAGATCACGGGAGAGGCATTCTTGTCGGAACTCAGACCTTCGGAAAAGGATCGGTTCAAACGATTATCCCGTTGAAGGATGGATCGGGACTAAGGCTGACCACTGCAAGATATTATACTCCCAGCGGCCGTTCCATCCAGGCCAAGGGGATTGTGCCTGATATCATCGTGAAACCTTCACGGCCTGAGGAGGAGAAGGAAAACGTCACCCCAAAATTCCCTGCAGAAAAGGATTTGGAAAGACATCTGATGGATGTTGAAAAAGGGGGACCGAAGGAGAAAGAAAAGGCAAAAAGAGAAGAAGCAAAGAAAGAAGAAGTGAAAGAGAAAAAGCCAGTCGATCCTCAACTGGACCGAGCGCTGGAGCTCCTCAAAAGTTGGGATATTTTTAAAAATATAGCTAAGGGAAATAAATAGTCCGTCTGCAGGGAATGCCTGCCTGTCCGGCCCCGGTCCCGACCGAGGGCGGGGTAGGCGGGGTTTTAACCCGTTCCCTGCAAGATAGGATTTAAGGGTTTTACGGGATTGAATGGCGAAAAAACAAAACAGGCGAGGAAGACCGAAGAAGTGGATGCGTTATTTCTTCTTTTTCTTTCTCGGTGTCCTTCTGATACTTGGCGGATACATTTATCTGACACAAAAAAAACCTCTCTCTCAAGAGGATTTTTCCAGAAAAGTTTTTCTGGTTGATCAAATCGTCCAGGGCCAACTTTATGAGATGGGGATCCAGAAGAAGAATATCCTCCTCCGGGAGTCCTCATCAAGGAAAGCGGGAGGACTCACCTGGAAACAATCTTCCTTGAAGGTTCAGGTTCTCCGCTCCCGTTCTTTTCCGTCGATCGAAGGGGATTTTAAACGGAGCCTCTCTACTCTCGGGAAGACCGTTTCGATTCATTCCTCTAAAACCGAAGAATCCTTACGACTGGAAGTCAAGGTCCTGAATCGGGTGACCCATCAGCTTACCTTTATCCCCTCGACACCCTCGACGCTGAAAGCCGCGCCCCCCCCCAAGATTGCGATTGTGATTGATGATCTCGGGAGCAAAGACAAAATTTCTCAAGAGCTTCTTCGTTGGGATCTCCCCATCACTTTTGCTATTCTTCCCTTCACTCCCTATTCCAAAAAGCTTGCCGGAGAGGCTCACCGACAAGGAAAGGAGGTCATTCTTCATCTTCCCATGGAACCTCGGGGCTATCCGCAGGTTCGGCCGGGAGATGGAGTTCTCCTTCAGGAAATGGATGAAGGGAGATTGCTTCGCCAACTCTCCAAAGATATTGAAGCGGTCCCTCACGTCACAGGGGTGAGCAATCATATGGGGTCTCGATTGATGGAAGATCCTGAGAAAATAAAGATCGTTTTTTCGGAATTGAAGAGAAGAGGGCTTTTCTTTTTAGACAGTCGTACCACTGCCCAGACCACCGGCCTCCAAGTTGCCCAATCCGTCGGGTTGAAGGCCATCGAAAGGAGCGTTTTCATTGATCATTCATCGACCGAAGAAGATATCAAAGGGCAACTGGAGCAATTGATCCAAATCTCCCTCTCTAGGGGGAAAGCGGTCGGGATTGGCCACCCTCATCCCTCGACGATCAAATCCATCAAGGAGATGATTCCCAAGATGAAGGAAAAGGGAATTGAGATCGTCCCCCTTTCTGCGGTGATGGAATAGAAAGTTTTTTCGAAAAACAACCGTCTCTTATCCAAGCGAATGAAAAGAGGTTATCCCCTACGGAGTTAACCTCTTACCATTTCGATTTGCACCCTGGAATTCAGAATCCACAATCAGCCATAGATCTTTAGAATCTCATCCTGAGGAAGACGTTTGACTTCTTTACGGCCTCTTTGGTCTATCCTCAAGACCCTCGCAGGTCCTTTCTTCACCTTTCCGATGACTTGGAGGGGGATCGAGTTTCTTTTGAAAGCTTTTTCAATGGGCGAAAGATCTGACGGAGATACTGCCAAGAGCAATGCTCCGGAAGCGATGGTACCGAGAGGATCCACTCCAAACTCCTGGCAGAGGATGCGTGATTCTCTATAGATAAAGACCTTTTCTAAATCGACCTCGATCTCTTTCTCGGAGGCCCATGCCATTTCGATCAACCCGTTGATCAAACCTCCCTCTGTCGGGTCATGCATGGAATGGACTGAAGAAACCCCGCATGCAATCCGGGCGGGCCGAAGGATATCGATCCCGGGGTTATAAATAAATTTCTTTGCCTTTTGAATAAAAGATGAGGAAAAGCCCCTTTTCAAAAGCTCGGTCTCCTTGTTCCTCGCCATGATGGAAGTCCCCTCAATACAGACTCCCTTGACCAGGAGAAGGAGGTCTCCAGATCTAGCGCCACTCGTAGCGACCAACTGATCTTTTTCGACCTCTCCAATCATATGACCGGAGAGGATCACTTTATTAATTCCGGGCGTCATCTCTGTATGCCCGCCAATAAATGAGATGTTAAATTCTTGACAGGTGTCGTGGATCTGTCGGAAGACTCTTTCAATGATTCTTAAATCCGACTTTTCAGGGAAGAGGAGGGTGGCCGAAAACCATCTAGGGATAGCCCCCATTGCCGCAATGTCGTTCAGATTGACTACGACTCCATAATATCCGATCTCGTCCGCCGTAAAGGTAATTGGGTCTGAAGTGACCACGCCATAGCGGTGGGTCCCTTTCCCGAGATCGATGACAGCAGCGTCTTCGCCGATCTTCGGGCCGATGACCACCCGAGGATCAAGAATCACGTTTTTCTCTAGGAATCTTTTCAGAACATTAATGTCCAATTTTCCGGTATTCGGAACACCTCGTTTCCGTTTCAAAGTGCTGCCTCCAAGGGTATTAAACCAGATTCCATGATGAGGTGCAAGCTTTGTTAGAAGAAAGCTAGTGTAAGTTGTTCTGTGTAAAAGGAAAGAGGGGTGTCGGATTGTCCCTCAAGTGAATTTGTAAGGATTTTGTCTGGGAGTCAGGGTTTAATAATCACTTCGATCGGGGAAACATTCTTATCAATTTTAGTACCTACCGAGGAGGAACAATAAGCGCAGAGATACTCAAACTCTTCTCCTTCGGGTAAGACCAGGAGCAACCTTTTACGAACGGGTACTGCCGCCTTACACTTCGGACAGTAAAGAGAGGTTGCTTCGAACTGCTCGAAACTGGGCTTCTGCATACCATCATTATTATAAAAAAGGATGGCTGAGTAAACAACCATTTTCTTCCTTTTGGCGATTCCTTTAAGACACCGGACAGAAAGGCACTTTCTCGCCTCTGGGAATCACCCTGCGTTTTTAAGAAATTTATAATCGCCGGGATCCTTTTCATGCCGGTTTTTCTCTTTACTGATACGAAAACCCGCGAGGGGAATACCCCCCCCTGTCACATTTCTGAAACGTCGCTGAAGGGATATCGGGGAGAAGCTGATAAAAATCCATTGAAACATGATTTTCGAAGATGATATAAAGGATAGACAATGGGGGGAAAAACCATTCTTCGTTATCTTTGTGTAATTTTGATCGTCCTTGTCAGTCTTTCTATCTCGGCAGGAGGAGGAGAAGATGAATTCTATTCAAAAGTGAAAATCAACCCAATCAAGGGCAATAAAAAGTCCCCAGATTTTTCTTTGAAAGACCTAAATGGCAAAGAGGTTGAAATAACACAATTCAAAGGGAAGGTGGTCTTTCTCAATTTTTGGGCCACTTGGTGCGGTCCATGCAAGGAAGAGATGCCTGGCCTGGAATTTCTGCATCAGCTGCTTAAGGAGAGGAAATTTGTTTTGTTAACCATCTCTGTTGACTATGAAGGGATAAAACCGGTTCAAGAATTTATGAGCAAACAAAAATACACCTTTCCTGTTTTACTCGATCCGAAAGGCGAAACCCTCGACCTTTTTGAAGTAAAAGGAATTCCAACAACCTTTCTGATCGACAAGAAAGGGATAATGACAGGAAAAGCAATAGGTCCAAGGGATTGGAAAAGCGCAGACATTGTATCTCTGCTTAATCTCCTTATCGAAAAAAAGTAAAAAATGTTCTTGATAAAGTTTATAAAGAATATTATAAAAGATTGATAACTATTAAGGTGTAATTATGAGATTATCCACACAGAGCCGATATGGAGTAAGGGCGATTTTTGATATTGCCTATCATTCCGAAGGATTAGGGACGCAAGTCAAAGATATTTCCCGGAGACAAGGAATATCTCAACGCTATTTGGAACAGATTTTCCAGAAACTGAAGAGAGCCAGGATTGTCGGAAGCAAAAGGGGCCCTTCGGGTGGCTATTTCTTGGAAAAGAAGCCAGAGGATATTAGCCTGGGTGAGGTTATCCGGGTCACCGAAGGTAGTATTAATCCAGTTCGCTGTGTTAGCGCGGAAGACTCAAAGCAACCCTGTGAAAGATCAGGCGGATGTGTCACCCAGATCGTTTGGAATGAGGCAGGGAAAAGACTGGGAGATTATTTTGACTCTGTAACGATTAGAGACCTTTGCAACTTGGCTAGAGAAATGGGAATTAAGAAGGACTTTGATAAGAGATTCATGTATTATATTTAGATTTTTCTTGACATAACTTATAGACAATGCTACCATGAAGTTAGTAAGATTTGAATTAAGGATTTTGTTGTTATCTTTCAAATATTTATAATCATTACGATGAAAATATAGAAGTGGGAATGTGTTACTTCCCATTTTTTAGTAAGATATTTCTTGAGGAATTTAATAAAGTATACTTTAGAGAGCCTTACATAGATAAATGAGACAATATAAAATATAAATCTGCCCGTAGGCGTAATGAGCGTGAACGGTAATATTCAATCAACCGCATCCATGTTTGTGAATTCTGCGTTGGACCCTTAGAGGTCATTTATGATTCTAAGAAGATCAAAAAGCGCATGGGCTTTAGAAAAATAAGCGAAAGACCAAGTCCATGGAGGAGGAAGAAATGGAAGTTAGCGTTCGAATCCCTGCCCCGTTGAAGAAATTGGCCGGGGAACAGGATCTGATTAAGTTACAAGGCAAGACAGTTGGAGAAGTGCTTCGATGGCTCACGGACACTCATCCGGGGCTTGAAGAGAGGCTTCGGGATGAAAAGGGCGAGGTGAGGCGATTCATCAACATCTATGTCAATGGCGAAGATATTCGTTTCACCCTGAACTTGCAGACTCCTTTGAAAGAAGGGGATCAGATCTCTATCATCCCGGCCATTGCCGGCGGCTCTTCTTTCGAAGAAGTGTAACCCTAATCTTCACAAAATATGGGAAGGAAGAGAAATGTGAGGCGGATCATATGAAAATAGGAACCTTAAGAACAATGGGAGCCTTCAAGGATTGGTTGATCATCAAGGCCAGGAGACAAGGCTCCGAGGTCTCTGTGGAGGAGATCCATCAACTGCTTGAAAAAAAGGAGCCTGTTGTTCTCCTCGATATCCGGAAAAAGGAAGAGATAGCAATGGGATATATTAAGGGAGCCACTTTCCTCCCGCAAGGTCTTTTGAGCGAAAAGGTGGAGAGCCTTCTCCCTGATAAGAATGTCTCCGTGGTGGTTTACTGTGCGGGAGGTATTCGTTCCCTCGCTGCTGCAAAGTTGATGAAGGAAAAAGGGTATAACCATGTCTTCTCCATGGCCAAAGGAATTGATGGTTGGAAGGCGGCTGGCTATGAGGTGCTGAGTGATTCCGAATTGACACCCGATCAACTCAGCCGGTATAGCCGGCACCTTTTGCTTAAAGACGTCGGGATGGAAGGACAGGTTCGGCTGTTAAATGCAAAAGTCCTTCTGGTCGGTGCGGGAGGGCTGGGGTGTCCAGCCGCTCTTTACCTGGCTGCCGCGGGAGTAGGGACCCTGGGTATTATTGATTCAGACAAAGTGGATTTGACCAACCTCCAGCGGCAGATATTGCACGGCTTGTCTGATGTGGGAAGGCCAAAGACTGAATCCGCCAGAGAGGCTATTCATCGAATTAATCCCGATGTGAAGGTCGAGACCTATCAAGAGCGATTGACTCCGCAGAATGCTCTCGCAATTTTTAAGGAGTACGATATCATCATTGATGGATCGGATAATTTTCCGACGAAGTATCTGGTGAATGACGCTTCTTTCTTCACAGGGAAGCCGTATGTTTATGGAGGCGTCTTTCAATTTGAAGGCCAGGCCAGTGTCTTTTTTCCGAAAGAGGGAGGGCCCTGTTTGCGTTGTCTCTTTCCTGAACCTCCCCCGCCGGGTCTGGTTCCCAGCTGAGACGAAGCGGGTGTCCTGGGAGTTGTACCCGGGCAAGTGGGGTTGATTCAGGCGACAGAAGCCATCAAGTTGATTTTGAAAAAAGGAAAACCCATGATCGGCCAATTCCTGATGTACCAATCCCTGGAAACGGAATTCAAGATGTTCCAGATCAGAAAAAATCCTTCGTGCCCCCTTTGTAACGGGGAGCCCAAAATAAAGGGGTTGACCGACTATCATGATGCATGCAGCCTGGAAACAGTGAGTCAGGCGACCGGTCAACTTTAAAAGGGTTGGATTCCAATGATTGGCGGAGAACTTAAGAAGCATATAAAACGGGCAAAGACATTCGCCCTGGCGTTAACCTTGGTTCTGTTTCTTATGGGCACGAGTCAGACCGCCCAGGGAGTGCCCAACGGCGGATATGCTCACCCGGGAATTATTATTCAACCCGAGGAACTTAAAGTCCTCATTGAGAAGAAAGATCCCGGTATCCGGGTCATCGACGTGCGTCAAAAACTTCAATATCTCACCGGCCACATCCCGGGAGCTGTCCAGATGTGGCGGCCGGATATTGAAGACAAAAATCATCCTATCCCGGCGACGATGGCTCCCCAATCCCAGATGGAAGCGCTTTTAGGAAACCTGGGGATCAGCAGAAGAAATTAGGAAGATTTTTTCTGCCAAGGGAGTGACACTGGGAAAAGATATTTATATGCACTGTCAATCAGGCGTGCGTTCGGCTCACAGTTTGGTGAGCCTCTATTTAGTCGGGTTCCCTTTGGAGAAGCTCCATAACTACGATGGTTCCTGGATCGAGTGGAGCAGGACAGAGGAGCGTATTGAAACAGGTCCGCCGTCCGGTCATTAGAGAAAGGTTTTTCAATGGTTCGCATTCCCAAAACGGTTTTTCATGAGATGGTGGATCATGCGAAAAGGGAGTGGCCCTTAGAGTGCTGTGGAATATTGGGTGGGAAGGATAAGACCGTGCAAAAGTCTTTTGAACTTCGTAATACGGAGAAAAGTCCCGTCCTTTATTCTATGTCTCCTCGAGAGCAGATGAAGGTCTTTGAAGAAATGGAAAAGGAATCGATGAAAATGGTTGCGATCTATCATTCTCACCCCCATACGATTCCATTTCCGTCTGAGACCGATGTAAAATTGACTTTCTATCCGGATGTCTCCTCCATCATCATCTCCTTAAAGGAGGAGGAAAATCCGGTGGTGAAAGCCTTCCAGATTGGAAAAGAAGCCATCTATGTTGAGGAGATCGAAGTAATTTCTTAATTGCAGATGGCAACAGATTGCAAATTGAAAAATGAAACGTCTGAAATCTGAAATAAGAAGCAGAGATTCTCTTAGAAGTCCTTCAAGTCAGAGATTAAGGTTGTCAATTGGACAGGCGGAGTTAACACCTTCTCCCCCGAAGGTGAATGGGTCGACCCAAGGCTATCTCCCCTTGGATGGGAGAAACTGGATATGAAGATCATCGGATGCCTGCTTGTTGTTGGAATCCTTTTGTCCTATGCCCCCGTGTTTCACATGGATGGATGCCCTGAGGAAAATCACTCGGGGAATATGAAGATGGATTGCGGAGTTCCATTCCACTGTCCGATGATTGTGGATATCGTTCTGTCAGAAATTTCAAGCCTTCCACTTCATGGCCTTATTACTCCAACAAGGATGCTACTGTTAGACGGCGGGTTAGTAAATCCGGTCTTTCATCCTCCTGAATATTCAAGTCCACATCCAAATCCCTGGGAATGAAAGAGGGATCAATGATGGAGCAGGGGGCCTTGGCACAAGGATTGCTGATTGAAACCTAGAAATTTATTATTTTTTTGAAAAATGTAAATTTCTTGCATTGTGATATTCCTTCAGATTAGTTTTAAGAATAGATTATAAGTTAATAATTTCAAATAGTAAGAAAAAGCTCTTGGCCAAGGACCTGATTGAAATCGGGTCCCTAAATTGCTAAAACCTATACCCCCCCTTAAGGTTTAGCTAAGATGGTCAAGAGCTTTTTTGTTTTAATTTTCAACACAGGCGGGTCTAAAAATATACATGAATGTAACCGTTGACAATTAAACGAGTTTTTAAAATATGGTTCAAGATCGTAAGTCTTAGCTGTTAAACTAATTGAAAATGAAATGTACTGTCTTTCTCAAGTTAAAATAACGACTTCAAAGTATTTACTTATGGACAAGTTCTTATTACCGTTAGATAATTATCTAAATAGTTTCATTGAAAATTGAACAATTTTACAGAAGGAAGGTGATGAAATGGGGTTAAGGTTATTCGAGTTGGCAAAGGCGATGTTCTTCTTTTTTCTCATCTCGATATTATTTCCTTATCCATCATCAGCTCAGTCGGAAAAACCGAGATTGAATGTGGATCAATTGGTTGAGGAGGCTCTTCAGAACAATCCGGAAATCCAGGCTGCCAAACAAAAATGGGAGGTTTTTAAGGAGAAGGTGCCTCAAGCCCGTGCCCTTCCAGACCCAATGTTCGGTTTCGGAATCGTCAACCTTCCTACCAATTTTAGTTTCAAGGATGAAGACATGACGATGAAGGAGTTCTCCCTCTCGCAGATGTTTCCTTTCTACGGAAAGAGGAAACTCATGGGGGAGATGGCGGGGAAGGAAGCGGAGGCTGTCTTCAACGAGATCCAGGAAAGGGGCAACCGAATCATTAGAGATGTGAAGGCCGCTTATTACGATCTCTCGCATGTTTACCGAACAACAGAGGTCACCCGAAGAAATAAAAGGATTCTGGAAGATTTTGCGAAGATCGCCGAAACGCGCTATTCCGTCGGAGAAGGAATACAGCAGGACGTGTTCAAGGCTCATATCGAGGTTTCCAAAATGGTTGATGACCTGATTATGCTGGGTCAACGGAAAAGAGCCCTGGAAGCGAAGCTGAACGCCTTGCTCAATCGGCCTCCCGAAACTCCTGTGGGCGAACCCGAAGAAGTTGTTCTTAGAAAAGTTCCTTCGACCCTTCCAGAACTCCAGAAAATGGCCCTGGAGATGAATCCTACGCTCAAGGGGATGAAGAAGATGATTGAAGCAAAAGAAAAGGCCTACGCCCTTGCCAAGAGAGAATACTACCCCGACTTTAATCTCAAATTCGCCTATGGTCAGAGAGACAACAGCCCGGACATGAAACGACGTGACATGCTTACAGGAATGGTAGAGATGAATCTCCCCATCTACTTTTGGTCGAAGCAGGATCGAAAAGTGGCAGAGACAAAAGCGGATATCCTTGCTACGGAGGCCCAATATCGAGCCATGAAGAATGAGGTCCTTTTTATGATTGCCGACATGGTTTCAATGATCGAGCGGGGAGAAAGACAAGTCGATCTGTATCAGACAGGAATTCTCCCGCAGACAAGCCTTCAAATCAATTCAGCCATGAGTTCCTATCGAGTGAATAAGGCTGATTTTATGACCCTGCTGGATAGTCAAATGACGCTGTACAAATATGAATTGGAGTACCATCAAGCCTTGACTGAATACGAAAAGAACGCGGCGAATTTGGGCGCAATGATCGGAAAACAAGTCTTTGAGAAGGGGGAGGGGAAATGAAAAGGTTGGCTTGGGTCATTCTATTGCTGGTTCTGCCGTGGTTCATCTCAGGGTGCGGAAAAGGAAAAGAGGGGATGGCCCCTCAAGAAGGCATGAAGCACGAGCCAAAGGCCGCTGCTACCGAATCCGCAAAAAAGCCCAGTAACATGGAAATGGAGATGAAGGGTTTGACCATGGAGTCCATCCAGAAAGAAGGAAAGGTTCAAGAGGTGGCTCCTGGAACGGTTCAAATTTCTCCACAGAAACAACAACTGATCGGAGTAAAGTTCGGAACCGTAGAAATGAGACCTCTTGAGAAGGTGATCCGGACCGTAGGGAGGATCGACTATGACGAAAAGA
>Ga0209253_10005291_pt1 | contig 11201 bp, 8 predicted proteins | sample FrelakmetBRP12BR_FD_187145 | JGI IMG/M metagenome (GOLD analysis project Ga0209253, IMG submission 187145) | Freshwater lake sediment microbial communities from the University of Notre Dame, USA, for methane emissions studies - BRP12 BR (SPAdes)... | ecosystem: Environmental > Aquatic >... | reverse complement strand
CGGCGCGGCGTCCGGCGCCCATCGCCAGGATCACGGTGGCGCCGCCGGTCACGATGTCGCCGCCGGCGAATACGCCCGGCACGCTGGTGGCCTGCGTGGCCGCGTCGGCCACGATGTAGCCCCACTTGTTCAACTCGAGCCCCGGCGTGGACTTGGTGACGATCGGGTTGGCCTTGGTGCCGAGCGCGTAGATCACCGTGTCGCAGTCGAGCTCGAGGAACTCGTTCTGCGGGATCGGCTGGCGGCGGCCCTTGGCATCGGGCTCGCCGAGCACCATCTTCTGCACCTTGATGCCGCGCACGTTGCCCTCGGCATCGGTCAGGATCTCCACCGGCCCGTGCAGGAAGAAGAACTCGATGCCTTCTTCCTTTGCATGGCGCACCTCTTCGATGCGCGCCGGCGCTTCGGCTTCCGAGCGGCGGTAGACGCAGCGCACGGTCGGCGTGCCCAACCGCTTGGCGACCCGCAGGCAGTCCATCGCCGTGTTGCCGGCGCCGATCACCACCACGCTCTTGCCCAGCGTGATCGGCGTGTCCTGGTACGGGAACCGGTCGCCGCCCATCAGGTTCACGCGGGTCAGGAACTCGTTGGCCGAATAGACCTGGCCGGCGAACTCGCCGGGGATGCCGAGGAAGGCCGGCGCACCCGCGCCGGCACCGACGAACACGGCGTCGAAGCCCATCTCGCCCATCAGCTGCAGCACCGAGAAGGTCTTGCCGATCACCTTGTTGGTCTCGAACTTGATGCCCCGGGCCCGCAACTGGTCGACCTCGCGGCTGATGATGTCGCGCGGCAGACGGAACGATGGAATGCCGTACTGCAGCACGCCGCCGACCACGTGCAGGGCCTCGTAGACGGTGACGTCGCAGCCGTAGCGCGCCAGGTCCGCCGCCACCGCCAGCCCCGAGGGGCCCGAGCCGACGATCGCCACCTTGCCGAGCTCATGTTCGAAGCGCAGCGGCAGGACCTTCTGCGGCCGGGCGTTGTCGCCGACGAAGCGCTCCAGTCGGCCGATCGCGACCGACTCGAGCTTGCGGCCGACGACGCACTGCGCCTCGCACTGCGATTCCTGCGGGCACACGCGGCCGCACACCGACGGGAACAGGTTCGTTTCGTTGATCACCGCCTGCGCGCCGTCAATGTCGCGCACCAGCAGGTGGCGGATGAAGCGCGGGATGTCGATCGACACCGGGCAGCCGGCGATGCAGGCCGCCTTGCTGCACATGATGCAGCGCTCGGCCTCGGCCATCGCGTCGGCCATCGAGTAGCCGAGGTTGACTTCCTTGAAGTTGCGCGAGCGCTCCAGCGGATCGCGCTCGGGCATTTTGGTCGCCAGCGGGGCGAGGTCCTTGTACTTCTTGTAGTTGGTCTTGTGCTGCTCGAACAGCACCTTCTCGACGTTGCACACGTGCGCATAGTCGGTGTTCGCCGCCGCCTCCTCCCCCTTGAACCGCTTCTGGCGCAGCATCAGCTCCTTGAAGTCGACCTGGTGGCCGTCGAAGTCGGGGCCGTCGACGCACGCGAACTTGATCTCGTTGCCGACCGTGACCCGGCACGAGCCGCACATTCCGGTGCCGTCGACCATTATCGCGTTCAGCGACACCATGGTCTTCACGCCGGAGGGGCGCGTGGTCTCGACGCAGGCGTTCATCATCGGCAGCGGCCCGATGGCGATGACCAGGTCCGGCCGGTCGTTGTCCAGAACTTCCTGCAGCGCCGCGGTGACGAACCCCGGCTTGCCGTAGCTGCCGTCGTCGGTGCAGACGATCAGGTTGTCGCAGTAGCGGCCGAAGGTCTCTTCCCAGAACACCAGGTCCTTGTTGCGGAAACCGATGATGCCCGTGGTGCGGTTGCCGGCCTCCTTGAATGCGCGCAGTTGCGGATACACCGGCGCCACGCCGAGGCCGCCGCCGACCAGCACCACGTGCCCGGCCCGGCTCACGTGCTGCGGCAGGCCGAGCGGGCCGACGAAGTCGACGATGGTGTCGCCGGCCTTGTAGTGATCGCGCATCTCCAGCGTCGTCTTGCCGAGCGCCTGGATCACCAGCGTGATCGTGCCCTTGTCGCGATCGTAGTCGGCGACGGTGAGCGGAATGCGTTCGCCTCCTTCGTGCATGCGGAGCATCACGAAGTGGCCGGGTTCGGCGGACCGGGCCACGTCGGGCGCCTCCACCTCCCACAGGAAGGTCGTGTCCGAGAATGCTTCGCGGCGGATGATTGGGTACATGTCAGTACCCGCCCGGCCGTCCGAAGGGTACTGGCTGCGCCCCCTCGGGGGGCAGCGAACGTAGTGAGCGTGGGGGTCGTTTCATCTTAGGTCTTCGCGTCTGTCAGCACATCGATCGGGGCTTGCGCGCTTGGCAGGCGGGATCGGCGGCGGCACCCATGGCGCCCGCACCCGGGGTCCGTCGCTACGGGTGGCCGCCGATCGCTCGCGCAAAGGACCCCGGCGGCCGTGGAGGCCCGATTGGGTCCCTGCCACCACACCGGACTTCCCGCCGTACGGCGCAATGTTGTGTGCAAACCCGCGGCTCGCTCTTAACGTGGATCAAAAAAACCGTGGGGCCGCCGTCGCCGGCGGCATGCCTGCGTCGAGATCGACCCCTCTCTGAACGCGGTCTTGTCAGGCAGGCAGCGAGCTTCCGTCAGGCAGCCGGCGCGCACGGACTCCGGCTCGGTTCTCCGAGGTGAAGGCCAGTCCATCCCCTCGCCGGCGAACCGGACGTCGCGCAGGCTCATCGGCGGGTCGGCCGTCCCGCCGGCGCGTCGCCACAACGCGGCCATCGCGAGCGGCACGGCCACGCGGATCATCGCCCATCCCCCCACATCGACTGCAGCACCGCCAGCGCCGCGGCCGCCGCGGTCTCGGTTCGCAGCACGCGTGGCCCGATGCGGACGGCGTGAAAGCCGCGCGCGCGTGCCGCCTGCAACTCGCGCGCGTCGAATCCGCCCTCGGGCCCGATCAGGAGCGCGACCGGCGCCGCGGTCGGCGCGAGCGCCGCGAGCGGGCACTGCGCGTCGGGCGCGAGCACGATCCCGCTTCCCGTCCACGCGGCGAGCCAGTCTTCCAGCCGTTGCGGCGGCAGGACTTCCGGCACGCGATTGCGGCCGCACTGCTCGCACGCGGCGATCGCGACCTGCCGCCAGTGGAGGACGCGCTTGTCGGCGCGCTCCCCCGGCGGCAGCGGCGCGCTGCGAGCGGTCAGGAGCGGCTGGATCGACGTCACGCCGAGCTCGGTCGTCTTGCGGATCGCGTAGTCCATCGCGTCGTTCGCCGCGACGGCCTGCGCCAGCGTGACCGCGAGCGGCGACTCGCGCTCGACCGCCTCGAAGCCCTCGATCCTCACGGCCGCGCCGCGCCGGTCCGCCCGGACGAGCGTCGCTGCATATTCGCCGCCCGTGCCGTCGAACAGCGTCAGCGCAGCGCCGACGGCGAGGCGCACGACGCGCACGGCGTGATGCGCAGCAGCGTCGGGCAGCTCGACCGTGCTGCCCGCGAGCGCCGGCGCGAGCGGCGACGGGAGGAAGAAGCGCGGCGCGGTCATGGAGTACCTTCGTGTTGCGCACTCCGGTATTCGCGCTTGGGGCGGCCCTGCGCGCTCATGGCGTCACGGGGCGGCCGCGACGAAGTCCAGGTGGCAATCGTCGTTCTCCGCGCGGAACCCGATCCGCGCGTAGATCGCGTTGGACGTCGGGTTCGCGATGTCGGTCGTCAGGAACAGCTTGCGCTTCCCGCCCGCGAGGAGCTCGCGCGACAGCGCCGCGACCAGCGCCGTCGCGTAGCCGCATCCGCGGCGGTCGGGCAGCGTGTACACGGGGGCGATCCGGGCGAAGTCCGGCGCCGCGTCGTTGAAGCCGGCAAAGGCGACCGGGCCGTCGTCGTCCCAGATCCGGAATTCCCCGCGCGCGACCCGTCTGGGCATGTACTTGAGGACCCGCTCGGGCGGGTCGGGAATGCCGACTTCGGCGATGAACGCGACCTGACGCTCGATCAGCCATTCGGTGTCGGCGGCGGTGGCCACGCGCATGGCGCCCGGCGCCGGGGGGACCTCGTCGACCGAGGTGAGCACGTGCTGGCGCAGGCGCACGCGGAGCCGGTGCGACCTTCCCGTCAGCTCGCACCACCTGCGCGCGAAGGCTTCGCTTCCCGCGGGGGCGCCGACGACGCCCTGGAGCTGCGGCCAGTCGCGCGCCAGGTCTTCGGCGAGAGCCATCGCCGCGTCGACGTCGCTCTCGCCGATGATCACCGGGCCGTCCTCGCGCTGGACGGCGGCGCCCCGGACCCGCTCGCCGGCGCAGGTCGCGAGATAGACGCGCTCGCCATCCGGCGGCGGCACACGCTTCATCATGTGCACCCAGCCGATGAAGAAGCTGGCGGACGCCTCGCCGCGACCAGCCATCGGCGCCACGGCGGCGAGGAACACGTCGGGGTCGGAATGGCGGATGACGTGCATCGCGGGCGGGGGCATGGGGTGCTAGCATTCTGACATACCCCCTGCGCCACCGCCCGAGGACACCATGGTCAGCCTGACGACACCCTCCGGCCAGCTCGGCTGGCCCGCCGCTCCCTTCTCGCTGGCCGGCATCGACGGCGGGCGCCACACGCTCGATTCGGTGCGCGGAACCCGCGGAACCGTCGTGATGTTCATCTGCAACCACTGCCCGTACGTGAAGGCGGTCGTCGACAAGATCGTCCGCGACATGACGGAATTGCGCGGCCACGGCGTCGGCAGCATCGCGATCATGAGCAACGACACCGCCGCCTACCCCGACGACTCGCTCGAGAACATGAAGGCGTTCGCCGCGCGGCACGGCTTCACGTTTCCGTACGCGATCGACGAGACGCAGGAGGTGGCGCGCGCCTACGGCGCCGTCTGCACGCCCGACTTCTTCGGCTTCGACCGCGAGCTGAAGCTCGCCTACCGCGGCAGGCTCGACGCGTCCGGACGCTCGTCCGATCCGACGGCGGCCCGGGAACTCTTCGATGCGATGATGGCAGTCGCACGCGACGGCGCGGCGCCGCCGATCCAGCACCCGTCGATCGGCTGCTCGATCAAGTGGAGGGCTCACTCGACGAGCGCGCGGTAGGCGTGCCACGTCGCGTGCCCGATCACGGGCACCGTGACGACGAGCCCGACGAACAGCAGCGCGAAGCCCGCGGCCGTCAGCGCGACGATGAGCGCGCCCCACACGATCATCGCGGGCACGTTCGCGCCGACCGTCTTGAGGCTCGTCAGCACCGCGACGACGCCGTCGGTGTCGCGGTCGAGCATCATCGGCACCGAGACGACGCTAATCGAGAACACGAGCACGGCGAAGAAGCCGCCGACGCATAAGTAGGCGAAGACGAACTCCAGGTTGTCGGGCGACAGCACCTGCTCGAGGAAGCCCGCGACGGTCGGCATCTCGCCCGTGTAGAACAGCGCGAACACGATCAGCGACGCGCGCGCCCACACGAGCAGGACGATGCCCAGGACGAGCGCGAACATGCCGATCGCACCGACGTTCGGGGCCCAGGCGTTCAGCGTGCGCGCGAGCCGCAAGGGTTCGCCGCGCTCGCGCCGGCGCGAGAGTTCGTACAGGCCGATGGCGAGAAACGGCCCGACCAGCAGGAAGCCGGTCGCGAGCGCCGACACGTACTCATACGCGTTGCGGAACGTGAACGCGATCAGCCAGCCCATCGTCGCGAAGCACGCGCCGTAGAACGCGCTCGGCAGCGGGTGCGCGCGATAGTCGCGCCAGCCCGCCGCGAGCCACCCGCACGGCGCGGTCGCGGACACCACGCGCACGCCGGGGATCGTCGCGGAAGGATGTTCCTCGCCCGGGGCCATCGCGCTACAGGAACGCGCGGAGAGCGTCGAGCACCGCGTCCGGCTGTTCGGCCATGAGCGCGTGCCCGCACTCGGGCAGCGTGACGACGCGCGCGCCCGGCAGCGCCGCGGTCAGCGCCTTCGCGTTCTTCGGCGGCGCCATGATGTCGCGCGCGCCAGTGACGACGAGCGCGGGGCAGCGCAACCGGGCGGCCGAATCCAGCGCCGACGCGTACTCGTGGCACGCCAGGAGATCGACGTGCAGCACACCCGGCTTCGTGCGCTCCATGAGCCGCATCGCGTTGCCGGTCAGCCAGACGCCCGGCACGGTGTTGCCGCCGAGCTGCTTGCCCGGGCTGTACGACCAGCCGTTGATGAGCTCGAAGGCCACGTGGTCGTTCCGCTTCGCCGCGTCGAGCAGCGGCTCGGCCACCGTCATCGGCGCCGCGGGGCCGACGAGCGCGACCTCGGTGACCCGGGCGGAATGCCGGGCCGCGCATTCGAGCGCCGCCAGCGAGCCCAGCGAGTGGCCGACGAGCGCGGCGTTGCCGACCTTCGCCGCGTCGAGCAGTGCGGGAATCCAGTCGGCGATCGCGGCGACCGACGCGAGCGGCGCACCGCCGGAGCGGCCGTGGCCCGGCAGGTCGACGGCGAGCACGTTCCAGCCGTGATGCGCGAAGTAGCGCGACTGCAGCGCCCACACGCTGTGGTCGGCCGCCGCGCCGTGGACGAAGACGATCGTGGGCAAGGCGGCGTCGAGCGGCCTCGTGCCGGTGTACGCGTAGACTTCGGCGCCCGCGACGTCGAGGAGCATCAGATCTTCCCCGCCGCGTGCAGCGCGCGCGAAAGGTCCTCGATCAGGTCGTCCGGATTCTCCAGGCCGACCGAAAGGCGGATCGTTCCCTCCGTGATGCCGGCTTTGCGAAGGTCCGCCGCCGACATGCGGAAGTGCGTCGTGCTCGCGGGGTGGATCACCAGCGATTTCGCATCGCCGACGTTCGCGAGGTGCGAGAAGATCTTCAGCGTCTCGATGAATCTCCGACCCTGCGCGCGCGTGCCCGCGAGGTTGAAGCTGAACACGGCGCCGCAGCCGCGCGGCAGCAGCCGCTGCGCGAGCGCGTGGTCCGGGTGGTCCGGGAGCTCGGGGTAGCCGACGGACGCGACCAGCGGCTCGCCGGCGAGAAACGCGACGATCCTCCGCGTGTTCTCGACGTGGCGGGCCATCCGCAGCGGCAACGTCTCGATCCCCTGCAGGATCTGGAAAGCGGTGAACGGCGACATGCACGCGCCGAAGTCGCGGACGCCCTCGCGCCGCGCGCGCAGCAGGAACGCGGCGGTCGTGGACTCCTCGGCGAAGACCATGTCGTGGAAGCCCGCGTAGGGCTCCGTCAGCGTCGGGAACTTGCCTCGTGCCGCAGCGTACTTCCCGTTCCCGTCCCAGTCGAAGCTCCCCGAGTCGACGAGGAGCCCGCCGATCGCGACGCCGTGGCCGGAGAGAAATTTCGTCGCCGAGTGGAACACCAGGTCGGCCCCGTGCGCGAACGGCTGCATCAGGTAGGGCGTCGTGAACGTCGAGTCGACGAGCAGCGGGAGCCCGTGCTCGTGCGCGAGGTCGGCGACGCGCGGGATGTCGAGGACGTCGAGTCCCGGATTGCCGAGCGTCTCGCCGAAGAGGAGCCGCGTTTCCGGGCGGATCGCCGCGCGCCAGGCGTCGACGTCGCGCGGATCGACGAAGGTCGTCGCGACGCCGAAGCGCGGCAGCGTGTAGTCGAGCAGGTTGTGCGAGCCACCGTAGAGCGCGCGCGACGCGACGATGTGCGCGCCCGCGCCGAGCAGCGTGACGATGGCGAGATGCAGCGCCGCCTGTCCGCTCGCGGTTGCGATCGCGCCGACGCCGCCCTCGAGCGCGGCGATCCTCTCCTCCAGCACCGCGCAGGTCGGATTGGAGATGCGCGAATAGACGTGGCCGGCCCGCTCCATGTTGAAGAGCGCGGCGGCGTGGTCGCTGTCCGGGAACACGAACGACGCCGTCTCGTAGATCGGCGTCGCGCGCGCGCCGGTCGCGGGATCGGGTCGCGCGCCGGCGTGCAGCGACAGCGTGTCGAAGTGCGTGGTCCTGGGCTTGATCATGCGCGTGTCCGCGTTCGTGGCGGTGCGAAAGCCGGCTGTCGCTCTCTCGCGTTCCCGTCGGATTCTACGGGCAACCCGGTCCGGGGGACAACGGCGGGACCGCGCCCGCGCGCAGCGCGAACCGGCAAGGCGAACGGCGCCCGCGATCGTTGTGGCCGGATGCCTCCCGGAGCATAATGGACCAAGCGCACCGGCAGGGCCCGACGCGGTCGTGCCCGCCCGCCCCGGTTCGCGCCACCCGCGAAGTCCCCATGCCGCACCGCGTCGCGCACGTCTCCGCCGAGGCCCCGCCGGAGAGCGTTCGAGCGGAACCCGATGTTCACTGGCACACGCTGAGCGTCGCCGAAGCGCTTGCGCGGCTCGCCACGAGCCGCGACCGCGGGTTGACGGCCGAAGAGGCCGCGCGACGCGCCGAGCGATTCGGTCCCAACGCGATCCAGGAGCGCCCCGCGCGCAGCCCGCTGCGCATGCTGGTCGACCAGTTCGCCGACTTCATGATCCTGGTCCTCGTCGCCGCGGCCGTGATCTCGGGAGCCCTCGGCGAGGTCAAGGACACGCTGGCGATCGTCGTGATCCTCGTGCTGAACGCGCTGATCGGTTTCGTCCAGGAGTTCCGCGCCGAGCGCGCGATGGCCGCTCTCAAGCAGATGGCGGCCGGCAGTGCGCGAGTCGTCCGCGGCGGCGAAGTCGTGACGGTGCCCGCGACGGAGCTCGTCCCTGGAGACGCAGTGGTGCTGGAGGCGGGCAATGTGGTACCGGCGGACCTGCGGCTGGTCGAGGTCGCGCAGCTCCGGATGGACGAGGCGCTGCTCACCGGCGAATCGGTACCTGTCGAGAAGACGTGCGACCCGCTTCGCGCCGCGGACCTCCGCGTTCACGACCGCCGCAACGTCGCCTTCAAGGGCACGATCGTGACCGCGGGGCGCGGCTGCGGTGTCGCCGTCGCCACGGGCATGACGACGGAGCTGGGCAGGATCGCCACGCTGCTCGACACGGCCGTGGAGCCGCGGACGCCGCTGCAGAAGCGCCTGACCGTCTTCGGACGGCGGCTCGGGCTCGCCGTCATCGCGATTTGCGCCGTCATCTTCGTGGCCGGCCTGCTGCGCGGCGAGCCCCTGCTGCTGCTGTTCCTGACCGCGGTGAGCCTCGCGGTCGCCGCTGTCCCCGAAGCGCTGCCGGCAGTCGTCACGATCTCGCTCGCGCTGGGCGCGACCCGGCTCGCGAAGCAGCACGCGCTGATCCGGCGCCTGCCCGCGGTGGAGACGCTTGGCTCGGTGACGTGCATCTGCTCCGACAAGACCGGCACGCTGACGCACAACCGGATGCGCGTCGTCGAGATCCACTGCGCGGGCGGCGCGACCCGCGACTGGAAGGCCGTTGCGACGGGCGAACCGTTCCGGGGCCTGTTCACGGCGCTCGCGCTGTCCAACGACGCGACCCGGGGCAGTCACGGTCGCGTGACCGGCGAACCCACGGAAACCGCGCTGTTCGACGCCGCCGCCGACGCGGGTTTCGACAAGGCCGTACTCGCGGCAGCGGCGCCGCGCATCCTCGAGCTGCCGTTCGACTCCGAACGCAAGCGGATGACGACGCTGCATCGGCGGGACGCCGGCGCCATCGCCTACACGAAGGGCGCGCCGGAGACTGTACTCCCGCGGTGCACCGCGATGCTTTCGGCCGCCGGTCGCGAGCCGCTGGCGAGCGCGGCGATCCTGGCCGAGGTCGAGCGGATGGCCGCCGAGGGCCTGCGGGTGCTGGCGGTCGCGCAGCGCGAGTGGCCGCAGCCACCGGCCGGGCCGGATCCCGGCGTCGTCGAGACGGAGCTCGTCTTTGTCGGCCTCGTCGGGCTGATCGACGCGCCGCGGCGCGAAGCGAAGGAAGCCGTCGGCCTCTGCCGCACGGCGGGCATCACGCCGGTGATGATCACCGGCGACCACCCGGCGACGGCGCGCGCGATCGCCCGCGAGCTCGGCATCATCGGCCCGGACGGCCGCGTGATGACCGGCGCGGAGCTCGCGCAACTGAGCGACGACGCGTTCGTGCAGCAGGTGGCCGGCATCCGCGTCTACGCGCGCGTCGACCCGGCGCAGAAGATCCGCATCGTCGAGGCGCTGCAGCGCCGCGGCGAGTTCGTCGCGATGACCGGTGACGGCGTCAACGACGCGCCGGCGCTGAAGCGCGCCGACATCGGCGTCGCGATGGGCAAGGGCGGCACCGACGTGGCGCGCGAGGCGTCGAGCCTTATCCTGCTCGACGACAACTTCGCGACGATCGTCGGCGCCGTGCGCGAGGGTCGCCGGATCTACGACAACATCCGCAAGTTCGTCCGGTTCGTGATGGCGGGCAATTCGGGCGAGATCTGGACGATTTTTCTCGCGCCCTTCGTCGGCCTGCCGCTGCCGCTGCTGCCAATCCACATCCTGTGGGTGAACCTCCTGACCGACGGCCTGCCGGGGCTCGCGCTGGCCGCCGAGCCGGAAGAGCGCGGCATCATGCGCCGCCCGCCGCGGCCGCCGCGGGAGAGCGTCTTCGCGCACGGCATGTGGCAGCACATGCTGTGGGTCGGCCTCCTGATCGGTGCGCTGACCCTGTTCGCGCAGGCGTGGGCGATCCGCGACGGTTCGGCGCACTGGCGGACGATGGCGTTCACCGTGCTGACGCTCTCGCAGCTCGCGCACGTGCTCGCGATCCGCTCGGAGCGGGACTCGCTGTTCCGCCAGGGGCTCACGTCGAATCCGCCCCTCCTCGGCGCCGTCGTCTTCACCGTGGCACTGCAGATGGCCGTCATCTACGTCCCGTTCCTGAACACCTTGCTGAGCACGGCTCCGCTGACGCCGGACGAGCTTGCTCTCGCCTTCGCCCTCGCCTCCGTGATCTTCTTCGCGGTCGAAGTGGAAAAGTGGCTGGTACGCCGGGGCTGGCTGTACGCCGACGCCAAGACCCGGCACCGGCGCCCACCCGGTACGTCCCGCCTGGATTAAACTGCGCATTCCATACGATTCCGAGGATACGAACATGCAACGCAAGGCAAGCGCTCGCTGGCAGGGCACCACCCAGGAAGGCAGCGGCACGCTCTCGGTCCAGAGCGGCACGCTGCACGATACCCCGTACTCGTTCAAGGCACGCTTCGGCGACGGCAAGGGAACGAATCCCGAGGAGCTCGTCGCCGCGGCGCACGCGGGCTGCTTCACGATGGCGTTGTCGTTCACGCTGAACAACGCGGGATTCACGGCGACGGCCATCGAGACCGAGGCGCAGCTC
>Ga0209253_10005290_pt1 | contig 11201 bp, 9 predicted proteins | sample FrelakmetBRP12BR_FD_187145 | JGI IMG/M metagenome (GOLD analysis project Ga0209253, IMG submission 187145) | Freshwater lake sediment microbial communities from the University of Notre Dame, USA, for methane emissions studies - BRP12 BR (SPAdes)... | ecosystem: Environmental > Aquatic >... | reverse complement strand
TCTTCTTCAGCCGCGCATCGAGGTCGGCGTACAGGTCGCGGTTGCGCTTCTGCAGCGTGGCCACTTCGTTGGTCAGCGTCTCCACCTGCCCGCGCAGGCGCGCGTTTTCCTGGCGCAGCGATTCGAGCTGGTTCACGAGTTCCAGCTGGTTGCGCTGCGCGCTCTCCATCCGGTCCAGCCGCGCGGTCATTTCGGTTTCGCGCTGCTGCAGCACCTTGATCTGCTCGCGGATCTGCAGGATCGCCTTGCGGGCCTCGTCGTCACCCCCGAAAAGCTGCGCGTGGGCAGGCAGCGCGATCGACAAAGCCAGGGCAACAGCGACGAGTGTTCGAACAAGCATGGGAGCCTCCAGATGCGACGAGGCGACCGCACGGCGGTCGCCTCCCGTTGCCTTTGTAAAGGGACGAGCGCCCGGCCGCTCCGAAGCTCGTCCCTCTAACTAATCGGTCCGAGTGCACGTGCGACCCGAAGGGTCGCGTACACGAGGACCGCCCGCGCTACTTATATACGATGTCCGCCCGCCGGTTCTGCGCCCACGCTTCCTCGTTCGAGCCCATCGCCCGCGGCTTTTCCTTGCCGAAGCTCACGGTCTCGATCTGCGCATCTGTCGCGCCGAGCAGCATGAGGCGCTGCTTGACGGCTTCCGCGCGCTTCTGCCCGAGCGCAAGGTTGTACTCGCGCCCGCCGCGTTCATCCGTGTTGCCCTCGATCACGATGCGGCGGTTCTTCGTCGAAGCCAGGTACTTGCCGTGCGCCTCGACGACCGGCTGGAACTCGCTCTTGACGACGAAGCTGTCGAAGTCGAAGAACACGCTCTTCTTGTAGAGCGGGCTGTTCGGGTCGTTGAACGGGTCGACGCCGCGCGCGGACTGCGCGTCCACCGGCGCCACGGCGCGCGGGTCGGTTCCCGCGCCTGTCGACTGGCCACCCGAGGACGCATCGGTGATCGGCGCCGGCTTCTGCTCGTCCAGGTTGACTGACGAGCAGCCGGCGAGAACGAAGGCGAAGACGGTGCCGGCCATGACCGCGCGTGCGAAGCGTTGAATGTTCATGCATTCCTCCTGACTGGCTTACTTGATGAACGGTCCCCAGGTCGGCTCCCGGATGTCGCCGCTCGGTCCCGACAGCCGCGTGCGAACGCGGCCGTCGACCGAAGCGGACGCCAGGATGCCGCGCCCGTTGACTTCGGTCGCATACAGCATCATGCGGCCGTTCGGGGCAAAGCTCGGTGATTCGTCGCGCACGGTGTCGGTGACCGGCGTCTCCTGGCCGCTGGCCAGATCGAGCACGTGCACCTTGAACTGGCCTCCGCGGCGTCCGACATAGGCCAGCAGCTTGCCGTCGGGACTCAGGCGCGGGCTGATGTTGTAGTCGCCGTTGAAGGTGACGCGCTGCGCGCCGCCGCCGTTGGCCGGCATCCGGTAGACCTGCGGCCCGCCGCCGCGGTCCGACGTGAAGTAGATCGACTGGCCGTCGGGGCTGAAGCTCGGCTCGGTGTCGATGCCGCTCGAGGTGGTCAGGCGGCGCACGTTGCCGCCGTCGGCGTTCATCAGGAACACCTGCGAGTTGCCTTCGCGAGTCAGCGTGACCGCGAGCGTCTTGCCATCGGGCGACCAGGCCGGCGCGCTGTTGGAGCCGCGGAAGTTCGCGACCGCCTTGCGGGCGCCGGTCGCCACCGTGTGCACGTAGACGACGGGCTTGCCGGTCTCGAACGACACGTAGGCGAGCCGCGAGCCATCGGGCGACCACGACGGCGAGATGATCGGCTCGCGCGAGCGCAGGGCCGATTGCGGGTTCGCGCCGTCGGCGTCGGCGATGTGCAGCTCCCACGAGTTGCGCGAGGTCTGGACGACGTACGCGATGCGGGTCGCGAACACGCCCCGCTCGCCGGTGAGCTTCTCGTAGATGCGATCGGCGATGCGATGCGCCGTCAGGCGCAGGTCGGACGCCGGGCTCACGTACGACAGCCCGTCGAGCTGACCCTGCCGGATCGTGTCGAGCAGGCGATAGCGGACGTCGAAGCGGCCGTCGGCCAGCCGCGTCACGCTGCCGATCGCGAGCGCATCCGCGCCCCGCGCTTTCCAGTCTGGCAGCGAGACGGCGGCATTCTCGGCGATGGGCGTGGCGCCCGCATCGACGATGCGGAACAGGCCGCTGCGAGCGAGGTCGGCGCGCACGACGGACTCGATCTCCACCGGGACCTGGCCATCGCGCGCGAACGGCGCGATCGCGATCGGGAACTGCTGGCTGCCGACGCCCGTGATCTCCACGCGCAGCTGCGCGAGGGACACGGCGGGGAGGGAGACGAGCGCCGCGCACACGGAACGGCGCGCGGCAGACGGTCGATCGATGGTGGTTTCCGTCATCGGGGGTCGAGTATAGACAGGGCGAAACAGCGATTCTCCCTCGGCGCTGACTTAAACGCGCGACGACGGATGATGGGGTTACGACGTACGCGCGAAGGACTCAACGCGTGTCGACCGGGTCGAAGGTGAGCCGCAGCGAGCGCGGCATCGCGCCTTCCCTTGGCCGCGGGAACGGTTCGCAGCGGCGGATGGCGCGCTCGACCGCCTGGTCGAACGAAGGCAGCCCGCTCGCTTTCAGCAGTTTCGGTGCGGTGGCCTGTTCACCGGTTGGCAGCAACTGCACCTCGAACTCGGCCACGTGCTGCCTGGGCTGCACGCCGTCGGGAACGTTGAAGACGATGTGGGGCCGGATGCAGCCCACGACCTGTCCCTCGTAGCCGCGCGGCATGCCACCGCCGCCGGTCACGCCCGTGGCGCTGGTGCCGGTTCCGGTGCTGCCCGCCGGCCCGCCCGCGGCCGCGGCGATCCGCTGCAGCTCCTGCTCGCGTCGCTGCTGGGCGAAGCGCGCCTGCGCCGCCTCGGCCTTCGCTGCCGCCGCCTTCGCCGCTTCCGCTTTCGCCGCTTCGGCCTTCGCAGCCTCGGCTTTCGCTGCAGCGCGCTTCTCCGCCTCCAGCTTCCTTGGATCGGGCTTCGGGGGTTCCTTCGGAGGCTCGACCTTCTTCGGCGGCTCCGGCTTCTTCTGCTCGACGACGATGTCGGCCTTGCGCTCGGGCTCGGGTTCCGGCCTGGGCTCGACCTTCGGCGGCGGGGGCGGCGGCGTGGGTTCGACGATCGGCGCCGGAACAGGGGCCGGGGCCGGGGCGGACGCCGGCGCCGCCGCGGGAAAGCCCGACCACAACTCAGCGCTGATGGTGCCCGCCGGCTCCGTCTTCCAGCGCACCACGAAGGCGATCGCGAGGAACAGCAGCGCGTGCGCGAAGAGCGACAGCGCGAAGGCCGGCGCCGTGCCCTTCTCCGGCGCGTGCCAGTGCAGCCTTCGTCGGTCGGTGATCGCCGGTGCCGTCATTCAGCGCTGGCTGACTTCGACCAGGAGTCCGACCCGCTCGATGCCCGCCTTCTGCAGTTCGCTCATGACCTTGAGGATCGCCTCGTACCTCGCCTGCCTGTCGCCTTCGATGACGACAGGCGTCTGCGGGTTCCCGCCCTGGCGCTGGCGGACGGCATTGACCAGTTCGCCCGGGGCGACGGCCTGCTCCCGCTTCGTCGCGTCGATCAACGAGACCCGGCCATCGGACCGCACGATGATCCGCACCGGGTCGCCCTTCTGCTGCCCGGCCTTGGCGACCGACGGCAGGTTGACGATGCTCGGGTTCACGAACGGCGCGGCCACCATCAGGATGACGACGAGCACCAGCATCACGTCGACATACGGCACGACGTTGATCTCCGCCATCATCCGGCGGCGGCGACCCGAGCGGCGACCGACCAGCGCCACGCTCAGGCCCTCTGGCGCTGCAGGATGTTCAGGAACTCCTCCATGAAGCTCTCGAAGCGGTTCGCGAGGCGGTCGATGTCGTTGGCGAAGCGGTTGTAGGCGACGACGGCGGGAATCGCCGCGAACAGGCCGATCGCGGTCGCCACCAGCGCCTCCGCGATGCCCGGCGCGACGCTCGCCAGGTTCGCCTGCTGCAGGTTCGACAGTCCGGTGAACGCGTGCATGATTCCCCACACGGTGCCGAACAGCCCGATGTACGGGCTGACCGACCCCACCGACGCCAGGAAGTTGAGCCGCGCTTCCAGCCCGTCCATCTCGCGCTGATACGACGCGCGCATCGCCCGGCGGGCGCCGTCGAGCGTCGCCTGCGCGTCCCCGCGGCCGCGCAGCTTCAGGTACTCGCTCATGCCCGCCTCGAAGATGCGCTCCTGCACGCCGGACTTGCGGCGCGGATTCGACGCCTGCTGGTAGAGCTGCGACAGCTCGGCGCCGCCCCAGAACTGCCGCTCGAACTCCTCGGTCTCGCGCTTGGCGCGCCTGATCGCGAAGCCCTTCTGGAAGATCGCCGTCCACGAAGCGATCGACAGCACCGCGAGCAGCAGCATCACGAACTGGACGACGATGGTCGCCTTCGTCATCAACGTGAGAATCGAGAGGTCGGCAGTCGGAGTCATGGAGTCGCTTCGTTGAAAACCATCGATTTCATCGCCTCGAGCATCGGCGCCGGCATCGCTTTCGGCGCGAGCGTCCTCGTGTCGACGCAGCCGGCGCGTATCCGCGCCTGCGCGAGCACGTCGTCGCCGCGGCGCGCCACCTGCTCGAACACGACGGAGACCCGGCCGGCCTGGATCACCCGCACGTCGATGTCGATCACGTCGTCGAGCCGGGCCGGGCGCCGGTAGTCGCACTCGATCCGCGCCACCACGAACTGCAGGCCCTCTCCGGTCGCGAGTTCCTGCTGCCCGAAGCCCGCCGCACGCAACCATTCCGTGCGCGCGCGCTCGAAGAACTTGAGGTAGTTGGCGTAGTAGACGACGCCGCCGGTGTCCGTGTCCTCGTAGTAAACGCGGACCGTCCAGGTGAAGGGTTGGCCGGGCACTGAGAGTCGGGAGATTGGGCTGCCGCGCAGTATAGAGGCGCGCGCCTGGTGCCCGGCTCACGCGGAGGCGGTCGTCCGTCCAATACAATCGCGCGCCTCGTTGGAAAGTCGCCGCGGCACATGACGCTGCGGCACGCCAGACTCCGACCGGGGAGCGGCACAAGGGAAGGATGTCGGGGTCGTGACTGCGGTCGTGTCGGTCTTGCCAAGGTGGTCGATCGCGGTGGTCGGCGCGCTGCTCATCGCACTCGCCGGCTGCGACCGGATCACGAACAGCCCCCACCCCGCAGGCGCTGAGGCGACGAACACGTTCTTCACGGCGTTCCAGGAGCGGTCGCCCAAGTACCTCGACCCGACGGCGTCGTACTCGATCGACGAGACGCCTTACACGTACTCGATCTACGAGCCGCTCTATCGCTTCCACTACCTGAAGCGGCCGTACGAGGTGGTGCCGCGCGCGGCCGAACGCGTCGTCGAGCCACGCTACTACGACAAGGCCGGGCGCGAACTGCCGGCCGACGCGCCGGGCGACCAGGTCGCGGAGGCGGTCTACGACATCCCGCTGCGCAAGGGAATCCGCTTCGCGCCGCACCCGGCGTTCGCGCGCGACGCGAACGGCCACTACCTGTACCACGACCTGACCGCGGCGCAGACGGCCGGCAAGCGCACGCCTTTCGACTTCCCGCAGACAGGCACCCGCGAGCTGACCGCGCACGACTACGTCTACGCCTTCAAGCGCCTCGCCACCACGCGGATCAAGTCGCCGTCGTTCTCGACCTTCGCCGACCACGTCGTGGGCTTGAAGGAGTACAGCGAGAAGATCGCCGCGTTCGACAAGGAACTGCGCGCGACTGTCGATCCGGCCAGCCGCGACCTGCCCTTCCTCGACTTCCGCACGCTCGACCTCGCGGGCGTGCAGGCGCTCGACGACCACACGCTGCGCGTGCGCCTGAACGGCAAGTACCCGCAGTTCAAGTACTGGCTGACGATGGTCTTCACGGCGCCGGTGCCGTGGGAGGCCGACAAGTTCTACGCACAGCCGGGCTTCAACGAGAAGAACCTGTCGCTGAACTACTGGCCCGTCGGCACCGGGCCGTACATGCTGACCGAGTACCAGGAGAACCGGCGCCACGTGCTCGAGCGCAACCCGAACTTCGGCGGCGAGACATATCCGTGCGAAGGCGAGGCCGCCGACCGCGCGGCGAAGCTGCTCGACGACTGCGGCAAGCCCCTGCCGCTGATCGACCGTGTCGTCTTCAACATCGAGAAGGAAAGAATCCCGCTGAAGGCCAAGTTCATGCAGGGCTACTACGACAACCCGGAGATCTATCGCTTCGACTGGCTCCAGGACCTCGAGTACGACGTCAGGAACTCTGACCGGGTTGCGAACTTGTTCCGCGAGCGCGGCATCCAGATGCCACGCACGCTGGAGATCTCCAACTGGTACGTCGGGTTCAACTGGCTCGATCCTGTCGTCGGCCAGGGCCGAACGCCCGAGGAGCAGGTCCGCAACCGCAAGCTGCGGCAGGCGCTGTCGATCGCCGTCGACTGGGAGGAGTTCGTCCGCGTGTTCGAGAGCAAGGCGGCGGGCGAGCCGGCGATGGGCCCGGTGCCGCCCGGCGTCTTCGGCTTCCGGCCGGGCAGCGTCAACCCGGTCGTCTACGACGTCGTCGACGGCAAGCCCAAGCGCAAATCGATCGACGAGGCGAAGCGGCTGCTCGCGGAAGCCGGCTACCCGGACGGGCGCGACGCGAAGTCCGGCCGGCCGCTGGTGCTGAACTACGACTACCAGCGCGCGCTGACGCCTGAGCTGAAGGCCGAAGTCGAGTGGATGGCGCGGCAGTTCGCGAAGATCAACGTGCAGCTGGAGATCCGCGCCACCGACTACAACCGCTTCCAGGAGAAGGCCGAGAAAGGCTCGCTGCAGGTCTTCTGGTGGGGCTGGTTCGCCGATTACCCGGACGCCGAGAACTTCCTGTTCCTGCTGTACGGTCCGAACTCCAAGGCGCTGACAGGCGGCAACGGCGAGAACGCGTCCAACTACAGCAATCCCGAATTCGACAAGCTGTTCGACGAGCTGAAGTACCTCGACGACGGCGAGCGCAAGCAGCAGGTGATCGACCGGATGATCGCGATCACGCAGCAGGACGCGCCATGGACGTTCGGCTACAACCCGTATGCCGGCTCGGTGAACCACCAGTGGGTCGGCAACGTGAAGCCCGGGCCGCTGGTCAACGAACGGCTGATGTACATGAAGGTCGACCCGGCGCTGCGCGCGGCGAAGATCGCCGAGTGGAACCGCCCGGTCTGGTGGCCGGTCGCGCTGATGGCGCTGGCGCTCGTCGTCGCCGTGCTGCCCGCGTTCCGCGCGTGGAAGCGCCGCGAACGCGAGACCGCGGGCCGCCGGCTCGCGAGCGGGGCGCGCTGACGTGGCGGGCTACATCGTCCGGCGCTGCCTCTACGCGGTCCTGATCCTCATCGGCGTCAACCTCCTGACGTTCACGCTGTTCTTCGCGGTCAACTCCCCGGACAACATCGCGCGGCTCAACATCGGCGGCAAGCGGGTCACCGCCGATGCGATCGAGAAGTGGAAGGCGGAGCACGGCTACGACAAGCCGCTGTGGTTCAACGCCGCCGAGCCGGGCGCGCGCAGGATCACGAACACGATCTTCCACGACCGCTCGCTGCGGCTCTTCACGCTCGACTTCGGTTCCAGCGACAGCGGCCGCGACATCCGCCACGAGGTCGGCACGCGCATCCAGGCGAGCCTCGCGCTCGCCGCGCCGATGCTGGTGCTGACCGTGTTCGTCAGCATCGCGTTCTCGCTGCTGCTGGTCTTCTTCCGTGCCAGCTACCTCGACTTCTGGGGCACGGTGCTGTGCGTCGTGATGATGTCGATCTCGAGCCTCTTTTACATCATCATGGCGCAGTGGCTGTTCGGGAAGACGCTGAGGCTCGTCCCGCTCTCGGGCTTCGTGCCGGGGATCGACCTCGTCAAGTTCCTCGCGCTGCCGCTCGTCGTCGGCATCGTGTTCCAGCTCGGCTCCGAAGCGCGCCTGTTCCGCGCCATCCTGCTCGAGGAGACCAACAAGGACTACGTGCGCACGGCGCGCGCCAAGGGCCTGTCCGAGGCGGTCGTGCTGTTCCGCCACGTGCTGCGCAACGCGTGGCTGCCCGTGCTCACGCACGTGGGTGCGCTGCTGCCGTACGCGTTCCTCGGCTCCATCGTGTTCGAGTCGTTCTTCGGCATCCCGGGCCTCGGGACCTACGTGATCGAGGCCATCGGCGGCCAGGACTTCGCCATCGTGCACACGATGGTGTTCCTCGGGTCGCTGCTGTACATCGTCGCCTACCTGCTGACGGACATCGCCTACACGTTCGTCGATCCGCGCGTGCGGCTCACTTAGGGAGATCGGCGCGTGCCCAGCTTCGTCTTCCTGTGGACCGACTTCGTGCTGTGGCTCGTGGTGCTCGGCGTGGCCATCTATGCCTGGCGCGTGCGCGGCAACCGGCATGCGCTGGCCACCTGGCGCCACGTGACGCACGACGCACCGGCGATGGCCGCCGCGGTCGTGCTCGGCGTCTTCATCGTCATCGCTCTGCTCGATTCGATCCACTTCCGCCCGCGCCTGCCCGCCGCCGCCGGCGCGGCGGCCGACGCGCCGACCGCGTACGCGACGCGCACCGTGTCCGTGCTCGACACGCTGCTCGCGCACGCGGTCGAGGCGCGCGAGAAGACGTACTCGGTGCCGCTCGCCTGGTGGTCGTTCCAGCGCGAGACGCAGGTGGTCGATGGCGTCGAGGTGCGCGACTTCCCGCGCCTCGCGCACGGCGGCGCGCACCTGGCGGATCCCGCGCGCGACTGGGTGCCCGACCTGGTCCGCAGGTCGCTGTCCGGCGTCCTGGCCGGGCTGGCCGGCGGGCTGCTCGTCTGCGCGGGAATCGCCGCGCTGCGCGGGCGCACGCGCGGCGGCTTCGCCGCTTCGGCGCGCGACATCGTCCGCGGAAACACGGAGCTGCCGTGGCGGCCGATGCTCGCCACGCTGCTCGCGATGGCCATGCTGATCGGCTGGATCGCGGCGCTGTGGCCTTGGTACCACCCGTTCGGCACCGACCGCACCGGCAACGACGTGCTGTTCCAGGCACTGAAGAGCATCCGCACCGCCGTCGTGATCGGGTCGCTCGCGACGATCGCGACGCTGCCGCTGGCGATCGCGCTCGGCATCCTCGCGGGCTACTTCAAGGGCTGGGTCGACGACCTGATCCAGTACTTCTACACGGTGCTGTCCTCGATCCCGCCGATCCTGCTGGTCGCCGCGTTCGTGCTGCTGGTCAACGTGTACATCGACCAGAACGCCGATTCGTTCGAGACCGGCGTCGAGCGCGCCGAGTTCCGGCTGTTCCTGCTGACCCTGATCCTCGGCGTGACCGGCTGGTCGACACTCTGCCGGCTGCTGCGCGCCGAGACGCTGAAGCTCGCGGAGCTCGAGTACGTGCAGGCGGCGCACGCGTTCGGCGTCAGCCACTGGCGGATCATGCGGCGTCACATCCTGCCGAACGTGATGCACCTGGTGCTGATCGTGGCCGTGCTCGACTTCTCCGCGCTGGTGCTCTACGAGGCCGTGCTGTCGTACGTCGGCGTCGGCGTCGATCCGAACTCGTCGTCGTTCGGCTCGATGATCAACCTCGCGCGCAGCGAGATGTCGCGCGATCCGGCCGTGTGGTGGAACCTGGCGACGGCCTTCACGTTCATGCTCGCGCTGGTGCTGTCCGCCAACCTCGTCGCCGATGCAGTGCGCGAGGCGTTCGATCCGCGCGCGCGCGCGTTCCGTCCGCGCCGCTTCCGACTGAAGGAGGCGACGTGAGCGCGCCCCTGCTGCAGGTCGAAGACCTTCTGACGGTGCTCGACACCGACGGCGGCCTGGTGCGCGCGGTCGACGCGCTGTCGCTCGCGATCGAACGCGGCGAGACCTTCGCCCTCGTCGGCGAATCAGGGTGCGGCAAGTCGATGACCGCGCTGTCGATCCTGCGCCTGCTGCCCGAGAACGGGCGCGTCGCGGAGGGCCGGATCGACCTCGCGGGCACCGACGTCGCGCAGCTGCCGGAGTCGCGGATGCGCGACGTGCGCGGGCGCCGGATCGGCATCATCTTCCAGGAGCCGGCGACCAGCCTGAACCCCGTGCTGCCGGTCGGCGTGCAGATCGCCGAGGTGATCGAGCGCCACACGCCGCTCAAGGGCGCCGCCGCGCGCGCGCGGACGGTCGGGTGGCTGCGGCGGGTCGGACTGCCCGAACCCGAGCGGCGTATCCACAGCTATCCGTTCCAGCTGTCGGGCGGCCAGAAGCAGCGGGTGATGATCGCCATCGCGTTGGCCGCCGAGCCCGACGTCCTGATCGCCGACGAGCCGACCACCGCGCTCGACGTGACCGTGCAGAAGCAGATCCTCGACCTGCTGACGGACCTGCAGAAGGATCAGGGCATGGCGATGCTGCTGATCACGCACGACCTCGGCATCGTGTCGCAGGTCGCGCACCGCATCGCGCTGATGTACGCGGGCCAGATCGTCGAGGTTGCGGAAACGGCGGAGTTCTTCGCGCGGCCGCTGCACCCGTACGCGCGGATGCTGCTCGACGCGCTTCCGGACTTCGCCAAGCGCGGCCGGCCGCTGGCCGCCATCGGCGGCACGGTGCCGCGGCTCGACCAGGACTTCGATCGTTGCCGTTTCTCCGAGCGCTGCCCCGCGGCGCATGCGGAGTGTATGAACGGCGCGCCGCCGCTGTTCGTCCCGGTCGAAGGCCACTCGGTGCGTTGCGTGCTGTACCGGAACGGGCTGCCGATGACCGGGCTGCCCGTGCACCGCGACGAGCCGATCGGCGCTTCGACGCCCGCGCAGCGCGAACCGGGTGCGAACCCGTTGCTCGAGGTGCGCGACTACCGGGTCCACTTCCCGATCCGCCGCGGCGTGCTGAAGCGGACCGTCGGTTACGTGAAGGCGGTCGACGGGGTCTCGTTCACGCTGCAGGCCGGCCGGACCCTCGCCCTCGTGGGCGAATCCGGGTGCGGCAAGACGACGACCGGCAAGGCGCTGCTGCAGCTGCTGCGCGCCAGCGCGGACATCCACGGCGAAGCGCGGCTCGACGGCCAGGACCTGTCGACGCTCGAAGGCGAGGCGCTGCGCAACGCGCGCCGGTCGCTGCAGATCATCTTCCAGGACCCGTTCGCGTCGCTGAACCCGCGCATGCGCGTCTCGGAACTCCTGGCCGAGGGCCTGCTGTCGCTGCGGCCGGAACTCGGGGAACGG
>Ga0209253_10005289_pt1 | contig 11202 bp, 11 predicted proteins | sample FrelakmetBRP12BR_FD_187145 | JGI IMG/M metagenome (GOLD analysis project Ga0209253, IMG submission 187145) | Freshwater lake sediment microbial communities from the University of Notre Dame, USA, for methane emissions studies - BRP12 BR (SPAdes)... | ecosystem: Environmental > Aquatic >... | reverse complement strand
CGGGTGGGCGCGGTTGGGGTAGATTCTCTTGGTGGATTCGCTTCACTTAATCCACCCTACTTTTTCGGGAATACGTGGACAGAGCTGGAGGGTGGATTAGGGCACAAGCACGAACCCACTCAAAAAGATCGCTTCGTGTTACCGTCTCTACCTGTCCCCGCTGCTCGGGTTTCCTCGCGGCGCCCCTCCCGCATTCAGCCACTCCACCGCCTGCCTGATTCCGGAAAGCCTGAGGTCCTCCATGGGGAAGATCTGGCCGATGGAGCCGATGGTTGCGCTCTCCCGGGGCCACCGGCTTCGGGGGATCGGATTCAGCCAGACACTGCGGGGAAAATGACTGCGGAGCCGGAGCAGCCACTCCCGGCCGGGAACGCGAACCTTGCTGAAGTAGTCGATGGCGCCGTTGGAGAGAAACAACTCGGCGGGGGCCATGTTGGCGTCGCCGATGATGATGAGCCTCGTTTCGGGATCGCGGCGCAGAAATTCATGGAGGGCGCAAGGGGTGTGGCGCCGGGGGTCGCTGTACACACAGCCGTAAATGCAGTTGTGGAAGTAATAGTAGTCCAGGTCGCGGAACTGGTCACGCATCTTGGCGAACACAAGCTTAACGAGATCCACGTAAGGCATCATGGAGCTACCGCCGTTATCGAGGAGGACAGCCACCTGGATGCGGTCCCGGAGCTCTCGCCGAAAAATGAGCTCGATCTCGCCGCCGTTTCGGGACGCCCGGGTAACGGTCTCATCCACATCCAGCTCCGTGGCGGGCCCAGCGGGGACCAGGTGCTTCAGCGCGGCAAGGGCCTGGCGGATGTTTTCGGCCCGGAGGGTGGCGGTGGCGGCGTAATTGACGTACCGGCGAGCCTCGATCACCTTGAGCGCGGAACGGTGCGCCGAATCGCCGTAGACCCGAACACCCTCTCTTTCAGCCCCGGAATGCCCAAAGGGAGAGGTACCGCCGGTACCGATCCAGGTATGGCCTCCCTGATGCTTTCCCACCTGTTTTAGCGCCACCTCCCAGAAACGTCGGAGGAGGTCTTCCAACGGCAGACACTCGAGATCTTTTTCCGCCACAGCTCCCCGGCGGACTTCCTCTTCGAGCCAGCGGCGGAAGGCCTTGCTCTCCCAGAAATCCCGTGAGAGCCGTGGTACACGGCCGTGTCCGGCATCAAGAAAGTAGGCGGCAAAGGTCTGTTCAAAGACATCGAAGTGCTCAAGCTTCTTGACGCACGTGAGCCTGAGAAGGATGAAGAGACGATCCAGGTCGGGGGCAAGCCCTTTCTCAAGGGCGTCATAGAACTCCAGAACGTGCCGGAGGCTTACCGGAACGCCCTGGTCGCGGAGAAGCTGGAAGAAAGGGAGGAACATCGTTGCATCCTAGGCGGGGCTCGATTCCCGGCTCCTGTACTTCAACAAATCCTGGGCGCGCTTGAGCAGGGTGCCCAGGTGGAGAATCCTGCCCCGGTCGACCGGCCTGCTCGCGCCTTCGAGCTGGAGGGCTCCAAGCCAATCGAGAAGCTCTCCCGTGGCCGGCGGTTTTTCGAAGCCAATCTGGCGCAGGCGATAGAAGGTTGGCAGCGCGGCGTCTAAGAGGGGCGCCGGGAACTGGGGATAGTGGAGGCGCACGATTCGGGTCATCTCCTCCATGTCGGGAAAGGGGATATGGTGGCAGTAACAGCGACGGAGGAAGGGGTCGGAGAGCTCCCGTTTAGCGTTGCTGGTGATGATGGTGATGGGCTTTTCCTTTGCCTTGAGCTTGAAGTTGATCTCCCGAATGACGAAGGAGCCGTCCTCCAGGACGTCGAGGAGATTGTCCTGGGTGTCGGAGTCGGTCTTGTCGATCTCGTCCAACAGGAGAACGCATCGCCCTTCCGCCTGGAAGGCCCGGCCGATGGGACCGAACCGGAGGTAGTCCCAGATGTTGTTCACGTCTCGGCCGCTGTCGCGGGTTCCGAAGCGAGAGTCGTTCAAACGAAGGACGGTATCGTACACGTAGCAGAGCTCTTCGCCCTTGAAGGTGGACTTACACCTCGCCTCTTCGAGCACGAGACCCAGCGCCCGCGCGATTTCGAAGGCGAGCTGGGTCTTTCCGGTTCCCGCCTCCCCCGTAACAAGGAGAGGTTTTTCCATGGCGATCGCAATATTGACGATCTCCCGCAACTCAGGATTGAGATAGTACCGATCAGTGCCGAGAAACCGCATGTCAAGCTTCCTTTTTTCCACGTAACCTGCCGCCGTTTCTTGACTGACAATTCTAGTTGAAACCTCGACGCGAGAGAAGGGAAACGTGATGCCCCTTTTGATTTGACCGCCCCTTCAACGAGCCCTATACTGCCCTGGCGTACGGTTCGCGTCTGAGCAGAGCAGAATCACAGGCCGTGAAAAATCATCAGTCCGCCACCATCGGCGACCGCATCTATATCCGCGATGGGTCGTGGCGCATCACGAATCGACGCAGCCCCGTCAGTTTATTTGCTCGCGGCTGGCGCATGGTATGAAACCCGAGAGGTAGAACTAAGTTGACAAGAGATTCCAGAAAGCAGAAGAAGCGAAAAGAGCGGCAAAGGCACCAGAAGGCCAGGAGGAAATCGTTGCCCGAACTGCTCAGAAGAGAGGCCCCGCTCCATGCGGCACTTGACCATCGCCATCCGCTTGTCTCCTGCCTGATAAACGAGAACTGGAAGGATGCAAGGATGGCAACTATTTTCATTGTCAGAAGAGCGGCAAACGGGCTCGTGTCGTCAGGTTTTCTCGTTGACTTGGCCGGGCTTGGGCTCAAAGATGCCTGGGGGAACTACGGGGTCACTGAGTCCGAGATTGAAGAGACAAGATCGCGACTGGCCGCCAAAGGGATGTCTCTTGTTCCCTGCGAGCTTTCACTCGCAGCGAAGATCGTCCACGGAGGGGTTGCCTGGGCGAGGAAGTGGGGCTTCAGGCTTCCCAGCGAGCACAAGATCTGGCTTAGGCTCCTGGAACCCATCACTGAGACGGAAGGCGAATTTGATCTTTTCGGGCATGATGGCAAGCCATTCCTCATCGAGAGGCAAGACCAGCAGGACTCCGCGATGGACGTGGATTTTGATCCGGGCATCTTGAGGGAGGATCTTCAGGTGGGAGACGACGGGCCATCCGGAGAGACACTGGCACGAATCGGGGAGATCAAGGCTGCCTTGGTCGCGTTCGCCCTGCGGCCGGAATTTACACAAGACCGCGAGAAGGCATTCGGAGGCAAGGGCGCCATGCGGCAAGAGCGTGGGCCCGAAGGCGAGTGGGTGAACTTGCTGGACCGGTTCATGCTGGAGTCTGAGCTAGAACACGGGGAAACGGTCCTCGAACGATTCGTTGAAAAATACGAGCACAGAATGAGTGAGGACGTGCGGGAGATGATCCTGGGTTGGGAGACCGTAATAGAAAGCCTGTTTGAGGTGAAAGGGAGGGGAGAGCGAAATTTGCACATGAAGAACCTGATCAACGAGCGCACGTACGAGGTGTTCCATACGACGCCCACCATCAATCTCGACTTCAAGCCCGGTAGTTTTCTTGCAGCACGAATCATCCCGTACAGAGAATTCCATCTCTTCTCGGGAGTTGCCATGGTTCTCGCTACAAATCCAACGGAAAGGGAACGGGCCGCCTTTTATAAGACAGCTATTGAACTGCAACTCCGGAATCCCGAACTGGCACTCAGGGACAACGAAGAGAAACTGCAAAAGAGCATCGAGGCGGTCCGAATGCAGTATCAGGATTTCATCGCGTGCTTCGGTTCCGACGAAGTGCTCGGAACCGGTGAGGAGATCCTTCAGAAATACCAGGGTTTCTTTGACTACGTGGCCTTCGGGAAGAGGGACCCTGCCACCGGGCTACTCGTTACTCAGGCCTTCGAGGAGCTTACTGGCACGCCGTACCGGCCGCTAAAGGTAAGTCTCCCCGATGAGGTTCTGGAGAGCGACGATGTGGGAATGGTGTGCGACGGAGTTGAAGGCATGCATTTTCTCCTCGAGTATCGACAATTTCTTGAAGTCTTTCACCATCCGGACCGGCACCTCGGCACAAAAGAGGGGGAGGAGATCGTGCTGGGGTATCTGTATTCCGATTCGATCCCCGGTGTGCCTTTCCGCAGGATGGCGGAGAGATTGCCGGACAACTTCAGGCGGGTGATGGCGTACTACCGCGACCAAGACGGCCTCATCTCAGACAACCTCGAGGATCTCATGGAGAAGTTCAAGCCGGACACCTCCGACAAGCTTCCCAAGATTGTTACGATCCTCGACACGGAGATGGCAAGACTCGCCCGTTCCGCGCAGGAAAAGACGGGCTCATTTTTCGGCCGGTTGAGGGGCCTGTTCAAAAGATAGTAGGGTTCGCAGAGCAACCACTGAAGCGCACTCTTCGCCTTCATTCACCCGCTCGGCTCACGCCGTTCTAGTCTCCACGGATGTTCCTCAGTGTAGAGCAGTTCAGAGCGAGCGTCCCTCGTGCTCTCGGTCTCCCCGCAAGAACTGTGTTTCCACCTTGCTCCTCAGCCGGTATTCTCTGAGCGCAAGTGTTTTGCAGGCAGTATTGGTCGTTGCAGGCGGCGCACGCTCCCGTTTTCGATTTGACGCGATCATCGATCGTCCGCAAAATGCACGACGGGAAACCCACGCTCGGGGGGAGAGGTCTCGGAGGCTGGGGTGCAACCTTTGTGAGTTGGCGTGCTCACGAGGGGATCTACAACGCCGCTGAGGACAAGGACCTGTGGACCGCCCCGGAATCTGGCAGTCTCTGGTCGCCCCGTTTGGTCCTCGGCGAGGAGCCCGGCGATCCCGTGGAAACACTCGACCGCATGCGCACCCGCGGCTTCTGGCCTGTGTTCGAGGGGAAGCACATCGATCAGTACCTCAATGGGATCAAGCCCATCCGGTGGTGGCTCTCTTTCGAGCAAGCCGGAGTCAAGTACGACAAATTACCTCCATCTGACCCACTGCTCGTATTTCGAGAGACCGCCAGGAATACCGACGAGCGGACCTGTATTGCCGCCGTTCTGCCCGAACGCTCGGCGGCTTCACACACGCTTTCTGGAATTCAGGTCAAGAACGTGCGCCCCGAAGCTGCGGGTACGGTGCTCAACTCCTTCTGCTTCGACTTTGCCCTCCGTCTTCGCACGGCGGGAACACATGTGAGCTTTACCTACATCAAGGCTGTGCCGGTTCCGCCTGCCCTTTGGCCAACCATTTTCCGATCCTTCCGACCGTGGAAGGTTGGCGTTCTGGTCTCACCCATATCACGGAGGATGCGAACCTCTGGCCTGACCTCTGGAGGGCCAACCGCGCCGTCGCTGAGGCGTACGGCCTCGACGCCAATGACTTCGAGCACATCCTCACCGCCTTTCCCATCTTCGCCCGCAAGCGACCCGAGTTTTTCGCCTACCTCAAGGAGCGCCTCCATGATTGGAAGGCCGAAGCTCACCCTCGAGCAAAGGTCATCCAGCTCTATCCACCCTCGGAAGAAAGGCCTGTCGGACTGCCCCTGGCCGCCGATGGGCCAGGGAAACCAGCAGGCAGTAATGACGAAAAATCCTGAATCAGGTTTGGGCAACCGCGTTCCGCAGGCGTAGGGTGGGTTCGAACAGAAAAAGCCATTTCTTGACAATAAACGTTCGAAATGCTAACATTCAAAACAGAGTAATTCCAGTGCGTGCAGATTTCTAGAACAGGTGAGCTGGATTGGCTGAATCCTTAACAGCCCATGGAGGTGAAGGGATGGCCCGGAGAGAAAGGGTGACCAGGGTAATTGATGGGGACACGTTTGAGACTGCCAGTCGCAAGCATCCCGTCCGTTTGGCCAATGCAGACGCGCCTGAGAAAGGGAAGTCGGGTGCCGCCAAGGAGACTAAGGCCCTCCAAAGCCTTGTCGAGGGCAAGGAGGTTTCCATTCAAACTGTCGCCCGGGACAAGTACGGCCGATCTGTCGCCAACGTGAAGGTGGGACGATATTCGGTTAACAAGGCGATACGGAAAGAGACGGGTAAGTAACACCACGTTCCCTCAATGACCGAACCACGCAGATCACTTCTCGCGAGGAGGGCAGACTATGGCAATCAGTCCAAAGGACTTAGGCCGTCGCCTGCGGGAAGCACGGGAGGCCTGCGGCCTCACGCAGGAGCACGTGGGGAAGAAGCTGAGACTTTCCCGTTCCACGATCGCCCAGATGGAATTGGGTAACCGCGACATCACGAGCCTGGAGCTGGACCAGCTTGGCTTCCTCTACGGGCGGGATATTCGTTCATTTCTGGCCGCGGACTTCGCCCCTCAGGACGCGCTGACCGTCCTATTCCGGGCGAACCCCGACCTCGCGGAAAACGAGGTGGTGGCGGAGGAACTCCGGCGCTGTATCCTCATCGGGCGAGAGCTCTCAAACCTCGAGGAACTGGTCGGCATAGAACGGAGTAACCTCATTCCCGCACTCTATCCGCTGGGGATTCCCAAGAACAGATGGGAGGCCATCCAGCAGGGTAATCGGGTGGCTGCCGAAGAGCGCCGCCGCTTAGATCTCGGAGAAATTCCGCTTCTCGACGTCGCCGATATTCTTGAGAACCAGGGAATTCGTATCGCGACCAGACCCCTCCCGGAAGACGTATCCGGCCTCATGATTCACGAGCCTGAAATCGGCGCGTTTATCGTGGCCAACGAGAGTCAAAGCACGGTGCGTCAACGGTTCTCCTTCGCCCATGAATACCTGCACGTCTTGCTGGATCGGGAGCGCAGTGGGTCAATCATCAGCCGGGGGGGCAACCGCGATGAACTCCCCGAGGTGCGGGCAAATGCGTTTGCAGCGGCTTTCCTGATGCCCGACTCCGGAGTTCGTCGTTTTATGCATGGCCTCGGCAAAGGCCAGCCGGGCCGTGGAGTCGCTGAGGCGTTCGATGGCGAAGCAGCGGTGCGGGCTCAGCGCCGTGCGCAACCGCGCTCGCAGGAAATCAAAATCTACGACCTGGTCCGCATTGCCCGAAGTTTCGGCGTCAGCACCATCGCAGCGCTCTACAGGCTCCGGAACATGGGGATGGTCTCGGAGGAGATGCTTGAAGAGCTGAAGGCCCTGATCGATGATGGCACTGACAAGGAAATCGCGAAATTCATGGGATTGCCTGATCCTGACTTGCCAGGAACGCCTTACGATTTCAAGGGGCGTTTTCTCGGTCTTGCTTTGGAGGCTTTTCGTCGAGATCTCATCAGTCGATCGAAGCTCAAAGAACTAGCTTCGCTGGTTAATGTGGCCCCAGGGGCGCTCAAGAAGCTGGTAGAAGACTCTGGAGTAGGGAGCGAGTAACTGATACGGGGCACCATGACAGGCAGACGTGAACGTGTCACGGCCGAAAAAGCGCTCCAGTTTGTTGTCAGTGATGCGAACGTCCTTATCAATTTCGCTCATATCGGGCGCATGGACCTTTTTGGTGGTCTGCCCGGATACCGGTTTCTCGTGCCTGACCACGTGCTCGCGGAGATCGCCTGGCAGGATCAGGCGGACCAGGTCGAGGCAGCGTTGAATGCCGGCTACCTCACACAGACCGCGATTACAGATCTGGCTGAAATGTTGACTTATGCTGACCTCCGCCGCTCATTGGGTCAGGGGGAGGCTGCTTGCCTTGCGATTGCCGACCACCGGGGGTTTTTGGTTGCGAGCGACGAAACGAGAGCTTTCCGACGTGAGGCGGTCGCGAGAATTGGCGAGGAGCGGCTCCTGACCACGCCGGATCTGATAATCCGTGCGATTCGGGCCGGACTTACCACCGTGGAAGAAGTTGACGCTTGGATAGTCACACTTGCAGAAAAGAGATTCCAGATGAAGTTCACAACCTTCAGGGATCTCGTGTAACGGGGGGTGGGCATGCAAGCCTCCGCTGTTGCCTGTGGGCGAAACCTTTTGAACACTCCCGCGGATTTCTCCGATCCTCGTACCGACTGACTTGCCTGCCTGAAAAGCCGATGATATGTCCACTGCACAAACCCCGCCAACGTTCGCCCCTTGACTCGGGTACCGTTTTCAGTGACAGTATGCGGACCGTTTCAGAAACGGCTCAAAGGTTGAGGGAAAGGGCGATGGTCTTGAATCCTTTGTCACCTGGTGCGCTCGCCCGGGAGAGGAAGAACAGGAGCACGAGCGATGAGCGATAAAGCGCTGGTTTGCCGAGGCGACCATTCGGGCCACATTTGCGTCCTCGCGAGTGCAGGGAAGTTCGACGAAATTAAGAAGTTGACCAGGAATCCGAAATACATCTGCTTTAACTGCGGCCGTGTGGCCGACTGTGATGGGAACCTCTGTAACCCCATGCCCCTGGATTGAGAGGACGCGGAGACACGGAGACGCGGGGATACGGCGACATGGGGACACGGAGACGCTCAACTGATCGGCGCGGCGAGGCGGCGAAACGGTTGAGGTGGATATTCGCTACTGACATCACGGCTACCGCGGATTTTCGTGCGGCAGGGTGACCTGCTTGGCAAGACCGTTTAGCCGCAGCAGGTTGGGGACGACCAGGTGAACAACCAGATCAAGGCGGTGGGATTCGATCTCTTCAACACCCTGATCACGGTGGATTCGTCCGCCCGTCACGAGTCCATGCGCCGCCTTACCGAAAGCCTGAAGGCCGTCGGGCTCGAGGTCGACCGTGACGCCTTCTCCCGCGCCCACCGGGAGGCGGTCATCCGGTACCTGGAAGCCACGCGGGTGGACGGGCGGGAGACCCACAACCGCTTCTGGATAAGTACCGCCCTGAACACCCTTGGTTATGACGTCCTCCCGGATGATCCGCGGATAGCCCCGGTGGTTGATGCCTATTTTTCGGCATACATCGAGGCCTCCCAGTTGATTCCGGGGACGAGAGAGATGCTCGGACTCCTCAAGACACGGTATCGTCTCGGGCTTCTCTCCAATTTCACCCACACTCCGGCGGCAGCGGCGGTGATTCGCCGGCACGGCCTCTCCCCCTATTTCGAGGTGATCCTTATCTCCGGAGAGGTCGGGTATCGGAAGCCCCATCCCCTGGTGTTCCAGTTGCTCGTCGAAAGACTCGGGGTGGCAAAGGAAGAGATAGCCTTCGTGGGCGACGATTCGGAGGCCGACGTCGAAGGCGCCCACATGGCAGGATTGCGCCCGATATGGACCACCTACGTGCAGGACCAGAGCGTACCGGCGGACTCGGCGGTCATGATGCGGAGCACTGACGAACCCCCCGCCCCGGTGCCGAGGATTTCCGTGTGGGAGGACCTGCTCGCTCTCCTCGGGGTAGAGTCAGAGCTGCCGACCAGTTCATTCTCGGCGACTCCCTCCCGTCGTTGATGGCGGCGGCTGCCGCCTGCTGCGGTCTTCACGAGATGGTCGCGGTCAGACGTTGCGCTTGCCCACAGGAGCCGCGGCGTTCCCCCTCGGCGCTAGAGAAATCAGTACCTCCACCACGGATACCGATACCCCCATGGGTACCACGGGTCGTACCACGGGTCATAGAAGGGGTAGTAGGGCGGCGGGTACGGGGGATAGACCTGTTTCGGCCACAGGTGGAGTTCCTGGGCCTCGATGACCGGGTAGCGATAGGTGGTGCCGCCCACGGATTGCTCTCGCACGCCGGCGACGCGACCGCCGACGGTGAGCCGGCGATCTTTGGCGTAGACTTCGGGGTCAAGGAACCTGTCGGTAGTGATGAGGAACCTGCCCTGAGTGAGGTCGCGGGATTTGGGCTTGTTCTCGAAGTCGAGAGGCGCCTGGAGGAGGGTGACGACGGTGGCGCGCGGCTCGTTCTGGGTCTCCAGGATGTAGCCTCCGAGAATCACAATACGGCCCTGGTACTCGTGAGGATGGGCGACGACATCCTGGAAAGCTGGAGTTGTCCCCGCTTCATCGCGGAGCTGCTGGGAAATTGCCGGAGCACAGGACTGAAGGCTTACGCTCCCGAGTGCCAGGAGAAGGTAGAGGACCAGGGTTGTCAGCCCGGCCCCGGCTTTGTCTGACCACACAGCCGGATTAGAAGCCGACGCCGACCCCGACGGCACCGCCACCGCTACTGCCACCAGAGCCGACTCCGACCCCGAACTGAACGCCCGGATAGATAGGACTTCTCTCGGGCCAGAGTTTGATTTCAATGGCCTCCACAACCGGATAAGCATAGTCCAACCCTCCGATGGGCCGCACCTCGCTGCCGGTGATCTTACCCACAGCTGTGAGAAGCAGCCCGTTGCGATAGACGGCCGGATCAAGGAACTGAACCGATCGCAGGAGGAAGCGGCCCTCGGAACGATCCCCATCCTGGGGCCGATCGCTGGTGCCGAGGGGAAGCTGGAGGAGGGTAATCTCCGAGGAAGTGGGTGAGGCCTTGGTTTCCAGGATTTTTCCGCCGACCATGACCACCTGGCCGAGATGGGCGCTCGGACGCTCCTGGAGCACCGAGAAGTTCCCGGAGTAAGTTACCTGCGAGCGGGCCTGCTGGGGCATACCCGTGGCGCAGGCGGCACTGAGCAAGAGCGCAAACAGGGGCAGTATGGATAGAGTTTTCTGGGTCATGGTAGCCATCCTTTCCGAAAGCCTGCAACCCCGGACCGTAATTTCGCGCTATTATATCACTTTGAAGCTTCATGATCCTAGGGTAAGCAAGAGGGGAGGGTGAGGGTATGACCATCGAATGCCACGCCGCCACGGGGGCAAGACAACCGCTGGAACCATTTCGTTATGATGCCCCGGCGTTGGGTCCCGAGGACGTGGAGGTCGCGATCCAGCACTGTGGTATCTGCCACAGCGACATCCACCTGATCGACAACGACTGGGGTATCAGTACCTATCCCCTGGTGCCGGGACACGAAATCGTGGGAACCGTCACCGCCACGGGAGAGGGTGTCAAAGACTTCGCAGCCGGCCGGCGAGTGGGGATCGGATGGCAGCGCGGTTCGTGTTTCAGATGCGAGTACTGTCTCAGGGGTGAAGAGCAGCTTTGCACCTCGAACCAGGCGACCTGCGTGGGACACTACGGGGGATTTGCCAACGCCATCCGCATGGACAGCAGGTTTGTCTTCCCCATCCCGGAATCCCTCGCCTCCGAACAGGCTGCTCCTCTTCTTTGCGGCGGCATCACGGTGTACTCGCCCCTTCGGTTCTATGGAGTCCAGCCGCCCATGCGGTTTGGAGTCATCGGCATCGGCGGGTTGGGACACCTTGCCGTCCAGTTCGCCCACGCCCTCG
>Ga0209253_10005288_pt1 | contig 11203 bp, 6 predicted proteins | sample FrelakmetBRP12BR_FD_187145 | JGI IMG/M metagenome (GOLD analysis project Ga0209253, IMG submission 187145) | Freshwater lake sediment microbial communities from the University of Notre Dame, USA, for methane emissions studies - BRP12 BR (SPAdes)... | ecosystem: Environmental > Aquatic >... | reverse complement strand
CCCGCCACTACCACGACGTCCTGGCCGCAAACGGGATCGAGATGAAGCGCGTGCTCGTGAAGAAGCTCGCCGACTGGCAGAAGGCGTATGTGGCTGCGCAGAGCGCCGATTTCATCATCCTCGGCAACGACGCCGGCATCGCCGACTGGAACCAGGAGGAGGCGGCGCGGTTCGCCCTCCAGCACGCGCGCAAACTCACGGTGTCGAACTACGATTGGATGGTTCGCTACGCGATGCTCGCAATGACAAAGATTCCCTTCGAGCAGGGGGAGTGGTCGGCACGGGTCGCGCTCCAGATCCTGGGCGGCGCAACACCGGCGAGCATTCCGATCACCCCCAACCGACGCTGGGATATCTACGTGAATCCCGCGCTGCTGTCTCGCGCCGATATCCAGTTGCCCGCCCACCTCCTCCGCAAAGCGGTCAAGCCGGTGGAATTGGCACCGAGCCAAGCCGCAAGGCCGCAACTCTAGGCCGGTGAAGCCCGTGTCCGGCAACGCACCATGGCGGACACGCACCGTCGCAAACGCACGGGGCCAATTGCCGGAAATGAACGCGCGCTTCGCAAACGACCTGCCCCGTGCCTTGCGATGGGCGCTGGTCGCCGGGGTCGTGATCACGTGCGTGTTGACGCTGCTCGCACTGATCCAGGTCAAGAGCGATGCCATCCGGCGTTTCGAGTCGGAGGCACTTCTCGTCAGGAATGCCGTGGCACGCAGCACTACGGCCAGCTTTACCGCGATCAACGCCGTGAACGCGCTCTTTCACTCGGTCACGAGCGTCGATGCGGACACGTTTCGCGTCTATGCCACGAGCGTGCTCGCCGACAACCCGCAGATCGAATGGCTGGCTTACCTGCCACGGATCTCCGAGCGTGCGCAGTTCGAGGAGGAGATCCGACAGGAGGGTTGGCCCGGGTTTACGATCACCGAGCTGGATCACGTTGGTGTTCTCCGACCGGCGCACTCCAGGTCCGATTATTTCCCGATCGTCTATATCGAGCCTTTTGACGTTTCGAAATCGGCATTGATCGGATTCGACATCCTGTCCAAACCCGAGGATCAGCCCGCAGTTCAGATGGCGATCCGGAAGGGCACGCCAACCGTTTCCCAGAATGCGGGCGCGGACGGAAATGCAGCGCGCTACATGATCTTCCGTGCGCACTACACCGGCAAGGAAGCTCCGGTGGATGACAACGCGCGTCGAGCGGGCATCGGCGGGCTGATCGCCGTCCAAGTGAACGCGACGCGGCTGATCGGTGCGGCGGGCATCCCGGAGGGCTTCACCGTTCTGCTGCACAGGTTTTCGAATACGGCCCCCGGGCGCGACGAGCGCTTCGTATTGCGGGTGCCGACGAATCCGGCAAAGGCCGACCCCTGGCTGGGGGAACTGCGTGTGACGTTCCCGATCGAAGGCAACGGATACCGAAACAGCATCACGGTGAGCCGGCCGATGGCCGCCGCCGATTTCCTGAGACCGCTGCCGCTCATTGCCGCACTCCTGGGGGTCGCGCTTGGGACGGTGCTCTTCCTGATCGTCAGAGGCGCGCTGCGCCGTGAGACGGTGCTCAGGGAGCGTGCGGCGGAGGCCGCCCGGGAGCAGGAGATGGCCGAGCACCGCTACCGGCTCGAGGCGCTGGTCGAGCAGCGAACCGCTGAGTTGCGCATGGCCAAGGAACAGGCTGAGGCGGCCAGCAATGCCAAGTCGCAGTTTCTGGCGAACATGAGCCACGAGATACGCACGCCGATGAACGGCGTGATCGGCATGGCGGAGCTGCTGCTCGAAACGGAGATGTCGGACGCGCAGCGGCGCTTTGCCAGCACCATCCGCAGCTCCGGTGACTCTCTGCTTTCGATCATCAACGACATTCTCGATTTCTCCAAGATCGAGGCCGGCAAGCTCGAGCTGGAGCGCATCGACTTCGCGCCGAGGACCACCCTCGAAGACATCGCCGAGGTCTTCGCCGAGCGGGCGCAAGCCAAGGGCCTCGAGCTCGTAGTCCGCACTGACGATTCGGTGCCTGCATGGGTAACGGGCGACCAGCACCGACTTCGCCAGGTTCTGGTGAACCTGGTGGGCAATGCCATCAAGTTCACCGAAGCCGGCGAGGTCGTCGTAAGTTGCACACGAATCGAAGTAGCGGGAATCGGCGCGAAGGACGACGGGTCGATGACTCTGCGCTTCGATATTCGTGATACAGGAGTTGGCATCACGCCGGAACAGCAGGCTCGGCTCTTTTCCGCTTTTGCCCAGGCGGATGGATCGACGACGCGCAGGTTTGGCGGCACCGGGCTCGGGCTGGCGATCGCCAAGGAACTCTCGCACCTCATGGGTGGGGAAATCGATGTGGAAAGCGAACCGGATCGCGGCTCGATCTTCCGGTTCACCGTCACCGTGGCGCACTCGGACTCACCCGCCGTCGTTGAGTCTGCTGCGGACGATCTGTCCGAGAGGCGACTGTTGATCGTCGAGGACAATCCGACCAACCGCACGATCCTCGAACACCAAGCGCGCGGTTTGGGGATGGCGGTCGAAACCGCCAGCGACGGAGGAATCGCGCTCAACCTGTTGCGCGAGACCGCGGCCCGGGGCGAGCGTTTCGCACTGGCGCTGATCGACATGAAGATGCCCCGCATGAACGGCGTCGAACTCGTTCGGGCCATCAAAGCCGATCCGGTCTTCGCCGAACTGCCGCTCGTGATGCTCACCTCGCTGGGCCGCGAGGGTGAAATCGCCGCTGCCCGTGAGGCCGGCGTCGTCGCCTATCTCAGCAAGCCCGTTCGCCATGACGAATTGCGCGAGGTGATCATCAACGCGCTGCACCCGACCGTCGGTCACGGGTCGGGAAGACGCGCCGCGGCACCGGTACCGATGCAGTTCGCGGGCCGCGCCCTGTTGGCCGAGGACAATTCCGTGAATCAGACGGTCGCGCGATGCATGCTGGAATCCCTGGGCCTCGTCGTCGACATTGCCGGCAATGGCCGTGAGGCCGTCGATCGTGCCGCCGCCACCCACTACGACCTGATTCTCATGGACTGCCAGATGCCCGAACTCGACGGATTCGCCGCCACCGCCGAGATTCGCCGCTCCGAACAAGGCAGCGGAAATCACCTGACGATCATCGCGCTGACCGCCAACGCTCTCGACGGAGACCGCGAGATCTGCATTGCCGCCGGCATGGATGACTACCTGGCCAAGCCATTTTCGCGCGAGCAGCTGGCGGCCACGCTGAAGCGCTGGCTGGCTCCGCTTACCGTGGCGCCCGTGAGCAAGACTCCTGCGTCGCCTCCCGCCGCCTCGGCGCGTACCGACCCCGCCGCCACGGTCGCGGCCGACGGGCCGATCAATCCGCGCGCCTTGAATTTGATCCGCCACCTGCCGGGCGCCAACGGGGCCGCGCTCGTGGACAAGGTGATCCGTGCCTATCTCGCCGAAACCCCGCTGCGGCTCGAGCAGATGCAGGCGGCTGCGAAAACCGGCGATGCCGAAGCGCTGCGCAAGGCTGCGCACAGCATGAAGTCGAGCAGCGCGAACGTCGGCGCGGAGCGTCTGGCAGGGCTGTGCAAGGAGCTGGAAACGATAGGCCGCGGCGGCACGATCGAGGGAGCCTCACGCTTGCTGCAAGGCGCAGACGAGGAGATGAGACGCGTAATCGCTGCGCTGGGCGAGCAAGTTGCGGCGAGGTCGGAAAATGCACTTGCCTGAATCGTCGGGCCGGTCGAGGTTGCTGATCGTCGACGACGATCAGGTCATGCGCCTGCTTGAATCGGAAACGCTGACTCAGTACGCATTCGATGTGTACGAAGCAGCGGACGGCGAAGAGGCGCTCGCACTCCTGGCCGAGTCGCCGCCGGACCTGATCCTGCTCGACGTCGACATGCCGGGGATGGACGGGTTCGAAGTATGCAGGCACGTTCGCAAGCGCTGGGACGCGTCCGAGGTGCCCGTGATCATGGTGACCGGCATGGATGATCTGGACTCGATCAACCAGGCCTACGAGTCGGGCGCCAGCGATTTCATCGCCAAACCGATCAACTGGCCGATTCTCGGCCACCGGGCGCGCTACGTGCTGCGTTCGGCACAGGCAGCACGTAACCTTCGCGACCTGGAACAGAGACAGGCTGCGATCATGCGTGCGATGCCCGACATGATCTTCCTGCTCCATCGGGACGGCACCTACCTCGACTACAAGGTCGGATACGGCACGAAGGCCTCCGCCGCATCGGGAGGAGTCCTGGGTCGCAACATAGCGGAGATTCTGCCTGCCGAGGTCGCCGCCACCATTGGGCGCGGGATCGAGGTAGCCCTCGATCGGGGCGAGTTGCAGTCGGCGTTCTACGAGCTGCCGCTGCCGGACGGCATCCACCACTACGAAGCGCGCATCGCGCCGAGCGGAACGGACGCGGTCGTCGCCGTCGTGCGCGATATTACGTCCCTCAAGGTCAACGAAGAGAAGATCCGGCGCCTCGCGTATTTCGACCCTCTGACCGGCATGCCGAACCGGCTGCACTTCATCGAGCGCGTCGATCGCGAGCTGCTGCGTGCGCGCCGCGAGAGCCACGGACTGGCCCTCCTGTTCCTCGATCTCGACGGATTCAAGCGCATCAACGACACGCTCGGCCACAGCGCGGGCGATTCCCTGTTGCAGTCGGTCGCCGAGCGGCTGAAGGAGAAGCTGCGCGCAAGCGACATCGTCGAGCGGCCCGGGCGCGACGCGTTCAGTCTGCACTTCGCCCGGCTGGGCGGCGACGAGTTCACGATCATGCTGTCCGACATCAAGGACGTGACGATGGTGAGCGTGATCGCCAAGCGCGTGCAGGCGGTGTTGAGCCTGCCGTTCGACATCGGCGGAAGGGCGATCACGATCACCGCCAGCATCGGTATCGCGGTGTTTCCCGAAGACGGGGGCGATGCCGCGTCGCTGCTCAAGCACGCGGATACCGCGATGTATCACGCGAAGGGCGAGGGCCGCAACAACTGGCAGATGTACAGCAAGACGCTCACCCACAAGGCGATGGCTCGGCTGAGCCTGGAGAACGACCTGCGCCGGGGTCTGCAGGACGACGAGTTCCGTCTCGTCTACCAGCCGCAGGTGCTCGCGCAGGACGGCAGGATCATCGGCATCGAGGCGCTGATCCGCTGGCAGCATCCGGAGCGCGGCCTGGTGTCGCCCGACGAATTCATTCCGGTCGCGGAGGACAGCGGACTGATCGTGCCCATAGGCAAATGGGTGATCCGCGCCGCCTGCGACCAGATGCGGGCGTGGCAGCGCGCGGGCGTGATCACGCCGAGGGTCGCGGTCAACGTTTCGGCACGCCAGTTGCGCGCACCGGAATTCATCGGCAGCGTCGCCGCGATCATCGCCCAGACGGGCATCAGCGCCGACCTGCTGGAGCTCGAGCTGACCGAGAGCGCCTTGATGGACCCGGATGCGCGGCGGATCGACGAGCTGCATCGCCTGCGCGCGCTTGGCGTGCACTTCTCGATCGACGACTTCGGCACGGGCTATTCGTCGATGGCCTATGTCAAACGCTTTCCCATCGGCACGCTGAAGATCGATCAGAGCTTCGTGCGCGGATTGCCCGACAGCGTCAACGATGCCGGCATCACAACCGCGATCCTGGCGATGGCGCGCAGTCTCGAGCTCGATGTGATCGCGGAAGGGGTGGAAACGGGCGAACAGCGCGCGTTCCTGCAGAACGCGCAGTGCCGGAAGATGCAGGGGTATCTGTTCAGCCGTCCGGTCCCGCCGGAAGACATGGAACGCCTGCTGCGCGAAGGCTACATCCGTGTCGGCCCGGGCGCTGCCGGACCGACCTCGATCAGATCGTCAGCCGCCGCAACGTCTCCGGATCCCTGATCACCGCCTTCTGCCGGGCTGGCGGTGCGCCATACAATGCGGCCGGCGGGTTGGTTTCGAGCCGGGACAGGATCTGTGCGTCGCCGCAGCGCGCGTCGAACACCACGGCGACCTCGTCGGCGGCGATGCGGCCCAGCGTGAAACACGTTTGACCGAGCTTGGCGTTGATTGGTTTGAGAACGCCGCTGGCGACGAGATCGCCTTCCGGGGCGCTCCCCGCGAGCTGCAGGTCGTAGACGCGCGGTTGCGACTTCGCTCGCGGCGTCATCGAGAGCACCGCGGGGAGTCCGATCAGTTCACGCCCAAGCGCATCTTCCGGCGTGTTCTCCGGCATGCCTTCGACGACGAGCGCGACCTTTCTGCCGCCCGCCGTGACGTGCTGCAGGAAGAAATTGCGGGAAAACTCGTCGGCGACCTTGCCACCGATCGCCTTCATCGCCTCGCCTTCGCCGGCCCAGCTGCCGAGCCCCTTCGGCAGGGTCGTATTGAAATAGATCTCCTCGCCGGTCTCGCGATCGATGCACTTGACCGTCCAGGACGCGAGCGTGTACTTGGTGATGACGACACCCGACGCCTCGAGCCGGGTCGACAGCTTTCTGATCTGGACCTCGCCTTCCACCGCGAAGTTCGCACCCGGTTTGGCCTGGGCGGCACGGTCGCCTTCGTCCGACCACGTGCGAAAGCCGAACGCCTTGATGCGTTCCTTCAGCAGATTCTCGGCCACCGGCGAAGGCTGCGCGGGCGCACCGGGCTCCCCGGCGTCGCGTGCGGTGATTCGCACCGAGATCTTCGGATCCCCGCTGGCGCGGATGAGTTCGACGCGCTCGTCGCGCGACATCTGGTTGAGCGACTTCTGCAGCGCCTTGATGTTGACGACGGCCTCCGTGGTCATCGACATGAGTCCATCCTTGCCGAGGCGGGGCGGACTCTCCTGGACGACCGTCGCGATGTAGGTTCCGCTCTGCGAAAGCAGCTTGCTGCTCAGGAGGTCGTAATTCCTGGCGAGCGAGTTCGGGTCGAGCAGCAGCCCGAGCGCCTTCGCCACGAGCTGGCTCTTCGCATCGGCGCGCAACTCGGTCTGGAGCAATGCCTTGTCGTTGCCGTACCGAGGATCACGTGGATCGATCAGTCCTTCCGCGGCAATCGTCATCATGCCCGGCTCGGCCTTCGGTGCCGGGGGCGCGAGCGCAGGCGTCGATGCCGGCGGGGCGGGCGCCGCCGGCGGCGTGGTTGCAGCGGGGACCGCCGGCGCCGCCGGCAATTGCGCAATCACGGCCGGACCGGCGGACGGCCGGTGGAACGTCATCCACAGTCCTGCGCCGACGGCAATGGCGACGATGCCGACGACGATCGCGATTGCGGGCGTCTTCGATTTCCTTGCCGGCGGCGGGGCGGCCGCGCCGACGTTCGCCGGACCGGTCGCCATCATCGTCGCAGTGCTGGCGGGTGCGGCAACGATCGGTTCCGCTCGCGCGGCGGGCGCCATCAGCGTAGGGTCGCCCGCGGGCGGGCTCTCGCCCTGGGTCACCGTACGGAGGGCCGCCGCGAACTCCTCCGCCGTCTGGAACCGCTCGTCGGGGCGTTTGGCGAGCGCCTTGCGCACGACGGCATCCATCGCGCCGGGCACCTGCACATTGAATCTCGACGGCGGCAGCGGATCCTCCTCCAGCACCTTGTGCATGGTGGCAGTGGACGAGCCGGTGAAGGGGCGCTCGCCGGTCAGGAACTGGTAGAGGATGACGCCGGCGGAGAAGAGATCGGACCGACCGTCCACCGGCAGCCCCATGATCTGCTCCGGCGACATGTAGCTCGGCGTGCCGAGCACCGTGCCCACCTGGGTCATGTTCGACGATTCGATGTGGGCAATGCCGAAATCGGCGACCTTGACGCCGCCCCCCGCGAGCAGAATGACGTTCGACGGCTTGATGTCGCGATGGACGACGCCCAGGCGGTGCGAATAGCCGAGCGCGTCCAGGATCTGCGACATGATGCGCACGATGTCCGCGGTCACGAACCGCTCGTTCGCCTGGAAATAGTCCTTGAGCTCGCGGCCCTCGACGAACTCCATCGCGATGTACCAGACGCCTGCGTCTTCGCCGAAATCGTAGATGGCGACGATGTTCGGGTGACTGAGCCGCCCCGCGGCCTGCGCCTCGCGCCGAAAACGCGCGATGACGGTCTCGGCATTCTCGCCGGCGAGCTGATCGGCGCGGATCGTCTTGAGCGCGACGCGCCGCTTGATCATCGGATCGTACCCTTCGTACACGACGCCCATGGCGCCGCGGCCGAGCTCGCACCGGATCTCGTACTTGCCGAGGTTCGTCATCTCTGCCATCCGTCGCTCCTTGCGTACTGCGCGCGATTCGAATCGTCGCCCGATGGAAACGGCGACGCCGGCGGCAGGCCGGCGTCGTCCGCTCCGATCGTCAGCGGATCACTTGTACTTGCTGTCGATTTCCCAGACGGATTTCTGGATCAGGCGCTGGACCATCGTGTCGAGCGAAACGCCGCCCTGCTGGGCGTTGGAGACGCCCATCACGGACGTCGAGGTCGCGCCGACTTCCATCTTCTCTTCCGTATATCCGGTGGCGACCTGCTCCGTTGTCTCCGCGTTGATGATCTTGTAGCGCATGCCGATGATCCACACACCGGTCGATTCGCTGGTCTGCACCGAGCCAACGCCGACGGTGGCGGCCGCGCCGCCGCGCGATCCCCATGCGCCGAGCAGCCCGGCGACCGCGCCGAGCGCGCGGCCGTCGAACCCCGATTGGGCGGCGGCGACCTGTTCGGTCTTGAGGACGTCGAACTTCACGACGTACTTCGTGCTCTTCAGCTTGCCCATGCCGAGAAACTTGCGCGCCGCCTGGGGATCGCCGAGGTTGTAGGCCAGGGTGAACTCGTTCAGCAACGGGCCCAGGTTGGAGCGCTCCAGCACCTGGAAGTTGGCGCTCGTGAGTTCGATCTCGCCGAAGTCCGCGATGTTGTTCGCCGTGAACTTCTGCAGGAACGTCGCGTTGTTGCTCTTGATCTCGCCCGGAAGGACGATCAGCGCCGGGCCCTTCTTGCCGGCATTCGTGTATTGGATCGGCTGGTAGATCGCCTGATCCGCGGCGGCGTTGGCCTTCTGCGATGTCGAGCTTCCCGCCGTCGGCGACGGATTGCCGAACGTCGGTTGCGCCGTCGCGACCGAACTGCTCGCGAGCAGCGCCGCACCGAGCGAAAGGTGGATGAATATCGAGCAGCTGCGAATCCTCATGGCCGTAGTTCCCTTCCAGTTCCCGGCAGCCGGACAGGCTACCGGAGGTTACGCAACGGGTGCCGTCATTTCGGTGCCGGCTTTCCCCCGGAGGCCAGACCGGCATTCCTGCAATAGTCGCCGTAGAGCCTGGCGACGACTTCGTCGGCCTGCTCGTTCACGAGCGTCAGCGCCATCCGCGAAACGTCGGCGCCGGAATAGGAGCTGGAGGTGGCCTCGACATCGGAGATCGTGCGGCCGTTGGCGCCAGACAGCGTGAAGCCCATGTTCACCGCAACCTGGTTGACCGGCATGACCGGGTTCATCGTCGCGCTGGACGAGATCAGTCCGCGGAGCACGAAACTCGCGCCCAGCCGCCGCGCCGCGGACAGCGCGGCATCGGGATCGTTGCGAAAATAGGCGTCGATCTCGGCCTGCGCGATCTGCTTCCTGATTTCCTCGGGCGTGTACGTCGCAAGGCCCAGCGAGCGCAGGCGACCGTTGATCGCCTGGAAGTGCGGCCCGTAGTTCTGCTGCTGCGCGGCGATCATGCCGTTGGACTGCCGCTCGCCGATGATCACCATGATCTTCTTGCCCTTGAGTTCGGCTCGGCACGGTGTCGAAAGCTGCTGCGCGATGCGATCCTGGCGCGCGTCTTCTTCTGCTTTTGCCGCGGTGTCCGGCTGCGAGAACTTGAAGCCCTGTGCGCCGACCGGGTCCATCGCGAGCGGGACGAGCAAAGCGAAGAGCGCGAGGGCGGGTCCCGTTCGCATGGTTGGTCTTGTCGGTCGGAGGTGGACGATGCATTCGACGGCATCGTGGAGGGTAATCCAAGCGAGCCCGGAAATCCAGTCGCGAGGCCGGCGATTGGCGTGATGTCATCGTCGAACGACGCTGCCCGCGCATCACGCATGGACAAGTTGTGGGCCACGACAGCGCGTCGACGCGGCGCGTACCGAAAGAACTGCGATCGGTCAGCCTGACCGACGCAGCCGCTCGCTGCGCCGGCGCAAGCCGTCGACGGCGACCATCAGCAGCAGCGAGGTCGCGATCAGCATCGTCGCCGCCGCGGTGATGGTGAGGCTGATGTTGTCGTTGATGCCGGCGAACATCTGCCGCGGCAGCGTGCGCTGACCGGGGCCGGCGATCAGCAACGCGACGACGACCTCGTCGAACGACGCGGCGAACGCGAACACGGCGCCGGAAGCCACGCCGGGTGCGATCAGCGGCAGCGTCACGCGGCGGAACGTGGTCAGCGGCCGCGCCCCGAGGCTCGCCGCGGCGCGCAGCAGCGTGCGGTCGAAGCCGGAGAGCGTCGCCAGTACCGTGACCACGACGAACGGCACCGCCAGCGTCGTGTGCGCCAGGATCAGCCCGGCATAGCCGTCGGTCAGGCCGAGCGGCGCGAACGCAAAGTAGACGCCGACCGCGACGATGATCACCGGCACCACCATCGGCGAGATGATGAGCGCAAGGATCAGCCCCTGACCGGGAAAGCGCGCACGCCACATGCCGAGCGCGGCGAGCGTGCCGAGGAGCGTCGCCAGCGCCGTGGCCGAGACGCCGACGATGAGGCTGTTCCAGACCGAAGGCAGCCAGAACGTCGACGTGAAGAAGTCCTGGTACCAGCGCAGGCTGAATCCCGGCAACGGGTAGAAGAAGAACGAACCCGACGAGAACGACAGCGGGACGATGATCAGGATCGGCGCGACCAGGAAGACGAGCACGAGCGCGGTCAGCACCGCGAGACCGCCGGCGGCGACGCGTTGTCCGAGGGTGTCCGTGCCGTCGCGCATTGCAGGTCTGGCCTAGCCGAGTCGCATCTTGTCGATGCCGACCATCCGGTCGTAGACGGCGTAGAGGGCGAGCGTCGCCGCGAGCAGCATGACCGACAGCGCCGCCGCCATCCCCCAATTCACCGTCTTGCTGGCGTAGAAGGCGATGAAGTAGCTGATCATCTGGTCGTCGGCGCCGCCGACCAGCGCCGGCGTGATGTAGTAGCCCAGCGCCTGGATGAAGACCATCAGGCAGCCGGCGCCCACGCCGGGGAGCGTCTGCGGCATGTAGACGCGCCGGAATGCGGTGAACGGCGCCGCGCCGAGCGACGA
>Ga0209253_10005287_pt1 | contig 11203 bp, 9 predicted proteins | sample FrelakmetBRP12BR_FD_187145 | JGI IMG/M metagenome (GOLD analysis project Ga0209253, IMG submission 187145) | Freshwater lake sediment microbial communities from the University of Notre Dame, USA, for methane emissions studies - BRP12 BR (SPAdes)... | ecosystem: Environmental > Aquatic >... | reverse complement strand
CAGAAGCTTGGCGTTCTCCCGGGTAAAGACCGCCTTGATCTCCTGGTCGCGTTTTTTTTTGATGACCGCCAGGTCCATCGAAAGCGGCATTGCCTCGAGAATGGCTTTTGGCTGCGGGATCTCCTGAACGTATTCGAAGCTCATGTTCCTCTAACCTCCTCAGACTGACGAGCTGAAACAGAACCACTATAACCACTGGTACGCTGCGCGGGCACACGGTTCAATGACATGTCAGGTGCGGATTTTAAGACGCCTTCATCTGTGTGTCCCGACAAGGTCGGCACCCGTGGCTACATCGGGTTTGTTTTACTATTTTGTTTTACTTCGTGGTAAAGGTCATGATACCGTGTGTTTTGCAGTATAAAAGCCGGAGCGCCTCCAAGTCAAGCCAAAATAGCCGGGGCCGGCCGAAATAACGCTGGTTTTTTCAGCGCCAATATTGTATAAAATGCCTGTTATGGGTAAACAAGGCACACCGGCGAAACGTCCGAAAAAGAAGGGAAGCCGCTACGACCGCATCGTCTTCTGGGGGATCATCGTTGCCGCCGCTGCTATCGGCCTGCTGCTCTGGGGCCCCTTCCACAAAGCGAAGAAGCCTGTGAGCGGCAAGCCGCCGGTCGCGGGAAAGCAGCGGGAAATCACTGCCGTCGTAGCCATCGTGATCGACGACCTAGGCCAGGACATGAAGCCCGCGCAGGACCTGCTCGACCTGCCGGACAGGATAACTCTGGGGGTCATGCCCCGCCTCCCCTTCTCGAAAAAGATCGCCGAGGCGGCACGCCGGAGCGGCCGGGAAGTGCTGGTCCATATCCCCATGGAGGCCAAGGTCAGGAAGGAAAAACGCTCCTCCCCCGGCATGCTCCGTTCGGATATGACGCCCATGGAGTTCATCGCCGCGGTCAACGAGGACATTGACTCCGTTCCCGGCGCCGCAGGCACGAACAACCACGAAGGCTCGTCGCTTACCGAAAATCGGGAGGCCATGACCTTCCTGATGTCCGAGCTCAAAACGCGAGGCCTGTTCTTCCTTGACAGCATGACGAACCCGAAAAGCGCGGCCTATACCGTTGCCCGGGAGTTCGGCCTGAGATCGGCCCGGCGGGACGTGTTCCTCGACAATGACGGCAACAACCCCGCGGCGATCCGGAAGCAGCTCAACGAGCTCGCCCGGACGGCGAAGCAGAACGGCAGGGCCATCGGCATCGGCCATCCCCACCCGGCGACGATCGCCGAGCTTAAAAAATGGCTCGCCACGATCGAGGACCAGGGCATCGAGGTCGTGCCGGTGTCTTTCCTGGTGAAGTAACATTAAACCTGCGAGGTTGGGATGTTGGGAGGGTAGGAAGTTGGGAAAAGACGCGTCCAGACACTCCGCATCCTACCTTCCCACCTTCTCACCTTCCCATCTTCGTGCTTCTTCTTTCTAATCAATGATAACCCTCGGCATAGAAACTTCCTGCGATGAGACCGCTGCGGCGGTGCTCAGGGACACGACCGTTCTTTCGAACATCGTATCGTCGCAGGTGAAATTGCACGAACAGTATGGCGGCGTGGTCCCTGAGCTCGCTTCACGGGAGCACTTGAAGAACCTCATACCCGTCATCGGCGAGGCCCTGTCGGCGGCATCGGTAACGCTGAAGGATGTCAACCTCATCGCCGTTACGTCAGCGCCCGGGCTGATCGGCGCTCTCCTCGTCGGCGTCTCGGCGGCCAAGGCCATTGCCTACAGCCTCGGCATCCCCTTCATCGGCGTCCACCACGGCGAAGGCCACATCCTTGCTGCTCACCTCGAATATCCTGATATCGGCTATCCCTACGTCGCCCTGCTTGCCTCGGGCGGGCACACCGCGCTCTACCACGTGCGGGAGTTCGGGAAGTACACCCTGCTGGGGCAGACGCGGGACGACGCCGCGGGCGAAGCCTTCGACAAGGTGGCGAAGCTGCTCGACCTCCCCTATCCCGGCGGACCGGTCATCGACCGCCTGGCGCAAAAAGGAGATCCGAGGGCGATCGCTTTTCCCCGGGGGCAGCGTGAAGGAGATGACTTCAGCTTCAGCGGGCTCAAGACCGCGGTCAGGAACCACATCTCGCTCTTCCGGTCGAAGGACAAGGGATTGGACCGGTCACTGAACATCAACGATGTGGCTGCAAGTTTTCAGGCGGCCGTGGTGGAGACCCTGGTGGAAAAGACGATAAAGGCGGCACGTGAACAGGGAGTGAGCAAGGTCATCGTAGCGGGAGGCGTGGCGGCGAACAGCGCGCTGAGAACTGACATGCATCGGTCATGCGGGGAGGCGGGCATGACGCTTTACCTTCCCGGCATGGGCCTCTGCGTTGACAACGCGGCCATGGTGGCCTTAACGGGATATCTTCACTACCAGCGGGGGGAGCGGTCGGACCTCGATCTGAATCCAAGAGCGAGGGCTGACCTGTAGCAAGGGGCCGCGGGGAATACCCGAAGGTCTGGCATATCTCGGACACGACCGCACCTAGCCTACTTCGACCTTCTTGCGCATTTTTCCCAGTAGCACCGCGGAAAGAAAGAAGTTCGGAAACTCCTCCTGCCTCACCGTCTGGTAGAAATCGCAGGCCTCGCAGTTCTTGAATTTCTGCGCGAAGGTCCCCTGGACGACCCCCTTGCAGAGCGTTCCGCTCACCACCCAGCAGGTCCGGCCGGCATTCGTGCCTTCATGGATCCCGTCCAGCGCATCTTCAGCGGCGGCCGGACACAGTCCCTTGTCATGAACGTGGAGGCCCTGGGGTTGCCTGCCGCATTTCTTGAACTCCCAGCAGTTCAGCTTCGTAATTCTGTCGTTCATGGTGAGCCTCCTTCGTTGCTGCTCGTGCTTTCCCGAAAAAATATGCAGGTCCCGCGTTCACGATGGCTCCCGCGGGGTCTGCTGCCATCCCCTGGCGCACTGCACTCTTAATAGATCTCAAATTTGTTGTTGCTGTTCTCGCCGTTCTTTCCGTTCTCGCCTCTATTCCCCCCGTGTCCGCCCGGGTCCGTCTTCACCCCCGCCGGCCTGCTGCCCGCGTGCGCTGGGGCCAGCTCGGGCCGAAGCTGTCGGGGCCGGGCCGTCTGCCCGTGTTCCAGCGCCCTTGCCCGCTGCGGGGCACAGGAAAGCGCCGGAGCGGTGGTTTCTCCGCTCCCGCTGATCTTGAAGAAGGAAATGGTCTGCAGGAGTTCATCGGCCTGCGACGAAAGCTCCACCGACGTCGAGGATATCTCCTCGGCCGCGGCCGCGTTCTGCTGGATCACATGGTTCAATTGCTGGATCGACGCATTGATCTGATCGGTTCCGCCTGCCTGCTCACGCGACGACGCGGTGATCTCCTGCACCAGCCCTGCCGTCCTCTGAATGTCCGGCACCAGCGTCGCAAGCATCGTCCCGGCATGTTCGGCCACCTGCACGCTTGAACCGGAAAGCTTGCCGATCTCAACGGCCGCAGTATGGCTCCGCTCCGCAAGCTTCCTCACCTCCGCCGCGACCACCGCGAAACCCCTGCCATGCTCCCCTACCCGCGCCGCCTCGATCGCGGCGTTCAAGGCCAGGAGATTCGTCTGACGGGAGATCTCCTCGATGATCGTGATCTTCGCTGCAATGTTCTTCATGGCGGTGACCGCGTCGGCCACCGCTTTGCCGCTCTCCTGGGCTCCGGCTGCCGACTTGAGGGCGATCTTTTCCGTCTCCATGGCGTTGTCCGCGTTCTGCCTGATCGTCGCGTGCATCTCCTCGACCGATGATGAGGCCTCTTCGGCCGATGCGGCCTGTTCCGTCGTACCCTCGGAAAGCTGCGCAGCGCCTGACGACAATTGCTGACTCCCGGTGGAAACGCCATGTGCCGCGTTCTTCACATCAGCAACCACGTCGCGCAGTGTCTTGACCATGGTATTCATGGCCTTCCCGAGCATACCCACCTCGTCGTTGCTCCTGATCTCCACGCTGAGGTCAAGCTCCCCCGAGGCCATTTTTTCCATCGATGTCTTCAGTGAGGCCAGCGGCGTCACGATGATCCTGCGGAACAACAGATAGACGACGCCGGAAATGACCACCACGGCACTAAAACATAGTGCAACGATGATCCCCTGCGCTTTTCGCGTCGCCTCATTCACGTATTTCTTCGTGAACACGATCCGTACTATGCCAATCTGGTCATCCCCCTGTTTGACCGGACTGGAGAACTCGATCATGTCGGCCTTCTCGCCCTGCTCCTTGCCAACCTTGGTCAGGGGGTTGCCCGTTTTGTCCTGGATGACCGCCGAGAACACTTCCCGGTCCCGGGAAATGTCCTTCACGTACCCTTCGAGGTACGTGAAGTTGTAGGACATGATCGGTTCTACAGAAATTGCTGCGAGGAACAGGGAGGTGTTCTTCCCTTTTTCCTCCAGTTGGTGCATCAATGCCGCTTTCTGGCTCATTCCAAGCGTCACGACCAGCGCTGCGGACACCAGCATCAGCCCCAGGAGAATGCCCACCAAGAACTTCCTTGTTACCGTCCAATTGTTATTACGGTGCATCATGGCCTTCCCCTTATACTGCACACCAAGTAACTCGATGTCCATGCATTGAGGCTCCCTGCAGCAAGCTGCCGGGAATGCGCTCGCTCCTGGATTCAACTGCCCCGGGACGGGAAAGCATCCCCCATCCCGGGGAGACGCGCTGCTTTTCTTACAGCGCTCCCGCTGTCCTGGCCGCCTGCCGGAGCAGATCATAGTCCTTGTCGGCGACCGGCGTAAAGCCCGTTATCTTTGCGGGACCCGCCGCCTTTTGCGCTTCGGGGCTGTTTGGCTTAAGCTTCAACAATGCCGCCTTCACCGTCTCTGCCGAGGATTTACTCATCTTTTTCGTGCTGAACAACGGCCAATTCGGATAATAGTCAGTATAGGCAACGATCTTGATCTGCGAGAGATCAACGACCTCTTGCATCTTTTCGAGGTCGTCCTCTCGGATTCCTCCCGCGTCAGCCGCCTTGTTGAACACAGCCATGGCAACGTTCGTATGCTTCTTGGCAAAGGGAAGCTTGATGAAGTCCTTCTGCACGTCAAGGCCTGCCTTGCTGAGCGTGAGCATCTGGAAGACATGTCCCGCTGCGGAGTCCTGTTCCACGAAAATGAGCTTTTTGCCCTTCAGGTCCTGGACCTTTTCGATGCCGCTGTCCTTCCGGGCAATGATTATACCGCGGAACTTGGTGCCGGCCTTTTCCGAGGCAAGCCCGAGCGTATCAAGCGACGCATCGTCCTTTTTGAGCTGTACATACACAAGCGGATTGGCGAAGCCCATGTCGACCTGACCGGAAGCAATGAGCGTCTTAAAGGCGTCAAAGTCCTTCGGGATCACCAGGCTGACCTTTTCGCCCGTCTCCTTGCTCAGGTAGTCCGCAAGAGGGCTGAACATTTCCGTCATCTCGGTGGCGTTCAGCCGGGGCAAAAGACCGAGCTTAAGCTCTGCAGCGCCGGCGGTCCCCGGTGGCACCATTATTCCGACCAGCAGCAGAACCGCAAGGGTCCACACCAACGATATCCCTGTTTTGATCATTGCATCCTCCTTATCCCTCTCAGTCTTGCCCGCACACTCCGGGTGCTGTGCGGGGTCCTACGCCGCCGGTTGTGCAGCCCATGCTGTTTCCGTGATGTCCCGTATGCCCTGCACCACGCCGAGCTCGTCAGAGGAGAACACCCGGTCGATGTCAAGGATGATGATGAACCGGTCGTTCTGGCGGCCCATCCCCTTGATGAACCCGGTGTCAAGCTTCGTTCCGATGCGCGGCGCGGGTTTAATGCTCTCCCCGTCCAGATCAAGCACCTCCTGGACCGAATCGGCAAGGAGGCCCAGGATGAGCATGTCGCCGTCCACCATCGCCTCAACAATGATGATGCACGTGTTCACTGTCACATCGCCCGCCGGCATCCCGAACTTGGTCCGCAGGTCAACCACCGGGACCACGCCCCCCCGGAGATTGATCACTCCCTGCATGTAGTCGGGCATGCGCGGCACCTTGGTGATGATCGTATAATCCAGCACCTCCCGCACCCGTGCGATCTCCAGGGAAAACAGCTCATCCTCCAGGTTGAACGTCAGGTACTGTGTTGTCTCACTCACCGTTCCGCCGCGCATCGCTAGTGCCTCCTTCCCCGAAGAGGGAGCGTCCGCTAGGACTCCCTGCTGGTACGAACTGCCGCTCCGTCGAGCTGCCATTGTTTCGCCGGCTGAGGCCGCCCGAGGTAAAACCCCTGCGACAGGGGGACTCCGAGCGCCTTCATCACTTCGAATTCCTGCTCCGTCTCGATCCCCTCGGCGATAAGGCGTGCGCCCATCGTCTTCGCCATTCCCGTCATGCAGTACACAAGATCCTGTTTTCTGCTGTCCCGGTCGATGCCTTTGATGAAGATCCGGTCCAGCTTGATGAACTCGGGCTCCAGGTAAAGCAGGTGATACAGATAGGGTGAACGGACGCCGATGTCATCCAGGGCCAACCGGATCCCCAATCGCCGAAACCGGTGCAGGACCGCTGAGATAGGCTCCGTCAGCTCACGATTCGTTGTCTCCGAAACCTCGAACACGATGCGGGACGGGTCGATCTGAAGCTCATAGAGGAGGGAAAGAAATTCATTCAACATTGACGTCATCCGTATCATCGTCGCGCCCAGGATGTTGATGAAGATCAGGGTCTTGTCCGGCAGGTTCTTTCCGGTCCTGACCGCCGAATCGATGCAGGCCCGGTCCAGGACAAGCCGGGTATCTTCCGGCAGATACCCGACCTCGTTGAAAAGCCTCGCCGGGTCCGCAAGCAGCGTGCCTTCAGGCCCCCGGAGAAGGGACTCGAATCCGATGGACTTGCGCGTCGCCGTGTCCGCGATGGGCTGAAATGCGGTGGAATAGAAGCCCCGGAACAACAGGCTCGTGATCGATCTGACAGCCTCAGGCTGTGTGTACATGGCTCACTATCCCAAGCTCGTTCAATGCATCAGAAAGCGTCCTGAACGAGACCGGCTTCTCAAAATAGTAGTCGGCATGGAGATGATAGGCGTCCTTCATCACATCGGGCCCGCCGTAGCCTGTCATGATGATGACCTTGGTATCATTGTCGCGGGCCTTGATAAAGTCGAGGATCGCCAGCCCTTCCCGGGACAGCGCCCCTCCCAGACGGACATCGGCGATCACCGCGTCATAGCACACGGTCCTCACGAGCAGCATAGCCTGCTCGAAGGTGTCGGCGGTGTCCACATGGAGCGCCGGCCCTTTCAACATCTTTTTCATGGGATGCAAAAAAGCGACCTCGTCATCGACGATCAGGATGTTCCGGTGCATAGACGCTCCTCCCCTTATTGCGCATTGCCTCTGTCCCTCTAACAGCAAGGGCCGTGCCAGATATCGGGACCCGGGAAATGGCTTGTTTATCAGCGGCTTTTCACCGCGAAGGGAAGCCGGGAAGTCTCATTCTTGCTTGATGGAGGTCTCAGGGGTGAGATACTACGGAGAGAATTGGAACGGAGAAGAGTGGTTAAAACGACAGGGAGATCTCCTTAAGAACGTCATTCTCACATTGATTTTGAGGGGGAATCCAGTCAGCCTCTGAATCCCCGATTAAATCATTCGGGGATGACGAACTAAAAGAATTAAATACTGTCCTAGAGGAACTTACTATGTATCTTCCCGATGGTCCTTGAGCTTCCGGTAGAGCGTGGCACGGGAGATATCGAGCGCTTCGGCAACCTTCTTCATATCGCCGCCTGACTCCGCGATGAGGGTCTGAAGATAGTCTTTCTCCATGTCCTTGAGCCCCTGCGGTTTTTTCTGGCCGGGAGCGACGGAGAGGGCGCCGCCGAGACCGGGGAAATGCTCGAGCGTGAACTTCCCGCGGCGCGCGAGGAGTATGGCCCGCTCCACCACGTTACGGAGCTCGCGAATGTTGCCGGGCCAGCCGTAGGACCGCAGCAGGTCCATCACCCCGGGAGGGACCTGCTGTTCCGCGCATCCCGCCTGGCTGAGGAAGTACTCCACCAGCTGCGGGATGTCTTCGGTCCGCTCTCGGAGCGGAGGGAGCGTGATGGGGAACAAGTTGATGCGGAAGAAGAGGTCGCTCCGGAACCTGCCCTTCTGCACTTCCCCGGGCAGATCTTTGTTCGTGGCGCAAATGAGACGGAAATCGCTCTGCCGGGCATGGGTCTCCCCGACCCGCCGGTAGGTCTTCTCCTCGATAATCTTTAAAAGCTGGGCCTGGACCGGATGGTCCATATCGCCGATCTCGTCGAGGAACAGGGTCCCGCCGTCGGCGACCTCGATCAGTCCCTGCTTGCTCTGGTGCGCCGACGTAAAGGCCCCCTTGGCATGGCCGAACAGTTCGCTGGCCATCAGGTCTCCCTGCAGCATGGAGCAGTTGAGTTCGAGCAGCGGCCCCGCCTTGCGCCCGCTGTGACCATGGATCCAGCGCGCGCATACCCCCTTGCCGGTGCCGGTCTCTCCCTGGAGGAGCACCGGGGAATCGTTCTCAGCCATGAGGACCGAGGACTCCCTAACCTTAGCCATGGAGGGGCTCAGGCCGAAGCAAGGCTCTTCGTCCTGTTTCTTCATGCGCTGCGTCAGCCGGTCGGCGCGCCGGAGCGTCGAAAGTTCCAGGCTTTTGCGCAGGAACACATGCAGCCCGTCCATGTCCACCGGCTTCACCAGGAAATTGTCGGCCCCCAGACGCATGGCCTCGACGGCCGTGGGGATATCGCCCTGGCCGGTGATGACGATGACGGCCGTATCGGGGTACTCTTCACGGAGCGACCGGATCCAGTCCAGACCGTTCCCGTCCGGCAGGTTCAGGTCGAGCAGGACGGCGTCGAACCGCCGGGACTGAAACGCCTTCCGGGCATCGGCGAGGCTCAAGGCCTCCACGGTCTCGTAGCCGGCCTTCGAGAAGTACCGGCCATAGCCGAACAGCACCGCCGGTTCGTCGTCAACCATCAGGATCACGATCTTCATGGAATAGGGCTCTCCTGGAGGGGAAAGATAAGGGATGCAGTGCATCCCGGCGGCGGTACATTGTTGGACAGGCTGATGCTGCCGCCGTGGGTCTCCACAATATGCTTGACGATATTCAGGCCGAGTCCGGTCCCGCCGCGGCGGGTCGTGAAGAACGTGTTGAAGATGCGGGGAAGGACCTCCGCGGGGACGCCTTCCCCGCGGTCCGCCACGCGGACCTCCGTCGTGTTCCTCCGGCTTGCAAGGACCTCGATCGTGATCGCGCTTCCTTCGGGACTGTGCTGGGCAGCGTTGTCCAGAAGGTTGATGAACACCTGCTGGAGCTTCTTGACATCTGCCAGAAGAACGACGTCCTTCCCGTCGGTCGGATGGGACAGGACCACCTCCCGTCCCTTGCCCCACTTCGACTGCTTCCAGGCGTCGATGGACAGCGCGCAGATATCGGCAAGAGACTCCTGCCGCAGCAGGGACCTCTCCACGGGCTTCCCCAGTTCCAGGAGATCGTTCATGAGCGTGGTCAGCCGGTCCACCTGCGTTCGCATGTGCATCATGAAGGTGCCGTACTCCGGGTTGCCACCTATCTCCTGGTCCAGCGCGTCGGTCAGTGCCATGATCGCGTTCAGGGGATTCCGCACCTCATGTGCCACGCCGCCGGCAAGGTTGCCGATGACCTCCATCTTCTGGGCCTCCCGTAGCTGGGCCTCCAGTTTTGCCTTTTCCTCTTCGGCCCGCTTGCGGTCCGTGACATCGCGAATGAAGTTCAGCGTTGCCTGCTTGCCTTCCCAGGTGATCATGACCACGGTGACCTCCACCCAGAGGACCGCTCCGCTCTTGTGAAAGACCCGGAACGCGTAGTTCGTGTCGGTCTCTATGCCGGCCAGCCGGTCCCGACGGCGCTGGAGCACCGCCTGCCGGTCATCGGGATGCAGAAACTCAAAGAACGGCCTTCTCATCAGTTCCTCATACTCATACCCCGATATGCGGGAGGCCGCGGCATTGATGTACTTTACCTCCCCGCCGAAGCTGATCACGTAGATGGCATCGCCGGCGTTCTCAAGGATCAGCGTCAGTTTTTCCTCGCTCGCCCGGAGGGATTCTTCGGCCTTTTTCCGGCTGGTGATGTCCCGCACGACGTGGATCAGCCCCGCCATATTCCCGCTCGCATCAAGGCGGGGGATGCCGCGGATCTCCAGGTATCGCCCCAGATGTGTTTCAAACATCTCGTGGACACTGGGCTTGCCAGTCCTGAAACTTTCGCAGCTGGGGCAGCGCTCGGGCGGGCAGTCGGCGCCGTGGTAGTACTGAAAACACTTGGCCTTGCCCACCTCGAGCCAGGGAAGGCCGAGGATCGTTGCGGCGGCCTTGTTCGACCGGATGATGTTGAAGTTCTCGTCATGGATCGTGATCATGTCGGTAATGGTGTCGAAGGTATTCTCCCAATCCTGTTTCGACAGGGCAATGGCGGTCTCGATCTTCCGGCGTTCGGTCACATCCTGGACCATGGACAGCGCCCCGATGACCGACCCGTCAGCTGCCTTGAGCGGCGTATTGTACCAGCTGCAGATGATCCGCCGGCCGTCCTTCGTAATGTTCTCATTCTCGCTATGGGCGGTCGTATCGCCTTCGAGGAGCCGCTTCCATACCCCGGCCACATGCGGCCTCGCTTCCGGCGGAACGATCAGTTCTTCGGCATGCCTGCCGAGAGCCTCCTTCGCCGAATAGCCGAAGACCGTCTCCGCCGAGGGGTTCCAGAGCTCGACCCGGAAATCCCGGCCCCACAGGATGAAGCTCAGAGGCATGCGGTCGATCAGAAGCTGGAGACGCCCCCGGCTCTGGCGCACCTCCTCCTCCGCGCGCTTGCGCTCCGTGATGTCCATAACGATGCCGCGCAGGCCGGCGGGTTTGCCGTCCCGTACGACCAGCGAAGTGAAGAAAATGACGGGGAATTCCTGGCCGTCTTTGCGGATGGCGATGTACTCGCGGGCACCGACAGTCTCGCCCCGCAATATCCGCTGAATATCATTGAGCGCCTGTTCCCGCGCGGCCGGAGAGATCATATGCAGCGTATGCAGGCCCGCGGCAAACTCCTCGGGACCATAGCCGAAATAATCGAAGGCGCTTTGGTTCGCGAAGATGAGGACCCCGTGCAGGTTCGCTTCAAAGACCGGCTGGGGCAGCAGGTCCGCGAGCTCGCGGAACCTCGCCTCGCTCTCCTTGAGCTGGTCCATCCA
>Ga0209253_10005286_pt1 | contig 11204 bp, 8 predicted proteins | sample FrelakmetBRP12BR_FD_187145 | JGI IMG/M metagenome (GOLD analysis project Ga0209253, IMG submission 187145) | Freshwater lake sediment microbial communities from the University of Notre Dame, USA, for methane emissions studies - BRP12 BR (SPAdes)... | ecosystem: Environmental > Aquatic >... | reverse complement strand
CCGGATCGACGCGTTGACTGCGCTGAGCTGGGGGCTGGTCGACGAGATCGCTTCCTGAGCGAACGGGATTCTGAGCGTCGCGGTGGCGCTCCCCTCGCAGAGCGGCTCGGGCCAGGATCGCCTCGACGTCAGCTGCGCGACGTCGCCGCGCCCCTCCCCGCTCTGCGCCCAAAAAAGCTTGCGTCGCCGAGGGAGATGCCGCTCACGTAGCCCGCGGCGGCGATCCCCAGTGTGGTGCGCCCGGCGGCCCATAGCCCGGGGATCGGCTCGCCGTCGGGATCTAGCACCTCACCTGTCGCAGCCGTACGCAGCCCACCGAGCGTGAAGGTCGCCCATTGCAGCGACCCAGGACGGCAGTCGATCGCTGCGAAGGGCGCCCGGCTCAGCGGCGTGAGAAAGGACGCCTTCTTGTGGAGCAACGGATCTTCGCCGCGCGCCGCATGCCGGTTGTAGAACTCGACGGTCGCAACGAGGGCGCCCTCCGGCAGCCCCATGCCGCGCTCGAGATCGGCGATGCTCTCTTCCACGTGCGTCGCCGGGATGCCGGCGAAGTCTCGCTCGTAGATCGGCTCGTCGGCGACGAACCATGCCTCGCCGTCCTGGCGCAGCAACGTCTCCTGCCCGATGCGTCCAGCGTAGGTGTCCTCGTTCACGAAGCGTTGCCCAAAACGGTTGACGAGGATGCCGCCCCCGAACCGATTCGGAAACGCGATCGGGAGCGCGACCTCGCCGGCTTCCATGCGGGCGATGTCCGCCCCTGCGCCCATCGCCATACGGATCGCGCGCCCATCGTCGCCCTCGACCGCGAGCTTCCAGCTGCAGCGAGAGAGCAGCGGCGCGTGTCGCGCGAGCATCGCGGCATCGTTCGCGAAGCCGCCCGCGGTCAGCACCACCCCGTGCCGTGCACCGACGAGCCACTCCGCGCCACTCTTTCGAACGACCAATCCAACGACACGGCCGTCTGCCTCGACGACGAGAGTCTCGCAGCGCGCGTCGGCCACCACATGCGCACCGCTCCGCTCGACCGCGGCAAGAAGCCTCTGCATCAGGAAGCCGCCCGCCGCAGCGGGATGCCTGGGCTTATGCGCACGCGGAGCGGGACGCGCGATGCGGTCGAAGGGAAAGGCGTCTTCGCCGCCGGAGTAGACCAGGCAGTCGTCCCCGGGCGGCTCCATCGACGGCTGCGGCCAAAAGCTCTCCTTGAAGGGAACCCCCTGCCGCACCAGCCAATGGAAGTGCTCGACGCTCTGCTCGCAGTAGACGCGGACCTTCGCCTCGTCCACTCCGGGACCGCACGCGGCCACGAGGAATCGCTGCATCTCTTCCGGCGTATCGTCGAAGCCGCAGGCCTTCTGCACGGGCGTGCCGCCGCCCAGGTAGAGCAGGCCTCCCGAGAGCGCGGAGGTCCCGCCGCCGGAAGCAGCGCGCTCGAGTACGAGGACGTTCGCGCCTGCATCGCGCGCCGCGATCGCCGCGCAGGCGCCGGCGCATCCGAGGCCCACGACCACCACGTCCGCCTCCTGGTCCCAGCGTGCAACCCGAGACGCGGGACGCACGTCCGACGCGTGCAGCTCGTCGTGACGCGCCGTGGGCAGGCTATGCCTTTCCGATCACGGCATCGGCGAAGCGGCGAAGCGCATCGATCTTCTGCTGCACCGTCTGCGTATCCTTCTCGTAGGCGTTGCGGAAGCCGACGATCGCATCCGTGACGCCCATCTCCTCGAGCCGCTTCACGCCGTCCAGCGTGTAGCCGTCGAGCGAGATGACGTGCACCTCGAAGGGAAGTCCCTCGCGCCCATACTCCCTCCGCAGAGCCTCGAGCCGTGCGAGCATCCTGCCGAGCTGCTCAGGATCGCCCCCCGCGTGCATCCAGCCGTCGCCGAGCCGCGCTGCGCGCCGGAGCGCCGGCTCGGCGTGTCCGCCCACCAGGATCGGAATCGGCCTCTTCGGCACCGGGCACAGACGAATGGGATCGAAACGGTAGTGCTTCCCTTCGTAGCCGAAGAACTCCCCGCCTGAGAGCCCTCGCACGATCTCGATCATCTCGTCCATGCGCGGACCCCGCGTCTTCCAGTCGGTTCCGGTCACCGCGAAATCCTCGGGCCAGGGCGAGAGGCCGACGCCGAAGCCGAAGCGATCGTTCGAGAGGACAGCGACCGATGTCGCCTGCTTGGCGACCAACACCGGATGCCGGATCGGAAGCTTTACGACGAAGGTCGTGAAGCGCAGCCGTTCCGTCAGCGCCGCGAGCGCCGGAATCAGCGAAAAGGGCTCGATGAACGGCTTGTCCTCGAGAAAGCGCCTGTCTCCGTCGGGTGTGTACGGATAGCGGCTATCGGATTGCTTCGGGTAGCAGAGGCTATCGGGGACTATGAAAGAGCTCCATCCGGAGTCTTCGGCCGCGCGCACGAGAGGCGCGTAATGAGATACATCGCACATCGATTCCGCATAGGAAAAGCGCACGCAAATGCCTCCTGACCCGTATCGGGCTCTGCGATCTCAGATGCTTTCGGCCACGCGAGCGGCACTGAGCATCGCGCCCTGAACATATCCGACGCCGTCGCAGTCTCCGAGCAGCTGAACCTCGACAGTGAGGCCGCGAAGCGCCTCTGCGAGCGAGCGGTCTTCGCGCGCACCCACGGCGAGGATCACATGGTCGGCGGGGGCGGTCTTCCGCTGGCCGGACGCGTCGAGGTAGAGCACGCCGGCGTCGTCGATTGCCAGCGTACGCGCTCCCGTCACGAAGCGAACCCCGTGTGCGCGCGCCTCGAAGAGAGCGCGCCAGCGCCGCGGGAGTGCCATCTCGGGCGCGAGTGTCGCCCCCTCTTCCAGCACGGTCACCTCGCGGTCGCGCTCGGAGAGGAACTCGGCCAACTCGACGCCCACGAGGCTCCCGCCGACGATCACGATGCGACGTCCGAGCGGCATCCAGCGGCGACTGAGCTCGCGGGCGAGCGCCATGTCCTGCGTTGCGCCGACCAGACGTCCGGCTTTGGTGACGGCGCGCTGCACGAGCGAGAGCTTCTCCCGGGCCACGTTCGGATCGCTCCCCGTCAGCAGGCTTCGCAGGTCGTCCCCCGAGAGCACGTTCGCACGCTCGGAGCCCGGGATCGCCGGCGCCTCTCGCCGCGCACCCGTCGCGACGAGCACGACATCGGGAGCGATCTCACGAACCAGATCCAGCGTCACCTCCACGCCGAGCCGGATCTCGACGCCAGCCTTTCGCAGCTGCGCCTCGAGGTGCCGAACCAGACGGCCGTTGGGCTCGTAGACCAGCGACGAGAAGTGGAGCGTTCCTCCGAGCCACTGGCTCTTCTCGCAGAGCGTCACGCGGTGGCCGCGAAGCGCCGCGATCCTGGCCGCCTCCATGCCGGCCGGCCCGCCGCCCACCACCAACACCCCCCTCGGCTGCCTTGCCGCTGCAATCTCGAACTCGGCCTCTCTCCCTGTCGCAGGGTTGACAGTGCAGGCGACGTGCTCGTTCAGGAAGATCCTTCCCACGCACGTGTAGCAGTAGATGCAGGGCCGGACGTCTTCGGGCCGGCCTTCCGCGAGCTTGCGCGGCAGCGCGGGGTCAGCGAGCAGCCCCCGCGCCATGGCGACGAAGTCTGCCTTCCCCTCCCGAACGATTGCATTGGCCTCGGCAGGCTCGATGCGCCCCACGGCGATCACCGGGACCCGTACGCGGCGCTTGATCTGCTCGGCAAATTCGACGTAGCCGCACGGCTCGTGGACGAGCGGTGCGTCGGTGAAGGCAACGCCACAGGTCGGGTCGGCGTAGGCGCTTACGTGGATCGCGTCGGCTCCGGCGTCCGCGGCAAGTTCCGCAGCTCGCTGCGCGCCCTCGAGGGTGATGCCGTTCTCGACGCGAAACTCCTTAGCATCGAGACGTGCCCAGACGGCGAGCTCGCCTCCCACGCGCTCCTTTACCGCGCGGATCACCTCGCACAGTAGCCGCGCGCGGTTCTCGATCTCTCCGCCGTACTCGTCGCTGCGCGCATTCGAGGCCGGGGAGAGGAAGGACGAGAGCAGGTAGCCATGGGCGCCGTGAATCTCAACGCCGTCGAAGCCGGCGCGGCGCGCACGCTCGGCGGCATCCACGAACCATGCGACGAGGGTCGCCATGTCCTGTTTCGTCATCTCGTGGAGGGCCATCTTTGCGCCGGGCCTCGAGAATGACGCGGTGATCGCGGCGATCTCCTGCGGCGCGAGATCGTTCATCAGGTCGCCGAGCTTTCCGGTGACCGCCGAAGGCACCCAGAGCGGACGCCCGGCCGCTACGTCCTGGGTCGCAACCTTCCCAGCGTGCTGGAGCTGGATGGCGGCCTTTGCCCCGTGGGCGTGCACACGGCCTACCAGCGCTCGGAGCCCTGGCAAGAAGATATCGTCGGAGATCGCCACCTGCTGCGGAATGCAGGCCCCGGCCGGATAGGCGATCGCCCCGACTCCGACGATGACCATCCCGACTCCCCCCCGCGCCCGCTCCTCGTAGTAGCGCTGGAGGCGCTCCCCCGCGTGGCCGTCCCTCTCGGCGAGGTTCGTCCCCATCGCGGACATGACGATTCGGTTTCGCAGCTCGATCGGGCCGATGCGGCCCGGCGCCAGCAGATGATCGAAGGAAGCGTGCGCCCGCATGAAGAGACTGCCTCGCTGTTTCGCCGCGGCCAGCGTATCATACGATACGGTGCGTGTCGGAATTGCGCTGATCGAGAGCTATCGCTTCTCGAGCGACCCCGTAGAGCTCGGGATCGGAGGCCTTGCTGCGCGGGCTCGGCGCATCGAGGAGCTCGGGCTCGACGGGATACTCTCGTCGGAGACTGCCGGCCACGACCCCTTCTTCCCGCTCCTGATCGTCGCGGAGCATACGACACGCGTCCGGCTCTCGACCGGGGTGGCGATCGCGTTCCCGCGCGCCCCTCTGGTCATCGCACAGATGGCGTGGGACCTCCAGCGTCTGTCCCGGGGCCGCTTCACCCTCGGGCTCGGAACGCAGGTGAAGGGACACAACGAGCGGCGTTATGGTGTGCCGTGGACCGGTGCACCCGGCCCGCGCATGCGCGAGTACGTCGCCTGCCTGCGGGCGATCTTCCAGACCTTCCAGCACCCTGAGGCGCCGCGCTGGTTCGAGGGAACCCACTACCGCTTCTCGATGCTGCCGCCCGTCTTTTCGCCCGAGCCGATCGAGCATCCGCATATCCCGATCCAGATCGCGGCGCTCAATCCGTACATGTCGCGTCTGGCCGGAGAGGCTTGCGACGGTGTCTTCGCGCATCCCGTCTGTACGCCGAAGTACGTGCGAGAGGTGATGCTGCCGACCGTCGCCGAAGGGGCGCGTGCAGCCGGGCGCCCCTTGACCGACGTCGAGATCGTCCACGCGCCGATCATCGTCACGGGCCGAAACAACGCGGAGGTCGAGGAGGAGAAGGGGCTCCACCGGCGCCGCATCGCCTTCTACGCCTCGACCCGGACGTACCACCCCGTCTTCGAGCTGCACGGCTGGCAGGACCTCGGCATGCGCCTCCACGCGCTCTCGCTCGAGGGTCGCTGGGACGACATGGCGAAGCTGATTCCGGAGGCGATGGCGGCCGAGTTCGCGACCATCGCTCCGCTGGCCGAGCTCGGCGATGCGCTGCGCGAGAAGTGGGGCGGACTCCTCACGACCCTCAACCTTCCGACGGGCCTCCCGCTCGAAACCGACGAGGAGCGCCGGCAGGTCCGCCGGCTGGTGGAGACCCTGCAGCAGGCCTAGACACTACCCCTTCCCGCAAGCGTCGTGCGCCGCGACGTAGCCGAACGTCGTCGCGGGGCCGAGCGTCGAGCCGGGGCCCGGGTAGGTGCGGCCCATCGTCGCCGAAGAGCAGTTGCCGATCGCGTAGAGGCCGGGGATCACGTCTCCGTTCTCGCGCAGCACGTGGGCCTTCTCATCCACGCACAGGCCTCCCTTCGTCCCGAAGTCGCCCGCGTACGTCTCCATCGCGTAATAGGGCGGCCTCTCGATCGGCGCGAGGCACGGGTTTGGCTTCCTATTCGCGTCGCCGTAGTAGGTCTCGATGACCGTCTCGCCCCGGTGGAAGTCGAGGTCCTTGCCGCTGCGCACCTGCTCATTGAACCGTGTGACCGTGGCGCGCAGGCCGGCCGGATCGACCCCGACGAGCGTTGCAAGCGCCTCGATCGTGTCGGCCTTCTTCAGGTACTCCCGCCGGATCCGGCCCGGGAGCGCCCAATCGGGCTGCTGCGCGCCGGGCAGAAGCGGCCCCAGCGGGTACTTCGCGCGCGCCGTGGCGTCGAAGATGAGCTGGCACGGAACGGTCGCTGCATCCGCTGTGTTCTTCGCGTACATCGCGTTCACGACGTCGTTGTACGGAAGCGCCTCGTTCACGAAGCGCTGCCCCTTCTTGTTGACCATGATCGTTCCGGGCAGCGACTTCTCGATGACGAGAAGCCGCGCGCGCGCCTCGCCGGGCACGACGGTCGTCGGGCTCCACCAGGCGTCGTCCATGAGGTCGATCGCAGCGCCAATCGCAAGACCCATCTCGATCGCATCGCCGGTGCTCGTGGGGTTCGCGGCGCTCCACTCGGCGCGCGTGGGGCTCGGCAGGTACTTCTCGCGCATGCTCTGGCTCGCATCGAACCCGCCCGCACCGAGCACGACTCCCTTCGCCCCGCGGATCCGCATCGGGCGCCCATCGCGCTCGGCCACGACTCCGACCACGCGACCGTCCTCCACGACGAGCTCGCGCGCGGGAGATTCGAGCCAGAGCGGAACCCCGCGATCCAGAAGCGACGCGCGAAGCATCCCGACCAGCGCATTTCCCATTCCGAGCTTGCGATCGCGCGCACTCCGAAAGCGCCACGGAAGATCGAGCCAGTAGCCCGCCATGAGCCGCAGCATAAGCGCGACCCAGCCCGGCGTCTTGCAAAACAGAATCCTCGCCTCGGCAACCGTCATGGAGACGCGGCCCATGATCAGCTCCTGAATCGCCGTCTCACGCATCTTCAGAAACTCGTCGCCCAGATTGCGCGAGTGGAAAGCCTTCGGTTCGAGAGCGCGCCCTCCGGGGCGGCTTCCGGGTGCGTTCGGGTAGTAGTCCGGGTACTCGGGTAGCGAGACGAGGTCGACGCGTGTCTTCTCGCAGAGGTACTTCGCCATCTTCGGCGACTGATCGAGGTACGCCCGCAGCCGCTTTTCCGCAACGGAGCCGGCTGTCACGGCCAGCAGGTACGCGAGCGAGTCATCGTAGCTGTCCGTGATCCCGACGCCCGCCATCAGATGGTTGTTCGGGACCCACAGCCCGCCGCCACTCATCGCGGACGATCCGCCGTAGAGAGGCCCCTTTTCGAGGAGCAGTGTCGTAGCGCCGAGGTCGTGCGCGACGATCGCGGACGTCATCGCGCCCGCACCCGTTCCGACGACCAGCCAGTCGATCGTGTGGTCCCAGCTCTGTCCGCTCATCGAAAGCCCCTCCTGTGGCTATGCGCTGCGTACCGCAGCCTCCTACCGCCCTTGAAAGCGCGGCTTTCGCCGCTCCCGATACGATCGCGGCCCTTCCTGCGCATCCTCGGACTTCTGAACGCGCTGAAACAGCGCGTTCTCGAGCACGAACGCCGGTTCGTGGTTCCATGCGCGCACCGCGATCTCCTTCGCCGTTCGGACCGCGAGCGGACCGTTCTCGCAGATCTGCTCCGCGAGCTCCATCGCCGTCGGCATCAAGCGATCGAGCGGCACCACGCGGTTCACGAGGCCCACATCATACGCTCGCCTCGCGTCGATCGGGCGGCCCGTGAGCAGGATCTCCATCGCGACGGCCCACGGAACCGAGCGCGGCAGCCGCACGTGGGAGCCGCCGGCCGCGATCATCCCCCAACGCACCTCGCCGAGCGCAAAGGTCGCGTTCTCGGCCGCGACACAGAGGTCCGTCCCGAGCACGAGCTCGAGGGTTGCGAAGCCGTTTACCGCGCAAATGATCGGCTTCCAGATGTCGCTGTAGATCCGCTTGTTGGGGTCTTCGTTGATCTTGTAGCGGCCGGAGGTGACCGCCGGAATCATCGTCTCGAGATCGCCGCCCGCGCACCATGCCTTCTCGCCCGTTCCCGCGACGATCGCGACGAGAAGACTCGGGTCGGCAGAGAAGTCGTCGAGCGCGGCGTAATAGGCGTCGATCATCTCCGGCGTGAAACAGTTGCGCTTCTCCGGACGGTTCCAGGTCATGACTGCGATCGCGCCGTTCTTCTCGTAAAGAAAGTCGGCCTTCTCGCTCACGCGGATCTCCCCTCGCCGCTCGCGCGACGAAACTTCGGCAGCGTCACCTCCGGCATGACCGCATCGAACGTAACCTCGACGCTCATCCCCTTGCGAAGCTCGTCGGGCGGGCAGTCGACGACCTGGCTCACGATCCGAACGCCCTCCTCCATCTCGATCACGACGGGCGCGTACGGCGCATCATTCGCAAACGCCGGGTGCATCGGGCGACGGACGACCGTCCACGTGAACACCCTCCCCCGCCCGCTGGATCGCTTCCATTCCCAATCCCACGAGCCGCACTTCGCGCAGGTCTGACGGGGCACGTGCCGCCACGCACCACACCTCGTGCAGCGCTGGAAGCGAAGCTCCCCGCTCCTGCAGTGCGCGTAGAATTCAGCGGCCAAATGGCGGAGAACCGGGACAGGCCTCGAGGTCAAGCTCACGAGGCCCTCCCAAGAACGACGACGCTGCCGTCGCCGAAGTCTCCAAAGCCGGTCACGATTCCGATCTTCGCATCGGGAACCTGTCGCTCGCCCGCCTCTCCACGAAGCTGTTGCACGGCTTCGACGAAGTGGTTCATGCCGAGCACGTGCGCCTCCGAGAGCAGGCCGCCGTGCGTGTTGACCGGAAGCTCGCCACCCATCTCGATGCGCCCGCCTTCCACGAAAGGCCCGCCCTCGCCCCGCTTGCAGAAGCCCATCTCCTCGAGCTGCTGTATCACCTGAAATGTGAACGGGTCGTAGATCTCGGCGAAGTCTACGTCGGCGTGGGTGATCTCCGCCATTTCGAACGCGCGAGAGGTCGCATGCGTGACGCCGAGCTCGAAAGGATCCACACGCGTCACGATGTCATCGGCCGGAAAGGGCTGGCCCTGCCCGAAGCCGACGATCGGAACCGCCTTGCCCGGAAGGTCGCGCGCGCGCTCGGTGGTCGTCACGACGAACGCCGCTGCTCCATCCGCCTCGAGAGAGCAGTCGAGAAGGCGATACGGGTCGGAGATCATCGGTGACGCGAGGTAGTCGTCCAGCGAGATGGGTTTGCCACGCATCAGGGCGTTCGGATTCTTCTGGGCATGTGCGCGACACGCGACCGCCACGGCTCCAAGCTGCTCGGGCTTCGTGCCGAACACGTTCATGTGCAGCCGCGCCAGCATCGAGAACCATTGCACAGGCGCTGTGAGCCCGTATGGAAAGTAGTAGTCGCGCGCGTTGGCGCCGCCGGACATCGCGGAGACGTCCTGCACGACGACCTCGCGCACGCGACGCCCGGCGTAGCCCCACCAGCCGCCGGGGATGAGCACGTGACTCGCGAGCTCGTTCGTGACGGCCATCGCGGCGGTTGCGATCGACGCACCGGGCGCCGCGCCCCCGAGGTGCGAGGTCATCTGGAAGCGAAGATCCGCAATGCCGAAGTGCACCGCGAATTCCTCCGCGTTGTCGAGCCCGAAGAAGGGAAGGATGCCATCGATCTCGTGCGGCCGAAGCCCGGCGTCCCCGATCGCGGCCTCCGCCGCGCGCAGCTCGAGCGTTAGATTCGTGCCCTCCGGCGCCTTCGCGCGCCGGTACTCGGTGTGCCCGATCCCGACGATGCAGGCCTGTCCGCGAAGCGACGGCATCTAGTAGATCACTTTCTCTTCGACGAGCTTTCGGTACTCGGCGTCCGAAAGCCCGACGATCTCGCGGAAGACCGCCTCGTCGTCCTGCCCGATTCGCGGGCCCGGTCGCACGTCCACGGAGAAAGCCGTCGTCTTCACATATCGGCCGTAGATCGTCTCGTGAAATCCAAGCGGATGCTCGACCTCGACGAACGTCCCGCGCGCACGGAATTGCGGGTCGAGCAGCAAGTCTGCGATGCTCGAAACCGGTGCCGCGGGGACGCCGTGCTCCTGAAGCTGCGTTGCGAGCGCACGATCGTCGAAGCCCTTCGTCCACGCAGCCAGCTTCTCGTGCACATCGTCGATGCGCGCCACGCGCCCCGCGGCGGTCTTGAGGACGGCATCGCGCGCCCACGCGGGCTCGCCCATCGCACGCACGAGACCCTGCCACTCGTCATCTGTGACCGCGGCGATCGAGATCCAGCGGTCGTCCCCCGCGCAAGGGAAGACTCCGTGTGGCGCGCCAGCCCCGAGCGGGTGTCGATTGCCCATCGGGCCCGACACGCGGCCGTTCATCACGTAGTCCATGAACGCCGGCCCCACGAGCTGCACGATTCCTTCCTGCTGCGAGAAATCCACGTGCTGTCCCTCGCCCGTCCGCACGCGATATGCGAGCGCGAGCAGGATGCCGAAGGCGCCAATGATCCCGCCAAGCGGGTCGGCAAAGGCGTTCTCGACGGGAATCGGCGGCCCGTCGAGGTAGCCCGTGAGCGAGTCGAGCCCCGTGATGCTCGAGAGGCTCATGCCGTAGGTGCGGATGCCTTTCATGGAGCCCGTGAGCCCGGCCGCAGGCATCGACGCGAGAATCACGTCGGGCCGCACCGCGCGCAGCTTCTCGTAGCCGAGGCCGAGCCTCTCCATGACACCCGGGCCGAAGTTCTCGATGGCGACGTCGCAGCATCCGACGAGCCTGCGCGCGAGAGCCTGCCCCTCGGGCTTCTTGAGGTCGATCGCGACGCTGCCGTTTCCTGCCCAGCCGGCGTGGTTCTGGAGGCTCCGGTCCGGGTCGCGCACGCCGCCCGTGACCTTGACGGCTTCGAGGACCGAGCCCCAGGAATGGAGAAACAGAACACCGTAACCTGCCCGTGTCTCAAGGACAGTGCGGTCGGCGCCCGCGCCGCAGATGACCAGCGCCTTGTCCCGGATGAGAAATCCGCGGCTGGCCTGGACGGGCGTGCGGTGTTCGAGACAGTTCCCGCAAAGCTCTTCGGGATAGGCCTCCGGCCGCGCGGTGTAGGTACCGGCGGCGACGCGTAAGGTGTCCCCGTCTGCGGCCTGATCGATGGCGCTTTGCAGATCTCCGAAGGG
>Ga0209253_10005285_pt1 | contig 11206 bp, 10 predicted proteins | sample FrelakmetBRP12BR_FD_187145 | JGI IMG/M metagenome (GOLD analysis project Ga0209253, IMG submission 187145) | Freshwater lake sediment microbial communities from the University of Notre Dame, USA, for methane emissions studies - BRP12 BR (SPAdes)... | ecosystem: Environmental > Aquatic >... | reverse complement strand
CTCGAACGCCCGCAGCCGGTCGCGCGCGTTGCCGGCCATGCGCTCTTCCTGCGTGGCCACCGAAAAGGCGGTCACGCCGATCAGCGTCAACAGCGCGAGGAAGATCAGGCCGACCACCAGCACAGCACCGCGCTGACGGATGCCACCGTCACCAGCGGTGGTCAAGCGGAGTCTCTTCCCTTGTTTCATGGCAGACGATTGCGCAAAGCGACCGTGGTTGTGAAGACCTGGCGCAGCCTTCGATCGGCTGCCGCTGTCTGGGCGTCGACCACCGTATCGCCGTCGGTATCGCGCAGGTAGATCACCTGGCTCCCGCTGCCGGCGACGGCTTCGGCGCTCACCGCAACCAGGCTCACCCTGACGCTGGAAACGCGGTCCCACTGGTTTGCCGCGGTGACCTGGGCCGCCGTCAGGTAGGCGTCGACCGCGCCGTCCGCGGGTATGTCTGTATCCGTGCCGAACAGAAAGTCGAGGTCCTCGACGTTTTCCACGACCTCCTCGGCACTGGCGTCCTTGAAGCGGTAGAGCGACGGCCTGCCAGCCCGATTGTTACCGATGAAGTACCCGCTGGGACCTGCGCCAAACCGGGCAACGAAGGCGCGCGACTGCGCCCTGAACGCGGGGCTGATCCGGTGGCTGGTCGTATTGGCTCCGCCATTCAAGTTGCCGGCGTGCACTACCGTCGTCGAGTTGGTGCCTGGGCAGTTGCTCTGGTTGCCGACGCTTGTCGCCGTGAACACCGCGGCGCGCTCGCAATCGGTGACAACGAGGAACTCGCCCGGCTTGAAGCCGGCGCAGTTGTCGGCAACCTTGATGTTCGCATTGACGACGTTGCTGTCTTCCGTGATGTAGGTCTTCGAAGTCACTTCGAGCTTGGACATCAGCACGACATCGCCACGCACGCGCGCGATCGTGGTTGGGTTGGTGAAGCCCGCCCCGTCCTCATGGCCGAAGATTCCTGCACCGGTGGGCAGCGTCGTTGGCACGGGGTTCGAATAGATGGTGATGCTTGCCCCGCGCGAAAGGCAGCCCATGTAACCGGCCTCCCGCAGATCGCGGGAGATCCATTCGAGCGCGAAGCGACCCGTTTCCTGCACGCGTGCCAGCGCCTCGTTTGTCCGATAGGCGGCGCGCGAGCCGACATAGACGTAGACGAGGGAGCTGAGCACGGCCATGCTGATCGCCACGCTGACCATCAGTTCGGTGATGGACAGGCCGCGCTGGCGGTCGATGCGAGCGCTCATGGTCAGTTCGCCAGTTGCGCGGTGATCTGGAACTGCGATGTCTGCAGCGCAGCGCGCGCCGCATCATCGGCGGTGGAGCCGCGCAGAACGCCGGCGCCACGCGTGTCGTCCCACTGGACGACGACCGTTACCGCCGCCCCGTTCACCGCCACCGACCCGGTACCGCCGGGCAGTGCCCGCAGTCGCAATCGCCAGTCCTGCAGGTCGCGGTCGGCGCGCGCTGTCCCCGTAGGCGCGGCATCGCCGAGCGCCAGTACGTAATCGCCCGCGTTGGCGACGTTGACGCGCATCCGCTCGATCACGTCGTACGCCAGTTGCGCCGCCTGGCCGCGATAGATGGAACTCTGCCCAACGCGCAGGCCGCTGGCCTGCAGACCGGCGAGGCCGAGCAGGCCGATCGAGAGCACGACGATCGCGACGAGGACCTCGACCAGGCTGACACCGGCCTCTTTCCGAACGACACGAGCGGATCTGCGCACAACCCGACGGTTCAACACTGCCGGCCCCTCCCAGTTGTCATGGGCTTGTACAACTTGTGACCGCTGCCGTGCCAGTGGCGGTGTCAACGATCAGTTGCCCCGCGCTGTTCGGCGCAGCGGCGCGGACGCGCCCCGAATCGTTAACCATGACTGCACGCGAACGAGCGCGGCCATCAGCCGTCGCCACGACGCCGCCATAACACAGAACAAAGATGTACTGATTGGGCCCGCCCGCGGCGCGGCCGCTCGGCGTAAAGGCGAGAAAGTCGGGAACGTTGCGCGATGAGTACAACGTCAACGGTGCGCTCATCGGTTGGCCAACGCTAAGCAACTCTTCACCCGCGTCGCGCTGATTGTTACCGCTCGCCGCACCAGCTGCCGGAAGGTCCACAAATACTTCCCAGCCCTTGGTCCACTCGCGAGTTGCAGATCCGGCGGCACGCCGCACGACGACGTTAGCGCCTCGACGGATCGATTCACTACGGGCAAGGTCCAGTGCGGTCGTGAATTCGTTGGCGCTGCTGTCGAGCCGGTTGCGGGCAACAGCCTCCAAGAGGTTCGGTGCCACGACCGCCGCCAGCACGCCAAGAATCACCACCACGATCATCATCTCGATGAGCGTGATGCCGCTGCTACGTCTGCTGGGCCGGATGACCACGTGTCTCGCCGCTCTTCGGATCGCGGTCTGCTGATCGGAGTGATCGCATCCCGCAGTTCGTCTGGATGAATTCTCGCCCCGGCGCTCCGTGCGGATTAGGCGGTTTAGATGACCGGTGTTCGCGCTCCGATAAGTGGAGCTGCGTGCTCCAGCACATCGGTCACGCCCTCCCGCATTCCCGCGATATGCGCAATCGGGACGCGAATATTCCGCTCGCCGCGCGCCGAGGATTCACTGCGCTCCATTCATGTGTGGCGAGATGATTTCGCAAGCCTAGAGTGAATCGGGGACGAACAATGAACACTGCGCGGAACACACGGGCACAGCAGTTTCAACGCGGCGCGAGCCTGATCGAAGCAATGCTGGCAACCTCGATCGCCGGCGTGCTCACCAGTGCTGCCATGCCGGCGATGACCGACGCGATGACGCAGCAGCGCCTGCGCGCTGGCAGCAGCGATATGTTCGCCACCTTCAACCTCGCGCGCTCGGAGGCAATCAGGCGCGGCAGCGCGGTTGCCGTCATTCCGGCCGATGCGCGCGACTGGTCCAGCGGCTGGAAAGTCTTCGCCGACGACAACGACGACGGTGTGCAGGACCCCGGCGAGGACACGCTCGTCGAGCGTCCACCGGTCGCGGCCGGTATAACGATCCGCCCGTACTTCGGCGCCACCTATTCCGGCAAGGTGTTGTCGTACAGCGGCGAAGGGCGCTTGCACCGTCCGGGCGCGCACCGCCTGGTGATCGGCCGGCTGGTACTCGCGCTAGATGGCGCAACGCGATCGCTGTGCTTTGCTTCGCTCGGCGTACGGGCTGTGGCCGCGCCCACCTGCGACTAGCCTCGTCGCCGGCCTAAACAGGCCGCGAAGGGAGCCATTGATCGACCGCCACTGCCGCGGAAGCGGAAATGGCGCGCCCGGCGCGACTCGAACGCACGACCCCTGCCTTCGGAGGGCAGTACTCTATCCAACTGAGCTACGGGCGCGAGGGCGTGAGTTTAGCCGCATGGCGCGGGCGGCCGAAGCAGCGGGCGGCCCGCCCCTATAATTTCTCGCTTGCCTACAGTTCACCACGCCCGCAGCGGCGCGTTCCCGGGATCGCCCAGATGTCAGAACAACACAGTTCTCCGATCAAGACGCCAAAGCAGTTGATCACCGTCGTCGTGCTGGCCTTCGTGGTTCCGGTGCTGATCATCGTGCTGCTGGTCAAGTACGTGGTGGGCGAGAAGTCCACCGGTGCGGGCGCCGAGGCGATGACGCCGGAGGCGGTCGCGGAGCGGTTGCGCCCGGTTGGCTCGGTGGTGCTGGCGCAGGCCTCCGGGCCGCGCACGCTCAAGTCGGGCGACGTCGTCTATGGAGCGGCGTGCAGCGCCTGTCACGCCACCGGAGCCGCCGGGGCGCCGAAGACAGGCGATGCGGCCGCGTGGGCGCCGCGCCTTACGCAGGGCTACGACACGCTGCTCAGGCACGCGGTCGAGGGCTTCAAGGCGATGCCGGCCAGAGGCGGCAATGCCGACCTCGATCCGATCGAGGTCGCGCGCGCCGTCATTCACATGGCCAACCAGTCCGGGGCGAAATTCAAGGAACCCGATCCGGTGAAAACCGGCGAACACACTGGCCAGCAGGTCGTGGCCGAGGCCTGCGGCGCCTGCCACGACACCGGCGCAAATGGCGCGCCGAAGGTGGGCGACTGGGCGGCCTGGAAGCCGCGCATCGAGAAGGGGCTGAACACGCTGTACGAATCGGCGATCACCGGCCACGGCGGTATGCCGGCGCGCGGCGGCATGGCGAAGCTGACCGACGCCGAGATCAAGCGGGCGATCGAATACATGTTCAATGCCGGCAAGCAGGCAGGCAGCGCGGCTGCGCCCGCCGCGGCGCCGGTTTCAGTCGCGGTTGCCGCAGCGGCACCGGCGAAAGACGATGCCGGCAAGAAGCTCTACGAGACCGCCTGCGTTGCCTGCCACAGCACCGGCGCTGCGGGAGCGCCGAAGCTTGGCGACAAGGCAGCTTGGGCGCCGCGCGTCAAGGCCGGTATCGACGGCCTGGCCGCAAGCGCGATCAAGGGCAAGGGAGCGATGCCCCCGAGGGGCACGGCCGGTGCGGCGTCGGATGCCGACATCCGCGCGGCGGTTGAGTACATGGTGTCGCAAGCGAAGTAAGGCCGCGCCGAAGGCCACCGGCGACAGACAAAGCCCGCATGCGCCGGGGAGATCTGTTTTCGTCGCGACATTGAGCCAGCCGAGTCGGACAAGGCGCTGTGCCGTCAGGAAGGCGGGGGACGACCACCACCGGGCGCAGCGTCGCCCTTGTCCGGCAAGTGCGCAAGGGCAGCCTGAAGAGGCGCGCGGCGTACGGAATGTGCGCCGCGTTTCAACCCGGCCCTCGAGCCGGCCGCCAACGCTTGGCAGATTATCTTGCGACCGCGGCGCGAGCGCGACGCCGGGCCGCGCCCACGGCAAGCAGCGCGATACCGGCCAGTGCCATCGACGCAGGTTCGGGCGCGCCGTTACCGTGATCGACTTGGAATTCGCCCGCGATAAAGACCGCTGAATCGTACGCGTCAGTACCCCCTTGGCCTCTGGGACCAACGTCGGCGATCGCGAGCTTGATGTCGTACTCCACGCCCGCACTGACGTCGACCAGAGCGGTCAGCACTCTTGTGAAGCCGTCGTACTGAATGTCAAAGGGCGCAGTCGCGACGTCAAAATCGTTGTTGACGAACAGGCCGCAGTTCACGCCTGGCCCCGGCGGCGGAGTACCGCGCGACGCACTTCCACAATTCACGGTACTGATAGCGACCATAGCCTTGTTCAAGCCGTCGACCCACAGGCCGAACACGTCGTCGTAACCGGTCTCAAGCTCGTTGTATTCCTCGGAGGCGAAGACATACGTGAAGCGCAAGGTTCCCGCTGCGTCCGGCCTGACGCGCAGCGTCAGCACATTGGCATCTGTGGTTAGCGCTCCTCCGAGCAACGCAGAAAGGTCGGCATCACCCGGGCCACCCGCCTGCCCTGTCTCAGAAGCACTGTTGTTCGGACCCACGGCGGCCTTTGCCGTCCCGGTCGTTAAGATCACGCCGCTCCCGATTCCAATTCCGTCAGCGCCGCCAACAGTCGTGCCGCCGGAGAACGTTCCTTGTTGCTGCTGATCCTTCGGTGCTGCAACGGTATTGCCGATCAATGTGGCGCCAGGGAGGATCGTGAGTCCGCTGCTGCCGCTGAACAACGAGGAAGCGAGAATATCGGCGTCGCTATACGTAGTCACAAGCAGCGCACCGCTTGCGGCCGGCACAGCAAGTGCACTCGCCAGGCCACACAGGGCCGCTGCGATCTTCGATCGGGGAGTGTTCATTTGAACTTCCTCGCGCATTTACGCTATTACTCGCATAAACTTGGGAGAGCAATAAACATGCCCGCGGCCTGGATGAAGGCTCAAGCCACTGATTTTGAATAGATCTACTGAACTGCCGCTACTCAGCTTCCCAGTGGGTTGTAAAGTTCTTCGACACCATTTGGCTGGTTGCCGATCCGAGATCGTCATACACGCAGCCGTGCCAGCAAGCCGCGCAGCAAAGCCTTTAGCCGTGTGCCGCGGCCTTCAAGGATTCAACTGCCGGTACACCGTCAGCGCCACCGCCGAAAGCTCGTCGCGGCCCAGGTCCCCCGCCAGCGCATAGCCCAACGGCCCGTCGATCCAGTAGAAGACGTTGGTCGCACCATCCCGGGAGAAGCGGAACGCCGTGCCACTGCCGGTGGTCTCGCGCCGCACCAGCAGCGACAGGCGCTTGCCCTGCGCGTTCTCGTACATGAACAGTGCCACCGGCGCGGTGCCCACCTCGCCAGCGGGTGGCAGCAGACGGCCGCCGAGCAACCGGTAGCCGGCAGAAAGCAGTGACGGCGCGCGCACGGGCGTTTCCAGGCGCTTCGAAAGCCAGGCGACCAGATGCTGCTCGTCGCTCGCCTGCACTTCGACCGGGTGCCGCACTTCGGGCATGTAGGCCACATGAGCAAGCGCGGCCTGTCGCGCGATGGTGAGTGCACCGGCCGTCACCTGCTGGCTACCCCACATTGCATGCACCAGCGCGCCGATCACGGCGCCGCCGATGAACGTCGCCGCGAGCCCACCCATCCACCGCCATCGCCTGCGCGGCGGCGCACCGATGCGCAGCGCATGCGGCTCATCGAGCACCGCGTCGAAGGCGCGATGCAGCGCGTCGTTCTGCGCCCTGTAGGCGCGCACCCGCTCCGCGTCGTCGGGTTGCGCGGCCAGATAGACCTCGACCTCGGCGCGTTCGGCCTCGTTCAGCGCCCCGTCGACGTAGCCGTGCAGCCTCGCCTCGTTCACCGGATCACCCGTCATTTCACTCGCCGCAGGCCGTGCCTGTCCGGCGTTCCTTCCTCAAGATGTTGCCGCAGGCGCTCGCGCCCGCGCGCAAGCCGCGACATCACGGTGCCAATCGGCACGGCAAGCACCTCGGCCGCCTCGGCATAGGAAAGCTGCTCGAGCCCGACGAGCAGCACCACCTGCCGCTGATCGTCGGGCAGGCGCAGCAGGGCCTCGCGCAATTCGCGCACCGCAATCGCCGTCTCCGCGCTGGCGCCGTCATCGGCGCGCTCCTGGCCCGCGTGTTCGAGGTCATCGAGCGATTCGGTCGGGCGCGCGCGCCGCAGGCTGTTGACGAACACACCGTGCATCACGGAAAAAAGCCACGCGCGCAGATTGGTGCCCGCCTGCCACAACTCCCGCTTGACCCAGGCGCGCTCGAGCGTGTCCTGGGTGAGGTCGTCGGCGGCCTCGCGGCTGCCGGTAAGCGCGCGCGCAAAGCGGCGCAGGCGCGGGATGAGCGCTTCGATCTCGGCGGCGGTGAATGCGGGCATCGCCGGCAGACGTTAGCGCAGTGCCGGCCCGCGCCGGCACGTGGCGCGTTACGGCCGGGCCAGACGCCAGGCGTTGATGAAACCGTCGCCGGTGCGGTCGCCCGGTTTCTGGTCCTTGCTCCACCGGTAAAGCGGCTTGCCCTTGTAGGCCCACTGCTTGCCGCCGTCGTCGCGTGTGACGATTGACCAGTCGCCGGAAGCCTTGGCGTCGGCGGCGGCCATCAGTGGCGGCCAGTTGGTGGCGCAGGGGCCGTTGCACACGCTCTTGCCGCTGCCCGCGGTGTCCTTGTCGAAGGTGTAGAGCGTCATGCCGTCGACGTTGACGAACACGCCGTCGACCGTCTTGACCGGCGCTGCGCCGACCATCGAAGACATCTGTGCGCAGCCGGCAACGAACAGCGCGGCAGCAATGAGGACGAACCTGCGGATCATGTGGTTTCTCCCACGAGAGTGATGGACAGGGAGAGAACACCGCCGGGAGCGGATCTATTCCCGCCGGAACTAGATTTCCTGCGGATCGACCTCGATCTGCCAGCGCACACGCGGCCCGGGCGGGGCTTCGGCCGCGCGCAACCGCGCCAGCCATTCGCGCAGGAACGCCTGCAGCAGGCTGCGCCGCGGCGCCTCGACCAGCATCTGGGCGCGGAAGACGCCGGCCAGCCGCGCCAGCGGCATCGGCACCGGGTCGTACAGAGTGGCCTGCATTTGCAGACTGCGCCCAAGCGCGCGCGCCTGGGTCAGAAGCGCCCGTGCCGCCTCGAGCGATTTCGCCTGCGCGGTGAGCAGCGCCTGCGGCACGTACGGCGGCATGCCGGCCGCCTCGCGCTCGGCGAGCTGGCTGCGCGCGAAGCCCTCGTAGTCGAAGCGGCGCAGCGCCGTGAACAACGGGTGATCCGGATAGGCGGTCTGCACCAGCACGCGGCTTGGCAGTCCGCTGCGGCCGGCGCGGCCGGCGACCTGCAACACGGTGGCAAAGAGCCGCTCCGGAGCGCGAAAGTCGTGCGAGACCAGTTGCGCGTCGGCGTTGATGACGCCGACCAGCGAAACGCGCTGGAAGTCGTGTCCCTTGGCGATCATCTGCGTGCCGACCAGCACGTCGGTGTCGCCGGCATGAACGGTGGCGAGCGCCGCATCCGCCGCGCCGCGGCGGCGCGTGCTGTCGCGGTCAATGCGCAGGATGCGTGCGGCCGGCAGCAGCGCGGCGAGCGTCTCCTCCAGCCGCTGCGTGCCCTGACCGACCGCGTTCAGGTTCTGGTTGCCGCAGGTGGGGCAGGCGCGCGGGACGCGGCCGCGCCAGCCGCAATGGTGGCAGTGCAGCGCGCCGTCGGTCTTGTGAAAGGCGGCATACACCGCGCACTGCGGGCACGCGGAGAGCCAGCCGCAGGCATCGCAGGCGACCACCGGCGCATAGCCGCGGCGGTTGATGAACACCAGCGCCTGCTCGCCGCGGGTCACGGTCTCTCCGAGCGCCGCGCGCAGCGGCTCAGTCAGGCCGCTGACCGGCTTGTGCTGGCGCAGGTCGATCAGTTCAACCTGCGCCTGCGCCGCCTCGGTGGCACGGCGCGGCAGGCGCAGCAGCCGGTAGCGGCCCTGCATCGCCTGCGCCCAGCTTTCGAGCGCGGGCGTGGCAGAGCCCAGCAGCACCGGCGCATTGACCATCTGCGCGCGCTTGACCGCCAGGTCGCGCGCCGAATAGCGCACGCCGTCGCCGGCCTTGTACGACGGGTCGTGCTCCTCGTCGACGATCAGCAGGCGCAGGCGGGGCAGCGAGGCGAAGACCGCCAGCCGCGTGCCGAGCACGATACGCGCGCGGCCTTCGTGCGCCGCCAGCCAGGCCGCCGATCGCTCGGCATCGGGCAGGGCGCTGTGCAGGCAGACGATTCCCTGGTTGGCGAAGCGCGCACGCAGGCGCGACTGCAGTTGCGGGGTGAGGCCGATCTCGGGCACCAGCAGCAAGGCCTGTGCGTCCGGTTCGGCGGCGAGCAGGCGCTCGATGGCGGTCAGGTAGACCTCGGTCTTGCCACTGCCCGTTACGCCGTGCAACAGCAGCGGGGCGAAGCCGGGCGATGCGGTAACGGCATCGACAGCGGTCTGCTGTTCGGCGTTCAGAGTCGGCGGGGTTGCCGCGGTCGGCGCAGCGGTGTGACTGGCGCCGGCGACGCGCAGCCGCTTCAGCGTCGAGGCCCAGCGCGGACCCGGCGGCGTACGAAGCGCCGGTGGCAAAGCAGCCACCGCGACCTGCCCCCACGGATGCTGGTAGTACTCGGCCGCAAAGCGGGTGAACGCCAGCCAGTCGGCCCCGAGCGGCGCGACTTCGCCGAGCCAGCGCTTGACCGGCCGGATCCTGTCGTCGGCGAGCGGCGCGGTCTCGCTACGGCCGACGCACAGCCCGACCATGTCGCGCCGGCCCACCTGGACCACGCAGCAGGAGCCCGGAACGGCAGCCTCGGCGTCGTCTCCCGCCCGGTAGCTGAGCGGCTGGCCGACAGGCAAATCGACGACGATTTCGGCGTAAGGGCCAGCGGGGGCAGTCACTTTACTTCGACCATCCTGCGAAGAAGCGACGACAAGGGCATGTTTTATTTCGGTTTAATGCCCCACAGGCGCCCTGTGGACAATTCTGTGGAAAAGAAATTGCGACCCCTCCATCGCTGCCATCGAGTTCCGGCCGCCGTCTCGACGGCGGGAAGCGCATCAGAATTTTAGTGCATTTAAATCAATGACTTGCTGCCAGAATGGCGCGCGCTTGACGCCCCATTGCGTGGCCAGGGGCGTCTGCTCTTGCTGAACAGGAGTATGTGAATAAGTCAAGAGGGTTGACGCAAAAAAACGTCAGACCGCTCCGCCAGCCACGACCAGCGAACGACCCTCAGCGCCGCATGCGGCGGCTGACCTCATGCACGGCGTCGACCAGTACCGCCACCGACTCCGGCGGCGTGTGCTGCGAGATCCCGTGACCGAGGTTGAAGACATGCCCGACCCCGTTGCCCAGTGAGCCAAAAGACGCCAGCGCCTGCTCGACTTCGCGGCGGACGCCGGCCTCATCGGCGAAAAGGACCATAGGATCGACGTTGCCCTGCAGCGCACAGCGCTCCCCAATTCGGGCCCGCGCCGAACCGAGGTTGACCGTCCAGTCCAGGCCCACGGCGTCGCACCCGGTATCGGCGATCTGCTCCAGCCACAGGCCGCCACCCTTGGTAAAGACGATAGTTGGTATGCGCTCACCGTCGTGCTCACGCTTTATTTTTCTGACAACGTCACGAATGTAGGCGAGCGAAAAGGCCTGGTAGGCGCCATCGGCGAGGGCCCCACCCCAGGTGTCGAAGACCATGACCGCCTGCGCGCCCGCCTCGATCTGCGCATTCAGGTAGTGGGCAACTGCCGCTGCATTGACGGCCAGTATCCGGTGCAGAAGATCCGGCCGGCGGTAAAGCATCGTCTTGATCAGGCGAAAGTCGTCCGACCCGCCCCCTTCGACCATGTAGCAGGCAAGCGTGAACGGGCTGCCTGAGAAACCGATCAGCGGCACCCGGTTGGCAAGGGCGCGCCGGATCTCGCGCACGGCGTCCATCACGTAGCCGAGCGTATCGCCGATGTCCGGCACGGCCAGGCGGGCGACATCGGCCTCGGTGCGGACCGGCCGCTCGAACTTCGGACCCTCGCCTTCGGCGAAGTGCAGCCCGAGGCCCATCGCGTCGGGAACGGTGAGGATGTCGGAAAAGAGGATCGCCGCGTCGAGCGCGTAGCGTTCCAGCGGCTGCAGGGTCACTTCGGTCGCCAGGGTCGGCGACTTCGCCAGCGCCAGGAAACTGCCGGCCCGGGCACGCGTCGCACGGTACTCGGGCAGGTAGCGGCCGGCTTGACGCATCAGCCAGACAGGGGTGTAGTCGGTCGGCTGGCGCAGCAGCGCCCGCAGCAGGGTGTCGTTCAGGGGTCGCACGCGTTGGGG
>Ga0209253_10005284_pt1 | contig 11212 bp, 6 predicted proteins | sample FrelakmetBRP12BR_FD_187145 | JGI IMG/M metagenome (GOLD analysis project Ga0209253, IMG submission 187145) | Freshwater lake sediment microbial communities from the University of Notre Dame, USA, for methane emissions studies - BRP12 BR (SPAdes)... | ecosystem: Environmental > Aquatic >... | reverse complement strand
CCGCGGATGATGTCGGTCGAGGTGCCCCAGCCCTCCGTCCGCACGATGCCGTAGGAGCACGTCTGGTCGCGCGGCACTTCCTGGACACCGAGCACCGAGCATTGCTGCGCATTGAAAATCTCGCACATCTGCTGCGTCACCGGCGGCTCGCCATACATGAGGTCGTCGGCAAGCAGCACGGCGAACGGCTCCGGGCCGACAACCGCGCGGGCGCAGAGCACGGCGTGTCCGAGGCCGAGCGCCTCCGCCTGACGGATGTAGATGCAGTTGATATCACTCGGGAACATCTGCTGCACGGTCGCGAGCAACTCGGTCTTGCCTCGCAGCTCGAGCTCCGCTTCGAGCTCGTAGGCCTTGTCGAAGTGATCCTCGATCGCCCGCTTGTTGCGACCCGTGATGAAGATCATGTCCTCGATGCCCGCCGCAGCGGCCTCCTCGACCGCGTACTGGATCAGCGGTTTGTCGACGATTGGCAGCATCTCCTTCGGGCTCGCCTTGGTCGCGGGAAGAAAGCGCGTGCCCATACCCGCGACCGGGAACACCGCTTTGCGCACTCGCTGGAAGCTCATCATTCTCCTTGCTCTATTCGTCGACGCTCGGTGTTGCCTTCCCGCGCTGCGGTGCGGATTTGGGCACCGCAGGTGACAAGGCCCCGCAGCCGTGTCACTACCAAAGCCATGCTCATGAGACCACAGCTCTCGCGCTCGCGGATTTCGTGTTCAGGTATCCAGCAACTGCCTCAACCGGTCCTCGTCCAGCACCTGGATGCCGAGCTCCCTTGCCTTCGCGAGCTTGGCGCCCGCTTCATCCCCCGCGAGGACAAAATCCGTCTTCTTCGACACCGAGCCCGCGACCTTGCCGCCCCGCGCCTCGATCAGTTCGCGAGCCTGATCGCGACTCAGGTTCGGGAGCGTCCCGGTGAGAACGAAGGTCTTTCCGGCGAGTGTCCCGGTTTCCGGGCGCGCCGCACCCGGGCCCTCGTCCCATCGTACTCCCCGTTCGCGGAGCGACCGTAGGACCGCGAGATTATGCGGCTCGGAAAAGAAGCTACGAATCGACTTCGCCACAACCGGCCCGACATCGGGCACTTTCTCGAGCATCGCCTCGTCGGCCTCGAGCACGCGGTCGAGGCTCCCGAAGTGCCGTGCCAGATCCTTCGCCGTCGCCTCGCCCACGTTGCGGATGCCAAGCGCATAGACAAAACGCGCAAGCGTCGTCTGCTTCGATCGCTCGAGCGCAGCGAGGAGGTTCTGCGCCGACTTCTCGCCCATGCGCTCGAGGGCAGAGAGTTCCTCGAAATCTAACGTGTAGAGGTCCGCCGCGGTCGAGACGAGACCGCCGCCCACCAGCTGGTCGACGAGCTTTTCGCCCAGGCCCTCGATGTCCATCGCGCGGCGCGAGGCGAAGTGCAGCAGTGCCTGCCGTCGCTGCGCGGGACAGATCAGCCCACCCGAGCAGCGGGCGGTCGCCTCATCAGGGAGCCTCACGACCGCCGAGCCGCACTCCGGGCAATGCGTTGGCATGTGGAAGCGATCGGCCGCACGTCGCGGACCTGGCTTCGCCACCCGAACCACTTCCGGTATCACGTCGCCCGCACGGCGCACAACCGCCGTATCGCCACGCCAAACGTCCTTGCGGCGCACTTCTTCCTCATTGTGGAGCGTGGCATTGGTGACCGTCACACCGCCGACGAAGACCGGCGCGAGCCGTGCCACCGGCGTGATCGCTCCCGTGCGCCCGACCTGCACCTCGATGCCGGTGACTTCGGTCGTTGCTTCCTCGGCCGGGAACTTGTGCGCGACCGCAAATCGCGGCGCCCGGGACACGAAGCCGAGCGCCGCCTGCTGTGCGAGACCGTTGACCTTGTACACCACGCCGTCGATGTCGTACGGAAGCGCTGCGCGCTTGGCCGCGAGGGCGCGATAAAAGGAGAGCATCCCTGCTGCCCCGTGCACGACCTTGCGCTCGCCGGCCACCGGAAGCCCGAGATCGGCGAGCCAGTCGAGCACGGCGGAATGCTTTTCCGGAAGCGTCGCCCCGTCGACCTCGCCGAGGCCGTAAGCATAGAACCGAAGCGGGCGGCTCGCCGTGACGCGCGGGTCGAGCTGGCGAAGGCTCCCGGCGGCAGCATTGCGCGGGTTGACGAACTCCTTCTCGCCGTGCGCCCGCTGCCGCTCGTTCAGCTTCGCGAGATCGCGTTTCAGCATGATGACCTCGCCTCGCACCTCGAGAAGGCGTGGCGCATGCGCTGCGCGCAGGCGCAGCGGAATGCTCCGAATGGTGCGGAGGTTCGCGGTAACGTCCTCGCCCTCGGACCCATCGCCGCGCGTGGCACCGGCCGCGAAGGCCCCCGCCTCGTACTCGAGGCTGATCGCGAGGCCGTCGAATTTCGGCTCCGCCGAATACTCCACCTCGGCCACGCCGAGGCCGTCGCGCACGCGGCGATCGAACGCCTCGGCCTCATCGTCACTGAATGCGTTCGCGAGCGAGAGCATCGGCACGCGATGACGCACTGTCCGAAACTCAGGTGACGGCGCGGCACCGACCCGTTGCGTGGGCGAATCCGTGGTGACGAGCTCGGGATGGCGCGCCTCGAGCGCCTGCAGTTCGCGCATCAGCGCGTCGAAGCCGGCGTCGCTGATCGTCGGCGCGTCCAGCACGTAATAGCGATAGTTGTGGTCTTCGATCTCCGACCTAAGTCGCGCGGCGCGCTCGCGCACCTCGCGCGGCATGGTCATGAGAACAACCGCAGCGCGAGGCGGCTCCCGGGAGTGATGCCGTGCGCGGCCATGGTCGTGTGCACGGACTCGAGCTGCGCCGCGATCTGCGCGTACGCCGCATCGGTGAGCGGCTTCTTGTTGTCGTCGACGAGCCGCCCGTCGAGCGTGTTCTCGATCTGGCGCGCGAAATCGAGGAAGCGGCGAAAGGCGTTCGGGCCCGCGGGCGCGTGGGGCACATCAAGGGTGATCGCGAGGCCGCGCGTCACCAGATCGCGCATGGTTTCAGCCACGAATCGTCCGCCATCGAGATTCGCGAGCGCGAAAAGCTCCGCCCCGGCGTCGTCACGGCGGCGATAGTGGCCGTCGGCTTCGAGCCGGCAGCCCGCGGCCTCGGCGAGCGTGCGGATCTTGGTCCCCGGGAACGCGCCCCCATCGGCCTTCACGAGATTGAAGCCGATCTGGACGTCGACGTCGGCGCAGAATCGGTCGAGCGCCTGCGCATTGCTCGCACTGCCCTTCGGGTCGGGGCACTCGGCCACGCCCGCGAGCGCGCTCGCAAGCGCTTGGGCACTGGCCGCGAACGAGGCGATCTCCGTTTCCGTTGCGGCACCGCTCCGGTTGGCGAGCTGCAGGCCGACGCGCAGGCGCTCGTATCGGCCCTGATCGCCACCGGGCGTCCAGCTGTCCGCCCCGAGGTCGAAACCGTCCCAGAGGACCGGGCGCTGGACGTCGCCCAGATACGCAGCAATCGCTGCGCGCACCTTTTCGCCGGACACCGGCTCGGCACACTCGACGTCGACCACGTAGTCCACGCCCTCCACGAGCCCCGCCCTCGGCGCCGCCTTGAGGGCCGGATCGACGGCCGAAGCGCCGACAGGCCCGAGCGTGTGCTCGACACGCTCGGTGGCGCTGGAATCAGCCTCGTCTTGGCGCGGCGCGGGCGCCACTCGCAGTCCGCCGCCGACAGCCTTCTCCTGGACGACGTCGGCCGGCGCCCCGGAGTGCCGCCCAACGGCGGTACCGGCCTTCCGCCGGATCTTCGCCTCCTGCCACTTGTTGAAGCCGAAAACGGCGGCAACGACGAGTACGCCGATTCCTAGAAGGCCCAGCTGCAAGTCGCTCATGGGGCAGCGTCCGTTGTTGAGTTTTCCGGCCGCTACGCTGCTGCCGCCTCGCGCATCGCGAGCGCCTCTTCGATGTCCACGGCGACGACACGTGAGACGCCCGATTCCTGCATCGTCACTCCGATCAGCTGCTCGGCCATTTCCATGGTGATCTTGTTGTGGCTAATCAAAAGGAACTGCGTGTTTCTCGACATCTTGCGGACCAGATTGCAGAAACGCTCGGTGTTCGAGTCGTCGAGCGGCGCGTCCACCTCGTCGAGCAGGCAGAAGGGGGCCGGATTCAACTGGAAGAGCGAAAACACCAACGCAATCGCCGTCAGCGCTTTCTCGCCACCCGAGAGCAGATGAATGCTTGCATTGCGTTTGCCCGGTGGGTGCGCCATCACGTGAATGCCCGCGTCGAGCACTTCCTCGCCGGTCATGACGAGCTGCGCGTCGCCGCCGCCGAAAAGCGCGGGGAACAGCTGGCCGAAGTGGCGGTTTGCCTCGTCGAAGGTGTGCTGCAGGCGCTCGCGCGTCTCCCGGTCGATCCGGCGAATGGCGCTTTCCAGTGTGGTGAGGGCCTCGGCGAGGTCGGCCGATTGCGAGTCGAGGAACTCTTTGCGCTCCCGGCCCGCCTCGAGCTCTTCGAGCGCCGCGAGGTTCACGGCGCCGAGTTCCGCCATCGCCTGCTGAAGCCGGCCGATCTCATTTTGCAGGGCGTTGGGCCGTACTCCCTTTTCCAGCGACGCCGTCAGGGCCGTTTCGTCCGCGCCAGCGTCCGCGAGCTGCTGTGCGAACTGTTCGGCGTTGAGCCGGGCCGCCTGTTCCTTGAGCCGAAGCTCGCCGATCCGGTCCCGCAGCGGTTGCAGGCGCCGCTCGCAAGCGAGCCGATCCTCGTCGCTCGCGCGAAGGCAGTGGGTCAGATCCTCGAGCCGATCGCGCGCGGCCGAGAGCGTCCGCTCGCGCTCGACGCGCTGGGCGAGTGCTGCCTGCAGCTCGATCCGCAGCGGCTCGTCCTCGAGGCTGGCGCGCTCGGCTTCGACTTGGTCACGCTGCGTCTCAGAACGCTTTCTTTGCTCAACCAAATTCTGGATAGAACGCTCTATTTCACTGATTTTGCTAATGCACTCTCGCTCAGCGAAGCCTGCTTCCTGGGCCTCCCGCTCAGCTGCGGCGATCCCCTGCCGCTGACTGTCCAACGCCGCTTCGGCGACCTCGAAAGCGGCGCGGACAGCCTCGAACTCGCTCCACAGCCGGTTCACTTCCGCTTGGTGCCGCTCGAGATTCGCCTCCGCCCCGGCTTGATGACGTTCCTCCGCGGCGCGCTGCGTCGCGACCTCGGCCACCTCGGCGTCGATCTGCTCGCTTCGCTCGCGCACGCGCGTCTGGCTCTCGACGAACCGCAGGTGGGCCATCTGAGCGTCGTGCCGCCTCTGGCGGAGGTCCGCCTCGAGGTCGCGCGTCCGGCTAAGCTGATCGCGGCCCGCGGTAAGCGCCGCATCGGCGGCAGCAAGGTCGGCACGCGCGGCATCCACCTGCTCCGACAGCCCGCGCAACTCGCCGCTGATGGTTTCGATTTCACGTTGGCGCGCAAGGATCCCGGCGTCGGCCGCGTCCGGTGCGTGAAAGCTGACCGAGAAGCGCCCGAACTGGTGCCCGGCGACGTTGACGAGGACCGCCCCCGGCGGCAGCGCGAGCCGGGTCATGAGCCGCGGCACGCCTTCCACGGCATGGCAGCCCGCGAGCCAGTCCTCGATCAGAGCCCGGAGCGCCGGATCGCCGCAATGCACCAGGTCCGCCAGAGGGCGGAAACCTTCGAGGCGCGGCCCCTCGGCACCCCCACCCCCGGCAAACACGCTCACCTTGGCCGGCGGCGGATCTTCAAGCAAGCGCGCTAGGGCGTCGGGATCATCAAGCTCGAACGCATGGAGCCGCTCGCGGAGAACCGCCTCGATCGCGGTCTCCCAGCCCGGTTCGACAGTGATCTTCCGCCAGAGGCGCGCACGCTCGCCAAGGGCATGCCGTCCGACCCAGTCGTGGATCTGGCCGTTGTCTTCGACGTGATCCTGGATTTGCCCTAACGCGGTGAGACGTCCGTCGAGCGCGCTCCGCTCGCGCTCCAGATTCTGCAGGCGCTCGAGCGCCCCGACGCGTGCCGCCTCGAGCAATGGGAGCGCGTCTGCGAGGCAGGCAAGCTCGGTTCCCCGCTGCGCAAGCGCTGCCTCGACCGCCGCAATGTCGCTTTCCAATGCCGCAAGCACCGCGGGATCGGGCGCGGCGAGTGCATCGCGTTCACCTGTGAGCCGCTCCGCCCGGCTGGCTAGCTGCGCGAGTACCTTGCTGGCATGGGCGAGGTGCGTCTGTTCGATCTGAAAGGCCTGCTCGGCGCGCCCAATCGCGGCCCGTGCATCGGCGGTGCGGGTCTGGGCGGCTCGGTACGTCCCGTCGCACTCGGGCAGCTTTGCCTGCTCGGCGGCGAGTCGTTCCCCCGAAGCGGCAACACGCGCACTCGCCAACGCCCTGCGGTCGATCCACATCACCCGCGCGGCGTCGAGCGCGGTGGACTGGCGCTCCAAATCGACGAGCTGCCCTTGCAGCGTCGCGAGCTGCGCGTCCAGACGCTGGCGGGTCTCCACGATGTGCCGGATCTCGCTCTCGAGGCGCGAGACCTCGCTGTTCACCTCGTAGAGCTTGCTCTGGGCGGCGTTGGTCGCGTCCTGGGCTTCGTAATGGTCCGTGCGCGCTTGCTCGAGCGCGAGCTCGATCTCACGCAGGCGTGCGGTCTCGGCCTCCAGCTCCAGGGTCGACTTCTGGATCTCGCGCGCGTGCCGCTCGCGCTCCGCGCTGGCTTCGTTCCGGCGCAAAAGCCAAAGGAGGCTCTGTTTCTCGTGAACGTCGGCCTGCAGCGACTGGTACCGCCCCGCAATCTCGGCCTGATACGTGAGCTTCTCGATCTGCGCCTCGAGCTCGCGGCGGATGTCGTCGACCCGCGAGAGATTCTCGCGCGTGTCCTCGAGCCTCTGCTCGGTTTCGCGGCGCCGTTCCTTGTACTTGGAAACGCCGGCCGCTTCCTCGAGGAAGACTCGCAGCTCCTCAGGCTTGGCTTCGATCACGCGCGAAATCATCCCCTGCTCGATGATCGCGTAGGCGCGCGCCCCCACGCCGGTACCAAGGAAGATGTCCTGCACATCCCGGCGTCGCACCGCCTGGTTGTTGATGAAGTAGTGCGACTCGCCGTCGCGCTGCAGGATGCGCTTGATCGCGATCTCCACGAAGCGCGACCACTGGCCCGCGGCCTTGCCGAGCGTGTTGTCGAACACGAGCTCGACGCTTGCGCGGGCAACCGGCTTGCGCTGCGTGGAGCCGTTGAAGATCACGTCCTGCATCGACTCGCCGCGCAGCGCGCTCGCCTTGCTCTCGCCGAGCACCCAGCGGACTGCGTCGATTATGTTGGACTTGCCGCAGCCGTTCGGGCCGACTACGCCGACGAGATCGCCGGGAACGCCGATGGAGGTGGGGTCGACGAAAGACTTGAAACCCGCAAGCTTGATCTGAGTGAGGCGCAACTTGACCGACTCGCCGAAGCCGGCTCGGGCCGGACTCGTATGGGGTGGGAACTGGGGCGCAATCATACCATCGGCTCCGCGCGCATCCGTGCACCGCACGCACGCGCCGTGCTGCGCAGGCGCCATGAGACCCGGAGCGGGGGTGCCGAGCGCCTATAATCCCGCTCTTTGCATCCCAGCGTCGGCACGCGCCGACGCCGTTCCCGTGAATCCCAATCTCGCCCGGCTCCAGCCCTATCCGTTCGAGAAGCTGCGCAGCCTCCTCGCGGGCGTGACCCCGCCCGCATCGCTTGGGCACGTCAACCTGTCGATCGGGGAGCCGAAACATCCGACGCCGGAGCTCATCAAACAGGCGCTGACGGCGAATCTCGCGGGGCTGGCGTCCTATCCGGCGACCCTCGGCACGCCGGGCCTGCGGCGGGCGATTGCGTCCTGGCTCGAATGCCGGTACAGACTCTTGCGCATCGATCCCGAGACCCAGGTGCTGCCGGTGAACGGCTCGCGGGAAGCGCTTTTTGCGATCGCGCAGACCGTGATCGATGCTTCGCGGGGCAATGCCGTGGTCGTATGCCCGAACCCCTTCTACCAGATCTACGAGGGCGCCGCGTTGCTCGCGGGGGCATCGACCTGGTATGTCAACATGGAGCGCGCGAACGCTTTCGTGCCCGACTACGGCGCGGTGCCGGAGGACGTCCTGGCCAGAACGCAGCTCGTCTACGCCTGCTCGCCGGGCAATCCGACGGGGAAGGTCACGACGCTCGCGGAATGGCGCCGGTTGTTCGCGTTCTCCGACCGCTACGGTTTCGTGATCGCTTCCGACGAGTGCTACTCGGAGCTCTATTTCGACGAGGCGAAGCCGCCGCTCGGCGCACTGGAGGCCGCGGCGCAGCTCGGTCGCGAGGGCTTTCCGCGCCTGGTCGTCTTTTCGAGCCTGTCGAAGCGCTCCAACGTGCCCGGCATGCGTTCCGGCTTCGTCGCAGGCGACGCCGACGTGCTCGCGAAGTTCCTGCTCTATCGTACCTATCACGGCAGTGCGATGAATCCGGCGGTACAGGCGGCGAGCGAAGCGGCGTGGCGCGACGAGGCGCACGTGGTCGAGAATCGGCGGCTGTATGCCCGCAAGTTCGCAGCCGCCCTTCCCCTCCTGCAGGCGCCGCTCGAGACCGCAATGCCTGAAGGCGGGTTCTATTTTTGGATCCGCACCCCGATCGCCGATGGCGACTTTGCCCGTGAGCTCTTCCGGCGCGAGCACGTGACCGTGCTTCCGGGAAGCTTCCTCGCCCGCGACGCGCACGGCACCAACCCCGGCGCGAAGCACGTCAGGGTCGCGCTGGTGGCGCCGTTCGACGAGTGCGTCGAGGGCGTGCGGCGCATTGCCCGATTCGCTCGTCAACTCTAGGACAGCCGCATGAAAGACCTCGCAGCGATCATCGATCAGGCCTGGGAGAACCGGGCACAACTCTCGCCGCAAAACCCGGATGCGAAAACCAAGGCTGCCGTCGATCTCGTGCTCGACAAGCTCGACTGCGGCCAGCTTCGCGTCGCCGAGCGTCAGGGCGTCGGCAAGTGGCACACGCACCAGTGGATCAAGAAGGCGGTGCTGCTGTCGTTCCGGTTGAACGACAACGTCGTGATGCCGGGGGGCTCGACGCAATACTTCGACAAGGTGCCGACCAAGTTCGCGCGCTACACGGCGGATGATTTCGCCGCCGGCGGCTTCCGGGTCGTACCGCCCGCCATGGCGCGCCGGGGCGCGTTCGTCGCCAAGAACGTGGTACTCATGCCCTCCTACGTCAACATCGGGGCGTATGTCGACGAGGGCACGATGGTCGACACCTGGGCGACCGTGGGCTCGTGCGCGCAGATCGGCACGAACGTGCATCTCTCGGGCGGCGTCGGCATCGGCGGTGTGCTCGAGCCCGTGCAGGCCAACCCGACGATCATCGAAGACAACTGCTTCGTCGGCGCCCGCTCCGAGGTCGTCGAAGGCGTGATCGTGGAAGAGAACTCCGTGATTTCCATGGGGGTGTTCATCGGCCAGAGCACGCGCATCTACGATCGCGCCAGCGGGCAGTCGCACTACGGGCGGGTCCCGGCCGGATCGGTAGTAGTTCCTGGAAGCCTCCCCTCCCCGGACGGAAAATACGCGCTCAATTGCGCGGTGATCGTCAAGCAGGTGGATGCCAAGACGCGCGCGAAGACGAGCATCAACGAGCTCCTGCGCGGCGACTAGCCCCGCCCGCGCGAGCGAGGAAGGCGCGGACCGCGCCCCGTGCGGACCGGACGCTTCCTCTGACATCGGTGCTCTGCGAGGGAGAGGTCGCCCTCGTTCGGGGGCTTCAAGGGAGAAGCGATGTCGGCGATGCGGCGGCTGTTCGAGATCATGTCCGAGAAGAAGGCCTCGGACATCTTCATTTCTGCCGGGGCGCCGATCAACATCAAGATCAACGGCGTCACCATGCCGGTGAACCAGCAGACCGTGACGCCGGACTCGGTCCGGGGTCTGCTCGCCGAGGTGCTCAACCAGCGTCAGCTCGCGGAGTTCGAGGACAACTTCGAGCTCAACACGTCCTACCCGATGCCCGGCATCGGCAGCTTCCGCATCAGCGCGTTCATGCAGCGCACGACACCCGCCGTGGTGGTGCGCTTCATCCCGAATGACGTCCCGCACTTCGACACCCTCGGCCTCCCGCCGGTGCTGAAGGAGATCGTGCTCGAAAAACGCGGCCTGCTGCTCATGGTCGGCGCGACCGGGTCGGGGAAGTCGACCTCGCTCGCGGCGATGATCGATCATCGCAACGGGTCGCTTCCGGGCCACATCATCACCATCGAAGACCCGATCGAGTTCCTGTTCAAGCACAAGCGTTCGATCGTCAATCAGCGCGAGCTCGGCACCGACGCGAAGTCCTTCCACATCGCGCTCAAGAACGCGATGCGGCAGGCGCCCGACGTGATCCTCATCGGCGAGATCCGCGACCGCGAGACCATGGGGATGGCGATCGCTTACGCGCAGTCGGGCCACCTGTGCCTCGCAACACTGCACGCGAACAACAGCTACCACGCACTGAACCGGATCATCAGCTTCTACCCGCTGGAGAACCGCCCGGCGCTCCTGCAAGACCTCTCCGCATCGCTCAAGTGTGTGGTCTCGCAGCGCCTGATGCGCGACACCAAGGGCAGCCGTTCGCCGGCGGTCGAGGTGATGCTCAACTCGCGCCACGTCTCCGAGCTCATCGAAAAAGGCGAGATCAACGAGATCAAGGAAGCGATGGACAAGAGCCTTTCACCCGGCTCCCAGACCTTCGAGCAGTCGCTCTTCAAGATGATCCGCGAAGGCATCGTCACGCAGGACGAGGCGCTCGCGAACTCCGATTCGCCGACGAACCTGCTGTGGCTCATCAACAACGCGAGCACCCCGGTGGCGCCAACCATGCAGAAAGCGCCCGAGAAGCCGGTGGACCGCAGCCCGGCGGCAGCGTCGTTCAGCGAATTCAAGCTCACGCTCGGCGACGAGAAGGCCGCCTGAACGAGCTCATGTCGACGCCGCCGAGCATGGCCCGGCGGCCGGTGGTCGACTACAATGGCCGCCTGCTGATCGGCTTTGACGCCGATCGCTTCCGATCCTTCTTCCGCCCCCGATGAGCGAACCGTTGGAACTTGTGCGTGCGCTGATCGCACGCCGCTCAGTGACGCCCGACGATGCCGGCTGTCAGGCACTGATCGCGTCGCGCCTGGCATCCCTCGGGTTTCGCACCGAACCGATCGTTTGCAGCGACGTGAGGAACCTTTGGGCGCGCCGCGGCCGGGAATCGCCGCTTGT
>Ga0209253_10005283_pt1 | contig 11212 bp, 13 predicted proteins | sample FrelakmetBRP12BR_FD_187145 | JGI IMG/M metagenome (GOLD analysis project Ga0209253, IMG submission 187145) | Freshwater lake sediment microbial communities from the University of Notre Dame, USA, for methane emissions studies - BRP12 BR (SPAdes)... | ecosystem: Environmental > Aquatic >... | reverse complement strand
TGGGGAGGGGGTAGTGTACTGCTGTCCCGATCCCCTTGGTCCTTAGGTGATCGATAAACTCAGGCCGTTTCAGGGGGCACTCTTCTGTCAGCCGGATAACATACTGGTGATACACGTGGTGTGCCCCGGGTGCAACTGCCGGGGGGATCACTCCCTTGCACTGGATATTTGACGTCAGGAAATCGGCATTCCTGCGCCTTCGTACATTGAACTTCTCCAGCTTCTTAAGCTGGACAAGCCCGATCGCTGCTGCCATATCAGTCATCCGGTAGTTGTACCCGAGCCTGGTATGGAGATACTTTTCCGTCTGCCCGTGATTGATGATCTGACGCAGCCGTTCTGCCATTGCCTTTTCGTTCGTGGTCACCATACCGCCCTCACCGGTGGTCATGTTCTTGGTTGCATAGAATGAAAAACAGCCAAAGCGCCCGAACCCCCCGATTTTTTCGCCATTGAGATTCGCACCGTGTGCCTGTGCTGCATCCTCGATAAGGCACAGGCTGTGTTTTTCACAGATGCGCTGGACTCCGGGAACATCGAAGGGGTGACCAAAAAGGTGTACGCCGATGACCGCTTTCGTCCTGGGAGTTACCCGCTCTTCGATCTGTGCGGTGTTGATGGTGAAGGTCTGTTCGTCCACGTCGCAGAAGATCGGTGTGGCGCCGCACATGGATACCGTGCTTGCCGAAGCGACAAACGAGAAGGATGGCACGATCACTTCATCGCCCTGCCCAATCCCTGCCGCGAGCAGTGCCGCATGAAGCGCGGTAGTCCCGTTGCTGGTGGCTACTGCATGGGCCGTGCCGCACAGGTCGGAAAACTTCTGCTCGAACTCGGCGACCTTTTCCCCCTGGGCGATCATCCCGGATGAAAGAACCTCGCTCACTGCCGCAATCTCGTCATGACCGATGACCGGTCGCGCAATAGGAATATGCACGGGTTTCTCCCTCTTTTTTAAGGATAGTGTACTTAAAAGTGTTCACGGATGGGATAATATCATTCCTGTCGGATAGGGATGGTCTCCAGTACCCGAAAGTTACGTAATATCACACGCGCAATTCTATGTAAAGCAAGGGATTTACGGAGGAGTGGTGACGCGGCATATAATATCGATCGGGGATTTTGACCGCCGGCAGATCGACCGGCTGCTTGACAATGCAAAGCGAATCGATGCCCAGAAATATGATAATAAAGCGCTGTACGGAAAAATCCTTGCGACGCTCTTCTTTGAGCCCAGCACGAGGACCCGCATGAGCTTTGAGTCTGCGATTGCACGCTTCGGGGGCACCTCCATTTCAGTGGACAGCGTTGAGGCATGTTCAATCGCAAAGGGCGAGACGCTTGCCGACACGATCCGCGTCGTGAGCGGGTATGCCGATGCAATCGTGATCCGGCACCCCAAGGAGGGGGCTGCCCGCCTCGCGGCCCAGTTCGCCAGCGTACCGGTGATCAATGCCGGCGACGGTGCAGGGCAGCATCCCTCCCAGACACTGCTCGACCTCTATACCATCCGCCAGTCGATGAAACTCGATGGGATCAATGTCGCCCTCATCGGTGACCTCCGTTATGGCAGGACAGCCCACTCCCTCGCCTCCGCGCTCTCGCTCTACCATGCACGGCTTCACACCATCTCACCCAATGGTCTGGAACTCCCCACGTCCCTGCATTCTGACCTTTCCGAAAAAGGGATGGAGATCACGGACCATGACGCCATCACTGATGTGATAAAAGAGGTCGATGTCATTTACGTAACAAGGATCCAGCGGGAACGGTTCCCCGATTCTGCTTCATACTTCAACGTTACCTCGAGCTACCGGATTACCCCCGAACTGCTCGCAGGGGCAAAGAAGCACGCCATTGTCCTGCACCCGCTCCCGCGTGTTGACGAGATCGACCCGCGGGTGGACCTGCTCCCGCATGCAAAATACTTTGAACAGTCGAGGAACGGCGTCCCGGTGAGGATGGCCATGCTCCTGCAGGTGATGCAATGAAAAAGCAGGAGAGTCCTGAAAACGAGGGGTTGCTTGTCCGCCGCATTCAGGACGGCACCGTGATCGATCATATTGCTGGCGGTGAAGCGCTCAACGTGGTCAAAATCCTTGGTATTACCGGAACAACCACCGAATCACTCTCCATTGCAACAAACGTCCTGAGCGGGCAGATGGGGAAAAAGGATATCGTCAAGATCAGCAACCGCGAGCTCTCAAAAGAGGAGGTTGACCGGATTGCGCTCATCTCTCCGCGTGCAACGATCAACATCATCAGGGACTACAAGGTCTGCGAAAAGAAAGGCGTTGAAATCCCCGATATGATCGAGGGGCTTGTCCGCTGCCCCAACCCGGGGTGCATCTCCAACACCAACGAACCCATCAGGAGCCGGTTTACCGTAACCCAGAAAGGACTTCACTGCACGTACTGCGATTGGGTGATAACAAAAGACTTAACAAGCCACATTATTTAATCAACCTCCCGTGCACATCGATCTCCCCCCGCCAGATGCGTGTGGAGGAGATCCAGCGCCCGTCTTCAGCAAGCACGCAGGTAATCTGGTGGATATCCACCTTTTTTCTGCCCCGTTCACGCCTCAGTCTGTTGATCTCCGTCGCAACCGGAAGGGTGTCCTCTGATACAACGATCGCGTCAAAGTCCGCGTCCAGGGCAGATCCGTACTGGTCTGCAAGCGGTTCGATGATCCAGCGGGCGGTGAAGTTCTGGTTTGTGATGAAATCGATTAATTCTTTCTTCCGGTCGTCAAACGGGTGGATCTGGTGGAGTTTGCGACTGGCAAACTGGTCGGTGGTGAGACCGATGACGACCTCTCCCACCCTTCCGGCAAGTGCAAAGGATCGCGAGAGCAGGCTCCTGTGGCCGTCGTGGAGAGGGTCAAACGTGCCCCCTACCATAACCTTCATGCTGTCTGTACGTTAATCTCCTATGGTATTATGGGTATGGATGGGAAGGTCGTCGGCAACCCCCTTTTTGTTGCCCCCAATGCAACGGTTATCGGCGATGTCACACTCACGGCGAAAGTGAGCATCTGGTTTTCAGCGGTCGTCCGGGCTGACAAGGACCGGATCGTTATCGGGGAGGGGTCAAATATCCAGGATAACTGCGTCGTGCACACGAGCCGGGGGCACCCGGTTATCATCGGCAGCAATGTTTCCGTTGGCCACGGTGCAATCCTGCACGGCTGTACGCTAGGCGATCAGGTGCTTGTCGGCATGGGTGCGATTGTCCTCAACGGGGCAAAGGTCGGTTCCGGTTCGCTCATCGGTGCCGGCGCTGTCGTCACGGAAGGGATGGAAGTCCCGCCCGGATCTGTTGTTGTTGGTGTGCCCGGAAAAGTACTCAAACAGGCCACAGATACCCAGAAAGAGTACATCCTTTCCAATGCACGGTCGTATGTGCAGCTGGCAACGGAGTATTCCCATGGGTGAGGTAGTTGTCATCGGTGCAGGTATTGCCGGCATCCAGGCAGCCCTCGATCTCGCCAACCATGGCATTGTCGTCCACTTAATTGAGCGTGAACCGTCTATCGGGGGTCATATGGCCCAGCTGGACAAGACATTTCCCACCAATGACTGCTCTATGTGCATCCTGTCACCAAAGATGGCAGAGGTCGCCCGCCACGAAAATATCAGAATGTATACCTGTGCCGAAGTCGAGGCAATTGAAGGAGAGGTAGGCAACTTTTCAGTGACGGTCAGAAAACACTCCAGATACATTGATGAATCGCTCTGCAACGGGTGCGGGGACTGTATCCCGATCTGTCCTGTCGAGGTATATAACCGGTTTGACGCCGGGATCGGCGTGCGCAAGGCAATCTATAAACCACAACCGCAGTCTGTTCCGGATATTGTTATCAAGGATGCCGATCACTGTATCGAGTGCGGGCTCTGTTACGATATCTGCGGGCTCGACGCCGTCAAAGAAAAGGACGAAGATACAACTATCAGGATTACAGCAGCATCCATCGTTGTCACAACGGGATATACAGTCTTTGACGCCTGCAAAAAAGCACAGTTTGGCCACCTTGCTCTTCCCGATGTGATCACGAGCATCGAGCTCGAGCGGATGATCAATGCGAGCGGTCCGACCGGAGGAAAAGTCATGCGGCTGAGCAACGGTGCGATCCCAAAAAGTGTGCTCTTTATCCAGTGCATCGGCTCCCGTGATATGAGCATCGACCGCCCGTACTGCTCATGTATCTGCTGTATGCAGGCGATCAAGAACGCGATGCTCATCAAAGAGAAATACCCGGAGACCGATGTTTCCATATGCTATATCGACATCCGGGCATACGGCAAGGGGTACGAGGAATATTTCGAACGGGCGAAATCGATGGGTATCACGTTCCTGCACGGGATGCCGTCAGATGTGCTCACCGACAGGGGGGGGATGATCGTGCAGGTGGAAAATACCGAGACCGGCGAGCTCCTCGTGCTGCACCCCGACCTTGTCATACTATCGGTGGGCATCGGCCCCGCCGATAACAGTGGAAAAATTGCACAACGGCTCGGGATCCCCATTGAGGAGACCGGTTTTATCAAGCCAGTTCACGATGCCATGGAAACCGTTGCCACGATCAGGCCGGGCATCTATGTTGCCGGCACGGCAACAGCTCCCAAGGATATCCCGGATTCTGTAGCACAGGCGGGCTCAGCAGCGATGCTTGCGTTCATCGACGCCATCAGGACGTGACCTCGGTGAGTATACCGGATACGATTTCATGGGATTTTGAAAAAGGGTGCATCCGCTATATCGACCAGACCCGTCTCCCCGACACCCTTACCATCGTAGAGTGCAGGACCGTCAAACGTCTTGCTGCGGCAATCCGGCGGCTTGAAGTCCGCGGCGCTCCTGCGCTGGGTGTTGCCGGCGCGTTCGGGGTTGCACTTGCTGCAGTGACCTGTACAAAAAAAGATCTTCCTGCATTTCTTGCAGAAGTACACCGGCAGGGCAACCTCCTTACCGCGACCCGGCCGACTGCCATCAACCTGTCATGGGGGGTGAACCGCGTGCTTGGCTCGATGGATCAGACGGGGTCTGTTCCTGACGCAAAGCGGATCGCCTGCACCGAGGCACTGGAGGTGGCACGCGAGGACGAGGCATGCTGCCACGCCATCGGTGAATACGGTGCAGCTCTGCTTCCGGATACCTGTACCGTGCTCACCCATTGCAATGCCGGTGCGCTCGCCTGCAAGGCATGGGGAACTGCTCTCGGCGTCGTCCGCTCTGCAGTCCGTCAGGGGAAAGAGGTCAGGGTTATCGCATGCGAGACGCGCCCGCTCATGCAGGGGGCCCGCCTGACGGCGTGGGAACTTGAACAGGAAGCAATTGACGTAACGGTGATCACCGATTCTGCGGGGGCGCACCTGATGAGACAATCAAAAATTGACCTCGTCATTGTAGGGGCGGACCGGATCACCCGTGATGCCGTCTTCAACAAGATCGGTACGTACATGCATGCGGTCTCTGCCCGTCACCACGGCATCCCGTTCTATGTCGCCGCACCGCTCTCAACGTTTGATCCCAATCGTCTGGAAAAGGACGTGGTGATCGAGGAACGGGATCGATCCGAGGTCGCATCCTGCGGCACACGAACCATGGTTCCCAATGGAGTGAGGGTCCAGAATCCCTCCTTCGATGCGACCCCGATGAACCTTGTTTCGGCCATCATTACAGATCAGGGCGTTCTGCGCCCTCCAATCGATATGAAAGGTTTACGATTGAACCACCCGCCCGGGTAATATTCCGGCAGGAGGTGTTTCCGGTATGGATTTTTCCCTTGGACCCTATCAGGGGCTGATGGCAATCATCGGCACGATCACCGTCGTTGTCATACTGGGGATGCTGCTGTTCGCGTTTGTCCTTGTCGCCATATCCCTGTACTCCATCAAAAAAAGACGGCTTTATTTCCCCGCATTCCTCCGTGCCGGCCTTGTCTTTGTCGAAGGGCTTGCAAAATCGATATTCCGCCTTCTCGGTCTTGAAGATCGTGAGATGCTCGCATTTTTCATCAAGCTTCACAACACAATGAGCGCGAAGGCATTCGAACAGGTGCCGATCACCGAGCGGGCGATCTTCCTGCCCCAGTGCCTGCGCTCCGCACGGTGCCCTGCTCATCTCACCCCTGAAGGGCTCAAGTGCCGGGGTTGCGGGCAGTGCAGTATCGGGCAGACACACCAGCTTTTTGAACAGATGGGCTACCGCATCTTTATTGTCCCGGGTTCGTCATTCATCAAGCGGATGGTAAAAAAATACCGCCCGAAGGCAATTATCGGTGTCGGTTGCCTCAGCGAAGTAAAAGAGGGCATCGATATGGCGGACAAGATCGGCCTTGTATCGATGGGGGTTGTTACAGATAAAGAGGGGTGTGTCGAAACGCTGGTCAACTGGGCAGACCTCTGTGAGATAGCAACGCTCGGTGTTGACCCGTCACTGGTCCCCGAGGACCTTCACGCTTTTGCCAATTAACCTGCCGCTCTTGATCCTGCCATGGATAATAAGGGTGTCTTTTGCTGTCACATCACCGATGCGGACACCCTGACGCAGGATTACCTTTCCTTCCGCAAGTACTGAGTGGACAACGGCATTGTCAAGGATAGTGACATCCCCGGATGCAATGATCGGTCCCTTGATCCTTGCACTGCTGCCGATGATGGCACTCCCGCAATTGATACCGAGGGCGACACTCGATCGCGGACCCAGTTCGAGCCTGCCACCGACATTGAGCCTTCCCCAGAAATGGGTGTGTGCCGGCACGATGAAATTTCCGTCGACCTTCACATTGCCGTCAAAATACGCCCCTTTTTCTGCAAAGAACGTATCGCCCTTCCGGATCAATTTCGCCATTTTCTGCTCATGGTAGTTGAGGCAGGGGGGCGGGATAAACCTGTTGCTTGAGGAGCCTGTACCCGTTCACCACATTACAACAGCAGCGCCGCGAGAGTGAATACCACAAGCGATGCAAACATGCCGTTTTTTAAGTATACTGTTGCCTGTGACGCCTTGACGCAGCCGGGTGTCGTGCACGGGAGGGCACGAAAGGCTGCCATGAGGATGACAAGGTCAACAATCCCGATTCCCAGAAGGTACCAGCTTCCCCATGTGGAAAATGGGATCAGGGTTGCGCAGACAGCGAGTAATGTAAAGGCGAATGCAAGCCGCACGGTGGTTCTGATGCCGATATGGACGGGGAGTGTACGTGCGCCTCCCGCAGAATCGCCTTCAACATCCTCTGCATCTTTGAGCAGTTCGCGTGCAACCATCGCGAGGAATGTAATGAGTGCAAGTGGAAGGTTCTGGACAACGCCCCCCGGTCCGCTGAACGCACCCCCAAAAAGGAAGATGCTCGCCGAAAGGTAGGAGACGGTAATGTTGCCGACAAAAGGGGTGCTTTTGAGCTTTGCCGCGTACCCGATGAGAAGGAGCGAGTTGATAGCCGCGATAAGGATGCAGATTCCATTATGGGTACTAAGGGAAAGGGTGATGCCGGCAAGAAACAGGGCGGTAGCATACACAAGGGCAGAGCCCTTGCTTACCATGCCGGATGGGATCGGGCGTCCCGGCCGGTTGATTGCGTCAATCTCCGCATCGAAATAATCATTGATGACATTGCCGGCAGCAGTGATCAGGATGACGACAGCAACGATCAGAAGAACTTCAGGTATAAGAGTTCCCGTTGCAATGAGATATCCAACCGCAGCCGCAAGACCTGACACGATTGAATTTGCCGGACGGGTGATCTCATAAAAACCGCGGATGTTCATGGGGCAATTTCCTATCTGATCACTCACCTATTAAAATACATCAAAATGCGGCTGTGGGAGTTATAGACGGGCGAGGGGGGATTTGAACCCCCGGCATTCAGCTTAGGAGGCTGACGCTATGTCCGGGCTAAGCCACTCGCCCACCCATACCAATTGAAGAGGCATATGTATAAGGGTTGCGAGCCTATCCAATCCTGCTGAAATGGAGCTTGTTGAGGTAACGGAAGGCAGTACGGCGTTTTTTGTTCCGGAGCAGGATGAGGAAAAAAACTTTCCGCCCGGTACTGCTGCAGTCTTTTTCAACCGCCGGATGGAACTGAGCCGTGACGCCACGGTGCTTTTCTGTTCCTGCGTTGAGCCACGCCCCAGGGATTACCTTGATGCAATGGGGGCGACCGGGGTGAGGGGGCTGCGGATCGCGAACGAATGCGGGATCCCTGTTACGATCAACGACCACAACCCTCAGGCAATCGAACTGATTGAGCGAAATATGAGGCATGTGGGCTGTTCAGTCGAACTTCTTCGACGGGATGCACGGGCTCTGTTGTCGGAACGCCGTTTCGATGCCGTCGACCTCGATCCATTTGGCACTCCCGCTCCATTCGTGGATGCAGGAGCACGGGGGGCACGCCGCTATCTCTTTGTCACCGCCACCGATACAGCACCCCTCTGCGGGGCACACTTAAAAGCCGGGATGCGGCGCTACTTTGCCCGCCCGATGAATACCGAATACCATGCCGAGGTCGGGTTGCGCACGCTGCTTGCCTTTGTCGTCCGGGAAGTTATCAAATACGACCGGGGAATCGAACCGCTTCTGTGCTTTTCCCGTGAGCACTTCTTCCGGCTCCACCTCCGGCTCATTGAAGGGGCACAGGCAGCGGACCGGGCACTTGCACGGGTCGGATTTGTTCTGCAGTGCAGCAAATGCCCCTGCAGGGAAGAATTGCCCGGTATGATCCCGGAAAGAAAAGCATGCCCGCATTGCGGTGAACTACTTGTTCCAATCGGTCCGCTCTGGCTTGGCTCCCTCAACGATCGTTCCCTGCTCGCACGGGTACAGGCGCACCTTGATCACGTGGAAATCGGGACGAAAAACGAACTGAAAAAACTTATCGAAATCTGTTCTGAAGAACTGGATTCCAGCTCTCATTACGATTACCATGTACTCGCAAAAAGGGTGAAGATTTCACCGCCGGAAATCGGGATTGTCATCGGGCGGTTGCGTGACGCAGGGTATGCTGCAACCCGGACACACTATTCAGGGTACGGGATCAAAACGGATGCACCGGTTGATGAGGTCTTAAAAGCGGTCGGTCGCAGATAAGATCCATTCCATCGAGCCAACCGATGATTGAGCGAGGAGGTGATGCCGGGTATTGGGACAACGGGATCCATGACACGGATGGCCGGCTGGCCGAAAGCCTGTGCGGGAGCCATCATTTCATTGTTCAACAAGGGCACCAATATGCCCGTTGGTGCAAACTCGAGCTATACAAAGGATATGACACCGACGCTGCAGCAGGGAATTTACCTCTCAATTTGCCGGATATAAAAACTGACAGGGTCCGTCATTTGTGCATAACGGATCACGTTGACCATCCCTCAACTAGTGCTCGATGATAATTGTCAGCAGGTCGCTATCCCTGAGCTTATGCGTGAGCCCGACTCGCTGTCCGGGGTGCTTCACTGACTTTCCCCAGACCCGGGCGTAGCGGAAGCGGTACACGAAATCCCGGTGAAGCTTGGTGCAGACGTCCTGCACGCTGCTCCCCCTGCGGACAATGAGGGGTTCCTCAAGGTCCGCCTCATCTCCATGGGGTTTTAAAAAGACCCGGATGAACCCGAGTAAGTCATAGACTGCATCCTTGAGTTCCTCCATGTGATATCCTGATTGTGCAGAGATCATGAGGGGCGGTACATTGAAGCGCTCCGTGAGATCGCGCTCAATCATGTCGTAGGTTTCCTGTTCGATAAGATCAACCTTGTTTACCGTGATAATTGCGGGGACATAGATCCGGTTGCCCTGCACCGCGTCGATAAAATCCTCCTGCGTCGCGTTGCCTCGGATCAGGACATCGGCGTTCATCATCTTGCTCTCGGCAAGGATCGACCGTACTTCCCCGATCTCCAGATCAAGCGTCCCGACAGAGGAGAGCCGGACTCCCCCGTATGCGGTCTTTTTGATCGTGATATCGGGTTTCCGGCAGTTAATCCGTATACCGGCGTCATACAACTCCTTGAACAGCACGTCCACGTGCTGCTGGTTGAATACATCGACGACAATGACAATGATATCGGCACTGCGCACGACACCGATCACCTCCTTGCCCCTGCCCTTGCCCATCGCGGCGCCGGCGATCATGCCGGGAATATCGAGGATCTGGATCTTCGCTCCTTTGTGCTCAAGGGCACCAGGCACAACCGTGGTCGTGGTGAACGCATACGCCGCCACGGCACTCTGTGTCCCGGTCAGCTGGTTGAGCAGGGTGCTTTTGCCGGTCGAAGGAAAGCCGACAAGGACCGCGGTTGCATCGCCGGACTTCTTGACCGAATAGCCTTCCCCGCCTCCGCCGGCTTTCATCGCACGGGTTACTGCCTCGTCCCGGAGCCGTGCGATCTTTGCTTTTATCCTGCCAATATGTTTTGAGGTGGCCTTGTTGTAGGGCGTACGCTGGAGTTCATCCTCCAGCTCGTGAATCTGATCCTCAAGGCCACTCATCAGGATACCTACAAAAACAATCCGGTCAGTTCATGACCGCGTGTATTTCAACTCGTCTCCAGTTATTGTCGTCTGGAATATTAAAGGGGTGGGAGCTTGAGCACTTCATGAATTTTCCTGTTTTTCCAAAAAAAAATATCTGACGGGCAGGTCAGACCATCGTATTGAGCACGACCTGCCTTGTACCATCCGAAAATGCACCAGTCACCACCATATGATCATTACCTGGTGCTGTTGCACTGACCATCGTCGAAGTGCCAACGTCAAGAGGTGTTGTGCCGCTTCCCAGTGCTGTCGGGCCCATGCCGTTTACGGAAATATTCAGCTGGTATACCTGGTCCGGCGTATCGCTGCCGTAATAGGTAATAGAAACAAAAGTTGCATTCAGCCGGACCGCAACAACACCAACAACACGTGTCTGCTGCATACTACCAGCAAGGCTCAATACCGTCGCTCCGATGACCGTGGCAAAGATTACGGTAACGGCAACCATCAGGATCGAGCCCATCACTTCGTCAAGAGCCGTGTCGTGAGGATGATTGGGCATATCTCTCCAACCCAGTACCTGTGATGTTCCTTTTCAAGATTCTTTGTCTTGCTGCCGGCGCGTAATGTCACTGCAAGAAGCGTTTTCCTGTTAGTAGAAAAAGACACCCCTTTATCAGTCAGAATGCTACGATTCTCCCGTAAAACAACCTTTAAGTGCAGGAACCACCCACCT
>Ga0209253_10005282_pt1 | contig 11214 bp, 11 predicted proteins | sample FrelakmetBRP12BR_FD_187145 | JGI IMG/M metagenome (GOLD analysis project Ga0209253, IMG submission 187145) | Freshwater lake sediment microbial communities from the University of Notre Dame, USA, for methane emissions studies - BRP12 BR (SPAdes)... | ecosystem: Environmental > Aquatic >... | reverse complement strand
CTGCTGTCGATATGAACAAACTGATCGGGGTCAAATTGCAGGGTCGCATTATAACATTAGGGTGATGTCCTGAAATAGACTCTCAGAGTCGAGTAGGAGCTTGGCGATTCGATGCTGTCGAAGCGACTGTTTTCATAACGACTGCCCAGCGCTGCCGCCCATCAACAAACGATACGGTCAAATATATACTAACACCTCAGGGCACACTTTTCAAGGTAGGTCATAATAATAATATTCCAATACAACCACACAGGAGAAGAAGTCTGGAAGCCCGGTAGGATGTATCCAGAAACGAGACAAAACGACATAAATCGCTCTTCGTTCTACAGTTCTCGAAAGTGTTCGGCCCAACCCTGTTCAACCATGCCACACTAGACACGCACCATGAACGTTAGAAGTTCAATGTTATTGTGTCCCCACAATCCCGGTTGTAGCCCCTGCACAATCTAACAGTCTACCCAATCCTCTGGTGAACCCCAGGCTATTCCCAGAATCCACAGGGTCAGCGACAGGTATCTGAATACCGACAACTGGTATCCCCTTTGGCTTGGGCGATGGGCTAGCTTCAAATCATAACTGGAGAATTGGCGTCAAACTATCTAGAACTGGTTTTCAGTCGTTGGGATTTTACGAACAAAATGGGATTATTGGGCCGACCTGTCTTCAGCGGTTCAAAGCTAAAATCAGTTGTTGGAAGATTAACCTAGAATTATGAGTCCTCTGCTCTACCGTCTGAGCTACGCTGCCTGGAAAAACAGTCTAGCATTGGCCAGGGGAAAGGGTCAAATAGGGCGTGCCTTCTCACCGGTCATGACAAAGAGAATTTGAGCCGTTATAATCTAATGCGGCAGATTGAGCGACATGGGGGACTAGAATTGAAAGAACCGTTTGTCAGATTCGTAGAAAGCAAGCTTGGCTCCGGTGTTTTGCTTATTACCTGTGGCTTACCGGGCACCTGGAAGACTGAGACGAGCGAGGAAATCTCCAGGGTTAAGGGCTACCCGATCCTGCGGTCCGACCTGATCAGACTGGAAGTGCTGAAAGGCGAGAACATATTTGATGAAAAGGTGGGCTCCGATATGAGCAAACGAACGATGGTTTATGATGAGACCTTCCGGCGGGCAGACGGGGCTCTGAAGAAGGGCGATAGCGTGATAATCGATGCCACCTTTGTCACCCAAGCGTTGAGAAGACGGGCAGCTGAGATAGCAGCCAAACACAACAAGACATTCGTCGTCCTTGAGACCCGTTGCCCGCAGGAGGTAGCCATCGGCCGGGTATTGAGACGTACCCAGGAGAATTACGAGTCGAATGCCCTCACCGAGCAGGCTTACCTCAACAACAAGAAGAAATTCGAGAACGTGGATGTGGACGACCTGAACCGACTCTATCCCAGGCTCAAGATTGTTCACCTGATAGTCGATACCCAATATGACCGGCCCGAAGACTGGTATGTCATTGGTATGGAAAAGAAATGAAGTGAAGATAGACCTGCACATCCATACCAGGACCGGCTCGGACGGCAACCTGACTATCGACCAGGTTTTCCGGGAAGCCAAGAATCGAAGCATCGATCTAATCTCGATTACCGACCACGATTCCATAGTCTGCCAGGAGAAAGCCATTACCCTGGCCAGAAATCATGGGATGTCCTACATCACGGGGGTGGAACTAAACGTCACCTTCCGTTATCCGGAGGGCAATAAAGATGTTTCTCTGGATTTTTTGGGATACGGGTATGACGTCGGCAATCAAGAGCTGAAGGGCAAGCTTCAATTGATAAAGGAGTATAGGAGAAGAAGGGCACGCCAGATCTTGCGGAATCTGAATATTGAGTTCGATAAGAAAGGCATCGAAAGATTCACCGAAGAGGACCTCAGGAAGATAGAGGATAGTGTGGAAGGCGTGTTCGGGCGACCACATATAGCGAACTACCTGGTGAGAAAGGGGATTGTCAGGGACAGGCAAGAAGCCTTTGATAGGTATCTGGTCAGATGCGATGTTCCCAAGTATCCACTTTCTTTGTCGGAGGCATCACAGTTGATTAGAAATGCCGGGGGCATACTGGTACATGCTCACCCCGGCGACCCCAAGGGAACATCCCTGGCAAGCATAACGCATGATCTGGAAAAACAGACGAAGATCATAGAAAAATATATGCTACAATACATTGACGGTGTCGAGTGCTGGCATACGGAACATCACGAACAAACCACAAGGCACTATATTGAGTTTGCCAGAAAGCACAGTATGGTCATGACCGGCGGCAGCGATTGTCATCAGAAGCCGCTTCTCATGGGAACATTGGACATACCCGACTGGGTTGCCGGACAGTTCAAGCGATAGAAGAACATGATTGACAACCAAGGAGGAATGTTAAGAGTACCGGCAAAATCGGAGGATATAAAGAAGAGCTATGGCGTGATGAGCCGGTCTTATGCTCTGGCAGAGGGAATATTTGAGAAGGGACTTAGGCGGAAGGGCCTGCAGCTTCTATCTGTCACACCAAGTGAGGTCGTTCTTGAGGTAGGTGTAGGAACAGGATATTCATTAAAGGAAATCGCTAATTCTGTTGGAGAAAAAGGCAGAGCCCACGGTATTGATGTAACGCCTCAGATGTTGGAGTTAACCAAAAAAAGGCTCAAGAAGGCAGGGTTTATGGACAGGGTGGAGCTATATGAAGGGGACGCTAGAAGGATGCCCTACCAAAACGACAAATTCGATGCCGTTTACATGGCTAGCACTTTGGAGCTGTTTGACACACCGGATATTCCTGTAGTTCTCAACGAAGTCAAAAGGGTCTTGAAGCCTAGCGGAAGGCTTGGTGTTGCCAGTCTTACAAAAGAAGGCAAAGAAGGTTCGCTGTTTATAAGATTCTATGAATGGCTACACCAGAAGGTTCCCAAGTATGTCAATTGTCGGCCGATTTATGTGGAGAAATTGCTGGAAGACGCGGGATATCAGATAACCAAAACTGAGGAGCTTATACTTCTTGGAATGGTCCCATGGAGAATCGTGGTAGCGAAGCCATTGACCGATTAGTAAACAATGGAGTCGGATCCGAAAGTGCAATAGAAGGAACTGGAAGGTAGCCAATGAGGAAAATGAATGCAACGCAATATGACATTAAAGACCTCTCTCTGGCCCGAGAGGGCGGACTGCGCATTGATTGGGCCAACAAGGAGATGCCGGTAGTCAGACTGATAAAGGAGAGATTTGGGAGGGAGAAACCCCTGGCGGGAGTGCGTATTTCTGCCTGCCTGCACGTCACCACCGAGACGGCCAATTTGGCTCTGGCTCTAAGAGAAGGTGGTGCCGAAGTGATTCTGTGTGCCTCCAATCCTTTAAGTACCCAGGACGATGTGGCTGCCGCTCTGGTGGACTATGGCATTCCTGTCAATGCCATCAAGGGAGAAGATAGCAGGACCTACTACAAGCATATCGTCACCGCCCTGGAACACAAGCCACACATCACGATGGACGATGGTGCGGACCTGGTTTCCACCCTTCATAAAGACTACATCAAACTGGCTGCCAGGGTAATTGGCGGCACCGAGGAAACGACCACGGGGGTCATCAGACTGAGGAACATGGCGAAGGCTGGCAAGTTGATCTATCCCATTATCGCCATTAACGATGCTCAGACCAAACATTTGTTTGACAATAGGTATGGGACGGGGCAGAGCACAATTGATGGCATCACAAGGGCCACCAACATACTGTGGGCGGGGAGGAAGGTCGTTGTTTCGGGCTACGGATGGTGTGGCAAGGGAATAGCCAGACGGGCTCAAGGCTTGGGGGCGCACGTTATCATCACCGAAGTCCAGCCTATCCCGGCTCTGGAAGCGGCCATGGATGGCCATCAGGTCATGCCTTTGATTAAGGCCTGCGAGATGGGAGAAGTCTTCATCACCATCACTGGCGATACCAACGTCATTGGTAAGGCACACATTTCCCGGATGAAGGACGGGGCTATCCTGGCCAATAGCGGGCATTTCAATGTGGAAATAAACATACCGGCTCTGGAAAGCCTGGCCAAGTCGAAGAAACGAATACGTTCTTCCGTTGATGAATACACTTTGGGCGACGGACGGCGTATCTATCTGCTGGGTGAAGGCAGGTTAATCAATCTAGCTGCTGCGGAAGGACACCCGGCTAGCGTTATGGACATGAGTTTTGCCAATCAAGTTCTTTGTCTGGAGTATCTCACCAAGATGAAAGGAAAGCTTGAGCCCGCGGTCTATCCTGTGCCTGAAAAGATTGACCAGGAGGTAGGCAGGCTGAAGCTTGCCTCCATGAACATCACCATTGATTCCTTGACCAAGGAGCAGAAAAAATACCTGCAAAGCTGGGAAGAAGGAACGTAAGAAAAGGAGCAAAAATGCCGAACAGTTTCAATCAATCGGATTCCTATTTAGCTACTGCGGAGTCGGTCACCGAGGGACATCCTGATAAGCTGTGCGACCAGATTTCAGATGCTATCTTGGACGCTATGCTGGAAAAGGACCCCTTTGCCCGGGTTGCCTGCGAGGTCTCCGTGGCTATGGGCATGGTAATGGTCCTGGGTGAGATTACATGTAAGACCTACGTAGAGATTCCTGAAATTGTGCGCCAGGTAATCAAAGAGGCTGGCTATACCAAACCCGAATATGGCTTTGACTACCGAACTTGTGGAGTGCTCGTCTCGCTTAAGGAACAGTCAAGCGACATCGCTGCCGGAGTTGGCCAATCTTGGGAAGCGAGGATGGGAGAGGTCACTGACAAGGTTTTGGACAAAACTGGTGCTGGTGACCAGGGAATGATGGTTGGCTTTGCCTGTAAAGAGACCCCTGAGTTTATGCCGTTGCCTATTGTGCTGGCACACAGGCTATGCCGGCGCTTGGCTCAGGTAAGAAAAGACAAAACTGTGCCTTATTTAAGACCTGACGGTAAATCTCAGGTGACTATAGAATACACTCGCGGCATACCCAGGAGGGTGGTCTGTGTCGTTATTGGTGCTCACCACAATCCCGGTGTGGAACGTGACGTCATCGAGCACGACCTCATAGAGCAGGTGATTAGAGAAGTCATTCCCGCCAAATTGCTGGATAAGAAAACTGAATACTACATTAACAGCGCTGGTCAGTTTGTAATCGGTGGTCCTGTTAGCGATACCGGTTTTACCGGGCGCAAAATCATTGCCGATAGTTATGGCAGTGCCTGCGGGCATGGTGGGGGTGCATTTTCAGGCAAAGACCCTACCAAGGTGGACCGCACTGCCGCGTATATGTCCAGATATGTCGCCAAAAACATAGTGGCTGCCGGACTTGCTGATTACCTTGAACTTCAGGTTGCCTATACTATCGGGAAGGCTCACCCTCTGTCACTGTCCATCGAGACATCCAGCACGGGGAAAGTGCCTGATGAAGTCATAACAAGTCTCGTCAACAAACATTTCGACTTTCGCCCTGAGGCCATAATACGGGCTTTGGACCTGCGCCGCCCCATCTACCGTCAAACTGCCGCCTACGGGCACTTCGGCAGAGAAGACCTCGACCTGCCCTGGGAAAAAACGGACAAGGCTAAGATACTGAGAAAAGAAGCAGGCCTGTAGGAATCCCAACCACCCTCGCCATCCGTCCTGAACCTATCTGCAGGGCAAGAAGAGTTCCGATTGACGGTAATCTATCTTCTCAAACCTGGTGTGTTCTACCACAATGCGGGCACTTGATTTGGGGCTCTTTGAAATTGGGTGGCACCCGCAACTTGGCACCGCAGTCACATGCAATGGTTTTGTAGTTGCTCAGCCGCCACATTACATCGGAGGTCTCGCGAGCCCTCTGTACCTCATTTAGTTCACCTGCTTCGCCCTCCAGCTTTATGGTGGCTATGGGGACCGTCTCAGCAGTGAGGCTGGCGGCAGATATGACTCCCTTGCCGCCGTGGACCTGGCGGTAAGCCTGGTCATAATTGTTGAAAGAGGCGCCAGCCATGGCGCGCAGGATGCGTATTCTCTCTGAAATAGGAGGGTGGGTGCTTGTGAGATCACTGGCCTTAAGGCCTCTTTTGCGGAAAGGATTGACGATATACATTGGCGCTGTGGCTTGATTGGCTGATCTTAACTGGTCAGTTGAGGCGGCCAGCTTTTCCAGCGCCGAGGCCAGTCCTTCAGGGTATCTGGTGTAGAGAGCTCCTGAGGCGTCTGCCAGATATTCTCTCTTTCTGGAAATGGCGAAATAGATGAGCTGTGCAAAAATCGGCGCCAGTATCATAAACACCAGTGCCACGACCAGAATTATTATCTGACCCTGCCCACCTCCCTTGGATGAGGAGCTTCTTCTTGAGCCGGCGCCGCCCAGGAACAAGAAACGAGACCCGTAATAGGCAAGGATCACGATAGTGCCGAGCAGGACGCCGCACATCGCCATGAGCAGCACATCCCGGTTCTTTATGTGGGATATCTCGTGGGCCATGACGCCCTGCAATTCATCGCGGCTCAGTTTCTGGAGCAATCCTGATGTGATAGCTACGGATGCCTTGTTGGGGTCACGACCGGTGGCGAAGGCATTCAATGCCGGGTCATCGATGATGTATATATCGGGCATCTTCTCCAGCCCGGAGGCAATCTTCATCTCCTCAACCACATTGTACAGGCGAGGGTGGTCATCTGGCTTGATTTTCTTCGCCCTGGACATGCTCAGAAGGATGCTGTCGCCCTGGAAATAGGCGACTAGACTCAAGATCACCCATAGCAATATGGCGATGACCAAGCCCGCCATAGCACTATCGAAAGCCAGGCCCAGGAAATAGCCGATGAGGATCAGTAGTGCTCCCATGCCTATGGTCAGCACTACAGACCTTATCTGGTTAGACCTGATCTGTTCCCACACAGCTTAAGTGGCTTTTTACTGAGTGAAACTAACCTTGGGCGCTTCTCTTTCGGCGGCTAGAGTGACCTCGAAGAATTCGCCAGCCTTGAAACTGAACATGCCAGCCACAATATTGGATGGGACTACCTGCGTCTGGTTGTTATATCTCAAGACCGAATCATTGTAGAACTGCCGGGAAAAGCTTATCTTATTCTCGGTTGAGGTAAGCTCCTCCTGAAGTGCCAAGAAGTTCTGATTGGCTTTGAGGTCGGGGTAGCGTTCTACTACGGCCAGCAGACGGGATAGCGCCGAACTCAGTTCGCCTTCGACCTTGGCTCGCTCACCAGCTCCGGCAGATGACGCTTGCAGGGCGATATTGCGGGCCTTGGTTACTGCTTCCAAGGTTTCTCGCTCGAATTTCATATACCCCTTGACGGTTTCCACCAGATTGGGAATGAGGTCATGACGTCGTTTCAGCTGGACGTCGATCTGCGCCCAGGCGTTCTTGACCTGATTGCGCAGCCTCACCAGGCCGTTGTAGAGGACCCACAATATGATGGCAAGGACCACGACAACACCGACAATGACATAGACTGCAACCATACTTAACCTCCTTTAATAATATTCTCTGGTTGTTGCTTAATCGACACGCTGCTTCACCTTGAAGCTCCGAACACTTCTTCCAAGAGACTGATGACCCGTCCGCTGGGATCGTGTTTTGACGGACGTTCCTCAGCCAGACGTTTCATCAGTTGGGTGACCTCACCGCCGTCAAACCATAGCCCATGTTTATTGCGGCATGTATCGATGAGGATGCCAGGCTGTTCGCCTAATGCTGTTTTCTTCATCTTGCGGCCACAGATGGGGCATTTCCGCTTCTTTTCTGATGAAGTAGCGTCCTGAGATTTGGCCATGTCATCAAGAAACGTCTTTGACTCTTCAAGACCCTGCGACTTAAGCAAAAGCTCAAGCTCTCCGGAGTCAAACCATACACCCTTGCAGCTATTGCAGTAGTCAAGCTCAATGTTATGATACTCAATAGTAACCATAGCATACTTACAAACAGGGCATATCATTGCCTTCAGACCTCGTCAGGGTACTGTAATAGTGTAGATGCGTGAAGCAGGCATGTCAAGGTTGTTGCGTGTGTTCTATATGATATCTATCTCTAAGTCATCCGTGCTCTTTACTGGTTTTCTCGAATCAACGATGGCTATGGTGCGCTCAGGAATATTGTTTCTATAGGCCGAGGAGGTGAATATAGTAAGGCATCTTCTGCCATACATGGTGGGTGGAGCATCGGGCTGGTGAGACCTTATCAAGACGTTTTTGCCCAGGCGGGACATGATTTCCCGAAACCAACCCCGCCCAAATTGAGGTCTCCCGGTATTGGGATCGATTCCCAGGAACTTCCCTGGTCTTTCCTGCCAGTCCCCCCAGGTCATTTGACGCCATTCGGCGCTGCCTGGTTTTATCATATTTATGTCTTCTAAGCCTGACACATCGGGGAGTGCTCCATGCAGAGCAATAATTCCATTTGGCGTGGACGCGGCCAGAGGCAACCGGGAAAGGACTTCGCCGTATCGGTGGCGAAGTTCGGCATCCAGTCCTTCCCAGAAATCGGCAGGGTGGAAGCTGCCCACAGCGTAGCCTTCGTGGTTTCCCATAAGCAGATGAAGAGACTCAGGGTGCTCAAGTTTCTGCCCGAGCAAGAAGTCGATGTTCTCCAGAGAAGCCGGACCCCGATCAACATAGTCCCCCAGAAAGACCAGCGTATTCTTTGGCTTGAGATGCCTGTGGACAACTCTCTCCGTGGCTTCCAGGTCACCATGAGTATCACCAACGAAAATGACCTTGCTTGATTCCAACTGTATCAACTTTGCCTCTGAGGCAAACATCTTCTCCGCCTCGTTCAGCAAGTCCTTTGTTTTCTCTCTGGTCATCCCACAAAGCCTATCGTTTCCAGGAAGTATACACCTTCACCAGCATAGATGTTTTCCGTGATAAGAAGCAGCATTTGCTCTGAAGAATCGTCCCCATGATTGTTTCTGTTTAGGCGCTTTTGATATGATGGGAATATGAGAACAGGATTGGTTTATGACCCAATCTATCTAGAACACGATACCGGTGACCACGTGGAGAATTCTCGCAGGCTGGTAGAGGCGATGTCCCATCTGAAAGAGACTGGCATCAAGGAGAAACTCACCTGTTTGCCTGCCCGGCCCGCCTCGGTGAAAGAACTGGAAATGATACATGCACCGGAGTACGTCTCCTACGTCAAGAACAAAGCAGAAAAGGGTGGTGGGTGGCTTGACCCTGATACCGTAATGTCTCCGAAATCCTACGAAGCTGCATTATATGCTGCTGGTGGAGTTCTGGCGGCTGTAGAAGCGGTTATGCAGGAGAAGGTGGACAACGCCTTTGCCCTGGTTAGACCACCGGGGCACCATGCTGTTCATGATCAAGCCATGGGCTTCTGCATTTTCAATAATGTGGCAATCGCTGCCAAATCTGTCCTGAACAAGTTCAATCTTGACCGTGTTCTTATTGTTGATTTTGATGTCCACCATGGCAATGGGACACAGGATGCCTTTTATGCTGACCCGCAAGTCCTTTACTTCTCCACTCACCAGTACCCCTTTTATCCCGGGACAGGATCGATGGATGAAACGGGCACTGGTAGAGGAGAAGGCACGACGGTTAATTTTCCCATGGCTGCCGGCTGGGGTGATGAGGAATACTTGAGAGCTTTTAAGGAGGTCTTGGTCCCGGTGGCCAGAAGATTTCGGCCACAGCTCATTCTGGTTTCTGCTGGTTTCGATGCCCATTGGGCGGACCATCTGGCCATGATGCAAGCAACTGTCAGAGGCTTTGCTCGCATGGCGACGGTATTGAGAGAGCTGGCTGCCGAACTGTGCCAGGAACGTCTCGTTTTCGCTCTGGAAGGTGGCTATAATCTTCGGGTAGTTGCTTCATCGACAAGAGCTACCTTCGATGTACTTCTGGGCAGTTCGGAAATAGATGACCCCTTGGGGCAAGCATCAGCCGCGACGAAACCCGGAGGCTTTGACGAGCATATCCAGACAATAAGGAGAATACACCGCCTACAGGGAAACTAGATCAAAACTCAAGAATAAAAACGCAAAATGACGAGGCAAAAAGTGACAAATCCTGGGCACAGAATCTGAAATGAACTGGGTCTCGGGATTCGAATTTGTCCAGTGTTTAGGGCTTGCGTAGAGGAGTTGTTTGGCATTTCCGACTAGGCAGTTTTCTTGGACCAAGGCAGCAACGCACTCCAGTCCCCCTTTTCCCAAACCACCAGCAGTTGACCAGCTATACATAAAGAAGAATAGATCCCTGTGGTAATGCCCACGAGGAGCGCCAGTGTCAAGTTTTGGATAGTCACTCCACCGAGCAGATAAAGTGCGATTATGACAAAGAGCGTAGCCAGGCCAGTATTCATGGAGCGTCCCACCGATTCCATAATGCCGCAGTTCGCCACTACCTCGAAGTCGCCACTGACCCCACGTTTTGAATTCTCTCGAATGCGGTCAAAAACAACTACAATGTTGTTCACACTGACCCCGGCAACTGCCAGCACTCCTGTAACAAATAGAGCATCGACCTCCATGCCGGTTGCCCAACCCAATATGGAGAAGATAGCGATGACTATCACCAAATCGTGGAACAGAGCCAGAACGGCACAGACGCCCCAGCGGAAAGGCTTGGGCATCTTACGGAATGCCCAGGATACATAGAGCAGGATGCCAATGGAAGCAATGATGATGGCGATACCCGTGTTGCGTACTGTCGCAGCAGCTATGATCGGTGAGACTGTGAAGACACTGCTGTCGGTGATGTTGCTGCCCAGCCCCGCCTGCAATCCTGCCTTTAGCTGAACATATTCGTCAGAAGTTATTTCCCGCAGACGAATGAAGAACTGTTCCTCACCAGCAGATTGAATGGTTGCGGTATCATAACCCAAATCAGCCAACTGTTGGCGCAACTCAGCTAGCTCCACTGCATTCTCAAATTGTAGGGTTATGGCTGTGCCGCTGCTGAAATCAACCCCCCACTTTAGCCCAAAAACAGCCAGGGAGATTATGCCGATGATGATCAATATGCCTGAGATGAGGAAAAACCAGCGTCTTTTGCCAACGAAATCGATCATGCCTTAAACACTCCATAAGCACGGGGGCTCTTCGCCAGACCGCCAGACACGACTGTACGCATGAAAGCCCTGGTAACTACAACTTGAGTGAACATGCTTAAAGCCACGCCGATGAACAGGGTGGTGGCAAAGCCCACCACCGTGAAATTGCCAAATGTGTTGCCGAGCCAATAAAGAACAGCACAGGCAATA
>Ga0209253_10005281_pt1 | contig 11215 bp, 9 predicted proteins | sample FrelakmetBRP12BR_FD_187145 | JGI IMG/M metagenome (GOLD analysis project Ga0209253, IMG submission 187145) | Freshwater lake sediment microbial communities from the University of Notre Dame, USA, for methane emissions studies - BRP12 BR (SPAdes)... | ecosystem: Environmental > Aquatic >... | reverse complement strand
GGCGTCAGGTAATGATGCAGCGACGGACCGCCGCTGTACTCCAGAACCGCCAGCCGCCCCTTGCCGAGCGCGTAGAGCGAAACCGTCTTGCCGAGGGCCTCGTCCGGGGTCCGGTGCGCCGCAAAGGCCGGGAGCGCCGCCAGGGGCAGCGCCGCGATGACGAACACCGGGACGATGGCGCCGGCGGCTCGATTGGGGGCCGGGTTCTCCGATGGAAACGCCAGCGACAGGATCGACGGCAGGAGCAGCACGGGAATGGCCAGCAGCGTGAACAGGTCCAGCCAGTTGCGCCGGCGCAGATAGCGCAAGAGCACATAGGCCGTGCCCAGGTGGAACAAGCCGGCGCTGATCCAGTCGAGCGCCGGACGATGCGGGATCGAGTTGACCCATACCTCGCCGTTGTCCCAGCCAAACATCTTGAGCGCGTTCCAGGTGTTCGAGAGGAAGATCTGGAGCGCTGGCCCCGGAAGCTCGCGCTCGGTGCTGCCCACGCGCGTCAGCGACCGGAACATCACCATGCCGGGGTCGTCGATCGCATAGCGCACGAGCGGCAGCACCACGACCACCGCCACGAGGCCAGCGCCGATCAGCCAGGTGAAGATCGCCCAGCGCCGGCCGCGGGCCAATGGGTGCAGCAGGTACACGAGCACCCCAACCGTCACGGCAATCGGGATGGCCCGCGCCGGTGTGTAGCCGTGCAGCCCCAGCCCGACGATCAACCCACACCACAACAGGTCGTTGCTTCTCCGCCTTCGCAGCCCGCGCACCAGGAAGTACAGTGCCGGAGCAGCGAACAGTGGATAGAGCGGAAAGCGCAAGCCCACACGGCTGATGACGTTCGGCCAGTAGGCCACGCCCGCCAGGAACATCGCCGCCAGCGCGACTCTCCGCCCACCCAGCTCACGGCCGAACAGGTAGATGAAGGGCAGCGTCACGACGCCGGCCAGCGCCGTCCCGATTTTGAGCGTCAGGAACGACACCCCCGTTCCGAGCACACCGGCGGTTGCGGCCGCCAGGTAGAACTGCAATGCCTCGCGGCCCGTATTGCGCGGGAAGAAGATCGAATACTTGCCGTTGAGCACATCGACAACATCGAGCAGCTTCTCGGCATGGTCGCTGACCATCTCGTGGGTCACGCCGGCGAGGTCGGCGAAGCGGAACCAGACCGCGACCGCAAACACAACGAAGACGCCAACCGCCCATGCGTCGAACGATAGATTGAGGCGCGGCGCCGCCAGCCAATCCATCACCTGGCGCGTACGGCGTCGAAGGGCAAGCTCGCCGTCCCACAGCGCGGCAAAGATGCTGACGAGTGCGCCGGTCCAAAAGAACAGCGTCGACAAGCGGAAGGTGTTGTTGGACGATGCCAGCAGCGTGAAGAGAGAGAACGCCGCCGCCGCGCCGAGCCACGCGGGACGGAAGCGCAGCACCTGCGCCGGGTGGTCGCTTTCCGCCGGCAATCGAACCCCGAAGTCGCCAGCCCACGCTGCCCAGCCGGCCAGGACGACCGCCAGCGCGTACAGGACGAGCGTCGGGATCAGGTTCTCGGGCTTACGTTCGAGGCCAAGCTGGGCTGCCAACGCCAGGATCAGGGCCACCGGGAGCCGCAGATGCCCGGCCTGGATGTGCAGCTCGACCCGAATGGCCGGCGGCACCGCAGCCGGGGCAGCGAACTGCTCCTGATTCCCGGCCGACGCCCGGGCGGGTTCGGCGCCGCGAGCCAGCTTGATTGCCGGCGGTGAGGGTTCCGCCTGCGGCTGAACGCTTCGGATCTGCTCCGCCAGCGGCGTGGGCTGTCCCGAGTTCTCAATAGGCTCTCGAGACGGCTCCGCCGCAGGAAGCGGGATCGGCCGGCGCTTGAGGAGCGAACGAACCCAGTCCAGGACGCTGGGCTCCGTGCCGTCTGCGGGAGATGCGGGCGGGTACTTAGGATCCATGGTCCGCTATGCCTGTTCACTGGGGCGAGGGCGCGTCTCCGCCCACGCCCGATGAGAACCTTGGGCGGGTCGGCTAGGGCTTCCGGGCCAGGTAGTAGCTGTAGGTGCCTTGTGGACCAGGCATCTCCAGATAGTAGCGCCGCGTCAGGCGTTCCGTCAACCTCAGGTTCCAGCGCGTCGGGGCGACGATCCAGCGGCCAAGCAGCCAACGCGGCAGCAGGCACGGCGCTCCGAAGTAGTGACCCCATTCGAGGGCATGCAGCGCCGCCGGTGAGAAGTAGCGCTCGGTGCGCTCGACGACCAGCCCGACGCGCGCCAGGCGCTCCATCCATTCCCCCTCGTACATCATGTTTCGGGTCCGAGACATCCACATGAAGTAGTCGGCGTACCCCCGAGCTGCGCGCCGCAGTCCAACCCGTTCCAGGATGCGCGGCAGGCTGAGCTCGGTGCGGTACGCGGGGTTGGGGACGGTGAAGAAGAGCGGCGCACCAGGCCTGAGCACGCGGGCGATCTCGGCCAGCACGCCATCCAGATCCGGCAGGTGCTCGAGCACCGAGTTGCTGAAGGCGCTCCCGAGCGAACCCGATTCGATCGGTAGGCGCGTGCCATCCGAATCGAGGAGCAACCGGTGGCGCCCCCTCCGGCGCGCCTCACGCAGCGAGGGCAAGGCGAGGTCGACACCGATGTCGACCGGCGCCTCGAAGGTCACCCCGGCAAAGTGGCCGTCGCCACAGCCGACATCGAGCATCGGCCGTGGGAGATCCAGCCCCTGGTAGAAGCGCGCCTCGACAGCGCGCAGGATAGCACGGAAGTACGGCAGGTCACGCAGGTGCAGCCACAGGAAGTCCTTGTCGGTGGCGATCGTCATCGGTGCAGGCGCCTTTCGGCCGGGACGTAGCCGCGGCGGCCAAATCCCCGACCCGCGCTCACGCCTTGCGCCTCCGCAGCGAGGCATACAACGCCTCGTACTGTTCGGCGACGGCGTCGGACGAGAAGCGCCTGGCCACGCTGGCTGGATCGCCGCGGAAGCGATCGGGCTGCGCAAGGACATCGAGGATCGCCCGCGCCAGTGCCGGGGCATCGCCCGGCGGCGCGGTGCGGCCCATGCCGGTCATCGCCGTTGGCTGGCGCACGCCCGGCAGGTCACTCGCCACGACCGGTGTCCCGCAGGCCATCGACTCGACCTGCACCATCCCGAAGCTCTCGGTGCTGTTCAGGCTGGGGAGAACGGTCACATCGCACATGGCGTAGAAGGCCGACATCTCTTCGCCGGACAACACGCCCAGGAACGCCCATCGGTCGCCGAGCCTATCGAGCAGCGGCTGCATGCTCCGGGCGTACGCGTCTTCGCCCATGACGTCCACATGCTGGCCGACGTAGACGACGCGCGCCTGTGGATGGCGCTCAAGGACGAGCGGCATCGCCTGCGCCAGGACTTCGGCGCCCTTTTCAGCCGCCAGACGCGCGGCCATGCCGATGACCGTGTCGCCCTGGCGGATGCCCAGCCGTTGCCGCAGAGCGCCCACCGCCTCGGGCACCGGTGCGGCGACCTCGATCGGCGGCGGGATGACGACCAGCCGCCCCAGATGCCGCTTCAGAAGAGGCGAGCCCTCTGCGTAGTCGCGCGTGTTGGTCACCACCGCCTCGGCCAGCGACGCCGTTATCCGGTCTGCCAGATGGGAGACGCGATTGGCCAGACGGTTGAGCGGCGAGCGTGGCAGGCTGAGATCGCAGTGGAACGTCATCACCACCGGCTTGCCGCGCAGGCGGGCCATCGCGGCGAGCAGCGCGGCATCGATCTGAGGGACATGCAGGTGGACTACGTCGTGATCGCCGGCCAAGGCCCAGCCGAGCGGCTGGAAAGCCGGCATGATCGGTCCCTTGCTGACAAAGAATGCCACGCCGGCTCGCCGCACGCGCACGCCATCCAGCACTTCCTCGGCCGGCAGCCGATGATCGTAGCGCGCCGTCAACACGGTGACGTCATGCCCGCGCCGTGCCAGGGCGCGCGCCAACCGCTCGGTGTAGACGGTCAAGCCCGAGTAATGCGGACGATAGTAGTACAGGCAGTGCAGAATGCGCATTCAGGCCGCTGTGGCCAGCCAATCCCGCGTCTGGCGGTACAGACCGGTGAGTGTCTCCCCGTCCAGCACCAATGCCACGGCGCCGATCAGACTGGCGATCGAATACACCATGCCGTGCAAGACCAGTGCCGCCGCCAGCCCTTGGTCCGGCGGGACGCCGAAGACGCTTAGCGCCGCCACACCTGCCGCCTCGAACACGCCGACGTAGCCGGGAAGCGACGGGACGGCCACGCCGAGCAGCGTCGCCGCCAGCATGAAGGCCGCCCACAACGGCTGAACGTCCGGCAGGACCGCGTGGAGCACGGCCCAGTACTCAAGCAGCGCCAACGCCCAGCTGGCCGTCATCCAGCTGAAGCTCATTGCCATTCGCCGCGGCGTCTGCAGCACCGCCAGTCCATCGCGAAACGATCCCCACAGCCGCAGCCACGCGGGCCTTGGACCCGGCAGGCGTGCCACCCAGCCCTCGACCCATGCCGGTCGGCGCAAAGCAAAGCCTACGAAGGTGAGCGCCATGCCCACCACCGCTGCCCCGATCCAGGCGGCCCGCGAGGCCCAGGCCGCGCCCGCCGCGACGGGCAGCAAGACCAGCATCAAACCGACGGCCAGGATCATGTCGTACAGCCGTTCCACGACGATGGAGGACAGAACCAATGGCGTTGACAGCCCCGGCTGCCGTCCCATCAGAATCGCTCTGCCGAGCTCGCCCATCCGCCATGGGAGGACATTGTTCAGGAGATAGCCTTCATTGAGGGCCGCCAGCACGCGTCCGAACCCGACCTCTCGGCCGATCAACGCCCGCCAGCAGGCCACGCGGGCCATCATCGAAATCAGGAATACGGCCACGCCCAACAGCAGGAAACGCAAGTCGACATGCAGCAGCGCCTCGCGCAGCGGACGCCAGCCCGCCCAGCGAAGCGCCAACGCAAGGGCGGCGGCGGAGACCGCCAGCCCGAGCAGCAGGCCTGCCCAACGCGCCCCGCCCGACCTCATGCCGGCCCCCAGGCCGCGCCTTGCTCGCGCCCACGGCCAGGCGCGATCGAGGCCTGCGTCCGCCGGGCGGTCATGCGCGTCATTCTTCTTCCAGCCGGAGGATGGCCATGAAGGCTTCCTGCGGAATCTCGACGCTGCCGACGCGCTTCATGCGCTTCTTGCCCTTCTTCTGTTTCTCCAGCAGTTTCTTCTTGCGCGAGATGTCGCCGCCGTAGCACTTGGCCAGCACATCCTTGCGCACGGCCTTGACGTTGGCACGCGAGATCACCCGTCCACCTGAGATCGCCTGGATCGGCACCGCGTACATCTGGCGCGGGATGAGTTCCTTCAGCTTGGTGACCAGGCGCTGGCCTTTGTGATAGGCCTCCTTCTTATGCACGATCATCGCCAGCGCATCGACGGGCTCTTCGTTGACCAGCAGCTCCAGCTTGACCAGGTCGTCCACCCGGTAGCCGGTGAAGTGGTAGTCCAGGGAGGCATAGCCGCGCGTGCGCGCCTTGAGCTGGTCGTAGAACTCGACGATCAGCTCGGCCAGCGGGATGTCGAAGTGCAGGATGACGCGCTGCGGCGCCGGGTACTCCTGCTCGACGAAGGCACCCCGGCGCTTGGTGGCCAGGTCCATCACCGTGCCGTAGAACTCCTCCGGCGTGAAGACCTGGATGCGCATCCATGGCTCGCGCACCTCGGCAATCTGCGTCTCCTCCGGGAGGTCCGCCGGCTTCTCGATGATCTTCGTGCTCCCATCGATCAACAGGACCTCGTACTCCACCGACGGCGCGGTGGCGATCAAATCCACCGCATGCTCGCGCTCGAGCCGTTCCTGGATGATCTCCATGTGGAACATGCCCAGGAACCCACAGCGAAAGCCGTAGTTCAGCGCCTGGGAGACATCGGGCTCGAAGATCAGCGAGGCGTCATTGAGCTGGAGTTTCTCAAGCGCGTCCTTGAGGTTGGCGTAGTCCTCGCCTTCCACCGGGTAGAAGCCGGCGAAGACCATCGGCTTCGGGTGGCGGTAGCCCGCCAGCGCCTCGGCCGCCGGCTGCGCGGCCGAAGTGAACGTGTCGCCCACGCGGCACTCGCGCACCGTCTTCAGCCCGGTGGCTACGTACCCCACCTCGCCGGCCTGCAGCTCCTTCCCCGCCACCATGCCCGGCGCGAAGGTGCCGATCTCCATCGGGTGCACATCGGCGCCGGCGGCCATCAGGCGCAGGTTCTCGCCGGCATGCACGGTGCCATCGAAGACGCGCACGTAGGCGACCACGCCCTTGTACGAGTCGTAGTGCGAGTCGAAGATCAACGCCCGCAGCGGCGCGGCGGGGTCGCCACGCGGAGGCGGCACCTTGGCCACCACCGCCTCCAGAACCTCGGCGATGTGCGTGCCTTCCTTGGCGGAAATGCGCAGGATCTGGTCGGGCGGGGTTCCCAGCAGCGCGTGGATCTCCTCCGCCACCTCATCCGGGCGGGCGGACCCCAGGTCGATCTTGTTGATTACGGGGATGATCTCGAGGTCGGACTCGAGCGCCAGGTACAGGTTCGCCAGTGTTTGCGCCTCGACGCCCTGCGTGGCGTCGACCACCAGAACGGCGCCCTCGCATCCCGCCAGCGCTCGGCTGACCTCGTAGGCGAAGTCCACGTGCCCGGGCGTGTCGATCAGGTTGAGCTCGTAGTCCTGCCCATTAGCGGCTCGGTACGGCATTCGGACCGCCGACGCCTTGATCGTCACGCCCTTCTCGCGCTCAAGGTCCATGCTATCCAGGACCTGCTCGGTCATCTCCCGATCGGGGATGGTCCCGGTAAGCTGGAGCAGGCGGTCGGCGAGCGTCGACTTGCCGTGGTCGATGTGGGCAATGATGCAGAAATTGCGGATGTTGGACGTCTGCATGCGAGAAACCGCGGGAGGTTCTCTCCCGCGTTCGAAGTATACCGTATGGAGGTGCTGACCGTCAGGCGGCGAGGTCGAACGTTGGGAACAGGAGGTCATGCGGCGCCGGGCGTCCAGGGCGGGCCCACAGCAGGAACTCGACGTTGCCCCTGGGACCCAGCAGCGGCGAACGGATCAGTCCCCAGGCATGCAGGCCCAATGGCCCCAGCGCACCGGTAACCACCTCCAGGACCTGTCGATGGACCTGCGGATCGCGCACGACGCCGCCCCGCCCAACGGCCTTCCGCCCGGCCTCGAACTGCGGCTTGACCAGGGCGACGAGCTCGGCCTCGGGTTTCAACCAGCGGACAACGGCCGGCAGGATCAGCCGGAGCGAGATGAAAGAAGCGTCGATCGTCGCCCAGTCGACCGGTTCGGGCAGAGCCTCCACGTAGCGGGCATTGGTGCGCTCTAGGACGACCACGCGCGGGTCCTGTCGCAGGCTCCAGTGCAAGATGCCATGGCCGACGTCCAAGGCATACACCCGCAGCGCCCCATGCTGCAGCAGGCAATCGGTGAACCCGCCGGTGGAGGCGCCGACGTCAGCGCACACGGCCTGGCGCGGCTCGAGCCCGAACGCGGTCAGCGCTGCCTCGAGCTTCTCACCGCCGCGTGAGACGAAGCGCGGCGCGGCGGCAACCTCGATCGCCACCTGCCGGTCGATCTCGCGGCCCGGCTTCAGCGCCACCTGCCCGTCGACGCGCACTTCGCCGGCCATGATCAGCCGCTGGGCGACCGAGCGGCTCTCCGCCATCCCACGCTCCACCAATAAGGTGTCAAGGCGGGCTTTGCGTGCCGAGGCAGGAGCCCGGCGCTCGCTCATGTGTGCCAGCTGCCCCACCCCGGATCTGCCGGGCCGCGCCCGGGTGCGGCCGCGGTCACTCCTTCTCCCCAAACTGCGCGAACGCGATCAAGGTTGCGGAGACCAGTGCGATGGAGCCGGCGAAGTAGAACAGGCTCTTCGGATCGGTCCATTCAATCAGGTGCTCAAGAAACGTGACCGCCATCACCAGGATGACAACGCTGGCGAGGCGCGTCTTCAAGTCGTGCAGGTTGCGGATCTTGAGCCACGCTGGGACGTTCAGCTCGCCCATGAACAGCTCATACAGCCCGACGGCGAACAGCAGCAGCGCCGAGGCCAGAAGGAACTTGTCCATCAGCGCCACCAGGTCGACCGAGAACAGAGGCGGCCTCCCGGCGTGCTCGATCAGGTGGACGAGCACGTCGAAGGCGCTGATGGTCCCCCATACGAACGCGCCCGCGGAGGCTGCCGCGAGCGAGAGCACGGCCAGCAACGACAAGTAGCGGCTTGCTTCCAGGACCCGCTTCATACACACCTCCAACGTGCACGAATTATAGCCACCGCCGCACCTTCGTCGTGGGTGGCGCTCATGCTTGCCGCCATCTGCCCTTCCTGCTATCATGGCCCTATGCTCCTCGGCCTGCTGCGCTCCATGCGGCCCCGGCAGTGGGCCAAGAACGTCTTCGTGTTTGCTGCCCTGGTCTTCGACCAGAAGTTGCTGCAGCCGACTCCTTTCCTGCACACGCTGGCCGGGTTCGGGCTGTTCTGCATGGCCTCCAGCGTCGTCTACCTGGTCAATGACGTCGCGGACCTACAGAGCGACCGCCAGCACCCCACCAAGCGCAAGCGGCCGATCGCCTCGGGGATCGTCCCCCCATCGGCCGCCCTGGCCGCGGCGGCCGTCCTGGGTGCCGGTGCCCTAGTCGGCGGGCTTCTGCTGGGCACGGCCTTCGGCGCCATCGTCACCGGCTTCCTGGGCCTCAACCTGCTGTACTCCTTCTGGCTGAAGCACGTCCCGATCATTGACGTGTTCATCGTCGCCGCCGGATTCGTCCTGCGCGTCGCCGCCGGCGTCTCCCTGATTGTCGTCACACGCTTCTCCCCCTGGCTGTACGTATGCACGACCTTGTTGGCCCTCTACATCGGGTTCGGCAAGCGGCGGGCTGAGCTGGTCCTTGTCGCCGACGCCTCCAACAGCACCCGCCGTGTCCTGGATGGCTACACCATATCGTTCCTCGACCAGCTCATCGTCGTCGTTTCCGCTACAACCATCGTCGCCTACTCGCTCTACACTTTCTCGGCCGAGAACCTGCCCAAGAACCACACGATGATGCTCACGATCCCGTTTGTGATCTACGGCATCTTCCGCTACCTGTACTTGATCCACGTGGAGAACTCCGGCGGAGCGCCGGAGGAACTCGTCCTCAAGGACCGCCCCCTGATGGCCACGCTCCTGCTCTGGGGTCTCGCCGCGATCGCCGTTTTGTATCTCGGGCTATGACCGTCGCCTCCATCCCCGGCAAAGCCATCCTGTTCGGCGAGCACGCCGTGGTCTACGGTCGCCCGGCCATCGCCGTGCCCGTCTGGGAGGTCGCGGCCCGGGTTGAGGTCCTCGACAACCCCGGTGCTGCGCCCGGGAGCCTGCTAGTCGAAGCCCCGGCCATCGACCTTGCCGGCGAGCTGGCCGCCCTCGATCCATCCCATCCCCTGCCGCGCATCATCCTTGACACACTCCATGCGCTCGGGGTCGAGCAGCCCCCGCCCCTGCGACTGCGAGTGACCTCCACGATCCCAATCGCCTCCGGCCTTGGCTCCGGGGCAGCTGTCTCGGTGGCGGTTGCCCGCGCCCTCAGCCAGCACCTGGGTTGTCCCCTGGAGCCGTCGAGGGAATCGGCACTGGCCTTCGCTGTCGAGCGCATTCACCACGGCACGCCCTCGGGCGTCGACAACACCGTCGTTGCCTTCGGCATGCCGGTCTACTTCCGCCGGGACGACCCGCCAGTTCCATTCCGAGTGGGCGCGCCGCTGCACCTTGTGATCGGCGACACCGGGATCGCTCTGCTCACATCCATCGCCGTGGGCGGAGTTCGCGAGCGCTGGCGGGACAAACCGGCAGCCTACGAGCGGCGCTTTGACGCCATCGGCGCCATCGTCGACGAGGCGCACGGACAGATCGAGTCCGGCCGCATCGCGGCCCTCGGACCCTTGATGAATCGCAACCATGTTCTGCTGCAGGAGATCGGCGTCTCCTCTCCAGTCCTCGACGCGCTGGTCCGCGCGGCGACCGAAGCCGGGGCGTGGGGCGCCAAGCTCTCGGGCGCCGGAATAGGCGGGACGATGCTGGCACTGGCACCTAAGGAACGGATGGATGCTGTGCGCGCCGCCCTGACCCGCGCCGGCGCGGTGCGCACGATCACCACTCAGGTAGGCGAGTGATCTTCCTCAAGCTGGGCGGCTCGCTCATCACGGACAAGGCCTCGCCGGAAACGCCGAGGCTGGAGGTTCTTCGCCGCGTGGCGGCCGAGATTGCCGAGGCCCGCGCCGCGCGGCCGGAGATGCGTCTGCTGGTCGGTCACGGGTCAGGTTCGTACGGGCATCAGGCGGCCTCCCGCCACAAGACCCACCTCGGCGCCTCGACGCCGACCGAGTGGATCGGCTTCGCCGAGGTGTGGCGCGTCGCCAACTTGCTCAACCGCCTGGTCGTCGACGCCCTTGTCGGTGCCGGTCTTCCCGCTCTGTCGTTCCCGCCGTCGGCCTCAGCCATCACGCAGGCCGGTGAGATCGTCGACCTCGCCACCGAGCCGATCGCCCATGCCCTGGCGGCCGGGCTCCTGCCGGTCGTCGCCGGCGACGTCGCCTTCGACCGGCAGCGCGGATCGACGATCGTCTCGACCGAGCGCGTCTTCGCCCGCCTGGCGCAGGCCCTTCGGCCAACGCACTTGCTCCTGGCCGGCGTCGATCCCGGGGTGTACGCCGACTTCCCGGCCAACACGCGCGTGTTTGAGACCCTGCGACAGGCGGACCTTCGGCCGACGACGATCACGGGCTCGGCCGACACCGACGTCACGGGCGGGATGGCTGACAAAGTCCAGCACGCCATCGCCATGGCCCGCGTCGTGCCCGGCCTCGAGGTGCGTGTGTTCTCCGGCGCCGTGCCGGGGGCCATCCGGGCGGCCCTTACCGGACAGCCCGTCGGCACGCGCATCCTGGCGGATTGACTCAAGCGACTTCCGGAGTCCCACGCGCTTCTTGCCTCGCGGCTTGCCCGCCGACTGTGGCGGGCTTACACTCTTGACGATCCGGGGCAGTATCCCCGGCCCATATTCTCCTGGAGGTCTGCATGTCGGAGCGCAAGAAGGTCACACTGCCCGCCTTGTTCGACAAGGTCGCCAGGGGCCAGCAGATCACCATGCTCACCTGCTATGACTACCCGACCGGGTACCTGCAGGAGCAAGCCGGGATCGACATGATCCTGGTGGGC
>Ga0209253_10005279_pt1 | contig 11217 bp, 10 predicted proteins | sample FrelakmetBRP12BR_FD_187145 | JGI IMG/M metagenome (GOLD analysis project Ga0209253, IMG submission 187145) | Freshwater lake sediment microbial communities from the University of Notre Dame, USA, for methane emissions studies - BRP12 BR (SPAdes)... | ecosystem: Environmental > Aquatic >... | reverse complement strand
GGAGCCGATGAAGATGACGAGCAACTTCTGCATCTCGCCGATGCCCGCCCACAGGATCAGCAGTGGAATGAATGCCGACGCCGGCAGATAGCGGGCAAACGACACGAAGGGCTCGAAGAAGGCCTCGACCGGCTTGTACGCGCCCATGGCGATGCCGAGCGGCACCGCGAACATCGCGGCCAGCACGAAGCCCGCGATGACGCGCCAGACGGTGATCGCGATGTCGCCGGCGAACCCGAATTGCGCGAACAACGCCCAACCCTCCCGCAGCATCGTCAATGGATCGGCGAGAAACGTCTTCGACACGAAGCCGCCGAACGTGGCGACGCTCCACGCGGCGACGAACAGAGCGAAGAAAGCGATCCCGAGCGCTGCCTTGCGACGAGGCGGGATGGGTTTGAGGGGAGTCATCGCCGATGCATCGAGCGCAGACAGGCAGTGACGCGATGGCGCCGGCCCGCCCGTCGCGGGGAATTCGCGGTATCGACCTTCGAATGCGCCCGTCGCCTCGCTGCTACACGGTTCGCTTGGCGCACTCGTCGCCATCGGCGCCGGCGCTGCGCCGAACGGTGGCGGACATCCTCGCTACTTGATGTAACTGGTGTCGGCAAGCGAATTGAGATCGGGGATCGACTTCAGGATCCCGACTTCGAGCAGCAGATCGGCGGCCTCCTTGCTGAACTGCTGGAACTCGCCGGCGAAGAATTTCTGGTTCGCGGCCCTGTCCTGCCAGCGCAGGTACGCCGCGGACTTGCCGAACTGCTCGCTGGTCTGCTTGGTCGGCGCGCCCATGATCTCGTAGCTCTTCTGCGGATCCTTCCTGATCAGTTCGAGCGCCTCGAAGTAGCTGTTCGCGAGCGCCTGCGCGGCCTTCGGGTTGTCGGCGAGGAATTTCGGCGTGCAGCCGAATGTGTCCATGATCATCGGGTAGTCGAGCGTGGTGGCGATGATCCTGCCAGCCTGCGGATTGTCGCGGACCGTCGACAGGTAGGGCTCGTAGGTCATCGCGGCGTCGTTCTGGCCGGCGACGAACGCCTGCGCAGCCGCAGCGGGCTCGAGGTTGACGACGGTGACGTCCTTCACCGAAAGCCCGTTCTTCTTCAGGAACCAGGCGAGGGTGAAGTAGGGCGCGGTCCCCGGCGCGGAAGCGGCGACGGTCTTGCCCTTGAGATCGGCGATCTTCGCGACGTTCCCGCGAACCGCCATGCCATCGGCGCCATAGCTCTTGTCCATCTGGAAGATCTGCTTCGTCGCAACCCCGCTCGCGTTCCAGACGATCCACGTTTCGACGGTCGTGGCGGCGCACTGGACGTCGCCGGACGCGATCGCCAGGTGGCGGTCTTTCTGCGGGATCATCTTGATCGAGACGTCGAGGCCATTCTTCTTGAAGATCCCGGCGTCCTTGGCGAGCGTCAGCGGCTGGAATCCCGTCCACCCGGACATCCCGATCGCGACCCTGGTTTCCTGTGCGGCGGCGGGAAGGGCGGCAGCAAGCAGCGCGGCCGCGGCGAAGGCGTACATCTTGCGCATGGGGAATCTCCGGAAAGAGGGAACGCGAACCCGGAGAATCTAGGGGTCAACGCCCGCTTCTGTCAATGCAATTCGACGTTTCCGAGGGCGATCAGGCGTCTCGCCGGCAGGGGGCCCGGCTCGACCACGATCGCCGTCGTGCGTTGGCGTGGGGTGAGGATGCCTCTACAATCAGTCGTCCGGTCCGCATGTGCGCCGGACATGCGCTCGGCCCCATGACGATCCGCCTACTCACGCCTGCCGATTACCGGTCGATGCCCTGGAAGAACGGCGGCGGACGAACGACGGAAATTGCCGCGTATCCGCCCGCGGCGGCACAGGACGCGTTCGCTTGGAGAGTGAGCATCGCGGACGTCGCGCGCGACGGGCCATTCTCGCTGTTTCCGGGCGTCGATCGCACGATCGTGCTGCTAGACGGCGCCGGCATGCGGTTGGCGGGTGACGGTCGCGTCAACGAAGTGCGGGTGCGGTTCGAGCCGTTGCAGTTCAGCGGCGACGAGGCGATCGAGTGCACGTTGATCGCGGGACCGGTCCGTGACTTCAATGCGATGTTCCGGCGTGGCGAGGCGCGCGGAAGGGTCACTGTCGCGGGTCGCGGCGCGGCTCGGGTCGCGCCGGCCGACTTCCAGCTTGTCTACGCGGCAACGGGGGTGCACGAGTGTGTGATCGCCGACCATCCGCCGTTGGTCCTCGAGCCGGGTCACTCCGTACTTTTCGAGCGATCGGCACTTCGGGACGCCACCTCGCTCGCGATCTGTCCGGTGGGGGCGGGCGCTGTCGCCGTGGTCGTCAGCGTGGAATGTCGATGAATCTCTTTGCTGCCGATGCGCTGACTTCCCGCGGCTGGATGCGCGATGTGCGGATCGGGATTGCAGCCGACGGGACGATCGAGCGTGTGGAGGCCGGTGCACAGCCCGACGGCGCGGAGCGCCTCGCGGGCCCATTGATTCCGGGGATGCCGAACCTCCATTCGCACGCTTTCCAGCGCGCGATCGCAGGACGGACGGGGCATGCGAGTTCCGAGGGCGACAGCTTCTGGACTTGGCGCATGGCGATGTACGCATTCCTGGACCGTGTCGACGCCGATGCGTTCGAAGCGATCGCCGCGCAGGCCTATGTCGAAATGCTGAAGGCAGGATACACCGCGGTCGCGGAATTTCATTACGTGCACCACGACCCGGACGGAAAGCCGTATGCCGATCCGGCGGAGCTTGCGCGGCGGATCCTGGCGGCAGCGGACGAAACCGGAATCGGACTCAGTCTGCTGCCGGTCTTCTACGCGCACGGCGGGTTCGGCGGCGTGCCTCCGGTTGCCGGCCAAAGGCGCTTCGTGCACTCGGTGGACGCCTATGTGCGTCTGATCGAGGTCCTCGGTCGTGATGTTGCGGGCGCGGGCTGGAACCTCGGCGTCGCGCCGCACAGCCTGCGGGCGTCCACGCCTGACGAGCTCGCGGCGGTGGTCGCGGCGGCGCCAGCCGGCGCTCCCATTCACATCCACGCCGCCGAACAGGCGAAAGAGGTTGCCGATTGCATCGCCTGGAGCGGCGCCCGGCCGATCGAGTGGCTTCTCGCTCACGCGGGTGTCGACGCGCGCTGGTGCGTCGTCCACGCCACACATATGACGGCGGAAGAGGCGCGCGGGCTCGCGGCGAGCGGTGCCGTCGCGGGCCTCGCACCGACGACGGAAGCCGACCTGGGGGACGGCACGTTCGCGGGGCCCACGTACGTCGGTGCACAAGGCGCATTTGGCATCGGCAGCGATTCGAACACGATCATCGATCCGTTCGCCGAGCTCCGGCAGCTCGAGTGGTCGCAGCGGCTTGCGCGCCAGGCACGTAACGTCCTGACGGGCGAGGGCATGCCGGTCGGACTGGCGCTTTACACGGGAGCCGCGCGTGGTGGTGCGAAGGCCGTAGGGCGACGGGCTGGAACAATCGCGCCCGGGTACCGCGCCGATTTCGTCGTGCTCGATGCCGACGATCCCGCGCTCGCCGGGCAGCCTGTCGAGGCGCTGCTCGACGCGGCGATATTCGGGCCCTGCCGACGACCCGCGCGCGACGTCATGGTCGCCGGGCGCTGGGTCGTGCGCGACGGGCATCATCCGCGCGAAGACGCGGTATTCGCGCGTTACCGGGCCGCGCTGGCGCAGCTTTTCCAATAGGCGAACGATGAATCCGGCGTTCGATCTGCTGATCACCGGCGCACATCTGGCGACGATGACGGGCGATGCGCCTTACGGCATCGTCCGCGACGGCGCGGTCGCCATCGTCGGCGATCGGATCGCGTGGGTCGGCGCTGTGCGTGATCTGCCGCCAGATGCCCATGCACACCGGAGGCTCGATGTTCCGGGCGCGTGGGCGACCCCGGGTCTGATCGATTGCCACACGCACCTCGTCTACGCGGGCAATCGCGCGAACGAGTTCGAGGCACGTCTGCACGGCGCAACGTATGCGGACATCGCGGCCGGCGGAGGGGGCATCAACGCGACCGTCGGTGCGACCCGCGAGGCCGGTGACGACGAACTTGTCGCGGCGAGCCGCCCGCGGCTCGAGGCTCTGGCGGCCGAAGGGGTTACCACGGTCGAGATCAAGTCCGGGTACGGCCTCGACACGGCGACCGAATGCCGGCTTCTGCACGCCGCGCGGCGGGTCGCGGCCGAGGTCGGCGTCGACGTGCGCACGACACTGCTCGCGGCGCACGCGGTGCCCGGGGAGTTTGCCGGCCGCGCCGACGACTACATCGACCTCGTTTGCCGCGAGACGATTCCGGCGGTTGCCGGGGCAGGGCTCGCCGACGCCGTCGACGCGTTCTGCGAGACCGTCGGCTTCACGGCGGCACAGACGCGACGGGTGTTTGCGACAGCCGGCGCACATGGACTGCGCGTCAAGCTGCACGCCGACCAGCTCTCCGACATGGAGGGCGCTGCACTCGCCGCGGAGTTCGGTGCGTTGTCGGCCGATCATCTCGAGTACACGAACGAAGCAGGAGTCGCCGCTTTGCGAAGAGCCGGCACCGTCGCGGTCCTGCTGCCCGGCGCGTTCTATGCATTGCGCGAGAATCGGGCGCCGCCCGTCGCTGCGCTGCGCGCCCACGGCGTTCCGATGGCGATCGCCACCGACTGCAATCCCGGAACGTCGCCGGCGACGTCGCTGCTGCTGATGCTCAACATGGCCTGCACGCTCTTCCGACTGACGCCCGAGGAAGCGCTCGCGGGAGTCACGCGGCACGCGGCCCGCGCGCTGGCGCTCGGAGACCGTGGCACGCTCGCGGCGGGCCAGCGCGCCGACGTTGCACTGTGGGACATCGTCACTCCCGCCGAGCTGGCGTACCGGATCGGCGGCAATCCCTGTGCCGGCATCGTCCGCGCCGGCCGGCTGATGACCGGGAGAAGCCCATGAGCGTCTGTGAACTTGTGCGCGGCGATGCGCCGCTCGTTATCGATATCCCGCACGCGGGGACGCACGTCCCGCCGGAAGTCGCGGCGCGTCTCTCGCCCGCCGCGCGCGCAGTTCCCGACACGGATTGGCATGTCGAGAAGCTGTTCGGCTTTGCTCGTCACGCCGGCGCGACGTTGCTGGTCGCGACGCATTCGCGCTACGTCGTCGATCTCAATCGCGACCCGACGGGGGCGGCGCTCTATCCCGGCGCCGACAACACCGAGCTGTGTCCGATGCGGACGTTCGCCGACGAGGCGATCTACGTCATGGGCGGCGCGCCGGATGCGGGCGAGATCACCGCAAGGCGGGCAACGTACTTCGAGCCCTACCACGCGCTGCTCGCCGCCGAAGTCGAGCGCGTCCGTGCGCGCCACGGTTACGCCATCCTGCTCGACGGCCATTCGATCCGAAGCGTCGTCCCGCGGTTCTTCGCCGGGCGACTTTCCGATCTCAATCTGGGAACGGCCGACGGCGCGAGCTGCGCGCCTGCCGTACAGGCGGCCGCCGACCTGGTGCTCGCCGGCGCGACGGCATTCACAAGTGTCGTCAACGGACGCTTCAAGGGCGGCTACGTGACACGCCACTACGGCCAGCCGGCGCGTGGCGTCCACGCGCTGCAGCTGGAGATCGCGCAGGCGTGCTACATGGACGAATCGCCGCCCTATCGGTGGGATGCGTCGCGCGCCGCGGAGCTCGTCGCCGTCCTCGAGCGGTTGGTCGCGGCGCTGCTGGCGACGCGGTGCGGACCCTGACGATGCAACGCATATTCGTCGCGGCGCATCGCATCGAGGCCTATCTGCTGGTCGATCGCCTCGCGCACGCCGGGATCAAGGCGCACGTTTTCAACGAGCACGCTTCGAGCATCGTCGGTGAAGTGCCGCCCGAGGTCGCGCAGCCTCAGGTCTGGCTCGACGACGACGCCGACCGCGCGCGTGCCGACGCGGTACTCTGCGCGTACCGGGAGGAGCGCAACCGTGCCGGCAGCATCGTCTGCGGGAAATGTCGCGAGGAGAACCCCGCGACGTTCGAGCTGTGCTGGAACTGCGGCTGGTCGCTCTAGACGATGAAGAAGGCGTGGATGCGCGGTCCGTGGTCGTTGCAGACCTACGCGTACCTGCTCTTGCTCGCGGTCGCCGTGCCCCTGGTGCTGGTGCTGCTGGTGGCGCAGTACCGGCAGATCCGGTACCTCGACGAGGAGACCGGCGATCAGGTGCTGGCCCTCGCCCGGATCGCCGCCGCCGACGCCGACCGGTGGTTCCTCGAAACCCGCGAGGTGCTGGACGGCATTGCGCGGCGTGCGGCGGCGCGTGCGCTCGACAGCGCGTCGTGCGACCCGGTCTTTCGCGATTCCGAGGCGAAGAATCCGCGGTGGCTCGAACTTTCGCTCACGGATCACACCGGTCAGGTCATATGTTCGACGGCACCCTCCGCGCCGTCCGGTGATCGTCACGCCGCAGGCAGCGTGCCGGCCCGACGGACCAGCAACGGCCAGGGTTACTGGGTGGACGCGCTCGGGGTCGGTTCGGCGACGCCGGCGTCCGCGGTCGCACTGGGTGTTCCCGTGCGCGCAGCGGACGGCGCAGCCATCGGCGCGCTGGTCGCGCGGATCGACGCGGCACGTTTCGCGCCTTCGCAGCAATGGGGCGGGGGGCTGCTGCCGAAATCGACCGTCGCCTTTCTCGACCGCGGGGGAAGGCTGGTAGCGCGCGGCGACGTCGGCAATACCGCCGCGGTCGTCTTGCCCGGCACGCGCGTCGCGGAAATTCTCCGTGACCGCGAGGGCCATCGGCGCGGCACTACCGTCGATGGCACCGACGTGTTCTACGGGTTCGCCGACGTCACGGTTGCGCAGGGAAGGATGCTGGTGGCCGTTCCCGCGGCCGGGGCCGATCCTGCCGTACATGAGGCGCTGCGCCGCAATCTGCTGTGGGCGCTGGCGATCCTCGTGGTGGCGTTGCTGGCCGTTGCTTGGGTGACCCGACGTTTCGCACAGCCACTGCGCGAGGTCGCGGACATCGCCCGTCGCGTTGCGGCGGGCGATCGCGCCGCGCGGGCGAACGAGGGCGGGCCCCTCGAGCTCGTGGAACTCGCGCGGCAGACGAACCGGTTGCAGGAGGACCTGGTGCGCAGTGGCGAGGCGCTGCGCGCCAGCGAGGCCCGCTACCGGGCGCTGTTCGAGACGTCGAACGACGCGATTCTCGGCGTCGATCACGGAAGTCGAATCGTCTTCGCCAACGATGCGGTGGAACGGATGCTCGGCCATTCGCCGGCGGAACTGGTTGGCCAGGACGTCGCGATGCTGCAGCCCCCACGCCTTCGGCGCGCGTTTCGCGCCGGGTTGCGGCAGTACCTCGATACCGGGGTGGCGGGTGGTCGTCGGGTCACTGTGGAGACCCGGGCGCTGCACAAGGACGGACGCGAAGTCGCCGTGGAGTTCACCTACAGTCAGTTGGGTACCGGCACCGACAGCCTCATCGTCGGCATCCTGCGCGACGTCAGCGAGCGACGCGCGGTGATGGCGCGGTTGCGCGAGAGCGAGGCCCGTTTCCGGGCGCTGGCCGACTCGGCGCCGGCGCTGATCTGGATGGCGGACCCGGACCAGAAATGCACGTACGTCAACCACGCATGGACGGCGTTCACCGGCCACCCGCCGGCGCAGGACCTGGGCGATGGTTGGCTCGACAGCGTTCATCCCGACGACCGGGCTCGCTGCAGGGAGGCGAACGCCGCGGCATTCGCCGCGCGGCGGGGCTTCGCGATCGAGTACCGGCTGCGGCGCCACGACGGCGAATATCGCTGGGTGCTGAACCAGGGCGCGCCGCGCATTCAGGGCAAGGACACGTTGGCCGGCTATATCGGCTCAGGCGTCGACATCCACGATCGGGTCGTCGCCGACCAGCGCGTACGCCGGCTGACGACGCTCTATGCGGCCCTGTCGGAGGTGAACGAGGCGATCCTGCGCCTGCACACCCCGGCCGAGCTGTTCCAGCGCGTGTGCGACATCGTCGTTCGCCATGGCCTGCAGGTGGCCAACATCGCCATGCTCGATCCGGATCGCCGGTTCCTCCGGCACGTTGCGGTCGCCGGCGACCGCTGGAACCTCTTTCGTGGCAGCGTGATCGCGACCGACGGCAGTGATCCGCGCCACTCGATCCCGACGATGGTCGCGCTGCGCGACGAAGCACCGTTCGTCAGCAACAACCGGGCGACCGACCCGCGGACGGTGCCGCTGGTGGATCCGGTCATGGCGCGAGAGCTGCGGTCGACGGCCGCGTTTCCGTTGCGCCAGCAGGACCGCGTGGTCGGCGTGTTCGACGTGTTCGCGGACGAGGTCGATTTCTTCGATGCGGAGCTCGTCCGCCTGCTCGAGCTTCTCGCCGACGACGTGTCGTACGCGCTCGAGACGCTCGCCGCGCGGGCCAACCGCGACCGGGCGGAGGCCGCGCTTCGGCAGCTCAATGCGACGCTCGAGGAGCGGGTGCGCGAACGCACGCGATCGCTCGAGATCGCCAACCGCGAACTCGAGGCATTCAGCTACTCGACGTCGCACGACCTGCGGGCGCCATTGCGCGCGATCAGCGGTTTCACCGACATCGTGCTCGAGCGGCACGCGGGAAACCTCGACGCCGATGCGCTCGGCTATCTGCAGCGCGTCAAGTCCGCCGCGACGCGCATGTCGCAGCTGATCAACGACCTGCTGGATCTGTCGCGCATCTCGCGGGCGACGTTCGAGCGCCGCGCGACGTCGCTGACCGACCTCGCGCAGGAGATCGTGGCGGAGCTGCGCGAAGGCAGCCCCGAGCGCGTCGTCGATGTGCTGGTCGCACCGGGGATGGTCGCGCAGGTCGACCCGGGGCTCGTGCGGCAGCTGCTCGCCAACCTGCTCGGCAACGCGTGGAAGTTCACCGGCCGTGTCAAGCACGCGACGATCGAATTCGGCACCCTCCTGCGCGACGGCCGGGAGACCTACTTCGTCCGCGACAACGGGGCCGGATTCGACATGGAGCACGCCGACAAGCTGTTCGCGCCGTTCCAGCGCCTGCACGGTGAGCGCGAGTTTCCGGGCACCGGAATCGGGCTCGCACTGGCCCAGCGTGTGGTGACCCGACATGGCGGGCGGATCTGGGCGGAGGCGGCGACCGACTTCGGCGCGACGTTCTTCTTCACCCTGCAGCCCTGATCGCGGCCGGTCTGCGCGATCGTCGATCGCGTGACGCTTCCGCGACGCTCGTGATCCCCTGATCAGCGGCCGACCAGGGCCAGGCCGCGCAGCACTGCGGCCTCGAGCGCGGGAAGCATGAACGGCAGCGCGAAGAGCAGCATCAGCATCCCGACCAGCAGCGTGATCGGAAAGCCGACGGCGAACAGGTTGAGCTGCGGCGCCGTGCGCGTGAGCACGCCGAGCGCGAGATTGGCGAGCAGCAGCGCCGCGATCACGGGTAGCGCGAGTTGCAGGCCGACGGCGAACAGGTCGCGGCCCGCGGTCACCAGTCCGCGGGCGTCGATCGAGGAAAACCCGGTCGCGCCCAGGGGAAAGGCGTGGAACGTGTCGACCAGCGCGGCAATCAGCAGCAGATGACCGTCGAGCGCGAGGAACAGCAGCATCAGAACGAGCGCGAGGAAGCTGCCGACGACCGGGGCTTCGCCGGCATTCTGCGGATCGACGAAGGCGGCGAACGACAGGCCCATCTGCAGGCCGATCAGATCCCCGGCGATATTCACGGCACCGAATACGATCTGCATCGCAAGCCCGACGGCGACGCCGATCACGAGCTGCTGCGCGATCAGCAGGACGCCGTCGGCGGAGAGCGGCGAGACCGGTGCGGTGACCGGCAGCGTCGGCGCGACCAGCACGGTGACGAGGATGGCGAGGCCGATGCGCACGGGTCGCGGGACGCTGGGATGCGAGAACAGCGGCGCACTGGAGGCTAGCGCCAGGACGCGGAAGAAGGGGTAGACGAATGCCGCGAGCCAGGCGTCGAGCTGCGCCGTGGTGACGGTGAACATCCGGTGGCCTGCTCAGCCGATCATCTGCGGAATGCTGGTGAACAGCCGCCGGATGTAGTCGGCGAGCGTCGTCAGCATCCAGGGGCCCGCGGCGACCATCACCGCGAACAGCGCGAGCAGCTTCGGGATGAACGAAAGCGTCATTTCGTTGATCTGCGTCGCCGCCTGGAAGATGCTGACGACGAGGCCGACGACGAGCGCCGTCAGCAGCAGCGGGGCGGACACCAGCACGGTCACCAGCAGTGCCTGCTCGGCGATCGTCAGCACGGTCTGGGGCGTCATTGCGGACCTTTCGGGGGCGGTCGCAGGTCGTCAGCCGAAGCTTGCGACGAGCGAGCCGATGAGCAGCGTCCAGCCGTCGACGAGCACGAACAGCATCAGCTTGAACGGCAGGGAGATCAGCACCGGCGAGAGCATCATCATGCCCATCGACATGAGCACGCTCGCGACGACGAGATCGATGATCAGAAACGGCAGGAACACCATGAACCCGATCTGGAACGCGGTCTTGAGCTCGCTGGTGACGAAGGCGGGGACGAGCACGCGCAGCGGAATGTCGTCCTTCGTCTTGGGCGTCTGCGCCCGCGCCAGCTTGATGAACAGCGCGAGATCGGGCTCGCGCGTCTGCTTCAGCATGAACGTGCGCAGCGGCACCTGCGCGCGGTCGATGGCCTGATCGAACGGCAGCTTCTGCTGCGTGTAGGGGATGTAGGCTTCGCTGTAGATGCGGTCCACCACCGGGCCCATCACGAACAGCGTCAGGAACAGCGACAGGCCGATCACGACCTGGTTGGGCGGCGACGCCTGCGTGCCGAGCGCGTGGCGCAGGAGCGAGAGCACGATGACGATCCGCGTGAACGAGGTCATCAGCAGCAACACGGCCGGCAGGAACGTCAGTGCGGTCAGCAGCAGCAGCGTCTGCACCGGCAGCGAATAGCTCTGGCCGCCACCGGCCGCCGGTGCGCTCGTCAGCAGCGGGAAGTCGCCGGCCTGGGCGCGGCAGTCGGGGACGAAGGCGAAGAAGGTCGCGAGCACGAGCAAGGTGAGCCCCGCGGCCCGGCCCGAGGCCCCTGCCGATCGCGATTGCCGGATCGTTGCGATCGTCACGGGCTTGCCTTGCCGGTCGCGCGGGCCAGCAGCGCCGAGAAGGAAGCTGCCGCCGGCACACTTTCCGGTACCGCACCGCGTGGCAGCGTCTGCAAGGCGTTCACGCGGCCGGGCGCCACGCCGAGGACGAGCCACT
>Ga0209253_10005278_pt1 | contig 11218 bp, 11 predicted proteins | sample FrelakmetBRP12BR_FD_187145 | JGI IMG/M metagenome (GOLD analysis project Ga0209253, IMG submission 187145) | Freshwater lake sediment microbial communities from the University of Notre Dame, USA, for methane emissions studies - BRP12 BR (SPAdes)... | ecosystem: Environmental > Aquatic >... | reverse complement strand
CGGTCAATTAACAATGTGGTGGACGTCACCAATTACGTCATGATGGAGTGTGGTCAGCCTCTCCATGCTTTCGATTTTGACCTGTTGGAAGAAGGAAGGATTGTTGTGCGAAGAGCAAAGGTTGGCGAAACCTTTGTCACCTTGGATGGCGTGAAGCGGCCTCTCGACTCTCAGATGCTCATGATCTGTGATGGCGTCAAACCTGTCGCGATTGCAGGGGTGATGGGGGGACTGAATTCGGAGATCCGACAGGAGACGCAGACGGTGTTTCTGGAGAGCGCCTATTTTGATCCGATGGGCAATCGGAGAACCTCCCTCAAACTTGGACTGGATACAGAAGCCTCCTATCGTTTCGGGAGAGGAGTCGATCACGGAGGAACGCTTTTTGCTGCAAGCCGAGCGGCTCAATTGATTCACGAATGGGCCGGGGGTCGGGTTGTGGAAGGGGTTGTGGATGCTTACCCGACACCTATTCCACCGGGGCGGATCCGTCTAAGCGTGTCCAAATCCAACCAGATCCTAGGAACGGGCGTTCCCGCTGAACGGATCCGAACTCATCTGGAGGCATTGGAGCTCACGGTTGAAAGGGAGGGGGACGGCATTCTATGGGTCACTCCCCCCTCTTTTCGGGGCGATCTGGCAAGAGAGATAGACCTCGTGGAAGAGGTGGCTCGGATGGAGGGGTATGATCAGGTTCCGGTCACCCTCCCCGAGGGTTCTCCGGCGGCATCTTCAGAAGAGAAGAGCAAAGAATTCCTGGTTGAAAGGAAAGCGAGAGAGGCCCTGAGCCGTCACGGGTATGACGAGGTCATCACCTATAGTTTCGCCTCTCCTGCGTCCCTGGATGCCCTTGGACTGGCTCCGGAGGATCCGAGAAGAAGGTGTCTTCAAGTCCGCAACCCTCTCTCCGAGGATCTCTCCATCCTGAGGACGTCCTTGATTCCGGGACTGCTGGAGACAGCACGCTACAATTTTTCCCGGAAAAACTTAAATTTCAAGATCTTTGAAATGAAGCGGGTGTTTCTGGCAGAGGAGGGGGAGAGACTTCCCAGGGAGAAGAAATACCTGACGGGTTTGGCGACAGGGTTTGACGCAGATCCCCACTGGGCAAAGGCCTCGAGGCCCGTCGACTTTTACGATGTCAAAGGCCTGATCGAGGATCTTTTGGAAGCTCTGCATGTCAAGGGAGTTCGGTTTTCCCAGGTTCGAGACATCCCCTATCTCCATCCAGGAAAGACAGCCAGGGTTTGGGTTGAGGAGGGGGTTTGGGGGATCTTAGGGGAGATCCATCCCCAGATCTTGGATCGTTACGAATTTCCCGGGAAAGCCTATCTTTTTGAGATCGACTTTGATCAGGTGTTGGCCAGGGAAGGGGAGGAGAGGCGGGTGAAGCTCTTACCCAAGTTCCCTGCCGTTTATCGAGACCTTTCATTGGTCGTTGGCGAAGCTTTGGAAGCAGCTGACATTTCAAAAGGCATTTGGAACCTACAACAACCCTTCATTGATGAGGTCAACCTCTTCGATGTCTATCAAGGGGCCCCGATTCCACAGGGGAAGAAAGGGGTGTCCTACCGAATTCGGTATCAGTCGAATGATCGGACCTTGACAGACGAGGAGGTAAATCAGTACCATAACGGGGTTATTTCCCGATTGAGGGATGCCTTTCAGGCAGAATTGAGGCGGTAAAGATCCCGACGAGAGGAGGCGCGCCATGACGAAGGTCGACATTATCGAGAGCGTTTATGAGAAGGTAGGATTTTCAAAAAAAGAGGTGGCCAAGATTGTGGAGTCGGTCTTTGACATGATCAAAGAGAGCTTGCGGAAGGAGGACAAGATCAAGATCTCCGGCTTTGGCAATTTTGTGGTCCGAAGCAAGAAATCCCGTCGAGGCCGAAATCCCCAGACCGGCAGTGATATTGAGATCACTGCGAGAAGGATCCTAACCTTTAAGCCGAGCCAGGTCTTGAAGGGAGCTCTCAACCATCCGAAGACGCCGGAGACACCGAAGGAGATCCGTTGACCAAGCTGCTCAAGATCAAAGCGCGGGATCCCGTGATCACCGCCGAGAGGCTCTACTACCGCATCGGGGAGGTCAGCCGCATTACAGGTCTGAAGCCCCATGTGCTCCGTTACTGGGAGTCGGAATTCAAAGTGATCAAACCCTTTAAATCCGGCTCTCTCCAGCGTCTCTATCGAAGGAAGGATCTTGATCTCATCCTGAAGATCAAGAAGCTCCTCTATGAAGAAGGGTTTACGATCGCCGGAGCCAAGAAAAAAATACGGGATCTCGAGAGGGCGGAGAACATGCAAACGGGTCTGAGACTGGTGGAGCGACGACCTGAGACAAACGTCCGTGAACTCTTAGCCGCCATTCGGGAGGAACTTAAAGGAATTCGCGCCATGCTGGAATAGTTTCTGGGACCCTGCCCGCCATTCCTGCCTTTCTTCTTAGCCACCCCTTGGGAATGTCCTTGAGCCTACAGATATGAAGTGAACGCCCAATGGATCGTGTCGCGAGGGAATCGTTGAAAAGTGTTCAAAGGAGTGGTGATGTCCAAGCTGATCATCGCGCTTCTTTTTATCCTTTTTGTGCTCATGGTCGTCCTTCTTTTCCTGATCGTCGTCCTGGGCGCTGCACTTCTTATCTTTGCCAGAGGGGACAAGAAGGATAGGGAGGAGGTTTTCCTCTCCCTCAGGAACCGGGAGGGATTCGCGAGGAAGTATTGTAAGGGGTATGGACTTTTGAGAGAGAATTGAATATAGTTATGAGTAAATAGGTGTCGGGGCGTAGCGCAGCCTGGTAGCGCACTGGCATGGGGTGCCAGGTGCCGGAGGTTCAAATCCTCTCGCCCCGACCATTCTTTCTGGAAACATGGCAGCGCGATCACTGATCTTGGTCACGAACGACGATGGAATCCAATCAAAAGGCATCCTCATTCTGGCGAAGGCTCTCCATGAAATAGGCGAGGTCTTTGTCGTCGCCCCGGACAGAGAAAAAAGTGCCGTGGCGCACTCCCTGACCCTTCACCGGCCCCTCCGGGTAGAGAAGATCAAGAAGAATTTTTATGCCGTTGATGGAACCCCTGCCGATTGCGTCCATCTCGGTGTCAATGCGATCCTGCCCAAGTCCCCCCAGTTGATCGTCTCGGGTATTAACAAAGGAGGAAATCTGGGCAACGACGTCACCTATTCGGGAACGGTTTCTGCTGCCTTCGAGGGGGCGCTTCTCGGCATCCCTTCGTTTGCAGTCTCCTTGGTTTCGAGAAGTCAGTTTCGATTTCATGCGGCCGCATGCTTTGCTGTTCGGGTGGCCCGTTACCTTTTGAAGAAGGGTCTTCCCAGGGACACGTTTCTCAACATCAACGTTCCCAATGTGAGTGAAGAGAAGATCGCATCTTACAAGATCACCCATCAGGGACGGACCGTTCATGGGAATGAGGTGATCGAGAAGGTGGACCCGAGGGGCAAGAAGTACTACTGGATCGGCGGAGGAACGATGGTCTTCAACAAGACGGGATCTACCGATTTTGAAGCCATTTCAAACTCCTATATCTCGATCACGCCGCTCCACATCGATCTGACGCATTACCCCTCGATCTCGAAACTTACAAAATGGAAACTTTAGAATATGGGCTGGCGTTAGCAGAAAGGGGGAGTCCATGAAAACGACATTCAGCATCATCAAAGCGGACATTGGAAGCATAGGAGGGCACATCCGACCCAGTGAGAAATCGGTCGGAGAGGTGAGAAATTACGTGGCCTCGAAGGGGAAAGGGATCATCTCAGATTTCTTCGTCAGCCATACCGGAGCCGCCATGCTGCCTTACCGTGAGCTGGAATACGGCGGCATCGTGGACAAGATGAAGGCCTTGGATAAGAAGTTTAAGGTCAGGTCATAAAGGGACGAGGGGATGCCAAAGCAGGTCTACATCGAAACCTACGGCTGTCAGATGAACGAGAATGATTCCGAGCGGATGCTCCGTCTTTTGGAAGAGTGTCACTATTCGGAGACGAAAGAAGCCAGCGAGGCGGACCTCGTTCTCATCAACACGTGCAGCGTTCGGGAAAAACCTGAGCACAAGGTTTACAGCGCTCTAGGAAGATTTAAGAAGTTGAAAGAAACCAGAGGGGCGATCATCGGAGTCACCGGTTGCGTGGCCCAGCAGGAAGGGGAGCGACTTCTCGATCGGGTGCCGTATCTCGACCTCGTGATTGGGACACAGGCCATCCCATTCCTTCCCGAGCTGGTTCAAAAAGTGGAGGTCTCCAGCCAGAGAATCTGCGAGACGGGATTCGATCCCGGTGGAAAATACCTTGAAACACGCCTCCCCCAAGGACCCCTGACCCAGGTGAAATCCTATGTCATCATCATGCAGGGGTGTGACCATTTCTGCTCCTTTTGTATTGTCCCTTATGTGAGGGGAAGGGAGAGGTCCCGGTCGAGCTCAGACATCGTGGAAGAGGTAAGACATTTGGCTGAGATGGGGATCCGGGAGGTTTGCCTTCTTGGCCAAAATGTCAACTCCTACGGCAAAGGACTGGAAGGCGAATGCGACTTCCCTGATCTTCTCGAGCGGATTCAGGACATCGAAGGCATCCGGAGGATTCGTTTCATAACGTCTCATCCCGAAGACTTTTCGGAAAGATTGATCCAGTCCTTTTCAAAATTGTCAAAACTCTGCGAGCAGATCCACCTTCCCTTTCAATCAGGGTCGGATCGGATCTTGAAGAGGATGAACCGGGGCTATACCAAGGCTTCCTATTTTGGAAAGATTACTCGTCTGAAAGAGGTGTGTTCCACGGTCGTCATTAGCGGCGATGCCATCGTTGGATTTCCGGGCGAAGAAGAATGGGATTTTGAGGAAACCCTGGACTTGATTCGCACGGTCCGGTTCGATGACCTTTTCTCCTACAAGTATTCCCCGAGAAAAGGGACCCGGGCGGCTCAGTTTGTGGATCAGGTGGATGTGAAAGTGAAACAGGATCGCCTCGCTCAGCTTCAGGACATCCAGAAGGGGATCACTCTTGAGAAGAACCAGGGGTTGGAGGGTGCCATCCAGGAGGTCCTGGTGGAGGGTTCGAGTAAGCAGTGCGATCGGGATGTCACGGGCAGGACGCGGTCCAATAAGATCGTCAATTTTGAGGGGAACCTCTCCTTAGTTGGGAAGTTGGTCCCTGTCCTGATTACAAAGGCTTGCGCTCACTCCCTCCGTGGCGAATTAGTTAAATGTGGAATGGTGAACGCGGATTGGAGAATGAAATCCGACATCTAAGATCTGAAATCTCTATCCCGCATTCCGAAATCCGAATTCCGAATTTAAATCAGGCGTGTTTCATCACGATACTTGAGATGATATTAGCGGCCTCGTCCCCCCGGTCCGCTGCGTTGCTGAGATGGCGATAGATCTCACGCATCTTGAGCATGTAAATGGTATCCTCTCCTTTGAAGAGGTCAGCTAAGGCATAGTGGTAAGCCTTCTCCATGGTGTTCTCATAGGCCTTAGCCTGGCGGGCATGTTCTGAAGCGATCTTGGGATAATCCTTCAGAATCTTCACCGCATCGTTAATCTCCCTGGCGGCTTTTCGCAAAATGTTGACCATCTCTTTGATGTGAAAGTCTCCCTTCACCTCATAGATCTCCATCTCATCGACGGTCGTATTGGCGTAATCCACGATATCATCAACCGCTCTGGATAGGGAGAAGATGTCTTCCCGGTCGAGGGGGGTGACAAAGGTTTTATCCAACTCCTCGATGAGGATCCGTCTCAACTCATCGGCCTCTCGCTCGACGTTGCGAACGACATTGGCACTCTCCTTTGTAGGAGTCTCCACAAAATTCCAAAGGGCGTCCAGCCCTTCCAATGTCTTTGCAGATTGGAGTGCGAGAAGTTCGAAGAAGCGGGTCTCCCCGCGATAAAAGGATTTTTTCTTGATTCCAAAGACCATCTCTCTCTCCTTCTTTCATCAAAATGCAGGATGAAACAAACGGATGATAAAGAAGCTCAACCCCGCCATCCCAGCGGACGCCGGAATCGTAATCAACCAGGCCAGCATGATATTCTTGGCTACCCCCCATCGGACCGCGGACATCCTTTGTTCCGCTCCGACTCCCATGATGCTGGACGAAACGACGTGGGTCGTGGAAACCGGACCCCCCATCAAAGAGGCTGCCAGAATGACAGAGGCGGAGGAGGTTTGGGCGCAAAAAGCGTGAACAGATCTCAAACGGTAGATTTTTGAGCCCACCGTTTTAATGATTCGCCACCCTCCACTGGCCGTCCCCAGAGCGATCACCGTGGCACAGCTGATGATCACCCAAAAAGGGATATGGAGGGAAGGAGAAAACCCAAGGACGACCAGCGACATCATGATCACCCCCATGGGTTTCTGGGCGTCGTTGGCACCATGACTGAGCGACAAAGCGATCGAGGAGAGGATCTGCATTCGATTGAAAAAATACGTTGCTTTAGGTGTGGCATTTCGCGAGAGATAGAACGTGATTCTGAGAAAGAGCGCGCCGAAGATGAAGCCTAAAATGGGAGAGAGGAACAATACAAGGATCACATAGAGAAGTCCTCGCCAGATGATTTTGTCCGGTCCATAGGCCACCCATACGGCTCCCACCAAGCCTCCCACTAACGCGTGAGAGGAGCTGGAAGGGAGTCCCCGGAACCAGGTGATCAGGTTCCAACCGATGGCGCCGATGAGTGCAGCGATGATGAGGGAAATGGAGAGCTCGAGAACTCTGACATCGAAGGCTGCAATGTCGATAATACTTTTCTCGATGGTTTGGGCCACGGCGGTTCCGAAGAGGAACGGACCGATGAACTCGCCAAGGGCCGCCATCCCTAACGCCATGCGGGGGGACATCGCCCCCGTGGCAATAATGGTGGCCACCACATTGGCCGCATCATGGAAGCCATTGGTGTACCCAAAGAAGAGCGCGAGGGCAACCACAACCATGGCGTAAAATAAGATCGGGATTTCCATCAATCACCTCTTGCCCTAAGATGGATGGGGCTCCTGAGGCCCAAGAACCTTACCACCTGTATAGACAGCTTATAAAAGAAAAACCCGTCTTGTCAACACATTTATTCATGGAACCAATTTCAGGAGTTGTCCCGGACGCTCAATGACCAGGTCGGCCCCAGCCTTTAGCAAGGCTTCCCTGTCGGCCTCTCGTTTCATAGAATGGGATAAAAAGCCGATGGCGCGCATCGGCAATTTTTGGCTGGCGGCTTGGGCCGCGCGCATGTCATCTCCCGTATCCCCCACATAAGCGCACCGAGGACGATGGAACCCAAGATCTCGGACCGCTCGCAAGAGTGAATAGGGATGAGGTTTGGAAAGGTTGACGTGTTTCCCGGCGGAGCGCAAAAGGCGCGCCTCCTCTGCCTCACATTCGTCAAGGGTGACAACGCTGTCAAAATAGGGAGAGAGTTGAAAACGGTTCAGAGCAAGTTCTGCCTCAAATCTTGGCCGGCCACTGGCAATGCTCAGCCGTAGTTGGCTGTGGAGGGACTTGAGGATCTTTGGGGAGATCAAACACCTTTCCCGAAGATGGAACCCGGGGCCTTGATAAAAAAGTGGCTGAAGATGGTAATGACGTTCAAACTGATCTCCCAGATAAATCTCCTGGAAGATTCGTTGAACGAGATTCTCTTGGTCAAGATCCCCGGTTCGATAAATCCAGCCGTCCCAGGAGGTTGCCGAGATCTTCCTCAGGGTTCGTTGGACTCCCGCGAGACCTCCGCCTGAGGACTTCACCGTTTCGATGAAAGAAAGGAGTTTTTCCTTTTTGGGCAGGAGGACGTTCAGGAGGGTACCTCTCGAAGAGACTTTCCTGAGGTATCGGGCAGCCTCCTCTACTTTGTTGAACCTCAGCCTTCTGGAAGAGGGCGGGAGATTGGAAAAGGAAAGCAGATACAGGAGCAGACCGGAGGTTAATTCCCAATCATTATTGAATCCCCCGGCCAATTTAAAAAGAGAGATGTCATCAGGGGCGACCCATCGCAGTTGAGCCCCCGGAAATCCTAGACATTGCTTGAGATAAACGTGCACCGTGCGCCGGATGGTCTCACGATAGGACTTGGTAACATCGATCAAAACGCCATCCATATCGAAGAGGAGGACATTCAGCCGAAATGGAGAAAGCTCTTTCATGGCAGACCATTCCATCCCTTGCAAACGACGGTCCCTGGGCAAGAAACCATTTTACTCACAGAGTGCATTGATGGCAAGCCCCTTTTGTGATAAAGTCCGCTTAACGCTGGAGTGATGGGTATGATAGGGATTGAGTGCAGAGGGAAACGTATTCCTTGCCGTCTGGTGATTTTCGATAAGGATGGGACCCTGGTCGATTTCACAGCGACCTGGGTTCCGCTGATTCGGAAAAGGGCTCAATTTCTTCTGAGAGCTCTTGGAAGAGATGGAGATCTAGAGACCTTCCTACTAAAATCCTGGGGGATTGATCCCTTGAGCGGGAGCATTGATCCGAGGGGACCGTGTCCGGTGTCTCCCAGATCCGAAGAGATCGTCATTGGAACCATGGCGCTCTACCAAAAAGGGTACCCTTGGGACGAAGCCAAACAGTGGGTCATGAGAGCCTTTGATCAAGCGGATGCGACAACGGATCGTAAGGTGCTGGTGAAACCCGTCGATGGGATCCAAACGCTCCTCCCTCGCCTGAAAAGGGATGGATTCTTACTGGCCCTGGCGACCTCCGATGAAAGAAGAGACACAGAGGTGGTCCTGTCATCCCTCGGCCTAGAGGCCCTGTTTGATGCGCTCGTCTGTGCGGGAGAGGTGGACTCTCCGAAACCCCATCCGGAAGCAATCTTTACCATTTGTCGTCTGCTTTCCATCTCTCCGGATGAGAGCATCTTCATCGGAGACACCGTAACCGATATGATCATGGGGAAGCGCGCAGGTGTGGCATTGACGATTGGAATCGTGGAAGGGGGAGTGACTCCGAGGGAGGAATTGGAAAAAGTCGCGGATGTGGTCTTTGATTCCATTCAGGACCTAACCTTCTTCAACCAATCGTGATCCCTCCCACGGTCTGGTAACTATTCAGAAGCTGTGAGAAAATGGGTCATCGATTTCAAATGATTTAAACGATTTTATTTGAAAGCTGAATGCCTGGTCATTGGAATTTGTTTGGGATTGGGTGCTTGTGATTTGGGATTTATCCCTGACTCAGGGAATGAAGGGGATGTTTCCTTTTAGAAGAAAGCATCCGAAATGGTGCACGGCGAAGAGAGGAGATTCGGTGGCAGAAACGTTTCGTCTCGAAAACGGTGTTCCTAAATATATCCAGATCAGCAACTGGTTGTTGGAGATGATCCAGAAGGGTCGGTATTCGGCCCAGGACAAACTCCCTGCCGAATCGAAACTTTCGGATCTTTTCCAGGTCAACCGAAATACGGTGCGCCAGGCGATCGCCGATCTGGTCGCCAAGGGGCTGGTTCAGAAGAGAAACGGCGTCGGTTCTTTTGTGACAGCACGTCCCCTTCAGCCCGTCAAATATACGCTTCAACATATCTCCAGTTTTACCGATGACATGATCCGGATGGGGATCAGCCCACAGACCAGGCTCATCCACAAGGCCGTGGTCGAGGCTCCCCCGGAGGTGGCCGAGAAGCTGATGCTGGGCAAAGAACGTCAGGTCATCCTGACCGAACGGCTCCGTCTGGGAAACCGTATCCCTCTCGTGATCGAGAGGAGTTACCTTCCCTATCACGAGTTCAAAGAGATCCTCAAGATGCGACTGACAGGGTCTCTGTACCACCTTCTGACAAAAAAATTCCACGTGGATCTCCATCGCGCGATTCAAACCTTCCGGGCGGTCGCTCTGAGCGGAAGGGATGCGCGCCTCTTCGGGGTGCCGCCCCGGTCCCCCGGGATCTTTCTGGAAAGCATCATCTATGATGCCAAAAATATTCCGGTGGAGGTTCTCCATGCCTACCACCGGGGGGACCATTATCTTTTCGAGGTCGCCTCCGGAAGATACCGATTCAATTTGAGGGGGATAAAAAAAGCTTGACAAACAGGAGAAAAACTGATACCTGTATAGATAGGTAGTTAGGTTAACACTCTCACGTCAAAGGAGGTTCGTCATGGCAGATTTGAAACGGTTCTTGGTCCCTTGGATCGATCAGGTAAAACCCTACAGCACAGAGGACCTCTTGATCGCGTGGTCCCGACCGGAATTGAAACGGATGATGATTAACGAGAATCCCCTTCCTCCCTCGGAGCGAGTGGTCAAGGCCGTGATGGAGGCGGCACGCCTGGGGAACCGTTACCCGGATACCGGACCTCGAATCCGGGCGAAGATCGCGAAAAAGTACGATCTCAGTCCTGAGAACGTCTACCTCAGTCATGGGTCCTCGGAAATCATTGACATGATCATGCGGCTCTTTGTGACGCCGGGTGACGAGGTGCTCCTTCCCAATCCGACCTTTTCTCTGTATGGGATTCGTGTGAAGGCGTTGGGAGGAAAAGTGGTGGCGGTGGATTTGACTGCGGACCTCCAGTACGACACCCCCGCCATGCTGAAAGCCATCACCCCTCGAACGAAAGCGATCGTGATCTGCACGCCGAATAACCCAACCGGAGATTTCATCCCTGACGCCGATCTCATGAAGTTCGTCGAGTTGGGAATCCCCATCATGATCGATGAGGCCTATCTGGAATACCATCCCGAACACCCATCAAAGGCAGGGCTCGTTCAAAAACACAATCACGTCATGGTGGCACATACTTTTTCGAAAGCCTATGGGATGGCCGGGGTCCGGTTCGGATACGTCTTGGCACACGAGACGCTGCTTGAGTATTTTAAAAAGATGCAGATACCCTGGAACACCAGTCTCCTGTCCATGGCGGCCGCCGAGGCAGCCCTGGATGAGGAAGAGGAGTTGAAACGCAAGGTGGCTTACAACAATGCAGAAATAGACTATCTCGTGAAAGAGCTTTCCAAGATGCCAGGTATAAAACCTTACAATTCGCACGGAAATTATGTCTTTGTTGACGCCACCGATGCTGGCCTGACGGGGCAAGAGATTGTGGATCACGTGTTTGACACAGACAAGATCATGATCAAATCCTACGCTTCTTTTCGTGGGCGTCCAGGGTTCTTCCGGATTACCGTCGGAACCCATGAAGAGAACATTGCCTGCGTCCAGGGTATCAAACGTTACGTGGCCAACCGGAAGAAATA
>Ga0209253_10005277_pt1 | contig 11219 bp, 11 predicted proteins | sample FrelakmetBRP12BR_FD_187145 | JGI IMG/M metagenome (GOLD analysis project Ga0209253, IMG submission 187145) | Freshwater lake sediment microbial communities from the University of Notre Dame, USA, for methane emissions studies - BRP12 BR (SPAdes)... | ecosystem: Environmental > Aquatic >... | reverse complement strand
CCAGCCGCCAGAAGAGTGGCTCCTGATCCAGGGCATAGACGTCGCGCAGGACCCAATCCCGGGACGGATTGCCCATTGCCTCCCCCCAGTAGGGCTGTTCCCGGCTAAAGACGTCGAAAACATAGATCCAGGGCATGCCCGCGCCGTCCAGGATCTGCACCTGTATGCGCGCCCCTCCTGCTGAGCGCGAAGTGCAGGTCACCTGTGGCTCACAGCAGGTGGTCCACCACTGTGGCTGGAATGTCGTGAAATCGGACATGCCCAGGGCAAGGAGCTCGTCGGTGACCTGTTCACGCCGCTGTTGCAGCCGGGCGGACCGGTCGGGATCGGGAGCTTGAACTTCCCAGAGATCGAGGGCAGCCTGGCGATCGCGGCGGAGGATGGCCTTCAGGTAGGCCGAGATCTCAGCCTGCGGCGTTTTGCCTGTCAGCCGCTCGCGCCAGTCGACAGGCAGGGTCGTGGCCAGCAGGACGGCGCCAATCCCGAGCGCGACGAGCAGGCCCCCGCCGAGGATGGCCAAGCGAAGAGGTCTGTCCATACCCACCTAAATCCTATCTAGAGCCTACCCCCAAAAGCGACCGACCAGGTTCTCTCACCTGGCGGATCTGCTGTAGAGGGGGCATCTTCCCCTCACCCCAACCCTCTCCCCAAAGGGGAGAGGGAGGCGGACTTATTGTAGCACGGCTGGCGTGAAAAGAGAAGTCCGGGGCTTTGCCGAAAATGGAACGTGGTGTTATTATGTAGTTTGAAGGGGAGATAGAGTTATGATCGATCCTGGCTATGTCTCTGTCGACGTCGAGGCTTCCGGCCCCAACCCGGCCGGTTATTCGCTGCTGTCGATCGGTGCCTGCCTAGTGGCTGATCTGGACCGGGAATTCTATGTTGAGCTACAGCCGATCCCCGGGCTGGGCGCGTTTCGTGAGGCGCTGGAGGTTAGCGGGTTGTCGGTGGAGCACCTGGCGGAGCACGGCCTGCCGCCGGCCGAGGCGCTGGATCGTTTTGCGAGCTGGCTGGAGGAGGTGGTGCCGGCAGGCCTGCATCCAGTCTTTGTCGGTTTTAACGCGCCCTTTGACTGGATGTTCGTGAACGACTATTTCCATCGCCTTCTCGGCCGCAACCCGTTCGGCCATGGCGCGCTCGACATCCGCAGTTTTTATATGGGCCTGACCGGCGCGGGATGGTACGAGGCCGGCCTGCGCCACGTCGCCGCCCGCTATGGCATCACCCATCCCCTGACCCACCACGCGCTGCACGATGCCCGCGACCAGGCGACGCTGTTTCGCAAGATGTTGGACGAGCAGTCAGCAGCCATGAGCTGATGGCTGACTATTGATAGCCAAGTGAGGTGAATGATGAGTGAAGAACAGAACCTGTCGGCCGAGGTCGTCCGTATTCTCGAATCGGCCCGGCGGCTGGGCGTCGAAGTGGACGAAGCCGGTGCCCTGCAGTGGCTGACGGCCATGGCCCACTGGCAGACCGGCGGCGATATGACCATCGACAGCCGTGCCGGTGTGTTTGGCCACAAAGTAGTCATGCTCGATTTTAGCGATCAAGAGCTGGCCCATTTCCGCGAGATGGGCCGCCTGGTAGAGTTCCAGGACCAGCCGGGGGTGGTCGAGACGGCGCTGGCGCTGTCGGGCTCGGCAGCCCAGTCCAAGATCCAGTCCTATCCGGGTGACTGTGACTATTTCGAGCGGGTGAACATCAAGGCACCGACGCGCGACGAGGCGTGTCGCATCCTGGCCGGGCTCATGCGCGACAAGGCGCTCAGCACGGCCAAGGGACCGACCTACCAGCTGATCGAGGTCAAGTTCGGCCAGTACCCGGCCGACCTGGTGCGCGGAGAGAAAAAGATCAAGGCTGGCGCGCCGATCGGTTGGACGGCGGCCGAGATCCAGGCCGGCCAGATCGACGGCTTTGCGTCCGACGGCACGCCGGTGGCGGTCGCGTGGGACGGGGTGGCCTCGAACCCCGGTTGGTGCAAGCTCGACTGGGTCGTCGCCGATCCGGTCCGCAAGAGCCTAGCCAACGCCAGCAATATGCTGGACGTGACCTGGGAGGCGCCCGACGGCGCCATCACCCCCCTCGACGGCTACCTGGACCCCTATTTCCAGGAGGTATACCTCGACGCCACGTCGGTGCCGATCTTTGCCAAACTGGCCCAGCACGTGTCGGCCAACGCCCTGGACGAGTATGTGGCGCAGCTACAAAACGAGGTGCGCAAGTACCTGACCAAGGACATCAACTATGGCAAGGTGGCCAAGCGGCTGTACAATATCTTTCGCCTGACCGGCTGTTACGAAGAGGCCGCCTTCCTGCGTGAGCTGTTCGACGAGCCGGCCACCCTGCTGTACCAGGTCTGGTCGCTGATCCGAACGATCGACGACACCGTCCAGCCGGGAGCCAGCATCGTCATGGACAGTGTCCTGGCCCAGGCCGACGGCTTGATCCTGGCCGTGATCCGGGTGCTGGAGGGCGACCAAGAGGCCGAGATCGTCCGCTACCTGCTGCGCCTGCGTGACGCCCTGACCCGCCAGGAGCCTGGTCAGGAGCTGATCCCCGAGGCCGAGGCCGCCCGTGCCGAGGTGATCAACATCGTCAACAACTTTTTCTACGACAAGCTCACCGCCATGCCGGCGATCAAGGAGTATATGGATGGTCTGCTCTAGGAGAAAAGCATGAAGCGCCTGCTTCGAGCCATCCTTATCCTGCTCGGCGTGCTGCTGGTTGTCGCTTTGGTTGTCCCTTTGCTGATCCCGATATCACCTCTGGAGGGAACCGTGCCGGTTGAGCAGTTGGCCGATCCGGACAGCCGGTTTGCTGACCTGAACGGGGTAAAGGTGCACTATAAGGTGGCCGGCGAGGGTCGGCCGGCGGTTGTGCTGTTGCATGGCTTTGCCGTCAGCCTCTTTTCGTGGCGGGAGGTGATCGGGCCGCTGGCCGAGAGCCACACCGTCGTCGCCTTTGACCGGCCTGGCTTTGGCCTGACGGAACGGCCCCTGCCCGGCGAGTGGGAGAGCCAGAACCCGTACGGCCCGGAGGCGCAGGCCGGCCTGACCGTGGCGCTGATGGACAAGCTGGGCATTGACCGGGCGGTGCTGATCGGCAACTCGGCAGGCGGCACCGTAGCAACGCTCACCGCGTTAACCTACCCGGAGCGGGTGCAGGCCCTGGTCCTGGTCGATCCGGCCATCTACCACGGCGGGGTGCAGCTCCCAGGCGTGGTGCGCTGGCTGCTCAGCACGCCGCAGGCTCGCCGAGTGGGGCCGCTGTTTGTCCGCTCGATCCGCGGTTGGGGCCTGGAGTTTGCCCGCAGCGCCTGGCATGATCCATCCAAGATCACGGACGAGGTCTGGGATGGCTACACCAAGCCGCTCCAGGCTGAGAACTGGGACAGAGGGTTGTATGAATTCACCCTGGCCAGCAGGTGGCTGGGGCTGGACGAGCGGCTCGACGAGATCCAGGTGCCGGTGTTGGTTGTCACCGGCGACGACGACCGGATCGTGCCCACCAAGCAGAGTATCCGCCTGGCTGGCGAGCTGCCTAATGCCGAGCTGGTGGTGGTACCAAACTGCGGCCACGTGCCACACGAGGAGTGCCCGGAATCCTTCCTGGCGGCGGTGAACGATTTTCTGATGGGGCTGTCGCAATAGTGGATCATCCTCCCACAGTAAGGAAACCAGCGGGAGGGCAGACTGAGCAGTAACCTATTATCGTAGACTTGCACATTATGGCGACTTGAGGTATAATAGGGTTATGGCAATGAAGGAGGGTAGGAACATGCGTGAGATGATCGATTCGTTTCTGGCTTGGCTGGTGGAAAAAAAGAATAGCAGCGAGAACACGATCATGGCTTATCGCAACGACCTGGGCCAGTTTTGGACTTTTCTGTCGGCCAACTCGACCGCCCAGTCCTGGGCGGGTGTGACCGAGGGCGATATCCTGGCTTATCTGCGCGACATCGAGTCGCGCGAGTATGCTCCGGCGACGGTGGCCCGCAAGATGGCCGCCGTGCGCTCTTTTTTCCATTACCTGGTGTTGAGCGAGGTTCTAACCGACGATCCGACCTTGCAGGTGGGCGCCAGCGCGCCGGTGCGCCCTTCCCCATCGCAGCTTTCGCAGCAGGTGGCCCAGCAGTTGTTGGACAGCGTCACCCTCCAGACGCCCCTGGCCCTGCGCGACCGGGCGTTGATGGGGTTGGTGGCCGGCGTGGGGCTCAAGACCAGCCAGGTGGTGGCCCTGAACCGCCAGGATCTGGAGCTCGGGTCGGCGGGAGGCACGCTGTCGGTGCGGAGCCGCCGCGGCCGGGAGCAGGTGATGTCCCTAACGGGGGCAGTGGCGGCCGACCTGGCGCTCTATCTGGACAAGGCCTGGCCGCAGCTGGCCGGTAAAGTGCGCGAGGCGGAGTTGCCGGAGATGCCCCTCTTCCTCAACGCGCGCGGGAGCCGGCTGAGCCGGCAGGGGCTGTGGCTGGTCCTAAAAGAGCGCGGCGAGGAGGCCGGCCTGGGCCGAGGAGTATCGCCCCGGGCGCTGCGTGGGGCGTGGCCGACCGGGTAACAGCAGCAAGAACGAGAGACCAGGTTTTTCTGTAGAAACCTGGTCTCTGCATCTGCAGCCCAAACGGCGGAAGGTGTTCGTATAGTCAGTACCTTCTTCACAAGAATGGGGAAGGGACTCTATCTTTAATTGCAGTGACTATGCGAATATCTCCCTCTGCCGGGTTATGCTGTATCACCGGTGATGATGTGAGGCGATGAAAAGCTGCCCACCATTTGGGTGGAGGAAGGAGAGACCCGATGTTTGAGCTGGAACTGTCCCGCTGCCCTATTTGCCAAACCTCACGCCAGTTGGTTCGCCAGATTCGGGAAGTACAAGGGCAACACTTTGCCTGGTACGAATGTCCAGAGTGCGCCTCGGTCTTGATGTGGCTGGGCGGAGACCGCTGGGTCTATCAGACAGTGGGCCGTACCGATAGGCAGTATTTGCTCAAGCGCCCGCTCACAACAGTTGAGCTGCAGGCTCTATCGGTAGCAACCACACCGGCTCCTGCTGCGCCAACCTATTACAGTCCACAGCCAGAGCTGCCTTATGCCCCCTCTGAATTGGAAGAGATAGCCCCCATACCAACGCCTACCCCCCCACCGGCCGCAGAACGCCCCAAGGGGATATCTCGGTCGTTGGTGATAGCGGTGGTGATCATCGCCCTGTTGTTTCTAGTGGCAGCCACGATCATCATCGCCACACAGCTCTGATCAAGCTGGAATCGGGATTCTGAATCCTGGGTCTTGACAGAACCGCAAAGCAGGTGTATAATGCAAGCAAGTAAGTACTTGCTTGCATTCTGTTTTGAGGGAGCAGATTATGGACGCTGGTACTATAGAATCAAGTATCGATCCGACCCACAGGCGCATCCTCGAGGCTGCAGCCCAGATCTTCACCGCCCAGGGCTACATCCGGGCCACGACGCGGGCCATCGCCGCGGCCGCCGGCGTGAACGAGGTCACCCTCTTTCGCCATTTCGGCAGCAAAAAGAACCTGGCGCTGGCGGCGATCGACCAATACTCCGCCTTGCCCGACCTGGCCGACCTGCTGTCGAATCAGATCAGCGGCGATTACGGCCAGGACATGCGGCTTCTGGGGCGCGCCTTCCAGGGGTTCATGGCCCAGAGGCGCGCGTCGATCCGGATGATGCTATGCGAGGCCGATCAGCTGCCCGAGCTGCGTGACATCGTCGGGCAGATGCCCCGCAGCCTGCGCGAGATGCTGGGCGGCTATCTGCGCCAGCAGATCGCGCGGGGCGCCGTACGCGATCTGAACCCCGAGGTGATGGCCCAGGCCTTTTGCGGCATCTTTTTCGCCTACAACATCAACCAATCGCTGATCCCCGAGCCGATCTTCCCGGACGTGGCGCCTGAGGCGGTGATCGACCAGTTCGTGGATATCTTTGTGCAGGGGACGTTAGCCAATCCCCAACCCGCAGGAGCAGAACAATGAACACAGTAGCAGAGGCACAAGCGCTGTGCAAGCATTTCGGCCCGATCCGCGCCGTGGACGGCCTGGACCTGGCGGTGCAGGCCGGCGAGATCTATGGCCTGCTCGGTCCCAACGGCTCAGGCAAGACGACGCTGATCCGGCTGCTGATCGGCCTGCTCAAGCCGACGTCGGGCCGGGCGGTGATCCTGGGCCAGGCCATGCCCAACAAGCCGATCCTGTCCCAGGTAGGCTATATGACCCAGGTCAGCGCCCTGTACGATGACCTGACCGTGAAGGGCAACGTGGCCTTTTTCGCCGAGATGTGCGGCCTACCCTCTGCCGACATCCGAGGGCGGATCGCCGAGGTGCTGGAGCTGGTCAATCTCCAGGATCGGGGCGGCAGCCTGGTGCGGACCCTGTCAGGCGGGATGAAGCAGCGCACGTCACTGGCCTGCGCTCTGGTCCACCGGCCCCGGCTGCTGTTCCTCGACGAGCCGACGGTGGGCGTCGATCCGCAGTTGCGAGCCACCTTCTGGACCTACTTTCGCCGGCTGGCCGACAGCGGGGTGACGCTGATCGTGTCCAGCCACGTCATGGACGAGGCCGAGCGGTGCGACCGGCTGGGCTTTATCCGCAGCGGCAAGCTGCTGGCCGAAGGCACGGCCGCCGCCCTGCGCGCCCAGGCCGGCGCCGCCACCCTGGAAGATGCCTTTCTGCGCTTTGCCGGCGAGGCAGGATAGGCGATCAAGGAGGAAACAATGAAGGTGCGACGCATATTTAGCTTGGCCCGGCGGGTGATCCGCCAGATCATGCACGACCGGCGGACGGTAGCCCTGGTGTTCCTTGCGCCGATACTACTTGTCTCTTTGGGCGCTATCCTGTTCCGCGCCGACGCAGCGGTCATCCCCCTGGGGGTGGTGAATGAAGACAAGGGCTTGGCGGTGCCAATGGCCGGCACGATGGCCATGGGCCAGATGATCGTCGACGAGCTGACCGCCGGTGGGGCCTTTACCATGGTGGTGTTGAGCCGCGACGAGATCGACGCCCGGCTGGGCGACGGCACGGTCCAGGGGGTGATCGTCTTTCCAGCCGACTTTTCGGCCAGCTTCTACCAGAACCGCCAGGCAGAGATCGACCTGCGGGTGGAGGGCTCGAACCCAACCCGCAGCCGGATGATCGGCGCGCGCGTCACCGAGGCGGCAATGAAGGCGGTGGCCGGGCTGGCCCTACTTGGCGGCGCAAGCCAGGCCGGCGGAGAAAGCGAGCTGCCGGTCACGCTCAAGACCAGCTACCTGTACGCCGGCGAGTCGTTCGACACGATGGACTATGTAGCGCCGGCCTATATCGCCTTCCTGGGCTTCTTTTTCGTTTTTTTGCTGACCTGCGTCTCGTTCCTGCGCGAGCGGTCACAGGGAACGATGGAGCGGCTGCTGGCCACCCCGGCCAGCCGGCTGGAGATCGTGATGGGCTATATCGGCGGCCTGAGCCTGTTCGCGCTGATCCAGGTGGCGGTCATCCTCTTTTTCACCGTGTGGGCGATCCAGATCCATTACATGGGCAGCCTGTGGCTGCTGTTCCTAGTAGTTGCGCTGCTGGCGATCGTCGGCGTCAGCCTGGGGATCTTGTGCTCAACCTTTGCCCGCAACGAGTTCCAGGTGGTGCAGTTCATCCCGTTGATCATCATCCCCCAGGCGCTGCTGAGCGGGCTGGTGTGGCCGATCGAGGAGATGCCGAGCTATCTCCAGCCGCTCGCCTACGTCATGCCGCTGACCTACGCCAACCGCGCCCTGCGCGACGTCATGCTCAAGGGCTTGGGACTGGCCGAGATCTGGCCCAACCTGCTGATCCTGGTCGTCTTTGCTCTGATCATCATCGGGCTGGGGGCTTTGACGGTGCGACGGGAGGTGGCGTAGAGGGTGGGCAACTTGCATCTTTTGATTACAGATCGTACAGCCGATGGAGCGCGGCCAGCTTGAGCACATAGACCATAACTTGCACAAAGGCCCCTTCTGCGTTATCATTGCGGCATTATCTGGAGAAAGGGGCCAACCATGATCTACGGTGATGGGGTCCGCTTGCGGGCAATTGAGCGGGCAGATATTCCGACTTTTGTCCGCTGGTTCAACGATCCCCAGGTTCGCGAGGGTCTTCTTATGTACCGCCCTATGAGCACGGCCAACGAAGAGCGCTGGTTCGAAAGTCTGGCCGACCGCACGGATGATTTCCTGTTTGCCGTCGAGGCGTTGATCGACGATCAATGGGTTCACATCGGCAATGTCGGTCTGGAGAATATAGACTGGAAGAATAGCTGTTGCATTTTCGGCATTGCCTTGGGTGAAAAGCAGTATTGGGGCCAGGGTTACGGCACCAAGACGGCCAAGACGGTGCTGCGCTACGCTTTCCATGAGCTGAACCTGCACCGCGTCGAGCTGGAGGTCTTTGCCTACAACCCGCGAGCCATCCGCTGCTACGAAAAGGCCGGCTTTCGTCACGAAGGCACCCGCCGCCAGTCGCGCTTTCGCAACGGGCAGTACCACGACGCGTACCGGATGGGCATCCTGCGCGAAGAGTTTGAGGAGTGAGAGCGATGTTGACAAATCCGATCATTCAGGCGATGCTCAACCGCAAGTCGATCCGCAAATATGAGGAGGACCAGCCCTCAGACGAGGTGATCGCCGCGGTGGTCCGCGCCGGGCAGCAGGCGCCTTTTGCCATGCAGATGTGCAGCCTGCTCCTGTCGCGCAACCGGAAAAAGAACCCGTTCCGCGCCCCGCTGCTGTTCACCGTGTGCGTCGACTCGCACCGCCACGAGCAGATCATGGCCAAGCGGGGCTGGAAGATGGTCACGAACGACCTGTCGCTGCTGGTCTTTGGCATCCAGGACGCGGCGCTGATGGCGGAGAATATGGTCATGGCCGCCGAGAGCCTGGGGATGGGCAGCTGTTTCCTGGGCGGCGTGCCCTACTACGCCGACAAGATCATCGAGCAGTACAAGCTGCCGCCGCGGGTATTCCCACTGGTGGGCCTGGCCATGGGCTATCCGGCCCAAGATCCGCCTCCCCGGCCGCGCTACCCCATCGAATTCGCCCTCTTTGAGGACCACTACCCCGAGTTCAGCGACGAGCTGGTCGAGCGGGCCATGGCCGAGATGGACCAAGGCTACCTGGCGCAGGGCTATTACCGCAAGCAGAAGGCGAAAATCCCGCTGGAGGTGGAGCGGGAAGAGGCCTACACCTACAAGACCTATAGCTGGACGGAGCACATCTCGCGCAAGACCGGCCAGTGGGAGGCGTCGCCGCAGGAGTTGCTGGAGCAACTGGCCAAGTGCGGCTTTAGCATCAATCCTGAGTAACAGCCAGCCACCCGCAGGTTTTGTGCCACGCCCCGGACCGTCGTATAGTGCGGCGCAGTATGCCGCAGCAAAGCGGAGTGGGCGCACCATGCCTGCGGGTGGCTCCCCAATCCGAAATTGTCATCCTGAGCAGAGCGAAGGACCAGAACCCAAAATCGCGCATCTCCCCCATGTGTCACACAGACCCTGGCCTGGCAGACCAGGCGGAGGGGCGTGTTTTACATTTCTGGATTCCCGCCGCCGCTCCAGCCCGTAGGGCTTGGCTCTTTCAGCCCGGCGGCTTTTCCGAAGGACCCTGTAGCGCAGCCCGTCGTACTGTGCCGACCAAAGGGAGGCAGGAACGGGAGCCCCGGGCCTCTAACCCGCCCAGCGGCTGCCTTTGACGGAAGCCCTTTGCCTTTCGGCCAAACATACCGAGTTGATTCAGGATCCTGAAACGCACCCAGGCGGAGCAGGCCTCGCGGCCTACCCTTGACAGCATTTGAAATAGTGTGTATAATAAGATCGTTCACTGATCTAGGATGACGGAGGCTAGAATGTATCAAAACGTGATGCCACGGCCCTTCCTTGGGATCTATGTGCTGAACAGGCTGCCGCTCGTCAAAGATAGCACCAAGGCCAGCGTGCCGACGACAGACAGGGTATATCTGAACGTGCCGCACTATCGCCAACAGCGTTCGCTCAGTTGCGAGATGGCCGCCCTGCGCATGGCTGCCCAGTATCACAACGTCACCCGTACCGAAACCGAGCTTGTCAAGCTCTTGCCAACGGACACAAGCCAGCCCAAGCTTTCGGGCGGTAAGGTCATCTGGGCCGACGCCAACAGGGTCTTCGCCGGCAACATCCGCGGCTGGCAGTTCTACTACAATGGCCTGAGCCACTACCCCCGGCGCTCAAGTACAAAGGGCTGGGGCTATGGCATCCATGCCCTGGGCATTGCCGAAGTAGCCACTAAGATCGGGCTCCAGGCCGAGGTGTTTGACAAGGTCGATTATGTCTACAAAATCCTAGATGGTGGCGATGTTGCCATCGTGCTTGTCCCGTGCAGCGGACGAAGCACGTCGAGGAAGTGGAGCTGGCATACCCCAAAAGGGATCGCCGTAACGGTCATAGACGGTGAACATGCTATTGTGGTACGGGGCTACAACGGGCAGAAGGTGTGGGTCAATGATCCCCTGGGGCGGGTATCGGTATATGACCGGATCGTGTTCGACAGGGCGTTCGGTCTTTTGTCCATGGGCGTGCGCATCAGCCCGCCCGCGCCGGTCGTACCGGTAGTCCCAGTTAAACGGCGACGACCGCCATTCCCCCCCCGTCGAAGGTAAGGGCAGCCATAGGCCCGGCGGGAACCTGCCCGCCGGGCCTTGACTATTGCCACCGACGCTCGTTGTGCTACACAGTGGGGGCACCCCCGCATGGTCGCCGCTACGTCAGGGATACGTTATCGTGATACTCCCCTCTGTGTCCGCCGAGCTGCTGCTGGTCACCCACCACAGGTCGCCCGCTCCCAGGTTGCTTGCAGTGATCGTATAGCTGCCCGACAATGGGCTGCCGCCGTCCTCGCGGAAATAGAAGCCCGACCTGCCAGGGCCGTAAAGAGCCAGCGACATCACTTCCGGTAACCCGCTCCAGGTGGCTTGGGCACTGAGCGCCCCGGCACCATGCAGGACGATCAGGCTGACCGACCTGCGATTATTTGGTCCTACGTTAAAGCTGAGCGCCGGGTCCGAAGCGCTTGAGCCGCTGGGATAGTGAAGATAGATGGTGCCCGAGGCGTCGCCATCGCCGCCGTTGGAGATCGTCACCCACCAACTGTCGCTATTGGCAAAATCCGCGGCCGTGACGGTATAGTCCACCCCCGTTCCACTGGGGCCGGTAACCTGTTCCTTGGGCA
>Ga0209253_10005276_pt1 | contig 11219 bp, 10 predicted proteins | sample FrelakmetBRP12BR_FD_187145 | JGI IMG/M metagenome (GOLD analysis project Ga0209253, IMG submission 187145) | Freshwater lake sediment microbial communities from the University of Notre Dame, USA, for methane emissions studies - BRP12 BR (SPAdes)... | ecosystem: Environmental > Aquatic >... | reverse complement strand
GTTGGTAAATGCAGGATGTTTGAGATTACCGCCAGTATGGTAAACGATAGAAACAAGGTGACCAGGATCAGCAAGAATAGGACCAGGGCACGATTAATGATCAGATCCATTTTTAAGAGCTTACGCTGGTAAATCACATAACCGTAGGATATCGGGATGAAAATCAACGACAGGATACTGATATTGCTTGGAAGGAGGATGAACTCACTTCCCCGACCATAGATCAGGGTAGGCAATCCGCTGAACAACAAGAAGGGCAGAAAACCGATCAAGGTTCCCAGGAATATGATGCTGGCTTGCCGTTTAATATCCCTGTCCTGTATGAAAAAGCGGTTTTTCAACAAGAGTCCCAGGCTAAGTAGCAAAGAAAAATAGAAGAGATAGCTGATCATCTTGAATGTCAGCGTTGAGGCTGGGTTTTGATGGCGAAGTGCCAAGGAAATTTGCTCAGCAAGATATGCGGTTGCTAGAAGGATCGAAAGGCCAAATAATATCCAAAGAATCACATTACGGGTGTGATTTGAAAATGTAGGCAACGGGAAATAAAGATGAGCAGCGGGGACGATGAAGATACCAAAGGCAAAAGTCAGCATGGCGATCTCGGGTGCAAACCAGGCACAAGCAGAGTACCCCGGGCCTGTGGCTGCTAGGGCTACTCCTGCCAGCACACAAGCTATGCCAACTAAACGCCCGCGAATATTTGTTTTGGGAGAAAAGAATATGAGCAATATCCCGAGCAGGCAGATCAGCAGGGATAGCAATTGCACAGGGACGATATCACCCAGGTGATCGAGGTGATCGCGGAAGCTACCTACCTGGACAGGAATGGTGAGGGTTTGCTGATCCCGTATAACCACATATTGTTCAATTTCCCCGGGTTTCTTGGGTTGATGGGCAGGCATGTTTAAATTCGTGATCGCCCTTCCATCGATCGTCTCGACTTTATCCCCTACCTGTAGCCCTGCTTTTTCTCCCGGGGCACCCGGATCGAGGCTGGAAATTAAGGCAGAGTTTCTCCGCTGATCCTGGTAGTCCAGCCAAACCCCCGTGAATGGTACATACAGGTAATAGGACAAGTTGTAATAGAGCACAAACCCGAGAGCCAGCAAGGTGAAGATTACTTGAAAACCAGAGCTGGAAAAAAAAGTGATTATTTTTGGAACACCCCGATCAGGAGGGATTTCCATCCAGCACCTCTTTGGTAGTTAAGGGTATCCGCTCCAGGAAGAGCGAGGGAATGGTTTCCAGGATATGCTTTTCCTTGGAATCCTCGAGCGGTTCAAGACTTTTCAGGGCGTAGGTCTTCCAATCCAACAGGATCGATGAAATGGCGGTAATAACACCTGTCCCCTTGAGCATATCGCTCCATTCTGCTTTTGTACCCACCTCGGGGTAATAGATTTTTTCTTCTCCGACACTCATTAAATACAACAGGAGCGGCAGAGAGATTTCCCAGTTCACCTGCTCTTGCGATCGGGTAAACACATCCCGGCAATCATCGATCAGCTGGAGCATGACTCCCAGGGCAGTTCCGTAATCACCTAAAGCCTCGATGTAGCTTTCGTCAGAAGTGCCAGCAGCAGCCCCGCCCGCGGTTGCCGTTCGGAATACGCTGCCTGATTTAAGGATGATCACTTCCCAATATTCGTCCAGAGCGTCTTCTACCGATGCGGGTGCTTTCATCAGGTCCCGGTGTTGCCCAAAAGTTGTTTGAAAACCAGACTCTGAAAATATCCTGGCTGCCTGGCAAGACCTTTCAGGGTCCGGAATTAAGCTCAGGGCATGAAAAGCGATAAAAATGAGGCCTGTCGCCAGGTTGGTTGCGATTTCTGGAGATGGCAAAAGCCGATCGGGTATGAATTCCTTATCTTCGACATTATCCAAAATCTCGGAAGCAAGATATCCGGGATACCATGCCGCGGCCATAACCTGTCCGGCTTCAAGCGTGCCACCGGTAGCCAAAGAGGAGATAACGGGCAGAGCGAGCTGCCAGGCAGGAATTTTCTGAATACGCTCGATGAGGATTTGAGAACAATCCTGATAGGTTGATAAAAAATCCCAGGATTGCACGCATTGAATCACTTGTTCCGCGTATTCATTAACAATTAGGTCCAGTTCGCAATGATCCATGAGCATTGACCCGGTATAAAAAACGAGAGGCGCGATTGCCTCTGGTTTTATCTCAGAAGGAAGAAAAGAATTATAAGAAGACCGGTAGATATCGTGCGCAGCTCATTCGGCTGAGGGGTAAATCATTCTACGATTTTGAAAATTCAAACTCAGCACGAGTGTCTCGAGGGTTCGATGGGTTAGATCATTGCCCAGCCTGGCCGTTTCGTAATTCCGGAATCATTCACAAGAATATTTAATACAGTCAGCGAGATAAGCATGACCGCAGGTGAGGTAATTTCCTGCACCAGGGATTTACTTTTTATGACCTGCTTACAGGATTGGCTGAAAGACTTAGCAAGTTCATCGACTTTGTTCTTATCCATTATTGCCTCCAAGAGTTTTTAGGTTTTGGTCAAGAAAAAATTTTCGTACTGAACCGTCATGGATATTGTAGATATTATTCACGTATGTATCAATCACCATGTGTCCCGTCGAATGCGGGACAATTGTCCCGTTGTTTTATCCTTGTAAGACAATCCCTCACCCTAATCCCCGGGTATCAGCCCCAGTTTACGCGCCTTGTTAATGGCCGTGATACGCAATGCGACCCCATCCGATCGATCCACATCCAGCTTGTCACAAATTGAAACGAGCAGGTTCCTGACCCTCTTCTCGGACACCCCCAGGTTGTTTGCGATCGCCTCGGTTGTTAAACCCTGGGAAAGCAGATTTAGGACGGACAGTTCCCTTTCAGTTAGCTTATCGTCATAACTGTTATCGAGTAACTTATCCGTTATTCCAGGAGAAAAGAATTTTCCCCCCTGGTACACAGCGCGGATCGCCTGAGGGATGCTCAGGGAAAAATCATCGGATTTAAGCATGTATCCGCTCGCCCCGGCCTTGACCAGCTCTCTCACCCAAAGACCGTCATCATAACCGGTCAGGATCAATACTTTGACCTGTGGATGCTGTTCATGCAGAGCCCTCACTGAGGAGATCGGATCAAACGAGTCGATCGTCATCCCCAGATCGACGATTGCCACATCCGGCTTTTTTTCGCGGACCAGTTTGAGCAACTGCGAGCCCTGGTTACTGGTTGCCACCAGTTGGATGTCCGGGTGTTCCTTGAGCATATCGGTCAGGGCTTTCAGGATCAGGGGGTGATCGTCAATAGCGATGATGCGGATGGTCATGAAAGATTCTTTGTTTCTCCTTTTAATTTTCGTAAACAATCAATGCTTAATGATCCCAACGACCAATAAAGGGCGGTAATGAATAAATTCCTATATCAAGGACGAGGCATATACAACCATCTGACCCGATCGGAGCTTTGCCTGATATCGGGAGAACTCGGTTGGTTGAGCATATCCCCTGCCGGAAGAACCAAGATCCAATTACTGAAGCGAATCTTGAAATTCGTTTGAAAAACAATAGCTGCCTCAAAGATTTGACAGCCAGCCATTCGATTGAAGTTTGAGCAAATCAAGGAATAGCAGAATCGATTACCTGAAAAATTGTCTGCATAGTATCACTTGAGATGAGTATTCTCTCTTTTCATGAACGCAACCCGGACTCTGGCAAATTCCAGAATTATCTGGCGCTCCATTTCCGGGAGTTGTGCTACGTTCATATTAAGCTCTTCCTGTTCGGGGAAGTCGAGCTCCGGCAGGTCTGGCAGTGCTGCACGGATAACTGTGATCGGTGACATCCCCAGGGCATTGGCAATTTTCACGTAAGTTTCCAGGTTTGCTTGTTTCGTTTTTGAACTGATAATTTTATTGATCGTGGAGGCATATAATCCAGTAGCTTTGGCTAAATCTGCCTGAGTCCAATTTTTATTCCGCAACAGTTCATTCAGCCAGTCAGAGAACAATACATCTTTTGCCATGGGAAAGATTATCTCTCATCTGCGATTGCTTTTGGGCTACAATCTATTCACTTGAGTGTCGAATTTTCCAGATGCATTCCCATCGGATCCATAGAGAGACATTCCCTGCTCCAGTGAATCGCATGAGGTATATGGCCTACGACATTTTTTTTTGCATTGATGCATCAGATTTTTCACCCCTTCAGCATGATAAACTGGAATCCCAGGATTCTTGGGCTCCACCTTGTATGCAGATACACCTGATCGGTGTAAATATTTCTTATTTTTCAACTTTGAGAACAGATGCACCCAGCCAATGGCTGCCTGGCAATGCTGCGATAAGCCCTGGAAAATTGGGATGGGTTGCGTGGTTCGGCTAAAAATTCAATTGAATAATAAAAAAAACGCCCCCAGCAATTAGCCGAGGGCGTTGATGTCTATGCCAGACTGCATAGCATACTGCCCAGCTTTTCAGGCAGTGATTCCCCGTTTGGGCAATTCACCAGTCGCTGGAACAGGCTGTGCAGTTTTTCAAGATTCTCGCCTCCTAGATGGATGCCGATCGGGATGATCCCGGCCTGCTCCATGGAACGCAGATGCGCCAGGGACAAGTCCCAGTCGGATACGGTGAGGGTGTGAAAGACTGGTTCACCATCGTGGAGGATGATTAGAACCAGTAAACACTCTGGGCGGGAGCGCAGTTCGGTCTCGGCTTTAAGTATGCCCCAATCCAGGTATTCCTCGGATGACCAGCCCCGATAGCCAGCGATGAGTGCCTTGGCCAGTTCAGAGTTATCCATTGACAGCGGGGCAACCTCCGCAACCGTTTGCTCGACCGTGATCCTATCATGCACTTGAGGCGAATCCCCGGTGTAGAAATCGTCCTCGCCAAAGTATGCGATGCCGATCGGGATCCCAACCTGCACGGCAGCCAGATAGATGGTCATCAAGGCTTCCCGCACGGCCGGTTCGAACCGATCCATCGAGCCGGAGCGATCCACCAGGACATACAATGCCAGGCTGCGAGCAGCCTGGTCCCGCTCCAACCGTGCCAGGTGTGGCATATCGGGTGTACGGATCTCCTGGCGGAACGTGTAACGCCCGCGGTACCCGTGCGGTACCAGGCGCTGGTCAGGACGCGGTTCTTTGAGCGCGTCTGCCAGGCGTGAGGCATTTGGACGAACCCTTTCTTCCAGCTCCAGATACGGTGCAGGCTCAAGACGCTTGTTACTGCGCTGGATGCCAGGCAAGTCTTCATCTGCAAGGTTTATCCCCAATCCAGGGGTCATCGCTGAAGGACCCAGTGGCAAAGGGACAGGTTTCGCACCACGGGCAGGGATGCCACCGGCGTTGACCTGTACCAATCCAAGGCTGGGTGTGGAGACAGGCAGATCCAGAGAAAGTAGTATTTCACGTGCCAGGGATATGACCGCCTGCGTGTCAGGCGCGGTCCAGGCTTTCTCAACCAGGATGCGGATCTCAGACCACAACCGCTGGCCAGGTGCATAAACCTTCATACGTTCGAGCATCTCTTGCTCATTCGTACGGCTATGCGCAAAACGCCAGGCCAGGCAGCAGGTATAGGCTTGCAAGCGCGCATCCTCCGACCTACCCTCCAGGCCTGCATAAACCAGGTCACCCAACAGGTGGACCGCAGGCTTAACCCCTGGGTAAAGTATACAGATGCTGCGCTCGATGCGTTGATCCTCAAGAATGTTGGTCAGTTCTTGCAAGGCGTTTTCAGACTGGTCTGGCCAACACCCGGTGAACCAGGCATGCCCACATTCGTGGGCAAGCAACCCCTGGGTGAGGCGGAACTGCACCTCCACCGGCTGGTCTGGAAACAACTGTGGATTTGCCTGGATGATCTTTTCTAGCGGGGCATGGTAACCCGTGCCTTCCGGTACTAACCGGATGGTATACCGCCGTCCATGCAGCAGGGCGAGAGCCCATTTGGACAGCCTCTGGTTGGTCACAGCCCATATCCACCAAGTTTGCTTTTGATCGGTCATGGATGCCTCCTAGACGACCGCCAGGCTGGAGAGATAGTCCTCCAGTGCCCTGAATCCACCCTGGTTGACGCGCCCGGTGTGGTCGCGCCCGCAAACGGTATCCGCCCAGGTCAGTTGTGCTGCCTGCATGATGCTGGCCAGTGAATTGCTGGCATTGGTTTCACATTTTCTTGCCCAGTTGATAAGCGTTGCAGTATCGACACAGCCAGGCATCTCGCCGTTGGATTGCAGGCGGCGGGTCTCCTGCGCCAGCTTGACCAATGCCTCGCTCGTGCAGGCATCCAGCCTGCCAACCTCCCGCTGGACCAGAGCCAGCTCATCGTTATATTCAAGATAGTCGAACTCGATCACAGTATCGAATCGCCTGCGTACAGCCGGGTCCAGGTCATACACATGATAGGCACGACCAAAATTCCCAGCTGAGACAAGGCGCAAATTCTGTGCTGGACAGGTGACCATCTCGCTAGTCATCGGCACTTCGACGATGTAGAACGGGCCTTGGCCTTCAGCATCTATCCCCATCTGGCGGCAGGCCAGCCCGGATTTTGGATTCATCAAGCCAAGCAAGATGTTCAGGTGAACCCGCGGGATGCGGTTAATTTCATCCAGGAACAGGAGAACCGGCTCGATCCTGGCCTGGCGCATGGCGCGCAGAAGCGGTCCATCGACCCATTTCCGCCTCCCATCTTCCTGGGGCAGGATCGCCCCGATAAAGTCCAGGTCTGTCAGCCCCTCTTTACCTTCAATGATCACCAGGAATAGATCCATGTGCTCGACGACCTGGTGCAGTGCATATGTTTTTCCCGTTCCGGTAGGACCAGCAAGCAGGATATTCTCACCAGAAACGAGTGCCCTTGCCAGGGCTTCTGCCTGCCAGCCAACAAAACCAGCAGTGACAGTGCATGCATCATTATTGGGTGCAGTAGGTTGCTCCTTATCATTGTCACTGCCAAGCAGCTTTCGAAGGCTCTCTGGATCGGTCAGTGGATCAAGGTTTAGGGAGAACATCTCGGATGCCTGCGGCGCGGGATGTTGGGGACCGATCTGCAGCGTTTCCAACCGGCGTTGGGATGGTTCAGGGTCAGCGGAACCGTAACGCAGGAAGTAATACAGCTCATCTGCAGCCAGACAAAGCGAGGCTTTGATCTCGGCTGAGCGACCCACTTTGTGAAACGCCCCCAACAGCTCCAAATAGGCTTGCCAGAAGTCCGGTGAGTGGCATGGATCGGCCAGCGACTGGACGACAGCCAGCACTCCAAGGTGATAGGTGACTTTCGCCTCCTCGCCATGGGGTATACCACAGCGGTTGCTTGACCAATCCAGCCAGCAGGCTGCCTTTGTTCCGGGCTTTGAGCAAGAACACACGACCGCCTGGACATAATCGGCTGAAGTGGAGTATTGGGCTTCCAGGATGCTGCCCTCCAAGGCGCAAAAAAGTGCCCTTACCAGGATGGCTGATACGACACCCCTACCGCTGGTGTTACGCTTGGCTGTCCAGGAGTGTTCCTCTGAGCCGCGCAACCAGGGAAGACGGTCCTCGGTCATCGGGGTATGTTTGCGGAAAAGATATTCTATGTCCATAGGGATTTGCCTCCAATGTTTGAATTTCGGGAGTGTTCATCTCCCTTCGTCTGCCTTCAAGCTCTCAAAAGCAAACGAAACGAGACAAACAAAAGAGGCGCGCGATCTCTCGTGCGCCTCGCAAGCTAACAAACAGGATTACCAGAGATCGATCGGGAGGGGTTCCGGGGGTGGCAAACCATGCAGAGACGCATGCTTATAGGCGAACCTCCAGGCGGTTGCCTGGACCATTCGCTGCCAGTAATGAGCAGAACCACCTACCTCGCAACGCCAGCCTGCACCCCGATATTTGCTGCTCAGCTGGATATCGAAGGTTACTTTGGAATGACAGATCGGGCATTTGGATGGGATCACCGGGTAAAACCCGGGTGGTGGGTCTGGAGCGCGATCACCACCATCCGCCAGGTAAGCCCGCACCACATCCACTGCTGGGCAAAGTTCGCCGAGGTAACAACTGCAGATCGCATTGATACCGACCCGGTGATGCCGGGGGTTCACGTCCTGACTAAAATCCACTGTGTAGAAATAGCCCTGGATGGCAACGTCCACTTCTACCAGGGCGTTCTTCAGGGAGACTGGATCGAATCTCAGGTTGAAGGCAGTGACATCCACAGCCTCCATACTCGAACAGGTATGTTTTTTCATCGTGATTGCCTCAGGAGAAAAATGAACGAAGCGCCAGTCCCCTGCGCGCCTCATCTTTGGATGTCGCGATATTCGCGATAAGCTCATATTTGGCGAAGTTAATAGGGGCAGTCCTCTTCAGAGACAGCCATGCTCTGAACGGGATGGGTACCTTCTACTTTATATGCAACCAGGCTGATGTATCCCTTGCCATTGGTCTTTGAGGTCTCATAGATCAGCCGCCCTGTGATCGTCGCCAGGTCGCCTTTACGAAGTTCTGCAAGTGCCAAGGGGACCGTATCCCTGCCGTCTTTATCAGTGAATCCTTTGACGGTCATCCATAGGGAAGGCTTGTAAGTACCACTTGGATCCCTACCCTGGCTCAAGACCATGCGTACACGCCCCCAGAAATTGCCTGCATCGGAGTAACGGCAGTCGCTATCCTGGCCAGCGCGCAGCGTCAGGTAAACATAGTTACGAAGCTTGCCATCGACTGGCGCAGGTTCGACCCGCGTCGGGAAGAACACGATCGTACCTTGCCCTTCCTTCACATCATACCCAAGACCTCCCACCAGGGTGGACATGCCGGGGATGATGGCACTGGCAATCCCGTCCAAGCCGATAATGCGGAGTGGCATGGGCTCGCCCTTTTGCATGGGCAGGGTGGCGGAGGCGAGGGCGTAACCCTGGCCTCCTTTGCTGATTTTTCGCTCGACTGAGCTGATATCCACGGTGAAAACCGCGAAATTCTTGTAATCTAACTTTGTATTCATAGTGTATGTTTCCTCGTATGTGAGATATGGATTGAAAAAGTGGATCACGAAAAGCTTGAATTGTGGACCTTTCGCGAAATATGGATGGTGAAGCAATCTTTAGCTGATTTGATTGACGACCTGGAGGTAATGCTGTTTTGGAATATTTCAAACCGTTCCGTGATTAACAGCGGAATCACGGACCGATTGATTGACAAAGCATAATTAGTTGAACTGATTTGAACAGGATCAAGTTGTTCCTTAATCGGATTCAAAGGTAATTCGAGTTGAGCTGTATTCATCATTTTGTATATGTCTAAGTAGCTCGCCTCCTATAGATTAATCCCAACACAGACCCTCAAGACGATGCTGCAATTCCAAAAGAAGCCTAGAGTTGAAGCATTCCAAAGTTTATACCAGGATCTTTCTCTCAAGTGCCTTCAAGCGCTTATCGATCTCGTATTGCCCGGAATGCACGTACCAGAGCACCCGGACTGTCCAGCTGAATGCACCGAGCAGAAAGACAGCGCAGGCAGCAAGCAATGGTTGCATTAAAACCTCCTTTATGATTGTGTGATTAAGTTGGAATTTTTCGCCTCCCCAGATTCAAACGGCGGAATGGAGAGCGAATTAGCCTGCATCGGATTTAGCAGGCATTTACTGCATATGGAAACAGTTATCAAGGATACTTTATTGAATAGATACTCTTCACCCCTACAGAACCTCAGGGGAAGAAATGTATCCGGTCAAATTCTTCGCAGCGCACGCAGCAAGGGTGACGCCATTGAATAAATTAATACTAATATATTCAATTCATTGACAATTTTAATATTAAAGCGTATGATTGAAGCATGTATACCCGAATCGTTGAAAACACACTGCGTTCTCTGCTATCTGCTCCAGAAATCCTGATCCTTTACGGACCTAGGCGTGTAGGCAAGACGACATTGCTGCAAAAGCTGCATGATGAACGCGTAGTGCAAAATGAACCCACCGCAATGTATTCCTTGGACGATCCAACGGCGCAGGCCATCTTCAGTGACCCTTCAACTGCTCGCCTGGAACGGATCTTCTCTGAATTGGGATTTGACCCGGGGCGGCGCAGTTACCTGTTCTTGGACGAAGTTCAAGTACTGCCTAATATCGATCGGCTGCTAAAGCTGATCTTTGACCATTTTTCCCATGTAAAAGTGGTGGCAACATCCTCTTCTTCTTTGCTTTTACTACAGGGATTAACTGACAGCCTAGCGGGGCGAAAGTATTTCATAGAACTGCTACCACTTACGCTGGGTGAATATGTTGGGATCCAGGTGGATGATTACTTTTCGTTTCCCGAATCGATCATTCATCAGGGACGGTTGAACGAAACCCTGCGTTCTTTTTCGGTATTTGGCATGTACCCTGAAGTCGTGAGTAAAACCAATATTGAAGAAAAACAGGCGAAACTGCGCGATATTTTGGATAGTGCTTTATACAAAGATATCTTCATGCTGGAAAGGATCAAGGCCCCACAGGTGCTATCAAGGTTGCTGACTCTACTGGCTTACCAGATTAGCAACCTGGTCAATCTTAATGAACTTGCTACCCAATTGGGCATCTCAAGAAATACTGTGGATCAGTACATCGCGATTTTGGAAAAACACTTTGTCATCTTCCGCCTGCCCTCTTTCAGCCGAAACCTGCGCAGTGAGTTGAGCTCGAAGTTCAAGGTGTATTTTTGGGATTTAGGGCTTCGTAATGCTGCGATCAATCGTTTTTACCCCTACGATACGCGGGATGACAAAGGGGCGATATTTGAAAATCTGGTGATCGCTTCAATACTGAAACGCAACCTATATGGGATGCGCACATATAATCCCTATTTCTGGCGCACCTACCAAGGGTATGAGATTGATTTGATCTTGGAAAGTAATCAATCAGGAGAATTATGGGCTTTCCAGATCACATCCGCAGATACATGTACTTTTTCAAAGGCGTTTAGGGAGTATCACCCCACCAAGACATTTGTGGTCACTCCAGAAAACGCTTATCGATTCTGCTGGTGACTACCCTCCACGCCTTTCGGCATGAGTAGTCACCAACCCACCGCAAGCGCCATCATGCCAATCAATGTGGCCTGCCAGCCAACAGGTCTTCGACCAGGCTTTTCAGTAAATCCAATTCCCGCGTACGGTTGGTCAATTGCCCTAGATTATTGCCTTGATCGCCCCGATCATCGATTAAAAGCAGAAAATGAATCCATTGGTTTCCCGAGGTGATCCATAAAAACAA
>Ga0209253_10005275_pt1 | contig 11221 bp, 10 predicted proteins | sample FrelakmetBRP12BR_FD_187145 | JGI IMG/M metagenome (GOLD analysis project Ga0209253, IMG submission 187145) | Freshwater lake sediment microbial communities from the University of Notre Dame, USA, for methane emissions studies - BRP12 BR (SPAdes)... | ecosystem: Environmental > Aquatic >... | reverse complement strand
TGTCGAGCGAGTCCTCGATGCGCAGCAGGAACGTGTGCAGGTCGTCGGCCGAAGCCAGTGCCGCGGTCCAGGTGGCCAGGCCGGCGAAGGCGGCGAGCACCAGCGCCCCGACGACGATCCCGCTGCAGATCGGAACCGCCCGGCCCGCGCCGAAGCGCCTGGACAGCCGGTCTGCGAGCAGGCACGACCATGCGTAGACGAGCAGGCCGAGCAGCACCGGCACCAGCAGCTTCTGCCACAGCACGACGAACGCCACTGCGGCGGTGGCAGCGAGCCGCAGGACTTCGGGACGAACGAGCATCAGCTACTGTACCGCACGCGGCGCGCGGCGCGCCGCCTCGTCAGCCCGCGTCGGGTTCCGGCCCCAGCAGGTCCATCCGCACGCGGGTGCGGTCGCGCCCCGCGTGCTTGGCCAGGTACAGCATCCGGTCGGCTGCGTCGACGGCCAGTCCCAGCGGCGTGCGCCGCGGGTCGGCCACCGCAACGCCGGCCGACAGCGTCACCGGGGTGCTGGCCACGTCGGCCGCCATTGCGGCGAACGCCTCGCGGATCCGCTCGGCCACCTGCAGCGCCTGCGACTGGTCGGTGCCGGGCAGCAGCACGCAGAACTCCTCGCCGCCGACCCGGGCCGTCGAGTCGATGCCGCGCGTGGCGTGTGTGATGGCGCTGGCCAGGCACTCGATGACCCGGTCGCCGGTGCCGTGGCCGAAGCTGTCGTTGATCCGCTTGAAGTGGTCGACGTCCAGCATCAGCACGGCCACCCGCGCCGGCCCGCCGCGCCGCGCCAGTGCGACGATCTGGTCCCACGCCTGGTCGAGCCCGCGCCGGTTGAGCAGCCCGGTCAGCGGGTCGAGCAGCGCACTGCGCGCCAGCCGGCTCGACAGGTCCAGGTGCAGCAGCGTGACGAATGCGAGCGGCATCACGATCTGGGCCGATGCCCCCATCACGTACGCCCAGGCCGCCGCCGCGTCGGTTGCCGGCGGCACGTCGAGCAGCAGGATGCGCACGACGCGAACGGCGAGGAACGCGGCACCGATCGCGAAGATGCCGGCGATCACCCGATGGACTCGCCGCAGTTCGGGCCGCGCCGGCGCCAGCATCAGGGCCGTCCCCAGGCTCTGCAGCAGCGCGCCGAACGCGGCCGACCCGACGCTGAGCGCGCGCGGACCCGCAAGGCCGGCGGCGAAAGCAGCCATCGTCAGCGCGTGGGCCAGTGCCAGGGCGAGCCCGATGCGCAGCAGTCCGCGGCGCGACGAACGCAGGTGCTCGATCAGCGCGGCGATCTGCAGCGCGACGGCCAGCACCGCCAGCGCGTTGCCGGCGGCGTGCAGCGGTCCGGGTTCGTCGGGATCGCTCATCGCGCGGGTCGCGAAGCCCAGCGCCAGCAGCAGGCACGAGGCCGCGAACGGACGGATCGACGGCCCCAGCTGGCTGGAGCGGCTGATCAGCATCATCGCGACGGCGATCATCCCCATCGCGATGGCGAGCATCAGCGATGCGGTGGCAACGTCGGGTGCCGCGGGCAGTTGCATCGAAGGACGATAGCCACGCCCGCCGCCGGCCTTGAGGCATTAGTTCCGCTGCGGCGCGCAATCGGCGGGCACCGCCGACGACCGGCGCGTCCGGGACGGTCGAGCGGCGCGTCCCGGACCGCCCAGCGGCGCCTTCCGGGGGCTTACCGGACGACCCAGAGCATCAACCTGCTGGTCTTGCGCAGGCCGACCGTCTTGTCGGGTGCGTCCACCTCGATCGTCCGCTCGGGAATCCAGTCGCCCATGTCCCAGTCGTGAGACACGATCCGGGTGCCGGGCCGCAGCTTCTGCAGCCGCGGCCGCAGTTTCAGGTTGACCTCGGGCAGCAGGTACATCGTGATCACCGTGGCCTGCGACAGGTCGGTGTCGAACAGGTCCTGCACGACGAATCGGGCCTTGTCGGCCACGCCCGCATCCCGCGCGCGGCCCTGCGAGATCGCCACCAGCCGCGGGTCGATCTCCACGCCCAGCCCGGGAGTTCCCCAGCGCTGCGCCGCGGTGATCACGATTCGCCCGTCGCCGGAGCCCAGGTCGATCAGGCGATCCGCCGGCCCGACCGAGGCCAGCGACAGCATCGCGTCGACCACCCGCTGCGGCGTCGTCACATAGGGGACGTCGAACATGCCGTCGACCTCGCCGGCCCACGCGGGCGCCGAGGTCAGGGGTGCGCAGGCCAGGGGGGCCGCGAGCAATGCGCCCAGGAGCGATCGTCTATGCATGGCCGTCATCCGTCGTGCCCGCGCACGGGCACTCGTCGCTTTCGTCCTGTGGGCGGTAGGTCAGGGGCTTCGTCGCCGGAGGGCTGGCAGGCCGACCGATGCTCGAAATCGTCGCCACCGGTCGGTGAGATCACTGCAAGAGGTACCCCATGATGCGGCGATGGTCACGCGACCGATGCCCCAATTGCGGCACCGGCCTGATGATCCCTGTACGTCTGCCCTGGCAGGCGTCAGCGGAGCAATGATACTTCAGCTGGACGACGACGGGCGCATCGGCGCGGCGTCCGAAGAACGCCAGGATCGCCGCGCCGGCAACGACCTCGAGGAGAGCACGGGCAGCCCCGTGATGCCGGCGGAGCGCGTGCCGCGCCCGGCTCAAGCCACCCCGCTCACGCTGGCCGCGCCACGCAGCAGGCCCGCCGACGCACCCTGCCGGATCGCGGTGGCCAGCACGGACTCGAAGCGCCGCACGATCGTGTCCCAGTCGAGCTCCGTCGCGCGCGCCCGTGCGGCGCGGCCGAGCCGCCGTTGGCGAACCGGGTCGCTGGCCAGGGCGACCGACGCTCGCACGAAGGCCTCCGCGTTGCCCAACGGCACCCGCACGCCCTGTTCGTCGTCGGCGATCACCTGCGCGGCGGCGGCGTAGTCGAAGGCGACCACGGGCAGACCGCTGGCCAGCGCCTCGGTGGTGACGTTGCCGAAGGTCTCGGTCAGGCTGGGGAAGAGGAACAGGTCGGCCGACGCGTAGTGCGCCGCAAGATCGTCGCCGCTGCGCTGGCCGGCCAGCACGGCCTGCGGGCAGCGCGCCTGCAGTTCGTCGCGCATCGGCCCGGCGCCCACGAGTACCAGCTTCGCGGTGGGAACCGAGCGCTGGATGGCCTCGAAGGCGCCAATCAGCACATCGAGGTTCTTCTCTCGTGCAAGGCGGCCGACGCAGGCGACGACGGGCGTGTCCTCGTCGGCTCCCCAGGTCGCACGCAGCGCCGCGCTGCGACGTGCCGGGTCGAACTGCTGTGCGTCGACGCCGCGCGACACCACGGCCAGGTTCTGGAAGCCGCTGGCCGCCAGCTCGCGGCGCAGCGCGTCGGTCGGCACCATGGTGCATAGCGTGCGGTTGTGGAACCCCCGCAGGTACGCCACGATGGGCTTGCGCAGCCAACCCATGCCGTAGTGCTGGCTGTAGATATGGAAGTTGGTGCGGAAGTCCGAGCACACCGGCAGCTTCAGGTGCGCCGCCGCCCGCAGCGCCGACCAGCCCAGCGGACCCTCCGTGGCGATGTGAACGACGTCGGGTCGCTGCAACGTCCACAGCTCGATCAGCGTGCGCTTGCACGGAAGACCCATGCGAAGGCCGGGGTAGCGCGGGACCGGCATGCCCCTGGCCAGAACCTCGTGGAAGCGCTCGCGTCGCGCGGCGGCGTCGCGCGGGGCCTGGCGTGGACGCACCAGCTGCACGTCGTGGCCGCGCCGGTGCAGACCGTCGACCATGCGCGCGATGGTCCGCGAAACGCCATTGACCTCGGGCGGGTAGGTCTCCGTGACGCAGGCCACGCGCATCGAGCGCCAGGCCGCTGGAATCTGGTCGACGGTGAGTTCGCTACGGTTCTGGGCTTCCATGTTCACATGGTGACGAACGCAGGCAACAGTTCAATGACAACGGCATGGTTGTTCGCGCCCGTGTTGCCCCGTCACGGTACTTTCACGCACGGCGGTCACCATCGCGTCACCCGCATCCTTTGTCGAGGGGAAACGTGAAGGCCTTCCTGCAGGAACTCCGGACCCAGCGCTGGGACGACCACCGTTACTACCACCACAGCCGCATCAACCAGAGCCTGCACCTGCTCAGCGCCCTCAGCTTCCTGGTGGCCTATGCGCTGCTCTTCGTCGACCCGGCGAAGTCCGCCATCCTGGCCTGGTGCGTGTCGATGGTCAGCCGGCAGGCAGGCCATTTCTTCTTCGAGCCGCGCGGCTTCGACCAGATCAACCAGGTCAGCGACGAGTACAAGGAAGACGTGAAGGTCGGCTACAACATCCGCCGCAAGATCGTCCTGATGGCGGTATGGCTGCTGATCCCGCTGGTGATGTGGTTCGAGCCTTCGCTGTTCGGACTGATCGAGCCGGCCGCGAGCTATGGCGGCTTCGCGCACGACGTCGGCATCGCCTGGCTCGCGCTCGGCGTGACCGGTCTGCTGTTTCGCGTCGTGCAGTTGTGGAGGCAGCAGTGCCTGGTCACGGGTCTGGTCTGGTTGACCAAGATCGTGACCGACCCGTTCCACGATGTCGTGCTCTACCACAAGGCGCCGCTGCATCTGCTGCGCGGCGAACTGATCGACCCGATGCCGCACGTGCGGCATGGACCTTGACACCGCTCAGAATCGCTGGCGCAGCATCTCCTTCACGATGCTGCGCCGAATGCCCCGGTCCGACTGCTGCGGGTGGTTCCACCACCAGCCGTCGGCCTTCATGTCCAGCGCAGCGGCAACAAAGCGTTGGCGCACTGTGCACATGTCGGCATCGGTGTGGTTCAGGCTGAAGATCAGCCGCCCGGTCCCGACCCAGCTCAAGGCCAGACCATGCGCGCGCAGGTAGAATTGCAGCATCCAGTTGTAGCGCGCTGGCTGCGTGTACAGCACGGTCCAGATCGAAGACAGATTGGCTACGCGCACCGGCACGCCGGCCGCGGCAAGTGCCGTGTTGAACGCCTCGGCGTGTGCGTTCCAGCGTTCGTCCAGCCCGTCGTACAGCGCGCTGACCTCGGGGCGCTGAAGACGGTCGAGAAACGCCTTCATCGTCGTCATCACGTAGGGGTGCGCGTTGAAGGTGCCTCGCGCGAAACAGATGTCGGCCGGCCGGTCCTCGCGGAAGCGCCTCATCAGTGCACGCCGGCCGCACACCACACCCACCGGCAGTCCGCCGCCCAGCGTCTTGCCGTAGGTCACCATGTCGGCGCGCACGCCGAAGTACTGCTGGGCGCCGCGCATCGCGAGGCGAAAGCCGACGAATACCTCGTCGAAGATCAGCACGATGTCGCGCTCGCTGCAGACCTCGCGCAGCTTCCTCAGCCACTCGGTGTAGCGCGCACGCTCGAAACCGGCCCGCCGGGCGCTGTCCACCAGCGACGAGTCGCCGGGCGCCGGCGAATTGGGGTGCAGCGCCTGCAGCGGGTTGACCAGCACGCAGGCGATGTCGCGGCGCGTTCGCAGCACCTGCAGGCTGCGCTCGTCCATGTCCTGCAGCGTGTAGGTCTCGCGCGGCGGCAGCGGATTTCCGGGGCCGGGCTGAACGTCCTCCCACCAGCCGTGATAGGCGCCGGTGAAGCGCACGAGGTGCGTGCGGCGCGTGTGGTAGCGCGCCAGGCGCACCGCCTGCATCACGGCCTCGGTTCCCGACATGTGGAACGACACCTCGTCGAGTCCGGAGACCTCGCGAAGGCGCCGTACGTTGTCGAGCACCGCCGGGTGAAAGCTGCCGAGCACCGGGCCCAGCGCCCGCGCTGCCGCCACGCCTTCGTCGATGCAGTGCTTGTAGAAGTCGTAGCCGAACACGTTGACGCCGTACGAGCCGGTGAGATCGTGAAAGATGTTGCCGTCCAGGTCCTCGACCGTCAGGCCCGACGATGCTTTCAGGAAGCTGCCGATCGTCAGATGCTGGCGCAGGTAAGGGCTGTACTGGAAGGGCACGCGGTAGCTGCCGGTGAACTGCAGATCCGACAGTCCCTCGCGCGCCTGCGCGGTCATCGCCGCGCTGCGCTCGAAGCGCTGCGCGAAGTCGGCACACATCCGCCGGAAGGCGGCGCGGCGCAGTGCCTGCACCTCGGGCGGCGCGTCGTCCGAGCCGAAGAAGCGTTCCTCGTCGTAGGCGTAGCCCGGGATCAGCCCGGCGATGCGCTTGGCCAGGCGCGAGTGACCGGCCAGCGAACGGTGCTTGGCACGCGAGAGTTCGATCCGGCGCCTGGCGTGCGGAAGTGTCCACGCGAGCGCGCCGAGTGCGAGGGCGGAAAGAGCGAGCGTCTGGTCCATGGTGCGGTTCGAATGCAACTGCATCTGTCTAACAGGCCTGGTTGACAAGTTGATGAATGTCCAGGCATTGCGTCGCTTCCTGGGACAGGAAGACCTCAACTTCCTGCTCACCAACCGCGTTCCGAGAATTGCGCTGACGCGGCTGATGGGCCGTTTCAGCCGTATCGAGAGCCCGTGGCTGGCGCGAGTGTCGATCGCCGTGTGGAGACTCTTCACCGACCTGGACCTGAGCGACGCGAAGAAGCGGCGCTTCTCCAGCCTGCACGACTGCTTCACCCGCGAACTGGTCGACGGTGCTCGACCGGTGGATGCCGATCCGTCGGTGTTGTCGAGCCCCTGCGATGCCATTGTCGGCGCGTGCGGCGCCGTCGCGGGCACGCGCGTGTTCCAGGCCAAGGGCTTCCCGTACGAGATGGCCGAGCTGTTCGGGCCGACGCAGGACGTCACGCCGTTTCGCGGTGGCAGCTACGTCACGCTGCGCCTGACTTCGGCGATGTACCACCGCTTCCACGCGCCGCACGATGGGCGGCTCGAGCATGTCACTTACCTTAGCGGCGACACCTGGAACGTCAACCCGATCGCGCTGGCGCGCGTGGAGCGCCTGTTCTGCCGCAACGAGCGGGCGGTGATCCGGCTGCGGCTCGATCGAGGCGGGCACCCGATTGCGCTGGTCCCGGTGGCGGCGATCCTGGTGGCGAGTCTGCGCCTGCACGCTCTCGACGTGGCGTTGCACCTCAGGTACCGGGGCCCGAACGAGATTCCCTGCGACGCCGTCGTCTCCAAGGGCCAGGAGCTGGGCTGGTTCCAGCACGGCTCGACGATCATCGTCTTCGCCGGGCCCGGTTTCACGCTGGCCGAGGGCGTCGTGCCCGGCACGCGCATCCGTATGGGCCAGCCGCTGATGCGCCTGCCCGCGTCGGAATGAAGGTGACCATGACGACTGTCGACCTCGTGTACTTCAATGCCGGTGGCGGCCACCGCGCCGCGGCGCTGGCGCTGCAGGAGGCGATGCACGAGCAGCGCCGGCCGTGGCAGGTGCGCCTCGTCAACCTCACCGAGGTACTGGACCCGGCCGGGCGCTTTCGCCGCGTCACCGGCATGGAGCCGGAAGACCTTTACAACAGGCGCCTGGCCCGCGGCTGGACGCTCGGGCTTGCGCAGGAACTGAGGCTGCTGCAAGGTCTGATCCGCCTGGCGCACGGCAGGCTCGTGCAGGCCCTGCAGCAGCACTGGCTGAGGACCGAGCCGGACCTGGTGGTCTCGCTGATCCCGAACTTCAACCGGGCGCTCTACGAGTCGGTGGCCAGCACGTTGCCCGGCGTGCCCTACGTGACCGTGCTGACCGACATGGTGGACCACCCGCCGCACTTCTGGATCGAGTCCGGCCAGCAGCAGCACATTGTCTGCGGCACCACGCAGGCGCTGGCCCAGGCACGGGCCGCCGGCTACCGCGACGAGCAGATCTCGCTGACCGCTGGCATGATCCTGCGCCCGTCGTTCCACCGACCCATCGAAGTGGACCGGGAGCGCGAGCTCGCCGCATTGGGCCTTGACCCGGCCCGGCCGACCGGTCTGGTGCTGTTCGGCAGCCAGGGCTCGATGCAGATGGCGAAGGTTGCCCGGCTGCTCGGCGACCACCAGCTCATCCTGATGTGCGGCCACAACGTGCTGCTGTCCGACAGGTTGCGGCGAATGCACCGCACAGCGCCCCACGCCGTGGTCGGCTTCACTGCCGAGGTGGGCCGGCACATGAAGCTCGCCGACTGGTTCATCGGCAAGCCCGGGCCCGGCAGCCTCAGCGAGGCGGTGCAGATGGGCCTGCCGGTGATCACCTTCTCGAACGCCTGGACGATGCCCCAGGAGCGCTTCAACACCCGCTGGGTGGCCGAGCAGGGTGTCGGCCGGGTGGTGGGTTCGATGAAGGCGTTGCCCGATGCGGTGGCCGGCCTGCTCGAGGACCTGCCCGCGCTGCGTCGACGTGTGATCGCGATCGACAACCGGGCGGTCTACGAGGTGCCGCAGATCCTGGCCGAACTGCTCGTGCGCGCCGCCGCGCCAGGCCGCGCCGCCGCGCCGTCCCAGCTCGCGGGCGAACGGCAATGAGGGTCTGCGTGCCATTCCTGCTCAGCTGTCAGCGCGTGTTCCCCGAAGCCCCGCGCGGCGCCCGGTCGAGCCGCGACGGGACCAACGCGATGCTGGCGGTCTGAGGCTTCTGCCCTCTCAACCCTGCGTCGAGACGGTGGCCTCGCGCGCAGCCACCGGATCTGGCAACCCGACTGGCGCCCCCGGCTCGCGAATCGGCGCAGGAACCACGGACGGCCGCCACACCGTATGGCCGCGGTCGATGATCTCGAGGCGGCCGTCGGCGTGCTCGACCAGCGCCGTCAGGCTTTCCACCCAGTCGCCGTCGTTGCAGTAGAGGATGCCGTCGATCTCGCGGATCTCCGCATGGTGGATGTGGCCGCAGACCACGCCATGCACGGCGCGCCGGCGCGCTTCTCGGGCCACGGCGGCTTCGAAGTCGCCGACATAGCTCACCGCCCGCTTGACCTTGAACTTGACGTAGCGCGACAGGCTCCAGTACGGCAGGCCCATGCGCGCACGCGCGCGGTTGAACCAACGGTTGAGCTTGAGCATGAACTCGTAGGCGACGTCGCCGGTGTAGGCGAGCCACCTGGCGCACTGGATCACGCCGTCGAACAGGTCACCGTGGGTGACCCAGAGCCTGCGCCCGTCGGCCGTCACGTGGATGCATTCCTCGGCGACCTCGACGCCGCCGAAGCTGTGCGTCACATAGCGTCGTGCGAACTCGTCGTGATTGCCCGGCACGAAGATGACCCGCGTCCCCTTGCGGGCCTTGCGCAGGATCTTCTGCACCACGTCGTTGTGCGCCTGCGGCCAGTACCACGTGCGGCGCAGTTGCCAGCCGTCGATGATGTCGCCCACGAGGTATAGCGTCTCGCAGTCGACGTCGCGCAGGAAGTCCATCAGCGCCCGTGCCTGGCAGCCCGGCGTGCCCAGGTGCAGGTCGGAGATCCAGACCGTGCGCACGCGCAGGAGGCCGGGCGGGTCGTCGTGGTCCATGCTCGCGTCAGTCGTGGGCATCACCCCGGATGGTCGCGGTGACCGGTGACGCCTGTGTGACCCCGTTGCGCGAGTGCAACGCCCATCCGATCGCGGGGCGGCGCCCTCACGACAGGAAGTCCGCGTCACGAAGCGTCCGGCGACCGGTTCCGGCAGTGCCTTTGCGCCGGTACGCAGAAGGGCTCTGCACGAGCCGTAGGGGACGTGAAGAGAACGCCTCGGTGGTTGATCGCGCGGCGCTTCCGCAGGCCCGGGAACGATCCGGGCTTCGCGGGTGGATCAAAGTGGTGGCCAAGGGCGGAATCGAACCACCGACACGCGGATTTTCAGTCCGCTGCTCTACCAACTGAGCTACTTGGCCGTGCCGTCGTGCTTCACAACAGCAGCCCGGCGCGTCGTGCGATCAACGCCGGGCGAGGGCGCGCAGTATAGCGGACTGGTGGCCCCCGCGGCAAACGCGGGAATGCGCACGCCCCTATAATCCACGCATGAAGCATTCGTCCGACTTCGATGTTGCCGTCGTGGGACGCGGGGCCGTGGGGGCCGCAGCCGCGCTCGGGCTCGCGCAGTCCGGGCTGCGCGTCGGCTGGGTCGGACCTGCGGCGCCCGCTGCAGCCGCGCCGCCCGTGGCCGAGCCCGTGGGCTGGGACTCACGCGTCTACGCGCTGTCGCCGGGCACGCGCACGCTGTTGCAGCAGTTGCGGGTGTGGGACGCGCTGCCGGCACCGCGCATGGCGCCGGTCTACGACATGCGGGTCTATTCGGGGCCGGATCCGGTGGCGCCCGAGCTGCATTTCGATGCCTACCGCGGCAAGGTCGACGCGCTGGCCTGGATCGTCGAGGATCGCGTGCTGATGCAGGCGCTGAACCAGGCGCTGCGCTACACCGGCATCGTCGCCTTCGACGAGCCGGTGGCGGCGCTGGAGGTCGACGACGGGCGCCCGGGGGGACGCGCGCGGCTCACGCTGGCGTCGGGCACCGCGATCGGTGCGCGCATCGTGGTCGGCGCCGACGGCGCGGCGTCCACGATCCGCGAACTGGCCGGCATCGTCACGCGGGTGCACGACTATCCGCAGCGGGCCGTCGTCGCCAACTTCGACGCGACGCTGCCGCACGGCGACTGCGCGTACCAGTGGTTCGGCGCGCACGGCGTGTTGGCGCTGCTGCCGCTGCCGGCCGACACGGCGCCCGGGCGCTGCAGCATGGTGTGGTCCGCGCCGCTTGCGCTCGCCGACGAGCTCATGGCGCTGTCCGACGACGCGCTCGCGCAGCGCGTGACGGATGCCAGCGCGCGCGCACTGGGCGAACTGACGACGATCACGCCGGCGCGCGCGTTCCCGTTGCGGCGGGTCCAGGTCCATCGTCTGGTGGCGCCCCGGGTCGTGCTGGCCGGGGATTCGGCGCACGCGATGCACCCGCTGGCCGGCCAGGGCATGAACGTGGGCTTTGGCGACGTCGCGCAGATGCTGGCCGTGTGGGCGGGCCGCGAGTCGTTCCGCGACATCGCCGACGCGCTGCTGTGGCGCCGCTACGAGCGGGCCCGGCGCGACGCGGTCGCGCTGATGCAGGAGACCACCGACGGCTTGTCGCGCGCGTTCGGGCCGCTGCCCGCGCCGCTGGTCGGCCTGCGTGACCTCGGCTGGCAGATCGTGGCAAGGTCCGACTGGATCAAGCGGCGCCTGATGGCCCATGCCGCACTCTGAAGGAAGGGAACGTCCGATGCGCAATGATCGATTGCCGGCCCTGCGCCGGCGGCTCGCGGGTACGGTGGCGGCGCTCGCGCTGGTCGCGGGCTCGTGGCTCGCACCCGCGCCCGCGTGGGCCCAGACCGATCCGGCCGCCACGGTGCGCTCGGCGGTCGAGGCGT
>Ga0209253_10005274_pt1 | contig 11223 bp, 9 predicted proteins | sample FrelakmetBRP12BR_FD_187145 | JGI IMG/M metagenome (GOLD analysis project Ga0209253, IMG submission 187145) | Freshwater lake sediment microbial communities from the University of Notre Dame, USA, for methane emissions studies - BRP12 BR (SPAdes)... | ecosystem: Environmental > Aquatic >... | reverse complement strand
TCCCTTCGTTGTCGTCTGCGAACGGCCGATCGCGGCTCAGCCCAGCGCCGCGATCACCTCGGGCGGGGCCTGCACGAGTTCGATCAGCACGCCTTCGCCGCCGATCGGGAACTGCTCGTTGCCCTTCGGGTGCACGAAGCAGATGTCGTGTCCCGCCGCGCCCTTGCGGATGCCCCCGGGCGCGAAGCGCAGGCCCTGCCGCTCGAGCCAGGTCACGGCGACCGGCAGGTTATCGACCCACAGGCCGATGTGGTTGAGCGGCGTGGCGTGCACCGCGGGCTTCATCGAAGGATCCAGCGGCTGCATCAGGTCGACCTCGACCGCGTGCGGCCCGTCACCCAGCGCGCAGATGTCCTCGTCGACGTTCTCGCGTTCGCTGACGAACGTGCTCTTCACGGCGAGGCCGAAGAGGTCGACCCACAGCGCCTTCAGCCGCTGCTTGTCCGGCCCGCCGATGGCGACCTGCTGGATGCCGAGGATCCGGAAGGGCCGCGCATTCATGCGCGCCCTCATCACGCGAACCTCAGGATCGGCTGGTCCACCGCCAGGCTCTCGCCCTTGTTCGCGAGCATCTCCTCGACCAGCCCGTCCTGCGTGGCGAACAGGACGTTTTCCATCTTCATCGCCTCGATCACCGCGAGCCGCTCGCCGGCCAGCACCTTCTGCCCCGGCTGCACGGCGACGTCGACCAGCATGCCCGGCATCGGCGACAGCAGGAACTTGCTCATGTCGGCCGGCGCCTTGAAGAGCATCACGCGCAACAGGTCGGCGGCGCGCGCGGACAGCACCATGGCGTCGATCCGACGGCCGTTGTGCGCGACGTGCGTCCACATGCCGGTCCGCTCGATCTGCGCGGTGAACGGCCGGCCGTTGCAGCTGCCGCCGGCGCGGATGCCGCTGAAGGTCCAGTCCTGCGTGATCGCGTAGGTCTTGCCCCGCAGTTCGACCGTGATCACGCCGTCGGCCTGGATGCGCACCGGCACGTAATCGTGCATGCCGGCCTCGCCCTTGACGATCGCGACGAACTCCTCGCCGATCTTGATCTCGTAGCCGGGCAACTGTCCGGTGATGCGGCCGGCACGCTCGCGATAGCGCCGGTAGGCGGCCGCGGCCAGCGCGACGAGGAAGTCCGGGTCGTCGTGCGGCACGTCCTGCGCGCGGAAGCCCTTGCCGTAGTGCTCGGCGATGAAGCCGGTGTTGAAGTCGCCGGCGACGAACTTCGGGTGCGCCAGCAGCGCGGCCTGGAACGGGATGTTGCTCGACACGCCGCGGATCACGAAGCCGTTGAGCGCCTCGCGCATGCGGCGGATCGCGTCTTCGCGGTCGAAACCGTGCACGACGAGCTTGGCGATCATCGAGTCGTAGTACATCGGGATCTCGCCGCCCTCGTACACGCCGGTGTCGACGCGCACGCCGCCGCCCTCCGGCACCGGCTGCGCGGCCTCCATCGTCACGGGCGGCGGCAGGTACCGCACCAGGCGCCCGGTCGACGGCAGGAAGTTGCGGAACGGATCCTCCGCGTTGATGCGGCACTCCATGGCCCAGCCGTGGCGCGGGATCTGGTCCTGCGTGAACGGCAGCTTCTCGCCCGCGGCGACGCGGATCATCTGCTCGACGAGGTCGACGCCGGTGATGCACTCCGTGACCGGGTGCTCGACCTGAAGGCGCGTGTTCATCTCGAGGAAGTAGAAGCTCTGGTCCTTGCCAACCACGAACTCGACCGTGCCCGCGCTCTGGTACCGCACTGCTTTCGCCAGCGCCACGGCCTGCTCGCCCATCGCCTTGCGCGTGGCGTCGCTGATGAACGGCGACGGCGCCTCCTCGATCACCTTCTGGTGGCGGCGCTGCAGGCTGCACTCGCGCTCGTTGAGGTAGACCACGTTGCCGTGCGCGTCGCCGAGCACCTGGATCTCGATGTGGCGCGGCTCCTCGACGTACTTCTCGATGAAGACCCGGTCGTCGCCGAAGCTCGCCTTTGCCTCGTTGCGGCAGGAGGTGAAGCCCTCGAACGCGTCCTTGTCGTTCGAGGCCACGCGCAGGCCCTTGCCGCCGCCGCCGGCGCTCGCCTTGATCATCACCGGGTAGCCGATGCCGCGAGCGATCTCCACCGCGCGCTCGGCGGACTCGATCGCGTCGTTCCAGCCCGGGATGGTGTTGACCTTCGCCTCGTTGGCCAGCTTCTTCGAGGCGATCTTGTCGCCCATCGCCGCGATGCTGTAGTGCTTGGGGCCGATGAAGACGATGCCCTCTTCCTCGACGCGTCGCGCGAACCCTTCGTTCTCCGACAGGAAGCCGTAGCCCGGGTGCACGGCCTCGGCGCCGGTCGCCTTGCAGGCCGCGATGATCTTGTCGGCGACGAGGTAGCTTTCGCGGCTTGGCGCAGGCCCGAGCAGGACCGCCTCGTCGGCCAGCGATACGTGGAGCGCGTCGGCGTCGGCTTCCGAGTAGACCGCCACGGTCGCGATGCCCATCTTCCGCGCGGTCTTGATCACGCGGCACGCGATCTCTCCCCGGTTCGCGATCAGGATCTTCTTGAACATGACTGGTGTCTCCTCGATCCGGTCACAAGGGGATGTTGCCGTGCTTGCGCCACGGGTTCTCGAGCTTCTTGTCCTTCAGCATCGCCAGCGAGCGGCAGATGCGGCGGCGCGTCTCGTGCGGCTGGATCACGTCGTCGATGTAGCCGCGGGCGCCGGCAACGAAGGGATTGGCGAAGCGCTCCTTGTACTCCGCCTCGCGCGCAGCGAGCTTGGCGGGATCGCTCTTGTCCTCGCGGAAGATGATCTCGACCGCGCCCTTGGCGCCCATCACCGCGATCTCGGCGTTGGGCCACGCGAAGTTCACGTCGCCGCGCAGGTGCTTCGAGCTCATGACGTCGTACGCGCCGCCGTAGGCCTTGCGCGTGATGACCGTGATCTTCGGCACGGTGCACTCGGCGTAGGCGTAGAGCAGCTTGGCGCCGTGCTTGATGATGCCGCCGTACTCCTGCGCGGTGCCCGGCATGAAGCCCGGCACGTCGACGAAGGTGACGACCGGGATGTTGAAGGCGTCGCAGAAGCGTACGAAGCGCGCGGCCTTGATGCTGCTCTTGATGTCGAGGCAGCCCGCCAGCACCATCGGGTTGTTGGCGACGATGCCGATCGACGCGCCCTCCATGCGCGCGAAGCCGGTCACGATGTTCTTCGCGTTGTCCGGCTGCAGCTCGAAGAAGTCGCCGTCGTCGACCACCTTGTGGATCAGCTCCTTGATGTCGTACGCCTTGTTCGGGTTGTCGGGCACCAGCGTGTCCAGGCTCATGTCGAGGCGGTCGCGGTGATCGCCGCCCAGGCGAACCGGCGGCTTCTCCTTGTTGTTGAGCGGCAGGTAGTTGAAGAACCTGCGCAGCATCACGATCGCCTCGACGTCGTTCTCGAACGCGAGGTCGGCCACGCCGCTCTTCGTGCTGTGGGCGATCGCGCCGCCCAGTTCCTCGGCCGTCACCTCCTCGTGCGTCACGGTCTTCACGACCTCCGGGCCGGTGACGAACATGTAGGAGCTGTCCTTCACCATGAAGATGAAGTCGGTCATCGCCGGCGAGTAGACCGCGCCGCCGGCGCATGGGCCCATGATCAGGCTGATCTGCGGGATCACGCCCGACGCCATCACGTTGCGCTGGAACACCTCGGCGTAGCCGCCGAGCGACGCCACGCCTTCCTGGATGCGCGCGCCGCCGGAGTCGTTCAGGCCGACCACCGGCGCGCCGACCTTCATCGCCTGGTCCATCACCTTGCAGATCTTCTCCGCGTGGGCCTCGGACAGCGCGCCGCCGAAGACGGTGAAGTCCTGGCTGAAGACGAACACCAGGCGCCCGTTGATCATCCCGTAGCCGGTCACCACGCCGTCGCCCGGGACCTTGTGGTCGCCCATGCCGAAGTCCGCGCAGCGGTGCTCGACGAACATGTCCCACTCCTCGAACGAGCCCTCGTCGAGCAGCAGTTCGAGGCGCTCGCGCGCGGTGAGCTTGCCCTTGGCGTGCTGGGCATCGATGCGCTTGCGGCCGCCTCCGAGGCGCGCCGCTTCGCGCTTGGCCTCCAGCGCCTCGATGATGTTGTGCATGGTCTAGCTCTCCTCGGTCTTCCAGCGGGGAATCATTGCGACGGTTCTTCGCGCGCGAGCTCGAGCAGCCGCCGCGCGGCCGCCGAGGCGGCCACGCGGCCGGCCCGGACGTCGCCGGCGTACCCGGCCAGCGCTTCGCGCACGGCGGGATGGCGGCGGAAGCGCTGTGTCAGCCCGGCCTCGATCAGCTGCCACATCCACGCCTCGTCCTGTTCGTGGCGGCGTTGCTCGAAGCGGCCGCGCGCTTTCTGCTGCTCGACGAAACCGGTGACGGCGCCCCAGAACTCGGCGAGGCCGGTGGCCTTCAGCGCCGACAGCTGCAGCACGCGCGCGGCCACGTGCGCGTGCGGGCCCAGCAGGCGCAGCGCGCTCGTGATCTGCGCGCGCGCGCGCGTCGCGGCGGCGTCGTCGAGGTCGGCCTTGTTGATGACGACGATGTCCGCCAGCTCCATCACGCCCTTCTTGATGGCCTGCAGGTCGTCGCCGGCGTTGGGCAGCTGCAGCACCACGAAGACGTCGGTCATGGCAGCCACCGCGATCTCGCTCTGGCCGACGCCCACCGTCTCGACGATGACGACGTCGTAGCCCGCGGCCTCGCACACGCGCAGCGCCTCGCGCGTCTTCTCGGCGACGCCGCCCAGCGTTCCCGAGGCCGGACTGGGCCGGATGAAGGCGCCGTCGCTGACCGACAGCTGCTCCATCCGCGTCTTGTCGCCGAGGATCGAGCCGCCGCTGACGCTCGACGACGGGTCCACGGCCAGCACCGCCACCCGATGGCCGCGCTCGATCAGGAACAGGCCCAGCACCTCGATGAAGGTGCTCTTGCCGACGCCCGGCACGCCGGACAGGCCGATGCGCAGCGACTTGCCGCTGTGGGGCAGCAGCGCGTTCAGCAGCTCGTCGGCGCGCGCCCGATGGTCGGCCCGCTTGCTCTCCAGCAGCGTGATGGCCCGGGCCAGCGCGCGGCGCTGGCGCGGGCCCTGCCCGTCGAGCAGCTCGTGCAGCAGGGTCTCGTCGGTGGCGAGCATGTTGGATGGAGGTGAAGGCTTCCGAGCTGCGGTCAGACGCGAGACGCCTTGATCTGCTCGAGAACTTCCTTCGCGCTCACCGGGATCGGCGTGCCCGGGCCGAAGATGCCCTTGACGCCGGCCTGATACAGGAAGGCGTAGTCCTGCTGCGGGACGACGCCGCCGACGAACACGACGATGTCGCCGCCGCCCTGCTTCTTCAGCTCGTCGATGATCGCCGGCACCAGCGTCTTGTGGCCCGCGGCCAGCGTGCTCACGCCGACCGCGTGCACGTCGTTCTCGATCGCCTGGCGCGCGCACTCCTCGGGCGTCTGGAACAGCGGGCCGATGTCGACGTCGAACCCGAGGTCGGCGAAGGCGGTGGCCACGACCTTCGAACCGCGGTCGTGCCCATCCTGCCCGAGCTTGGCGATCATCACGCGCGGGCGGCGGCCTTCGGCCTCGCCGAACGCGGCGATCTCGGCCTTGAGCTGCTCCCAGCCCTCCGCGGAATCGTAGGCGGCGGCGTACACGCCGGTCACCTTCTGGATGTCCGCGCGGTGGCGGCCATAGACGGCTTCAAGGGCATCGCTGATCTCCCCGACGGTGGCGCGGGCGCGCGTGGCTTCGATGGCAAGGGCCAGCAGGTTACCGGTGCCGGAACGCGCGGCGTCGGTGAGCGCGGCCAGGCACGCCTTCACCTTCGTGGCGTCGCGCGTCGCGCGGATCCGCGCCAGGCGCGCCACCTGCTGCTCGCGCACCTTGTGGTTGTCGACCTCGCGGATGTCGACCGGATCTTCCTTCGCCAGCCTGTACTTGTTGACGCCGACGATCACGTCGGCGCCAGAGTCGACGCACGCCTGCTTCTGCGCCGCGCTCGCCTCGATCTTCAGCTTGGCCCAGCCGCTCGCGACCGCCTTGACCATGCCGCCCATCGCGTCGACCTCGTCGATGATGGCCTGCGCCTTCCCGGCCATCTGCTGGGTGAGCGTCTCCATCATGTAGCTGCCGGCCCACGGATCGACGACGCTGGTGATGTGCGTCTCTTCCTGCAGGATCAGCTGCGTGTTGCGCGCGATGCGGGCCGAGAACTCGGTCGGCAGCGCGATCGCCTCGTCGAAGCTGTTCGTGTGCAGGCTCTGGGTGCCGCCGAACACCGCGGCCATGGCCTCGATGGCGGTGCGCACGACGTTGTTGTAAGGGTCCTGCTCGGTGAGGCTCCAGCCCGAGGTCTGGCAGTGCGTGCGCAGCATCAGGCTCTTTGGATTCTTCGCGCCGAAACCCTGCATGATCCGGCACCACAGCAGGCGCGCGGCGCGCATCTTCGCGATCTCGAGATAGAAGTTCATCCCGATCGCCCAGAAGAAAGACAGTCGCGGCGCGAAGTCGTCCACGTCCAGCCCGCGCGCGATCGCGGTCTTCACGTACTCCTTGCCGTCGGCCAGCGTGAACGCGAGCTCCAGCGCCTGGTTCGCCCCCGCCTCCTGCATGTGGTAGCCGGAGATCGAGATCGAGTTGAACTTCGGCATGTTCCGCGCGGTGTGCTCGATGATGTCCGCGATGATCCGCATCGAGGGCTCGGGCGGGTAGATGTACGTGTTGCGGACCATGAACTCCTTGAGGATGTCGTTCTGGATGGTCCCGGCGAGCTTGTCCTGCGAAACGCCCTGCTCCTCGCCCGCAACGACGTAGCCCGCGAGCACCGGCAGCACGGCGCCGTTCATCGTCATCGACACCGAGACCTTGTCGAGCGGGATGCCGTCGAACAGGATCTTCATGTCCTCGACCGAGTCGATCGCCACACCCGCCTTGCCGACGTCGCCGACCACGCGCGGGTGGTCGCTGTCGTAGCCGCGGTGCGTGGCCAGGTCGAAGGCCACGCTCACGCCCTGCCCGCCGGCCGCGAGGCTCTTGCGGTAGAAGGCGTTGGAGTCCTCGGCCGTGGAGAAGCCCGCGTACTGGCGGATGGTCCACGGGCGCACCGCGTACATCGTGGGCTGCGGGCCGCGGATGAACGGCGCGAAACCGGGCAGCGTGTCGGCGAGTTCGGGGCGCGGCAGCGCGGCCACGTCGGCCGCCGTGTACAGCGGCTTCACGGTGAGGCCTTCCGGCGTCTTCCAGTCCAGCGCCGAGACGTCGCCGCCGGGTGCGAACTTCGAGGCGGCCCGGGTCCACTGCTCGAGCGAGACCCGCGGGAATTCGTCAGGGTTGTGGCTCATGTCGTCCTCGGATCATCGGAAGTGGCGAGTGTGAACCGGTTGCGGGATTCAATTGACATCGCAATCATAATCTATAATTATGTATTAGGATTGCTTCGTCAATCCTCCAGTCAACCTTCGGTCGAGTTCCCAGACCCGCTGCTGCCGATCGCATCCGTCCATGCCCGCGCCGGTCGCCACCGCCATCGAGCCCGCCAACGGCCAGCGCCCGCTCGCCCGCCGCGCGCTCTACGAGGAGGTCGCCGAGCAGTTGCGCCAGCGCATTTTCGCGCGGCAGCTCGAGCCTGGCGCCTGGATCGACGAGCTGAAGATCGCGGCCGAGATGGGAATCAGCCGCACGCCCCTGCGCGAGGCGCTGAAGGTGCTGGCGGTCGAGGGCCTGGTGACGATGAAGCCGCGCCGCGGCGCCTACGTGGCCGAGACCTCGCGCGACGACGTGACGCAGGTCTATCACCTGCTCTCGCTGCTGGAGAGCGACGCCGCCGCCGAGGTCGCCCGCAAGGCCACCGATGGGCAACTCGGCGAGCTCCAGGCGCTGCACGACCGCCTCGAGCGCCAGTTGAAGCAGCGTGACGCGTTCTTCGCTACCAACGAGGCCTTCCACTTGAAGGTGCTGGAGATCGCCGGCAACCGCTGGCGCCGGCAGATCGTGGCCGACCTGCGGAAGATCATGAAGATCAACCGCCACCTCTCGCTGTTCAGGCAGGGACGGCTCGAGGACTCGCTCGCCGAGCACCGCGCGATGATGGCCGCGCTGCGGGCGCGCGACGCGCGGCGCGTGGCGCGGCTGATGAAGGAACACTTCGAGAACGGGTTGAACGCGGCGGCCTAGGTCGTCCGCGGTGCACGACCACGGGCGCGCCGTCCCCGGCACAGGCACGGCACAGGCTGGTACCGTCGCCCGACGCCACGCCGAAGGCCATCCCCATGCCGCTCTCACCTCCCGCCGAACGCACCGAGCTTCACCATCGCCACCTCGACTTCAACGGGTACCACCGCAGCGACGGCCTGTTCGACATCGAGTGCACGCTGGTCGACACCAAGGGACTGGACGTGCCCCTGCTCGGCTCGCAGCGCGTCGTCGTCGCCGGGGAGCCGATGCACCGGATGTCGATCCGGATGGCGGTCTCGCCCGACCTCGAGGTCGTCGCCATCGAAGCCGTCAGCGACGCGACGCCGTACGACGTCTGCCCGGAGGCCGCCGGCAGCCTGCAGGCTGTCGTCGGCATGAAGATCGGCGCCGGCTGGACCTACACCATCAAGCGCCGCCTCGTGGGGGCAGCCGGCTGCACGCACCTGGCGGAGATGCTGATCGCCATGGGCACCGCCGCGTACCAGACGGTCGTACCGTACAACCGTCTGAACGGCCGAGAGACCGACGGCTTCGCGCTCGAGAAGAAGGTCGACTCGTGCTACGCCTACGCCGCCGAGCGTCCGCTGATCAAACTGCTTGCAGCGAAGACCAGCCGGTGACGCACTGCGCGCGCACGCGGGCCCGCGCGCTGGCGTCATCACCGTGGCCCGCCTTTGCCGATCGACCGGAGAACCCGATGCTCGCCGCCTTCTACACCCGCACTGGCCCTGCCCGCGAAGTCCTGACGGTCGGCGAGATCGAGACCCCCGAGGCCGGTCCCGGCGAGGTGCGGGTCCGGCTGGCCACGTCCGGCGTGAACCCCTCCGACGTCAAGACCCGCGGCGGCGTGCGCAGTCGCGAACTGCCCTTCCCGCGCATCGTTCCGCACAGCGACGGCGCGGGCGTCATCGACCAGGTTGGGGACGGCGTGCCGGCCGGCCGCCTCGGCGAGCGCGTCTGGGTGTGGAACGCCGCGTGGGGTCGTCCGTCCGGTACCGCGGCGCAGTTCGTCGTCCTGCCGGCGCAGCAGGCCGTGCCGCTGCCGGCGAACACTGGCTTCGAGGCCGGGGCCTGCCTCGGCATCCCCGCGCTCACGGCGTACCACGCGGTGCACGGCAACGGCGGTGTGGCCGGCAAGACGGTGCTGGTCGCCGGCGGCGCGGGCGCCGTCGGCCACTACGCGGTCCAGTTCGCGAAGGTCGCCGGCGCCCGGCTCGTCGTCACGACGGTCAGCGGGGCCGCCAAGGCTGCGCTGGCGCGCGATGCGGGCGCGGACGTGATCGTCAACTACCGGACCGAAGACGTCGCGCAGCGCTGCCTGGACCTGACCGCCGGCACGGGCGTCGATCGCGTCGTCGAACTCGACCTCGCGGCCAACCTGAAGACCGACCTGGCGGCGCTGCGGCGCGACGGCGAGATCACGGTCTACGGCAGCGGCCTGCCGGAGATCCCGGTGCCGTTCTTCCCGGCGCTCCTGAAGAACCTGCGCCTGCAGTTCTTCATCGTCTACAACCTGTCGGACGCGGACCGGAAGTCCGGGCTGGCGGGAGTCACCGCGCTGCTGAGCCAGGACCGCCTGAAGCACAACGTCGCCGCGCGCCTGCCGCTGGCCCAGATTGCCGAGGCGCACGAACTGGTGGAGTCGGGCCGGACACTGGGCAATGTCATCATTGACCTGCCCGCGGTCTGACGTCTTGCGGCACGCTCGCCGCAACGCGCGAGGCGCGGCTCTCCACGGATAACACCATGCCCGGTTCGAAGGTCTACCTGCAGGTCGAACGCGTCGACGCGACGACGTGCGAACTCGCGCGGACGGTCAGCGTCGCCGACCTGCACGAAGCGCTCGGCGGCGCCGCCGGCAAGATGGCGATGATGTCGCCGACGATGCGGCCCCTGATCGGGGGCCTGCGCGTCGCCGGCCCGGCGGTGACGGCGTACTGCTCGCCCGGCGACAACCTGATGATGCACCGCGCCCTCTTCCTTGCCAACAAGGGCGACGTGCTCGTCGTGCAAGCGCCGCACGGCGGCGCACAGTGGGGCGACGTGGCGGCCTTCTACGCAAAAGGCAAAGGCCTGGCGGGCATCGTCGTCGATGGCTACATCCGCGACACCAACGAACTCGTCGAGATGCGTTCCCCGGTCTGGTCCACACTGATCGGGCCGAACAGCCCGCAGAAGGCGGGGCACGGGCTCGTCAACGCACCAATCGTCTGTGCGGGCGCCCGCGTCGAACCGGGCGATCTCGTCGTCGCTGATGGCGATGGCGTGATCGTCATTCCGCGGGCCCAGGCGCGGGAGATGGTCGATCGCGCGCGCGCTCGCATGGAGCGCGAGGAGTCGGCACGGCGCGAGATTTCCGCGGGCGGGCATCCCTGGTTCATGCACGGCTGCGAGGAGAATTACCGCAAGCTCCAGATCGAAGAAATCGACGGCCCCTGGCGGCCGTAACCATCGAAACACAGGAGACACCCATGTTGAAGACCATTCTCCGCGGCCTGGCCGCACTCGCCTTGTGCGCGCTGTCTGCCGCGCCCGCGCTTGCCCAGAACTGGCCGACGAAACCCGTGAAGCTCGTCGTTCCGCAGGCGCCCGGCGGCGCCACGGACGTGTTCGCGCGTTACATGGGACAGAAGCTGAGCGCCAGGTGGAATCAGCCGGTCGTCGTTGAGAACAAGGCCGGTGCGGCGGGCGTCGTTGGCACCGACGCGGTCGCCAAGTCGCCGCCGGACGGCTACACGCTGATCATGGGCAACGCCGGCTCGCACGGCATCAACGCGGCGGTGTACAGCAAGCTGCCCTACGACATCCAGCGCGATTTCGCGCCGGTGTCGCAAGTGGCGATCGCGCCCAACATCTTCGTCGTCAATCCCGAGATCCCGGCGAAGACGATTCCGGAATTCATCGCCTACGCGAAAGCCCGGCCCGGCCAGCTCGCCTATGCGTCGGGCGGCAACGGCAGCAGCGCGCACATGTCCATGGAGCTCTTCAAGACGATGGCGGGCGTCGACCTGATCCACGTGCCGTACAAGGGCTCGAGCCCGGCGCTCAC
>Ga0209253_10005273_pt1 | contig 11224 bp, 10 predicted proteins | sample FrelakmetBRP12BR_FD_187145 | JGI IMG/M metagenome (GOLD analysis project Ga0209253, IMG submission 187145) | Freshwater lake sediment microbial communities from the University of Notre Dame, USA, for methane emissions studies - BRP12 BR (SPAdes)... | ecosystem: Environmental > Aquatic >... | reverse complement strand
CTCGGCCCCGCGGCCCCGCGGCCGAGCCAGGCCTGTGCCGAGCGGAACAGGCGGAGTCCGTCCTCGCCGCCCGTGATGCGCTCCACGGCGTGCTCCGGGTGCGGCATCAGGCCGACGACGTTCCGGCCCGCGCTGCACACGCCGGCCACGTTGGCGAGCGAGCCGTTCGGGTTCGCCTCCCGGGTGGTGCGCCCGTTGCGGTCGGCGTAGCGGAAGACGATCTGGCCGTCGGCCTCCAGGCGCGCGAGCGTGTCCTCGTCGGCCACCCAGCAACCCTCACCGTGCTTGATCGGCAGCTGCAGCAGCTCGCCCACGCGGCAGCCGTAGGTGAACGGCGTGTCGGTGGTCTCGACGCGGACCGTGACCACGTCGCAGACGAAGCGCAGCCCCCGGTTGCGGACCAGGGCACCGGGGAGCAGCCCCGCCTCGCAGAGGATCTGGAACCCGTTGCACATGCCGAGCACGAGTCCGCCGGCCCGCGCGTGCTCGGCCACGGCGTCCATGACGGGCGAGAAGCGCGCGATCGCGCCGCAGCGCAGGTAGTCGCCGTAGGAGAAGCCGCCCGGGAGCACCACGCAGTCGACGCCGTGCACGGTTCGATCCTTGTGCCAGAGCGGGAGCGCCTCGTCGCCGAGCAGGCGCTCGGCGACCCGGATGGCGTCGCGATCGTCGTTCGAGCCCGGGAAGACCACCACGCCCCAGCGCACGCGTTACCTCGCCGGCTCGTCGATCTCGACGTGGAAGTCCTCGATGACCCCGTTGGCGAGCAGCTGCTCGCACATCGCGCGCACCCGATCGGCGGCGGCGTCACGGCCGACGTCGCGCAGGACGAGCTCGAGGTACTTGCCGACCCGGACCTCGCCCACCTCGCCGAATCCGAGCGCATGCAGCGACTGCTGCACGGCCTTGCCCTGGGGATCGAGGATGCCGCGCCGGGGCGTGATCACCACGCGCGCCCGCAGCCCGGGCATCAGGCGGCGATCCCGCAGATGCGGCGCGCGGCTTCCTGGTAGGCGTCCTCCACGCCGCCCAGGTCGCGCCGGAAGCGGTCCTTGTCGAGCTTGGTGCCCGTCGACTTGTCCCACAGCCGCGAGGTGTCCGGGCCGATCTCGTCGGCGACGAGCAGCGCGCCGTGGTGGCGGCCGAACTCGAGCTTGAGGTCGACCAGCACGATCTCGCGCGCGTCGAGGTACTCGCGCAGGATGGCGTTGACCTCGAGCGCTCGCTGGTTGATCGCCGACAGCTCCTGCGCCGTGCACAGCCGCAGCATCCGGACGTGCCACTCGTTGATGAGCGGGTCGCCGAGCGCATCGTCCTTCAAGTAGTGCTCGAGCACCGGCTCGGCGAGCGCCTCGCCCTCGGGCCGGCCGAGGCGCGCGGCGAGGCTGCCGGCGAGCACGTTGCGCACCACCACCTCGATCTTCACGATCTCGCACGCGCGCACCAGCATGTCGCGGTCGTTCAGCCGGCGGACGAAGTGCGTCGGCACCCCGTGCGCGTCGAGCAGCGTGAAGAGCACCTCCGAGATGCGGTTGTTGACGACGCCCTTCTGCGCGATGGTGCCCCGCTTCTGGGCATTGAACGCCGTGGCGTCGTCCTTGAAGTGCTGGATGAGGAGATCGGGGTCGGCAGTCCGATAGACCTGCTTCGCCTTGCCCTCGTAGAGGAGGTCACCCCGCTGCATCGCCGTCGTCCAGCGCCCGCTTGAGCAGGGCTTCGGTATGCCGAAGGTGGTGCCGGATGTCAAAACAACCGGCCAATTCCCCCGCGGGCAGATGGCGGCCGACCTCGGGGTCGGCGGAGAGCCGCGCCTGCAGGTCGTCGCCCGCGAGGGCGTGGCGCTGCACGAGCCGGTAGGCGTCGTCGCGCCGCACCCCGCGGCGCACGAGCGCGAGCAGCACGGCCTCGGAGCAGATGGCGCCGCCGAGCCGCTCCAGGTTCGCTCGCATCGCGTCCGGCCGGACCTCGAGGTCCGCGATCACGCCCGACAGGCGATACAGCATGAAATCGAGCGCGATGGTCGCATCCGGCCCGATCACGCGCTCGACCGACGAGTGGCTGATGTCGCGCTCGTGCCACAACGCCATGTCCTCGAGGGCCGCCACCGCGTAGCCGCGTACCAGCCGAGCCAGGCCGCACAGGTTCTCGGCGAGGATCGGGTTGCGCTTGTGCGGCATCGCCGAGGAGCCCTTCTGGCCGCGCCCGAAGGGCTCGAGGACCTCGCCCACCTCGGTGCGCTGCAGGTGGCGGATCTCGGTGGCGATGCGCTCGCACGTGCCTGCCAGCAGCGCCAACTGCGCGAAGAACGCGGCGTGGCGATCGCGCGGCACCACCTGGGTCGCCAGCGGCTCGACGCGGAGCCCGAGGCGCTCCAGCACCGCCGCCTCGACCTCGGGCGGCGTGCTCGCGCACGTCCCGACGGCGCCGGAGAGCTTGCCGACGGCGATCGTGTCCCGCGCGGCCGCCAGACCGCGGCGCCCGCGCGAGAGCTCGGTGTACCAGCCGGCGCACTTCAAGCCGAAGGTGATCGGCTCGGCGTGGATGCCGTGGGTGCGGCCGATCATCGGCGTGTCGCAGTGACGCTCGGCCTGGGCGCGCACCGCGGCACGCAGCCGGTCGAGGCCGGCGAGCAGCAGGTCGGCCGCGTCGCGCAGCTGCATCGCGAGGGCGGTGTCGACGACGTCGCTCGAGGTGAGCCCGAGATGCAGCCAGCGCGCCTCGTCGCCGAGCCGCTCGGCCACGGACGAGACGAAGGCGATCACGTCGTGCTTCACCTCGGCCTCGATCTCCTGCATGCGGGCGACGTCGACGCGCGCGTCGCGGCGGAGCACGCGTGCCGCCGCGGCCGGTACCTCGCCTCGCGCGGCGAGGACCTCGACCAGCGTCAGCTCGACCTCGAGCCAGCGGGCGAGGCGGGCCTCCTCGGTCCAGATCGCGCCCATGTCGGCACGCGTGTAGCGGGATATCATCGCCGCGCTCCTCCCTCCGACCCGTCGCTCGCCGGCGCCGGCGGGTCGCTCTCCACGGTGCGGACCGCGGCCGCCGCGCGCCCCGTGCTGCCGAACCCATCGGCGCTGCGCGCGCTGGGCGGCAGCGCTGCCGTCTCCTGCCAGACCGCGCGCACCACCGGCGCGACGACCAGCTGCGCGATCCGGTCGCCGCGCCGGATGGTGGCGGGCCGATCGCCCAGGTTCACGAGGACGACCTGGATCTCGCCACGGTAGTCGGCGTCGATCGTCCCCGGCGCGTTCAGCACGGTGACCCCCTCGCGCAGCGCCAGCCCGCTGCGCGGCCGCACCTGGGCTTCGTACCCGGCCGGCAGGGCGATCGCCAGCCCCGTCGGCACCGCCACCCGCTCGCCCGGGGCGATGACGAGCGCCGCAGCCACGTCGGCCGGGAGGTCGCACCCCGCCGCACCGGCCGACATGTAGCGCGGCAGCGGCGGGGCGTCGGCCGCCGGCCGCAGCCGCACGACCGCCACCGGCACGCCGGCGGTCACGCCCCGAGGACCCCGTCGTCGAACGGCTGGCCGCGCAGGTCGCCGAGCACGGTGCAGCCGAGCGCCCCCCGCCCCACCAGGCGGTCGGACACGTGGACCACGTCGTCGTTGTCGACCGCGTCGATGGCGGCCGCGATCTCGTCGACGGACACGTCGCGCCGGTGGTAGATCTCGTTCTTCGCGATGCGGCTCATGCGGCTGTCGCTCGTCTCCAGGCCGAGCAGCATGTTGCCCTTCATCTGGTTCTTCGAGCGGGTGAGCTCGGCAGGCGTCAGGCCCTCCCGGGCCATGCGGCGCAGCTCGATCTGGATCAGCTCCACCACCTCGCGCAGCCACGCCGCGCTGGTGCCGACATAGACGCCGACGTAGCCCGCGTCGCGGTACGAGGAGAGGAAGGAGTACACGCTGTAGGCCTTCCCCCGCTTCTCGCGCACTTCCTGGAACAGGCGCGAGCTCATGCCGCCGCCGAGGGCGAGGTTCATGAGATGCGCGGCGTACCGCTCGGGGTCGGTCTGCGGGATCCCCGGCGCCCCCAGGCAGACGTGCAGCTGCTCGAGCGGCTTCTCGTGCACGGCGACCACGCGCCGCGGCGCAGGCGCCGTCCCGTCGAGCGGCGGCGTCGTGCCCTGCAGGCGGCCGAACGCGGCATCGACGGCCTCGACCATCGCCTGGTGCTCGAGCCGCCCCGCGGCGGCCACCAGGACGCGGTCGGGGCGATAGCGCTCGGCCAGGAAGCCGAGGAAGTCGGACCGCCCGAAGTGGCGCACGGTGTCCGCGGTGCCGGCGATGGGCCGCGCCAGCGGGTGGCCAGGCCAGAAGTCGAGGCCGAAGAGGTCGTGCACCCAGTCGTCCGGCGTGTCCTCGACCTGGGAGATCTCCTGGAGGATCACGGAGCGTTCCCGCTCGATCTCCTCCTCGGCGAAGCGCGAGCCGGTGAAGAGGTCCGCGAGCACGTCGAGCGCCAGGGGCAGGTGCTCGCGCAGCACCTTCGCGTAGAAGCAGGTATACTCCTTGCCGGTGAAGGCGTTCAGGACCCCGCCGACGGCGTCGATCTCCTCGGCGATCTGCGCGGCCGTGCGGCGCGCCGTGCCCTTGAAGAACAGATGTTCGAGGAAGTGCGAGATGCCGGCCTGGGGCGGCCTCTCGTAGCGTGAGCCGTTCTCGACCCAGACGCCGAGCGTCACCGAGCGGAGGTCAGCGAGGGCCTCGGTGACGACCCGGACGCCGTTCGGAAGCCGCGTGAGCTCCATGCGGCGCTACTGGGCAGCCGCCCCGCCCTGCCCCTGATCCTTCAGCGCTTCCTTGCGAGACAGGCGGATCTTCCCGGACTTGTCGATCTCGAGCACCTTGACGTCGATGACGTCGCCTTCCTTGACCACGTCCGTCACCTGCTTCACGCGCTCGTGCGCCAGCTGCGAGATGTGTACCAGACCGTCGGTGCCGGGCATGATCTCGACGAAGGCGCCGAAGTCGACCACGCGGCGGACCGTCCCGCGGTAGATCCTGCCGATCTCCGCCTCGGCCGTCAGCCCCCGGATGCGATCGATGGCCCGCTGCATCGACACCCCGTCGGCCGAAGCCACGTACACGGTGCCGTCGTCCTCGACGTCGATCTTGACGCCCGTCTCCTCGATGATCCCGCGGATGGTCTTGCCGCCGGGGCCGATCAGGTCGCGGATGCGGTCGACCTTGATGCGCAGCGTGACGATCCGCGGCGCGTGGACGGAGAGCTCGGCGCGCGGGCCGGCGATGGCCCGGTCCATGATCTCGAGGATGTGCAGGCGCGAGGCACGGGCCTGCTCGAGCGCGGTCTGCATGATGGCGCGCGTCACGCCCCCGATCTTGATGTCCATCTGCAGCGCGGTGACGCCGTCGCGCGTGCCCGCGACCTTGAAGTCCATGTCGCCGAGGTGGTCCTCGTCGCCGAGGATGTCGGAGAGCACGGCGACCCGGTCGGCATCCTTGATCAGCCCCATCGCCACGCCGGCGACCGAGGCCTTGACCGGCACCCCGGCCTGCATCAGCGACAGCGAGCCGCCGCACACGGTCGCCATCGACGAGGAGCCGTTCGACTCGAGGACCTCGGAGACGATGCGGACCGTATACGGGAAGTCGCCCTCCTCCGGCAGGACGGGGGTGAGGGCACGCTCGGCGAGCGCGCCGTGGCCGATCTCGCGACGTCCCGGGCTGCGCAGGAACTTCACCTCGCCGGTGCTGAACGGGGGGAAGTTGTAGTGCAGCATGAACTTCTTGTACTGCTCGCCGATCAGCGCATCGATCTTCTGCTCGTCGGAGGAGGTGCCCAGCGTCGTCACCACGAGCGCCTGCGTCTCGCCGCGGGTGAAGACCGCCGAGCCGTGCGTGCGCGGGAGCACGTCGACCTCGCAGGTGATCGGCCGGACGTCGGCGAGGGCGCGCCCGTCGAGGCGGCGCCCCTCGCTCAGGATGGCCTCGCGCACGACGTGCTTCTTCACCTTGTCGACGATGCTGCCCACGGTCTTGCGCCGATCCGGGTCGTCGCCGCCCAGGGCCTGCTGGAGCTCGTCGTGCACGCCGTCGAGGGCGGCGTAGCGCTCCTGCTTGACCGGCTTCGCCAGGGCCTCGCGCAGCTTCGGCAGCGCGGCCTCGCGCACCTGCGCCTCGAACGCGGCCTCGACCGCCGGCGGGGTCACGCTGCGCTTCGGCTTGCCGGCGGCGCGGCAGAGCTCGTCCTGCATCGCGATGAGCGGCTGGAGGGCCTCGTGCGCCGTGTACAGCGCGTCGAGCATGAGCGCGTCGGACAGCATGCGCGCCCCCCCCTCGACCATGACGAGGGCGTCGCGCGAGCCGGCGACGATGAGGTTCAGCTCGCTGTCGGCCAGGTCGCTGGTGGTGGGATTCACCACGAAGCGGCCCCCGATCCGGCCCAGCCGCACCGCGGCGATCGGGCCGTGCCACGGGATGTCGGAGAGGGAGAGTGCCGCCGACGCGGCGACCATCGCGACCACGTCGGGGTCGTTCTCGCGGTCGTGCGACAGCACGGTCGCGATCACCTGCGTCTCGCAGTTGAATCCCTTCGGGAACAGCGGGCGCACCGGGCGATCGATGAGCCGGGAGGTCAGGATCTCCTTCTCGGCCGGCCGCCCCTCGCGCTTGAAGAACCCGCCCGGGATCTTGCCTGCGGCGAAGGTCTTCTCCACGTAGTCGCAGGTCAGGGGGAAGAAGTCGATCCCCTCACGCGGCGCCCGGCTGGCGGTGGCGGTGACGAGGAGCGCCGTCTCACCGAACTGGACGTAGACGGCACCGCCGGCCTGCCTGGCGAGCCGGCCCGTCTCCATGCTGAACCGCCGACCGTGGAAGTCGGCCTCGACCTTGTGCATGCATTCTCCCCTGCGGCAGGGCCGCGTCGTGCTGAGGCGAGTGACGGGGAGAAAGAGGGGGGACGCGCTGCAGCGTGCTACTTCCGAAGGCCAAGCCGCTCGATGACGCTCTTGTAGCGTGCGAAATCGCGGCCCTTCAGGTAGTCGAGCATCCGACGCCGCTGCCCCACGAGCTTGAGCAGACCACGACGGGAGTGGTGGTCCTTGCGATGCACCTTGAAGTGCTCCGTCAGATAGACGATCCGATCGGTGAGCAACGCGACCTGGACCTCGGGCGACCCCGTGTCCGTGTCGTGGCGGCGATGCGCCGTCACGATCTCTCGCGTCCGCTCTGGGAGCACTGCCATCCCGCCCTCTCCGTTTCCGTTTTTCTCGCTGTTGTTTGGCCGCGGAGGATTAACACGCACCTGCGGGCGTCGCAAGCTCGCGCGCACCAGGAGAGGTCAGCCGTCCGCCGCCGCCAGGAGCCGCGCCAGGCGCCACGCGCCCTGCTGCGTCGCCTCGAGCAGCGCGACGACGGCGCCGGCGGAGTCGCAGCCGAGGGCCGCCTCGCCCGCGCACGCCGGGGCCGGGAGGCCGACAAGGGCTGCCTGCTGCCCGAGCCGCAGCCGGAGCACCGCCTCGGCCGCCAGGGGGAAGGCGCGCAGCTCCGCCAGCGCCGCCCGGACGCCGACCAGCGGCAGTGGCGCCGTGCCAGGCAGCGCCAGAATGGCGTCCGGGGTGTGCGCGTCCTCGACCCTGAAGGCTCCGACCCGCGTGCGGCGGAGCGTTTCCAGGTGCGCCGCGCTCTCCAGGGCACGGCCGATGTCCGCGGCGAGGACGCGGACGTAGGTTCCCTTCGAGCACTCCACGGCGAAGTCGATGCGCTCGGAGTCCCGCCGCACCAGCACGAGCCGGGCGACGGCCACCTCGCGCGGCTCACGCGCCACGTCGATGCCGCGCCGGGCCAGCGCGTAGAGCGGCACGCCGCCGCGCTTGAGCGCGGAGTACATGGGCGGCACCTGGCGCAGCGGGCCCGTGAAGCGGGCGGCGACGGCGGCCAGGGCCGCGTCGTCGAGCCCGGGCACCGGCGCCGTGCGCGTCACCCGGCCCGTGCGGTCGAGCGTGTCGGTTTCGACACCGAGCCGGATCGTCCCCGTGTACGCCTTGTGCTCGAGCAGCAGCCAGCGCGCCAGCTTCGTGGCCTCGCCGATGCAGAGCGGCAGCAGCCCGCTGGCGAAGGGATCGAGGGTGCCGAGGTGTCCGACCTTGGTGCGACCCAGCCGCGGCTTGAGCGTGCGGATCACCCCGGCCGACGTCGTCCCCTCGGGCTTGTCGACCAGCAGGATCCCCGTCACCCGCGATCCTCACCGCCGTCGTCGTGGCGCGGTGGCGGCGGCGCGGCGCCGGACCCGGGTGCCGGCGCCGCGCCGCCCCCGGGGCCGGCGGCGGCGTCCGGCCCACCGCCCCCCGGGGTACCCACCGGCGTCCCCTGCGCCTCGTGCAGCAACGCGTCCACCCGGCGCGCGGTATCCGGGAGCGTGTCGAACGCGAAGCGCAGCTCCGGGGTCGAGCGCATGCCGAGCGTCCGCCCGAGCTGGCCGCGGAGAAATGGGGTAGCGCGCCGCAGCGCCCGCGCCACGTCCGGCGGCGGCTCCGCGGACAGGGTCCGGTAGTACACGCGCGCGATCTTGAGATCGGCGGTGAGCTGCACCGCGGTGATGGTCACGCCCGCCAGACGCGGGTCGGCCGCCTCGCGCAGCAGCAGACGTGCCAGCTCGTGATGCAGCAGGTGGGCCACGCGGTCACGCCGGTGCTCGCCCACGGCCCCCCTCGCGGTCAGTAGTGCAGGAACTCGACCTGCTCCTCGCCGAGCTCGGCGAGCTGCAGGCCGTCGATGAAGCGGACCACTTCGCGCAGACAGGCGTCGACGTGTCCCCGCTCGGCGCCGACCTGGCTGACCCCCAGAACGGCACGCTGCCAGACGTCGTGATCGTCGCACTCTGCGATCGACACGTTGAACTTGTTCTGCACGCGCGCCTTGATGGCCCGGAGCACACTGCGCTTCCCCTTGAGCGACGCGTTCTCCGGAAGGCGCAGCTCGAGCCGCAGCACGCCCACCACCACGGCCGTCGGTCCGCCTCAGGCCTGGCGCTCGGCCGCGTGCGCCCCACGGCCCGTGGCCGGCGGCAGCCGGCGGGCCACCTCCTCGACCTCGTAGGCCTCGATGACGTCCCCGACCTTGACGTCGGAGTAGTTGTCGAACCCGATCCCGCACTCGTAGCCGCTCACCACCTCGCGCGCGTCCTCCTTGAAGCGCTTGAGGCTGCCGAGCTTCCCGTCGTGCACGACGACGTGGTCGCGCAGCAGGCGTCCCCGGCCGCCGCGCGTGATCTTGCCGTCGACCACGAAGCAGCCCGCGATCGTGCCGACGCCGGAAACCGTGAACGTCTGGCGAACCTCGGCACGGCCGACCACCTTCTCCTGGTAGGTCGGTTCGAGCAGGCCCTCGAGCGCGTCGCGGACGTCGTTCACGACGTCGTAGATGATGCCGTAGAGGCGGATGTCGATGCCCTCGCGCTCGGCGAGCGCCGCGGCCTTCGGCTCGGGTCGCACGTTGAAGCCGACGACGATGGCGTTCGACGCCGAGGCCAGCAGCACGTCCGACTCGGTGATGCCGCCGACGGCGCCGTGGATGACCGTGACGCGCACCTCGTCGGTCGAGAGGCGGCCGACCGCATCGCTCACCGCCTCCAGCGAGCCCTGGACGTCGGTCTTCACCACGACCTTCAGCTCGCGGACCTCGCCCGACTGGACCTGCTGGTAGAGCTCGTCGAGCGAGACCTTCGCGGTCTTCGCCATCTCGGCTTCGCGCTGCTTGGCGCGGCGGTGCTCGGCGACCTGTCGCGCCTTGGCGTCGTCGGTGACGCACACGAAGACGTCGCCGGCCTCCGGCACGCCGCCGAGGCCCAGGATCTCGACCGGCGTGGACGGCCCCGCGACCTCGATGCGCTTGGCCTTGTCGTCCATCATCGCGCGGATGCGGCCGTGCTCCGTGCCGCACACGAACGTGTCGCCGACCTTGAGCGTGCCCTCCTGCACCAGCACCGTGGCCACAGGCCCGCGGCCGCGGTCGAGCCGCGCCTCGACGATGGTGCCCTTGGCGAGCCGGCCCGGATTCGCGCGCAGCTCGAGGACGTCCGCCTGCAGGAGCAGCATCTCGAGCAGCTGCGGAATGCCTTCGTGCGTCTTGGCCGAGACCGGTACGACGATCGTGTCGCCGCCCCACTCCTCCGGCGCGAGGCCGTGGTTGCCGAGCTCCTGCTTGACCCGCTCGGGGTTCGCCTCGGGCTTGTCGATCTTGTTGACGGCGACGAGGATCGGCACCTCGGCCGCGCGCGCGTGGTTTATCGCCTCGACCGTCTGCGGCATGATCCCGTCGTCGGCGGCGACGACCAGCACGACCATGTCGGTGACCTTCGCCCCGCGCGCGCGCATCGCCGTGAACGCCTCGTGACCCGGCGTGTCGAGGAAGGTGACCCGCCGGCCGTGGACGTCGACCGTGGAGGCGCCGATGTGCTGGGTGATGCCGCCGGCCTCGCCCGCGGCGACCTCGGTCGAGCGGATGGCGTCGAGCAGCGACGTCTTGCCGTGGTCCACGTGCCCCATCATGGTCACCACCGGCGCGCGGGACACCGTCTCGCCGGGACCACTCTGCTCCTCGGCCTCGAGCGCCTGCTCGACGTCGAAGGCGACGTTCTCGACCTGGTACTCGAACTCGCCCGCCAGCAGCACGGCGGTGTCCTGGTCGAGCATCTGGTTGATGGTCGCCATCATGCCCATGTCGATGAGCTTCTTCAGGACCTCGCCGGCCTTCACGCCCATCGCCTTGGCGAGGTCCCCGACGGTGATCATCTCCGAGATGCGCACGACGCGCTTCGAAGCGCGCGGCACGGTGATCTCGGTCTTGCGCTGCTCTTTGCCGGGCAGGGCCTTGCGCTTCAGCGGCCGCTTGCCGCCCCGCATCGCCTCGCGCTCGGCGATGCCCGCCTGATCGGGCTTCGAGATGACCTTCCGGCCCTTCTTCTTGCGCGCGCCGTCGCCGGCGCCGAAGCCGATCGGCTGCGCGGGCGGCTCGGGCGTCGGCCTCCACCCCTGGGTGGGAGGCGGGGCCTGCGTCGCCGCCTTGCGCAGGTCGATCTTGCCGAGGACCGTCACGCGCTGCGGCTCCTCGAGCCGCTTGCCTTCGGCTTTCGCCTCGACGGCCGGCGCCGCGGGTGGCGGCGGAACGGTTCCCGGCCGCACACCGATCGGCGGTGGCGCCTGTCGTACGATCGGTGGTGCGGGCCGCGGCACCGGCCGCGCCGGCTCGGTCTCGACGGGCGTG